>Ga0180434_10000592_pt1 | contig 53098 bp, 76 predicted proteins | sample SS_ome_7_FD_132453 | JGI IMG/M metagenome (GOLD analysis project Ga0180434, IMG submission 132453) | Hypersaline lake sediment archaeal communities from the Salton Sea, California, USA - SS_1_D_2 metaG | ecosystem: Environmental > Aquatic > Non-marine Saline and Alkaline > Hypersaline >... | reverse complement strand
TCACGATGCAACAGATCAAGGTAGAGCTAGACCCCGCTACTACGCACTCCCCCTCCTTGCTTCAGGTGATGGATATGAACGTGGCGGCGGTTGCGGGCGGTGTTGGAAAGGTGGTGGGCTCTCTGGAGCAGGCGTTGCCGCGGCTGCGTAGCATGTCTATCTCTCGTGCACTGGCGTCGCCGCCCGCGGGGCGTGTGGATACAGGTGGGGCGTTACAGCCTATGACGCAGACTTTGAACGATAACCGGCGCGTGGAAATGCAAGTGAACAACAATCTGGACTTGGATAGTGTTGAGCGTCGTATTGGCAACGCGCTTCAGCGGTCCGGCATGCAAGGCGGGGGAATGTAATGGCGTATCCACCTAGAGCCTCCTTGGCAGGGGTTGACTTGCCGGTTCAGTTTAGCTATACTCCGTATGTCCCTCGTAAGCGGACCAATACGAGGGCGACGGCGAATGCGGTCGTGCATCAGTACGCAAAACCGGCGCAGATTGTGCACGGGGACAGCGGCCTCCCTTGGACTTGTCCCAAATGCACGCCCGTTGAGTGGCAACAGTTCTATACGTGGTACGCGGTTGACGTATCTACACTGTACGCCTTTGTCGGGTATTGGGGGGAGACGCTGAGCGTGCGTTTCATTGAGTTGGATGAGCCCTCTGTTCGCGGTCGCATGTTTGACGTTTCAGGCATGTTTCAAGTAGTATGCGTGACAGTAGCGATGAACGCGGTCTGCGAGCCGGTCATTTGACCTTGCACGCACGTGCAGACGGAGTAGGATATGACAAAATGGTACCACGACATTCGCCCTTCGGGCGAGCACGCCCCGATTCATAGCTTCAGCCGAGTCTACGCGGCTCTCCTTGACAGATTGTGCCCTCCGCCCGGGCAGTCCTGGTCTGTTTTTGAGTGGGGGCCGGGGCTGAGTACCGACCTTGCGATTTCTGCGGGAGCAGCGGTCGTTAGTGTTGAGCACGATAGGCAATGGTTGCACCCACACGCACCGGGGTTGCTCCAGCTCTACGTATCGCCGGGCAGTGCGCGGTACGCCCGACTTGCGTGTGATAGAAAACACGATGTTTATTTCGTGGACGGGCGTCGTCGGGTGGCTTGTCTGCTTGCCGCGAAAATAAGTATTGGTCGGGGCGGTGACGGGGTTGCCGTCTTACACGACGCGCAGCGGCCGAGGTATTTGGAGGGCTTAGAACTTTTTGAGTATGGGGTCGCCTTTCCCGATGGCGTGGCGGCGGTTTGCCGTAACGCGGTAACGTGGGGCGCGCTCTGTGCGGAGAGAGACATACTATGACGTGCGGGTATAACATATATCAGGGACTATACACGTATCCAGTATTTCCGCAATTGGATTGGAAGAGCGATGCGCACCTTGAGCCGCCCGTTCTCTTGTATCCAGGAGAGGGGCAGAACATCTGTACGGAGCCCTTCGACCAGGAGGGTAAAGAATACTTGGACGCGTCGGGGTGCAATCTACAGTGGGAGGCAGTGGACGGTGCCACACATTATATTGTTCAGTGGTGTAACGAATCGTCTTTTGCGGGACCCACGCTGCGCAGTTCGCAAACAACCGACACGAATTATCATCTTTTGTACCGCCGCGATATTCGTATGGGCGAGTCTCTGTATTGGCGGGTGATGGCGCACGACGGCGCGGGTGGTATCTCGCACAAGAGCGAGGCCCGAAGTTTCAAGTGGGACTGTCCCACGGGTCGCAAGGCCGAGCCGAAGTCCTCGGCGGGTACGAATGACGGGTATTGCGATCTCTTCAACGTGACCATGGAGTTGAACGGGCCGGGACCCCGGGTGCACTGTTGCACGCGGGAGCTATTCCATCTCAAGTTGACGTATGATTGTAAGGACGCGGACGGAAACGACTTGATTACGTTTGGCGGTACGAGCTGGACTGTGATCCAAAATCCAGACGATGAGGGGGTGGTGATTGGGGGGAGCAATAACGGCTCTTGCATCGTGGACATTTTGTGCGAGGAGACAAGTCAGTTCTGGCTGTTGGCGTGTGCAAATTTCACCATCGTGGCAACGGGTGAGACGTTTCAGTGTTGCAAGGCGGAGGAGGTCACTATTGACTGCGACACTTCCTATCCGGGGTACTTGCCGGGCACGGGCGGCAAGCCGTGGTTGAAGATTGACCCCCGTGGGATGGGAGAGTCCACGTTTCTGTACCCCGACCCCGCATACCGTGGGACGGAGACGGCCGGGTACGCGGACCCCGGTAGCATTGCTGGAAAGGGTATTGTCGGAAAAGGGCGAATTGCCGTGGGGCCGGTTATTCAGACACGGCATGAGGTGTTGACAACGGCACCGCGGGAGGAGTGTAAAATCGACCCCGGGCGACCTATTTATACCGCTTGGGAGGCGCGGGTGCACTTGCCGGAGCGGTGGACTGCTGATGACATTTATTATGGGTACGGCCTCACCGCCTTCGGGAATTATTTGGGGGTCTACTACGGTTGCGGGCTTGCCCTGGACGATGTGGGGCGTCTCTATGTAGATTACGGCTGCGGACTTGTATGTGATGACGGCGTGCTCAGCGTGAATTACGGGGACGGCCTCCTATGCGAAGACGGTGAGCTGCGGGTGTACTATGGAGATTGTTTGGAGTTTGATGCGGGCAAGGTGCAAGTGAACACGGACGCGGAGTGCACGTTCCCGATATTTTCGGTGGACCCCGGCTCGGTATATTTATATACTGCAAACGCTCGCGTTTATTTTCAGATGTCCGGCACCCAATACGATTTCTCGAAAACGGAATGCGGCTTGTTGCTGGGGTCTTGCGATGCGGCGGACACTTGGCAAGTTGCTTTGGATACTTTTGTGGGCCTCAGTTGCCACGATTGCCTGGAATACTATGGATTGATTTAGGAGTAAGATATGTCAGAAACGTTGGACGAGCAGTGGGCGGAGGCAATCCAGAGGGAGCTTGCCACCTCCAGTCTTTATCGATATGCTCCGATGCGGAGTCAGCCCCGGGGCATGCGGTTGGAGGCGGAGGGGACCATTAGCATGGGTGGCTCTGCGGAGATGCGCAAGTGGCGCGTCGAGTTGAGGGAGGCCGGGCCGACTTTATTGTTGACCAACGCAGAGGGGCATCCCACGGCGACGCTGACGCTGGACCCGGACGGGGTCTGGTGTGGGCGAGAAGCGAGCGGTGATAAGTGTCGGTTGACGTGTATCAGTAGCAGAAGGGGGAGCTGGAAGGCACTTGCCTCCCAGCGTACTTTTTCCAGGGCAGTCGCCATCGACCCCAACGACCCCGACTTCCGATACCTTGAACCGCTCGCCCGAGGACTCGATTGGTCCGCGCAGCGGTACGACATCTGCGAAACCGAAGCCTACCAAAAAGAAAGGATGCGGTTGCCGGAAGTGACGACGGCGGTTGCCGTTGTGGGGCACGACCGTCCGACCTATTTTTCGCAGACAGTGCGAGCCCTTGCCAAGAATGCTCGCATCCACGAACTGCCCGTCTTTGTGTTTTTGGACTATACTGAAAATCAAGACGCCACGGATGAGCAAGAGGAGTTGGCGAAGGACCTGTTGCCGGGGTGCGTGGTCACTCGGCGTCCTGTGAATTTTGGTTGCGGTCGAAATATCATCGACGCGCGGCGGCAGCTCTTTGATAATCTTGGGTACGCCCGGGTCTTTGTGTTTGAGGACGACATGGTACCGGGGTCGCAGTATTTGTTCTTTTGTGAACGCCTCTTGGATTGGGCGATGCAGAATTACGCGAATGTTGGGGCGGTTCAGGGGTGGAATTTGTGTGTGATGGGACCCGCTACGAAGCAGACTCATTTGGCAGAGGTGCGCGGGACGTTTGCGAACTGGTGGGGGTATTTGATGCATCGGCGGGCGTGGCGATCTTTTGCGCCGTGCTTATACCGATACGAGGACCTGTTTCTTGGGGCGGTCCGCTACAACGACCGGCCCCATCGCTCTATTCTCGATTGGTTCAAGAGGCGGGACGCGGAACCACGTACCGAACGCAACCCCGGGTTTCCGGTGGACGCGGCGTGGCGGGCTTCTTTGGAGGCACACTGGAGAAGCCCCGCCACGGGACAAGACGCGGCGACCGAGCACCTATTTCATGCCGCGGGGTGGGTGCGACTCGCCCCCGTTGTGAACCGCGGGTTGTATATTGGGCAACGCGGCATTCACATGTCGCCGCCTCAATTTGTGCGGGATGGGTTCAGTGCTATGCAGTTAGACGAGTTTGGGGAGACTCTCACGTTTGAGCCGGTTGAACCGGGAGGGTGCACGCACGTGCAACCCTCGCCCTATCCCGGATTTCGGTACGTGGAGGCGTAATATGTTTGTTAGTTTTGACTCGTTTACACGGACGCTCAACATGTTGCGGGCCGTGGTGTGTGGGGAGACGGTCAGTGAGGATCGGATGAAGGCGCGGCTCGTTATTTGTTCTACGTGCCCCCACGTCACGGAGTTGGGGGGCTCTATGAGTTGCGGGATTTGTGGGTGTAAGCTGAAGGGAGACAAGTCGCTCATTAATCTTGCAAAATACGAGGAGACGGCTGCGTACGGGTGCAAGGCTCCCGGGGGGTCAAAATGGAAAAAGATTGGAGTATGACATGAGAATTGCCGTTGACTTTGACGGAACCATAGTGGAGCACAAATTTCCTGACATAGGCAAGCCCGTCCCGGGAGCGTTTGAGTGGATGCGCCGGTGGCAGGAGCACGGGGCCACCCTTATTCTCTGGACGATGCGGAGCGGTCTTTACTTAGATGCCGCCGTGGAATATTGTACCCGCGCGGGAATCCAGTTTGATGCCGTCAACGAAGGCGTGGGGGACAGGGCATGGACGGAGAGCCCGAAAGCGTACGCAAACATCTATATTGATGACGCTGCGTTTGGGTGCCCTTTGATCGAGTCCCAGGAAATGGGTGCCCGCAAGATGGTGGATTGGGACGTTGTGGGACCCTCGGTTTTGGGGCTATTAAAAGGAGTATGACATGGCGAAAGTATTGTGGCTCTCGGAGTCTATGCAGATGCCGTCCGGGTTCGGGCAACAAACGAAACTCGTTTGCGAAGGATTGGCAAAGCAGGGGCATGATGTGACGGTAATATGTCAGGCCGGGCCGAAGTTCAAGGGTAAGCTTCCGCCGAACTTGCGGGAGTGGCGTTTTGATTGTATCTATGACGTTGCACTTGTGGAGCGATTGGCGGAGAAGCTTCGCCCGGACGTAGTGGTGATTTTCTGGTGCCTGACCATCAATAACATGATGCTTCAAGTGCCGACCGTACCCGCGAACGCGGAATTGTGCGTGTGGATGCCGTGGGAAGGAACGTCCTTGCCCGAGGGGCACGAGGCGTTGAGTTGCGTGCCCCCTGGTCGGTTCGTGCACTTGTCTCAGTATTCGCAGAAGCTCTGGTCGCCGTCGGTGGAGTCGAATGTCATAATACCGCACGGGGTTGCGACGGATGAGTTTGAGTATATGTCACATAAACGGCGATCACAGGCGCGGAAAGAACTGAGAGCGGTGTGGGGACGCCGGTTGCGGCACTCTTTTTCGGAGAGCGATATAATCTTGTTGAACGTGGATCGTAACACCCATCACAAGATGTGGGACGCCACCTTTGACATCGCCCGCCGTGTAAAGCGGGAGGGACATGACGTGGTGCTAGTGGCACACACGCGCCGCGGGGCCGGGGCAACGATTGAGGGGCGTCGGTCAGGTGAGATTGGGTATGATTTACCCAAGATGGAGAAACTGTACGGCTTGGAGGGCGACGTATGCTACACCGATTTTGATTGGGGCAACGGCATGACCCGCCGCGACCTCGCCGGGCTATACCACCTCTGTGATTTTCGCATCTCGACTTCGCTCGGGGAGGGTTTTGGCATTCCCACGGCGGAGGCGGCGGCGTGCGGTACCCCGCAGATTTTGAATGCCACCACCACCCTCCCCGAAGTGGTGGGCGACCCCGACTCCCCCTGGTTGGTGCCTCCGAGTACCCTAATCTCGCGGTCTAACGACCTTTGGGGCATGCCGGACGCGGCGGCAATGGCGCAGAGGCTCTTAGAGCTGGTAAATGCTCCGTCTCGCGTCGCTACGGCGGCTCAAAAGGCCAAGAGGCATTGTTGCGCCGAGTTTGCCGAGCCTCGCGTACAATCGCTCTGGGGGGCTTATATTCAAGAGCTGGCGAGCGGACGCGCCATCGGTAGGGCCGGGTTGGAGGGCAGCAAGAAAGGGTCCGACCTTTGGTACGCACATCGGCGGGGGTGGGGGTACCGGCAGAAGGCGCTCGCTACGTTGGCGGCGGCAGTGGAGACGGTGAAGCGGCTTGTGGGGCCGGGGACCGTGTTGGAGGTGGGGAGTTTCGACGGTGTGTTTTTGGAAATGGCGTTGGAGCACAATATCGACATCACGGGCATCGAGCCTGATCCCCGGTCCCGGGAGCGTTGCACGGAGCGGGCGCGCACGTTTCTCGAATCTGCGTCAATCGGATATAATGATGTTTGGCCCGAGGCCGCTTGTGTTGTGGCGACGGATATTTGGGATTTGGTTACCTCTGCCGCGACTCAAAACGTGCTTGACCATATCGCAGCCTACGAGTGGGCGGTGTTGCGGTTTCAGCGGAGCGGCGTGTGGGGGCGGGGCCGGGTTTCGGCGGAGTTGTGTCGGGCGCGTTTGAAGGACCGCGGCATGACTCGTCGGGAAGACTTGGAGCGTATGATACGAAAGAATTTTGCCGAGCATTTAGAGCACGAAATTTGGATGCGCGGTTCCGATACATCTAATATCCCCGCTGGGGTACGCACGGGAGGAAAGTAATGTCTACACGTGAGATTCTACAAGTCAATGGGACGCAACTGCTGTTCGCGGATGCTGTCGATTTTCCAAACGCGGGCGCGGGTCCACCGACAACGGCGGCAAACGACATTCGCATCACATCTCCAGACACCCCCACGAAAGTTCAACTGGACTTGACGGGAATCGCGGCGGCTGCGGCGAGGCAGTCAACGAAAACGGCGGACCTTGGTTCGGCGTGGGCGGCGGAGTGGCTGTTGGGGGCGTGCATTGAGTGGGAGGCGGCTCCAACGGCGGGTGGAACAGTTGACTTCTATTGGGCGGGCTCCCCGTCATCCACGGCTGCGACTGGTAACCCCGGCAACGCGTCGGGGGCGGATGCTGCGTTCACGGTAGCGGGGTTGACGCAATTGCTCCTCATCGGTTCTATGACCGTTCTCAATCAGGTGGTCAACATTGATACCGACATCGCGCGGTTTTGGATGCCGTACCGATACGGTTCCTTGGTTGTGGTAAACAGCACGGACGCAGCATTTCGATCTACGGCGACGGCAATGGACGAAACGCATATCACTCTTACACCACTCATCCCCGACATTCAGGCAGCGGCGTAAGATGAAACACGGTCTGGCGATACCTTCGTATAAAGGACGATTTGCGCCGCGGGACGGCTTGCCGCGGTATCCAAACCTCTGGCGAGGGCTTGTCGGGGCATGGTATCCGACATTGGGACCGACCGGGTTGACATTGCGAGATTGGAGCGGGCGGGGCAATCACGGGACGCTGACAAATATGGCCCCGGCGACGGATTGGTTCGTCGGTCAGGTGGGCCACGGGCTCGACTTCGACGGTTCCGATGATCGCGTCAACTGCGGAAACAATACGCTTTTCAACTTTTCAGGTCCGTTTTCTTTTGTGGTATTGTTTGAGCACACCGAAGTCAACACCTTTGTTGGGCTTCTCTCAAAAGCGGACGCCGTAGACTGGGGCAACAATGCCGGGTGGCATTGTGGAATAGGAGACGCGGGCGAGTGGTGGATGACACTAGGCGACGGCGCGGCTCGTAAGAAAATTGCGACGACCGCATGGGGATCGATGAGTGGCGAATTATGGTCTTATGCTGGGGTCTGGGACGGTCCCGGTCATAGCGGTCGGCTGTACCGCGACGGCGTTGAAGCGCCTACGTATAGCTACCAAGAAACATCCGCAAACCTCACAGCGGGGGCCGCCGACCTCATCATCGGTGGTTACTATGACCTAGCACCGCGGCGATGCATCGCTGCGAAAATATATGCCGTACTTCTTTATCCCCGGGTTCTCGCTCCCGCCGAGCTTCAACACCTCTACCGCGACCCGTTCGCACCGCTGCGATTAAGACAGCGGAGGTGGAGGGACCCGGACCGTATCTGGGGAGGAGGAACCGGCCCGGTCGATGGCTTGTTTGCGACGGGGATAAATTGGTCGGGGGACACTGCGCCGGGCGGGGATGACGAGGTGACTTTTGACGCTACGGACGTGACCGATTGCGATGTAAACGCGGACGCCTCGGGTACCGCGGCGCTTGCAACGCTAGAGGCCGCGGCGGGGTACACGGGACACCTTGACGGTTCTTTGCATGACAAGGACGTGACCGTGTTAGGAGCTATGACGCTGGATTGTACGGAGTGGTCGGTGGGCGGCGGCGAGTGGAGAGTGGGCGGGGACTTTGACTGCGCTGACGTGGGCACGGTAAATCCCAATCGCGGAACAGTGACATTTGACGGGGCGGGAAATCAATCCGTTGATTTAGGTGCCCTCACATTGCCGAATCTTCGTAGTGAAAAAAGTGGCGGTGTCCTTACGTTCGTGGACGGGTGGACGGCGACGAGCTTTGTTGCCACGATAGGCGGCACGATAAATTTCAATCAACAGACCGTAGAGACAACCGGCCCGTTGTCCATTACACCTCCAGTACAAGTTTCGGGCGGGGGAGATTTAGACAGCGTGAGCATCACATGCGGTGGGTTGCTCACGCTTAAAGGGGCGGCGGGTGCTTTGCTCGATTTGGATGCGACGGGGACATGGACGCTAGATGCAAACGGTAGAACGGATGTAGCCTATGTAAGCGTGTCGGAGTGTGATGCGTCCGGTGGTAATACGATATACGCTCGCAACTCGGACAATAATTAGGGACCCCACGATGCCAAATGTGAATTGGAATTTCTATGCCGACATGTACGCGGATTTGACCGAGTGGCAAGTTTCTTGCTTCTTGCGGTCTAGTTATAGTGCGACCGTGCATTTTACGGATGAGGGGGACCAGTGGACCGATGATGCAGTGCTTGGCAAACCGATAGAGGTGTGGTTGGAAGCGTCGGCGGACCTGTTGGGGAACGTTCCCGCGGGGTGTTGGGAGGGGGATGTTCGATGGGTGTACGGTCTGGTCAGCAATCGGGAAGACAATAATGTGGTGTCGGACCACACTGTTTCGCTGCGGGTTGTTTCGTTTGCGTCCCGGCTCAGCAATAAGCCAGCGAATACTGAGCGGCTGTCCGGCACGTGTAAGGAAGCGCTGGAGCTATTGGCCTCCCGGTACGGGGGCCTCCCGGCTGCGATGTACGACTTCACGGATTGCGGGGCGAACCCGATGCATGAAATTGTTGCGGGGAGCGACCTGTTGGGAGAGATGGGCCGAATTGCGGCGGCGGGGCGGTGTGATTTGTGTGTGCAACGAGACGGGGTGTTGACCGCGGTCGCATGGAAAGATGCAAGTTCCGCCGTTGATACCGTAATCCCGCCGCAAGCCGTGGAGCAGGCGCGCCGGGTAAGTGCGGTTGAGGGGGCTGCGGGCGGCGTGCCGACGCGTATTCGTGTGCGGGGCAAGTACCGAACCGATTATGATTGCGGGGAGGTGGACTTTACCAAATCGCAACTCCCGTCAACGAGCACTCCGGCAGGGGGCGGGAACCAGCCTACGCGGGGCGCTGCGCAAAAGTGCATCATGACCGGCAAGGGCACCCCGGCAATCATTGCAAAACAGGCAGCGGACGGCAACGGGGAGGACATTGATAATTCCGATGTACAGACCTCGTGGGGGTCCGCGAAACTGGTTGGGGAGGGGGGAGAGAGTTCGCCGCCCGGGTTCTTTCAAACACAAATCACCGGCCCTGATGATTACGTCCCCGCGGGAGAGCAGTCTGTTACCGTTGAGAGGCAGGGCAGAAAGCACCCGATGGCGGAGATAGAGGCGGCGGTCGCAAAATACGAGAGGCTCGCACAAGAGCGGGAGGCAGAGGCGCAGGGGCAAGAGAGCATGACGCGGCGGCTGGGAGCCAAGCCGGGCGGGCGGGGCGTTGGCGGCGTCTCAGGCGGCTTCGCGGGGTTCGCTCCATGGGGCGGCGGTAGTCCCGATCACAACACGGACGAGCCCGAGGCAACGCAGATTGAGCTGGTATTGGAGGACCCCGATTTGATGGCGTTGTACGGGGTGATTGACGAGGATATTTGGAACCCGTACGTGAGCAATCTGGATACGCTGTTTGAGATAGCGGTTCGGCGTTTCCAAGAAGCAAAAATGCTTGAGGACCAGTGGGACGTGCGGTGTGCATACCTGCCTTGTCTGCAACTGGGGGACGTGGTGACCTTTACGGTACCGCAAACACTGGAAGAGATTACGGGCGCGGTAACCGGCATCCGTCTAGGCTACGAGCCTTCGCCAAGTGCAACGATGGATTTGACGGTGGAGGCACTCACTTCGCTGGGGACTACGGAGTACGTGTCACCGAATTTGCTGGAGTGCTCTATTTTCCAAGGCGCGGCCGTGTCCACCGAGAACGCGGTGTGGACTAAATCAGACAAGTGGTGTTGTCGGTGTGGAGACGGTCGCTTGAAGCTAGATGCGTCGTGCACAAATCCGGCCGACGCGTACGCGTATCAGGATATTTATTTGGGGGCTGGTGATTACGAGGCTCGCATTTTCAACGATAACGCGGGCGGCGGTGCGGCTGCGAAACTGATTCTCTACGATAGTAGTCTGGTTGAGATTGACAACGTGGATTTGCTCGGCGGGGAGTCGGAGGAGAAGGTGGAGTTCACACTAGTCGCCGCGGACACCGTGCGGTTTGAGATACGTGCAACAATTGGCATCTGGTGGGTATGGAGGCCGACACTGGTGAAAGTCAAAACCGCTTAGCGCTTGCTCTTGGGCGAACCTTTTGCTATACTTGGTGAAAAATATGCGCTTTTATCAAGGAGACTAAAATGGATAACAGATGGCGGAGTGGTAACACAAATACAGTGGAGGTCGTTCCATCAGCGCCGATTGACCCCGGGACGCTCGTGTATTTATCTCGCGGTCAGGCGTGGCCGATGCAAGTGGACATGCAAGGGGCTCGCGGGGAGTGGGATTTGCAGAATGCGTGTCTTCTCACACATGAGCGGCTTCGGGCTTTCTTGGGGGTGGTAATGGCGACCACTCCCCGCAACATGCTTCGGGTGGCGACCACGGGCGTGTTCGAGTTCGATTGTATTGCCCTGAAGAAACGGCAAGCCGTGCGGGGCGGTGTGTTTGAGGTGGGGGATACTCTCGGTATAATTGGGGACCATACGTTGTGCTATTCGCCTCTTATTGAAACGGCGATTGCCCGGGTCGCGGTACGTTGCCCGTCACCGTCTCCCGCTGTTCACGCAAGTATTCGTAGTCGTGTCATGGGGTATTCCGTATGAACCGGGACCTTGCAAAAGTATTTCATAGCGAGCAGGCCAAATCCCTATCGCCTACCTCTATCCTCGTGTATTGCCTGATGCTCACAGATGTATTTGCGCAATACTCCCCCGGTGCACGTGCGTGCAAGGGCTCGGGAATGCTTATCTCCGATATTGGGCGGCGGGAGCTGGAGATGCGGTGTGGCGGCGGGGAAGGGACCAGGAGGTTACCGTATGCCCTCCGCGCATTGATTGAGGCGGGGTGGATAAAAGAGGTTTCCGGGGGTCGGTATTCTTTGGGGGAGACGAAAGACGGGTTGCAATGGTATGCTCTGGGGGAGAAGAAAACACCGCGGACTGCCGGAGCCGAGAAGGTACTTGCGGCGGCTCGTCGGGGAGCGGAGAGGCTCGCTAAGGAGGCGAAAGAAGCGCGGAAGCGGCGAGCGGCGTGGCCGCGGCGGCGAGCGGCGCGGGAGGAGTTGAAAACCCCGGCCCTTTCCGTGTTTCTGAGTCATCGTTTCCGGGAGCTGTTCGGGGCAACGTTCAAAACAACTCCCAGCGACCTACCGACTCGCAAGATGCAGAATATTTACATGCATCAATTCTCAAAATACTTGGATGAAAACGAGGAGGAGTGCGAGGCGTTCCTTGTGTGGTTCTTCACGCGATGGGACGACATCTGTACGGCATGGGGGATAGTCGGGCATCGCCCCCGGATGCGATTGCTTGCGAGTAAAAGGATGGTTCAGCAATTGCAAAAGTGGCGAACGTCTGGTTTTAAGGCGCGGGAGTCCGTTGTGGCTGATCGGGCGGATGCGGAAAAGATTACGGCGGCAAAGGACAGGGGGTGGTGATGGCGGTATGGTATGCATCCCCTTATTTTTGTGAGGAGGCGCTAGTCCGGGCGCGGCATCTGTATCTAGGTGAGGCGGTGTCTGTTTTCGTGTGGGGCGAGAGTGACGTGACCACGCAAGGGGACCCAAATCCTTACCATTTTCCCGAGAGCGAAAAAGAAGCTAACGTGCTGACGTTGCGGGTGCCCCAAATCAGCGAGGACCCGCGGGAGCAGGAGGACCTGACATTTCAAACGTGGGCGACGTATGTTGCCGCGCAGTGTCAGGATGAGGACTTGATAATTTTATCGGACGCGGACGAGCTGATTCGCCGGGAGGCAATAACGCAAGCGAACGAGCAGTGCGTGACTTATTTGACCCTCCAACAATATTATTTTTGTTACCATCCCTCCTATCTACGGCAAGTGAGTTGGAGGTGCGCTAAAGTCTTTCGGGGCCGTTTTTTAAAATCGCTCCTCCGGCAGGGGGTTCTTCTGCACGTGTTTCGACACCTGAAATACGAACACCCGTTGCGGGATGCGGGGTGGCACTTGACAAATTTCGGCGGCTCGGAAATGGTGGCGGTAAAGCATCGCAGTTTTCGGCACGCGAAGGAAAACCGGCTGTCCTATGAGGAGGGGATGCGCACGATGAAGACCCCGGCGGGGCATCCGCTTGTTCGTGTAAATCCGCTGGATTATTTCCCCTCGAACCTATTAGACCTGTTGGAGGTGGGGTATGCTCACTGAGGCACATCTTCAGTATATGGGAATCCCTCAAGCGCACTGGCGTGCAACGTTGGCACAGATTCCTGTCCATTGTGCGCACGCGGACTTCTTTGCGGAGTACGTTGACAACATTGTAGCGAATGTGAAAAAGCCGCGGGGGTTGTATTTGTTTGGATTTTGCAGCATGGGAAAAAGCGCATGCGCGGCGATTGCGTTGAAGGCCGCGGCGGCGCATGAGGTGTATGGATTTTGGATAAACGCGAAGACTGTTGCCTCGCATGTTATTCAGGAAACGGAATGGCGGGATGGGCGTACGACATACGATTTCTGTTTGCAGTCCCCGTTACTGGTGATTGATGAGGTCCAATTGCGCGGGGACTCCCGTTTCACTGAAACTATTATTGAGGATTTGGTTCGGTCACGGGTGGACGATATGCTATGCACAATTATCACAAGTAATCATACGCCCGAAGTGCTGAAAGAAAGATATGCGTCGCTTGGCTCCGTTCTTATGGAGGCGGTCTTGCCGCTAAAAGTAGATGGGCACAATTTTCGGGAGGGCATGGTGTGAGTTCGCTTGGCAAAAGACTGGTCCGTTCGTTGCTGGAACACCGTACCCCCGAGGTGCTTGCGGAACACGGTATTTCTGCGATGGATTTGAAGGACGATGCGCGGGAAGCTTACTCGTGGGTGTTGGGGTATTATGAGGCACACGGGAGCTATCCGACCCCGAAAATGCTTGAGGAGAGCACGGGAATAGGGTTGCCCGAGGAACCCGACCCGCTCGCGTATATCTGCGATCACGTGCGGCGGCGCAGTCTTTCTATGTCCCTCGGGGAGATACTGCCGAAGGCGGCGGTAGCTCTGGACGACAGCGACCCGGACACCGCCGTGCGATTGTTGCGGGAGCGGTTGGGTTCGTTGGCGGCCGTGGGAAAGAAAGGGCTGTTTAGCTTTCGGGAATCTGGCAAGGCGCGGACGGCATTTTATGCGGAAGTGAAAAAGACGGGCGGTTTGTTGGGGATGCGTACGCCGTGGCCGACACTTGACTCGCATATTCTTGGGTGGGTGAACGGTAGCCTCCATGTGGTTGCCGCGATGTTGAAGACGGGAAAGACTTGGTTTTCTTGCATCATTGCAGAGGATGCGTTGCGTCGGGGCCTCAAGGTACTGTTCATCACGTTGGAGATGAGCGGGGAGCGAATTGGGCGGCGGGTTGCCTCGGTACGGTATAGGATACCGTGGCGGGAAATGGTCCGGGCGGAAATGGATTCGTTATCGGAGGCGGCGTGGGCAAAGGCGGCGGAAGCGGATACGGAGGGGACGGGAGATATTGTAATCGCAGACAAGCATCGGGTGAGGACCGTGGCGGACGCGTTGGCACTGGCGCAATCGTTGAGCCCCGACATCGTTGTGGTGGACGGGGGCTACCGCTTTCAGCCGAGCGGGAAAACGGGCGGCAATTGGGAGAGCACGGTAGACATCGTGGCGGCGTTACAGCATGCGGCGGAGGCAACGGATGTTCCGTGGGTTGTGACGACGCAAATGGGGGACTCGAAGACCTCGGGCGGCGAGAAAAAGGAGGGCCGTAAGATGCGGGCGTGGGGCGTGCGGTACGGCAAGGAGTGGGTTATCAATCCTGACGTTGTGATTGGGCTCAGCCAAACGGAGCTAGAGCGTATGGATAAGGTGATGGAGGTGCATTTTATGGCCGAGCGGGACCCCGTGGGGGACCTGAGCAAGCCATTTTTCCGCCTAAATTGGAACTTTGAAACGATGGATTTTACGGAAAAAAAGGTAGAAGAGGAGGAGGGCGAAGAAAAAACGGAAATTGGGGTTGCCTTTTGATTGGAAATGTGGTAGCGTGTGCAAAATTCCAATGTCCCAACCTCTAAAAGGAGAAAAGCGATGGACGCGATGGATTTGCTGGAACGAGTGAAGATGAAGATTGCGGAAGTAAAAACACCACGCCCCCGGCCGGTTCTCGATAAGTTCCGTGCCACCACGCCCCCGCCCGCTCAGGGCAACACGTTCGTCCCCTTTTCACAGGCGGCAGTTCGGGGCCGTTTCTATGTGGAGATGGCGGCGCGATTGGAGGCCGTTGAGGGGGAGGCTCCGGGCGAGGGGTTTGTGTTTGAGGGCGAGGAGTATACGTGGTCCCGCGCAATCAATACGCTTGTTCGGCTGGACCGTCAGTTCGGTGACGATTTGCGGAGTCAATACCTTGCCGGGCGGCGGGCGTTTGACCGCGGCGTGCCGGAAAAGGACAATCCGTGGAACGCGACGAAAGATTATTGGCAGAATTTACGCTGGTACGGCGGATGGCATTGGGGTCGCCGCGACAAGTACCGATTGGATGATTGATGACGTGGGAACACCTTTGCTCTGTATTGACGGCCCTCGGGGTCGATACTTCCCATCTGGTCCCCTCGTCCAACGGGCGTGTCATGGTGCCGTGCCCCCTCGCTTCCCATTTTCACTCGGGGGGAGAGGACACACGGCCCTCGCTCTGCATCTGGTACGACGAGACGCCCGTTCGGTGGAAGTGCTATGCTTGCCATGAGAAGGGCCGGTTGTGGGAGCTGGCTCAATCGTACGCGGACCTGAATGATAGTGAGAGCGTGCGTCGGCTTGCCACACAATTAGTAGACGAAGATAAGCTCTCTTGCGCACAACAGGTCGAAGCACGTGTCCGCCGTGTAATGGATGCGGATAAGTGGTTCCGGGCTGCGGAGCCGTCGGGTGCGTCGTTGGCGGAGGACGCGATAGAGAGATACCCGCCCGTATGGGAGTCCGCCCGGGCCGTGCGGTACTTGCGGACCCGGGTTTCTTACCGGGAGACAATAGACCGTTTTGACTTGCGGTATGATTCGGACCGGGACCGGGTGGTGTTCCCCGTGCGTCGGCCGGACGGGACGCTCGCGGGAGCCGTGGGACGCGTCTGCGTAAAGGAGCTGGACGCCGGTGTGTTGCCCTATTTGAATTACTACGGGTTCCAGGGGGTGACATGTTTGGGCGGGGCGAATCACATGGAGGCGGCGTCGTCGATTATTGTTGTGGAGGGATTTTGTGACATGCTGCGAATAGACAAGTGGGCACGGGACCGGAGCGCCGCGGTTGTGTGTACGTGGACCTCCCAACTCTCGGCTGAGCACGCGCATCAATTGGTGGCTCGGAATTTACGCGTGTCTATTTGGTACGATAATGACGACGCGGGGAATAAAGGATACTATGAGGCGCGGAAGCGTTTGAGTGGTCGGGTTGCACGCATCACCCGGGGCGTGTTACAATACAAGAGTGATCCAGGGGACCTCACAGAAGGTCAGTTTGATCGAGTTTACTCTAATGCAATGAGGTGTTTGTGATGAGTGAGATACCTGAATGGGCTGTTGGAACTGGCGTAGACACGGACATGAAAGGCGACCCCCGGCCGGGGGCGCAGGCGGGGACTCGTTTTTGGATGCCCCGCGCGACCAGTAAAAAGATCGTTTTCCTCACGGAGGGCACCGAAGCCCTCGGGTTGTGGGAACATCAGTTTCGCATGGGTGGCAAGTATACGAACTGGCTCTCTTGCCTGGAGCCGATGCGGCTGAAGTGTCATTTGTGCGAGTGGGCGGCGGCTCACGAAGGGCAGTTTTCCCGCGGGAAAATTCTCGTCTTTTCCATTATCGACTGCGAAGAGTTTACAACCCGCGCTGGGGAGACGAAGGCTAACGTTGTCAAGCTCTTGTGCGCTAAGTCACAGACGGCAGAGCTTCTCAAACGAAAATACTTGTCTCAGCTTGAGGAAGGGCGGGGGCTGAAAGGCGCGATGTTCCAAGTGTATCGGAGTAACGAGCCCACGTCTCCGAGTGTGGGCAACGACTACGAATACAAGAAACACGTTGACCTGGACACGTTCCCGGATGCCACGCCGTTGGACGCGGCGAAGCTCTTGGCTCCCGACCCGGATGCCGTGTTGGCAGCGATCCGCAGAATCGCCGCGGAGGCGGGTGAGGGTCCGGCTTCGGAGGCTTCCACGGACGTGGATGTGGACTACTAGTACATCAAATGTCTCCTGATGTGGGGCGGTGTGCGTCGTATGGGGCGCACATCGCCTTTCTTTTCTGCAAGCGCGTGCAACCCGGAGGATACCATGTCTACGACGGTAGTGGTGGGTGATTTTAGAGAGAAGAAAGATCGGCTCGCTGATGGAGTGGCGCAGCTCGTATTCACGGACCCGCCCTTTAATATTGGGCACCCGTATGTCGGGTTCAGCGATGTTATGGAGGGGCGGGAATACCGTACTCTTATTTCAAACATCGTCCAGGAGGCGTGGCGATGTCTCACCCCGGGCGGGCGTTTTTGTATGCACGTGCCTGACGAGGTGGTGTTGCCCGTGTTGGAGGACGCACGTTTTTGGGGGATGTTGCCATCGGACTGGATTGTGTGGCACTATCGTTTCGGGCAGTGTGGAAAAACAAAATACATCAACAGCAAGTGCCACCTCTTAACGTTCTTGAAACCGGGCGGTGTCCCCGTGTGGAACCCGGACGATGTGCTAGTGGCAAGTGACCGGGCCTCCACGTATGAAGACCCGCGAACAAAAGAGACGGCGACCCCCGGCAAGCGCGTTCCGTTGGACGTTTGGGGGATTCCCAGCGACGGGCCGTATTGGGGCCGGGTTCAAGGTAACTCGAAGGAGCGTCGCAGCGTGAAAAACGGGGCTCTCGTCGATCACCCCAATCAGTTGCCCGAGGTGTACTTAGAGCGAGTGATACGGGGTTGGACAAACCCCGGCGATTTGGTTGTGGACTTTTGCGGCGGTTCGGGAACGACGGCCGTGGTTGCCAAGGCTCTCGGGCGTGCATCTTGTACGTTTGAGATTTCTTCTGATAATGCGGCAAGTATTATGCAACGATTGGAAAAAGGAGCGGTCCGTGTCCCTAGTTACTGATTTCGCAAAGGCGGCAAAGGCGGCGGGGGGCTTTTCCTTTGATGTGGAAAATCCGCCGGAGTTGCGCCCCCATCAGCCCGATTTTCGATTGGCCGGATGTAATTTTGGCACAGACGATGATTTCAATATTTACTTGACGAACCGAGCGGAAGTGCGGGAGTTATGCGGCCTCTTGTTTGCCGAACCTTTGGACGCGGTTGCGTATAATGCGAAATACGATTTGCGGGTATTGCGAGCCGTTGACTGTTTGCCCACGGGGTACCCTGTTCGTCTTTGTGATCCGATGGTAGCGGTAAACTTGCTGGATGACAACAGGCGTCCCAATCAGCTCGGGTTGAAACAGGTCATGCGGGATTTGTTTGATGAGCGGATGGTGGACTTTATGGCGGCGTGGGCGTGTGGGGAGGATAGTGAGGAGTTTCGTAGGTATGCTCTCAACGATGCGCGGCAGGAATGGCGGTTGTGGCAGTGGGCGGCACCTCAACTTGAGAATGAGGGGCTCGCTAAGCTATTCCACAAGATTTTAATGCCGATGACGCTGGTATTTGCGGACATGGAAGCTACGGGGTGTCGGTGGAGTTTGTCGCACGCGCGGCGATTACTGCGTTCATTTCAGACGGCGCGGCGGGAGCTGGAGGCGCAGATTAAATCAACAATAGGGACGCTGAACATAGGTAGCGATGCGCAGCTCGCCGCTCGTTTGTTTGATGAGCTGGGGTACTCTACCCGGGGGATTGCGTGGCTAGAGAAGTCCGGCCGCTTCACCGTGGATCGGGCGGCGATGGATAAGCTTGCCAAGAAATACCCGGTGTGTGATTTGATTCGGCAGTACCGTACGGCCCGTAAAATGATTTCTACCTATTTAGAGCCGCTATCTCGACAGGCCATGGAGGACCCTGACAGCCGGGTGCACCCGACATTCTGGATTACATCTTCCACGGGACGAACGAGGTGCTCCAATCCCAATTTCCAAAACATCCCGGTCCTATTGCCCGGGCGGCTCAAAGACTTGCGGATACGGGACGGCATTGAGGCGCAACCCGGGTATAAGCTTATCGTGTTTGACCTCTCACAAATAGAACTTCGGATGTGTGCGCACGTGACCGGGGACGCTAAGTTCACCGCGGCATATACCGATTGGGTATGCACCCTTTGCGGCAGTGCGGGCACGGAATCGCGGCACGTGTTGCGGGAGTGTCCCTCGTGCGGCTCGCCTGAGAACGAAGAGGCGTTGGCGAGAAAGGTTCCGGGGTTCTGGCACGGCAAAGATATTCACACAGAAACGAGCAACAATATCAAGGCGTTGGGAGGGGATAGGAAGAAAGGCAAAATCGCTAATTTTTCGTTGATCTACAATATCACCGCTTTTGAGTTGAACCGGCGGATGCCGGACTGGTCGAAAGCGAAGTGGCAAGCAGTCATTGATGAGTATTTTAACGAGGACAATTATATCGGCGTTCGTACGTGGCATCACCGTATGGAGCGACAGTTGTGGGAGACGGGAGAGGTTCGGGACGTGTTTGGGCGCAAGCGCCGTATTCGGCGGCGGGATTTGGAGAGAAGTCCAAAGCATGCGATGAATCAGTTTGTCAATTTTCCGATGCAGTGCGCGGCGTGTAATTTATTCATGCTCGGTCTGGGCAAATTGCGGACGCGTTTTATGGAGCGGGGCGAGTGGCTGAGGGAGGTGTTGCCCACTAACATGGTCCATGATGAGGGCGTGTTTGAGGTCCGAGAAGATAAGGTGGGAGAGGCTAAAGAAACAATTATTGACGTGATTGAAAACAGTGTTTCTTTTCGGGTGCCCATTCGGCTGGACGTGCTAGTGGTGGATCGTTGGGGAGAGGCAAAGGCATGAGCGAATATAAAATGGATCGCTTGTTGTGGATGCCGAGGGAAGAGTGGTGCTCCGAGTATCAAGAGGCACTCACGCGGGTGGTGACGCCATACGTAGGGGAGCCGTACGAGGTGCGTTGCTGGGAGGAGGACGGGGAGTGGGTCGGCGTACCGCGGGTGTTCGGGAAGCTAGTGCCGCCGTGGTGGGCGTCGTCGGTGCCGGAGCCTGAGAAAATACCCGCGCCCCCTGTCACAATTTCGTGGCGGCGGGGGCAGAAGCCCGCTGTTGAGAAGATGCTCACTGCGTTTGCGTCGGGCGTGTCCGGGGTACGGCTGGAGGCACCCCCGGCGAGCGGAAAGACCTTGATGGCGCTTGCCGTGGCCTTTGATCGGGAGGCTCCGACGCTCGTGGTTGTGCACAAGACCGACCTCGCAAAGCAGTGGCAGGACACGGCCCGAAAGTTCTTTGGTGAGGAGGCCGGGCACGTGCAAGGAAGCAAGTGGGATTGGAAGGGGCGGCGATTTACGACGGCGCTGGCGCAGACGTTGTATTCGCGGCGGGATAAACTGCCGGAGGGGTTTCGAGAGGCGTTCGGTCTGGTGGTGTACGACGAAGGGCACCACTATCCGAGCGAGTCTTTTTCTACCGTGCTCAGCATGTTCCCGGCGCGTCGTTTGGCGGTGTCCGCGACATGGCGGCGAGCTGACGGGCTTGCCGATTTGTGGGAGTGGCATGTCGGGCGGACCGTGGTGGTGGCGGAGACAGAAAGACTGACAGGAGAGTTTGTCCATGTCCCGTGGCGGACGCCGTTCAACGATATGTGGTATACTCACGGAGGCCGGGTGAACCGTGCGCGGTTGTTGACGCTGATAGAAAAAAATGAGGCGTTTTCGACGTGGCTGGCGGAGCAATGTATCAAAGGGGTGAACGCGGGGCGGCGGGTGTTGCTGGTAAGTGATCGAATTGCGCAGCTCGCCGCGATTCATGGGCGGGCGGTGGAGCGGGGGCACTTGCCGGGTCTTTACTGTCGAAGTTTTCCGCAGAAGGGAGAAAAGAAACGGAGGCGTATCACCGAGGCGGAGTTGGCGGCCGCACGGGAACATCAAATCATACTGGCCACCTACACATTAATGATGGAGGGTACGGATGTTCCCGCATTAGATACGCTCATTTTTGGTACGCCTCGGGCGGATGTGGAGCAAGTGGTGGGGCGCATACAACGTCCATCCGCTGAGAAAAAATCACTCTTGGTCGTGGACCCCGTTTTTCAGACGCGGTACTGTAGAGCGCTTGCGGGGAAGCGGGAGGAGCAATTACTAAATCTGGGCTTTACGAAAAGGGTAAAAAGATGAGCGATACGAGTAAAGAATCTTCCGGGTGGTGTCAGGTTTCGCGGCTCTGGAAAGAGAGCGGCGTGGTTGCGCGGGAAGAGGCGGACGAGGAGTTGATTGAGGTTCCCATGGTGGTGGAGGGTGCAATGGTTGCAAACGTATCTTTCGGCAACCGCTTGACTCTCAATATGGGAAATTACGAGTCCTGTCAACTCTCGGTCGCCGTGACTATACCGTGCTATTTACCGGAACTGAATACGGCATACAAAGCGGCAAAATCCTTTGTTGATATGAAGATGGCGGCGGAGTCCCGGGCGTTGAAAGAGTACCGTTCGTCGAAATAATTCCCCCTTTGAGGAGCCTATTATGGCTGATGATGTCCTTCGAGAATTTATTGCGAAAATCAATGCCGCCTATAAAGGCGAGATCGTAGAAGTCGGGGGCCGGTTTGGCGCGTTGACGCTGGGACGCTTCTCGTCGGGCATCCTCTCCTTGGACTGCGCGCTCGGCGGGGGCTTTCCTTTTTCGCGGGTCATGGTGGTGGCTGGAAACGAGTCGTCTGGTAAGACTCTGATGGCGCTGAAGGCGGTGGAGCAGATCAAGAACTATGACCACCATACGCATCTTCATCGGGACTTTTGTGACCCGAAGACGTTTCTACCCGGGCGGTGTTTGTTTGTGGACTTGGAGGGTACGTTCGATCTGGCGTGGGCGAAGGCGGTTGCGAATTGGGATACAGAGTGGCACGCTGTCGCTCGACCGGAATACGCGGAGCAGGCGATTGATATTGTTGGGTCTGCCATGGAGGAAAACGTGTTTGACCTGATCGTGGTGGACAGTATTGCGCAGATGACGCCCACGAAAGAGATTGAATGTAGTGCCGAGGATTGGCAGCAAGGACTCGCCGCCCGGTTGATGAACAAGGCGATGCGAAAGTGGGTTGCCCGGTTAAATAAAATCAGTCAAGGTAACCCGGCGGGCGGTCCGGCGATCATGTGTTTGAATCAATTTCGTGTGACCATGGGTGTGATGTACGGCGACCCCCGGGTGATGCCGGGCGGCAAGGGACAGGTCTTTGCTAGTTCCATCATAATTTATAATCGGTCGCAAAAGGTGTCGGACGGGGCAGACAAGGAAACGTCTTCGGTGGAGCTGGGGGGCGTGACAATGAAGAATAAGACGTACGTACCGAAGCTCAATTTCACTTACAATATGGGCCTTCGGGACGGGGAAAAACTGGCCAAAGGGGAGGTAGATAATCTAAAACAGCTCTACACGTTGGGAAGCAAGTACGGCATTATCGAACACGCAAAGACGGGGGACGATTGGTACGTTGGCAAGCGGTCATGGAAGACAAAGAAAGCGCTGTTGGCGGATATGGAGGACGATACGGCACTGTACCGGCTCTTGTGGCGCAGCGTGGTAGCAGCGGCGACTGAAAAGGTGGAGGTGGCTGATGTCAGTGCCGAGTGAGCCTAAGAAACCGGGCGGCACCCCGCTCGGTTCGCAAAAGACGAACAAGGAACGTATCAACAAGCACGAGCGTTCTATTGCGGAGCAATTGCCGGGAGGACAGGCGCAGCCGAACTCTGGGGCACCCCCTGGGAAGAAGGGCGATGTATTGCTTGAACATTTTTTATTGGATAGCAAAGAAACAAAAGGGGAGCACATTAGTGTCACCCGCCGTGATCTGACTAAAATCAATAGGGAGGCGGGGGAGGCCGGGCGTGTGCCGGGACTGGTGATTACGTTGAAGACTCCGCCCGTGGTGCCGTCGGAGTGGGTGGTGTTGCCGTTGGAGGTGTTTGCGCAAATGCTAGAAGCCGGGCAGGACAAGGAGATATAGGGATGGGATTGTTGGATGCTTTCTTAGAGGGTCGGGAGGAGGGGAAGAAGGAGGTTTCGCCACCGGACGCCGGGCGCAAGATGCGAAAGTTTATTGCGGACACCCCCGCGATGGGCGTGCATTTCGCTACTTCTATCCGGGCAAGCGAGGCTCACTCTGTTTGTCCAAGACAATTTGTGCTGGATTACTGGTGCCCTGGTCCGGGCGGGTTGCCCGGGTTCAACTCCCTGTTGTATATGGGTGCCGGGCACTTCTTCCATGCTTTTCTTCAAGACGTGGTACTCGGTCCGATGCGGGTGTTGTGGGGCGATTGGGTGAACACTAATGACGGCTCCGTGGTAGAGGGTTTCCACCCGTGCCCGGAGTTGTCCTTGCGGGAGACTGCGAAAGAGCATCCGCTGACGTGGCGTTATCGGGAGCCGTCTTGTTGGAACGAGGAGTATCGTATTTCGGGGCATGCGGACGGGCGGGTAAACGTACGGTTGGTCCCTGAAGACCCTCCTGACGCAGTGTTGGAAATAAAGTCAACAGGGGCGTACGGGTTCGGTAAAATTACGGACGCGGCTTCCATCAGCGAGGCGTATCGGACGCAAGCTACTCTGTATCAGTGGCTCCTTGGATACTCGCAAACGGTATTCCTGTTTCTAAATCGCAATAATATGCAAGTAAAGACATTGATATATGCCGGAGAACCCGGTCTGTTGCGGGACGTGCAACATAAAGCGAAAAAAATCTGGAACGCCATTCGGTGTCGTACGCTTCCCGACGGTCTGTTACCATGCCGGGACCCGCGGGATACTCGGGCGAAGCAGTGCGGACAGCGGGAGCGGTGTTGGTCCACGCTACCCGCTTCTTTTGATGGGGCGGTGAACTTTGAAGAGTGGACGCACTTGTGTGAGGAGCGGAAAGATGCAACCTAATGATTTCGTTTTACTGTCGCTACCGCGTTCCGGGACACACATGCTCCGCACGGCATTGAACGCGCACCCTCATGTCTGGTGTTGCCATGAGGTATTCAACCGTGATGTATACGGCAAGTTGAAACGGCGGGGCGTGGGCGTGGGCGGCAGAGACGCGCCGTGGGATGGCGAGCCGGTTGCTGTCTATTTTCATAGATTGCAGCGCGTTGGTCAGGATCGCTTCGGCGTGTGCGTGCAACCCCATCATTTTCAAAAGCGCCGGGCCGGGTTTGAGGAAATGCTGGCGATGGAGTTGCCCACTATTTTGCTGTATCGTCTCAATACGCTTCGCCAGTACGTGTCGAGGCTGCAAGCGCGTGCAAGGGGAAAATGGGAAGCGTATCAAGGGGACCCACCCCCGCAACCGATAAAAGTAGCGGTGGAGCATGCTGCGTACGAGCAGTTTCATTACGAGCAGCGGGAGGCCGTGGCAACCCTTGCGGCGAGGTGCCCGCGGCTGATTGCTCTCACCTACGAGGAGCTGATAGCCGATTGGGCGGGCGGTATGCGGCGGGTGTTTGCGGGCATTGGAGTCGCTCCCTGTAAAGTGGCACCGCAGACGATTAAAGTGGGTGCCGGTTTCCTGGAAAATGCCGTAGATAATTGGGCGGAAGTGGTCAAATGGGCACAACCGGGCGAGAAAATCTAAAAAAATTCCCCTCCTATTTCCCGGGAAACTCGGGTCTTTTCGGATTATTTTTGAGAAATCTTTGGATTCGGGGTTGCGGCGGTGCCGAGATGGTGTATACTTGGAACCATGCAAACCACCACCACCACAACACAAGGAGCCAAAGATGAGTATGCAACGCGAGTGTGGAATAGTTGAGTTGGAGCCCGGCCGTTGGTTTTGTTTGGTCGCTGATCGGGAGTACGGGGAGCTGGACGAGGGGTGCACCGCATACGGTCCCAAATCCACGGCGGAGGGTGCGTGGGAGGCCATGGCCGATTGCGAATCCAATCCCGGGGGGCACTGGACTTACACGTGGGACTCGATGGATGCGGCGACTCGGCGGGAGTATGCGGCCGTTGTCAAGGCCAATCGGGTTCGTCCTATGCATCGCCTTTGGTAAAAAGGAGGAGAGGATTTACTGCCGCTTGACCGTCCGTGGCGGGCATAGCCGGTGGAACAAGCGAACGGGGATAAATAGCCGGAACAACCGGACCACCCCCAAACGGTCGCAACCTCACACGAGGGGGCGGCAGTAAATCCTTTCACCTACCACAACCACCACAACACGCGAGGAGAAAAAATGGCATACGCGACGAGGAAGATTGCGGACTACGGGCGGCGATGTGTATTCGGGGCCGGGCCTCGCCGTGGGGCATCTCGGCAGTACGAGCTTCATTGCAACCGTTTGGGGCAATATTTGCTTGTCTCGGTACTTACCTCCCCCGAGGGTAAAGTACGCCGGGAGCCGTGCGATGGCGGGGACGTGTATACCGTCTTTACGAAAGACGCGAAGTGCGGCCGTGGGGAGTACGTAGAGGAGTTGGACATCCTAATCGGCCGCGATGTGCGGCACCCCCGGGCAATGGTTCGCAAGATTGCGGAGGCCGCAATCGCCGCAGAGTACGAGGCCGGTTTGCGGGTGAGCAAAATGGTCGCCCGTTTTGGCCGTTTTTAGTCAACGAGTTTCAACAACCCTATCGCCCCAAATGGGGCACAACCCTAGACGCCCCAACGGGCAAGGAGTTTCAGATGGTAGACGTAGCGACAACAGCGGAGCCGGAGGTTATCCCGGGGGCGTTGGTGATCCCCGAGGGCCGTGCGTTGGATATGTGGTCGGGGGTGGACTCCACGTTCGTCCCGGCCTTGCAAAAGGAAATGACGCCCGATGAGAGGCGGGAGACGGTTCGCCGGGTTGCGGTTACCGCGCAGCTCGCTGACGATACCTTGGATTTGGTATTGGGCGAGCTGCTGTACGAGGTCAACCGCAACAATTACTGGACCGACTGGGACACGCCCGGCGAAGACGGGCCTCGCAAGTACAAAGATTTCCACGAGTATGCGGAGCTGGAACTTGGCATGAAGCGGTCCACCGCTCGCTATCGCATCCAAGTGTACGAAAAGTTCGTCATTGAACTGGACTTGGACAAGGACATATTGCGGAGCCTGGACTGGTCCAAAGGCCGATTGTTGCTGCCCGTGATCGACAAGGCAAATGCCGACGGGTTGCTCAAGAAGCTGAAGGAAATGACCTACCGCGAGGTCGCGGCAATGGTGAAAGAGATGCGGGGCCTCTCCAAGGACACGGACAGCGATGGGCTCGCTACGCTGGTTTTCAAACTGTACCCCGAGCAATTGGAGAACGTGGAGAACGCGATCAACATTGCGAAGGGGATGGCGAAGTCCGAGAAGCCCGGGCATGCTTTGGACATGATTTGCGCCGATTTTGTTGGGTCCGCCGTGGGCTCCACCCCGGACGGTGCCCTGGTCAGTCTCGGTGTGCTGATTAAGAACATCGAGCGGGCTTACGGGGTGTCGCTGGAGGTCAAGGCGGTGGACGAGGATCGTTACGCGGAAATGCGCGAAAAGGCCGAGGGAGAAGAGGAGGGAAAAGAGGAGTAGGGGTGTTGGGGGTTGTGGGTCCGGGGGCTGCCCGCCCCCGGGCCTTTTTGCACGCACGTGCAACCATAGGAGAACGACGATGAAACTCTTGGAGCGCAGATTTACATATCGTCTAGACGCAGATTGCTGGCGCAATCGCAACCACCCGCCGCTCGTATCGCACTGGATGCGAGACGCTTGGGACATCCCACTATCCGCCCGAGAACTATGGTTGTCGCTACACACCACGCCCGCTCGGAATCGAGTACGAGCCCGCATTGTGCGTGGTGATACGGATTATTACCCGGAAATCCAATGTGATGATGAGGAGGTGTGTCCGGGTTGCGGTAGATACGGGAGTGTAGGGCTGGACAAGTACCTGGAAGAACTGATTGGCACAACCGTGTGGATCGAGGCGAGCTACCGATAAGGAGCGCTGCAAAAATGCATGCGTATAGTACCATCAAAACAATTGGGCGGCTGGTAGGGTGGCCAGTGTACGCTCTTCATGGGAGGGAGTGGGTGGAGAAGCACACACGGCGCGGAGGGGCGTTCCGCTTCCTCTTGGGGCCGGGTCAGTGCACGTGTCTCGGTTGGATGCGGTTCGGGCAGTGCAAGCATCTTCAAATGGCGGCGGGTGACGCGGCGTGGGTGCCGGGCGAGGACGGTTGGAGCGGGGAAATGGTACGTGATTATATAGGTACGCTGGAGCCGTTGTGCCCCGGCGCGGTGGAACGGTGGACGGCGGCATGGACGGCGGGACAGCGATGCTACGGGGAGCACACTGTAAAACAGGTCACTCTAGCCGTACCGGAGGCGATGGCGGGTGAATATACCTTCTTAATCGCGGCTCGGGTGGAACGGAAACGAGGGCTATGTATACGCTTCAAAAAAATCGGAGAAAATTCGGAAATTGGGGTTGCGGCGTCGCCGTGATCTGGTATACTTGGAGAATGCGGGTTGCATAGTGCAATCCGGGAGCCACCTAAATACGGAGGAGCCACCCATGGCAGCGACGAAGATCAAAGAGATGCGGAACCCTGTCCAATTGGGGTTCAAGGTGGGCGCGGGCGAGTACCGCTTCTATCAAATTGTAGGCTGGAAGGCCCGGGCCGAGTATAAAGTTTCCCGCGGTGACGAAGGGCGGCTAGCATGCGATTGTGTTCGGTTCAAAATCGAAAGCAAGTGCGAGCATGCGACGGCGGTGCTGAAACGGGGCTTCAAGCGCAGCGACCTGACTCGTAGCGGCTCGTGGGGCGAGCCGCTCGAAAACGTGTACCTCGTCTCGGCGGCGGTGAGTGGCATGGTACGGCACGGCACGGGCGACATTTCGCTCAGCCATCTTTGCGAGTTGTGTAACGGTGCCGAAACCCCCGAGGGCGAAGCCCCCGAGGGTGCCCTAAATCCCGCCCGCCTCTATGCGGAGTGCCAACTCAGTGAGGCTTCGCAGATTAGCGTTGACCACCCGGATGTGAGGGCCGCGGGCGAACGGGCGGCGGCGAAGTCGAAGGGGGCGGGGCCGTCCAAGCCGAAGGCGAAGGACAAGCCGAAGCCGAAGGAGAAGCCGAAGGTCAAGCCGAAGGCACCGTGGCAGACAGTCACTCCGCCCCCCGAGGACGAGTTTTACATCGCCCCCGAAACGTGGGAGGCCATCCAGTACGGCATCGCCGCGGGCGAAAACGTGTTGCTCATTGGCCCTTCGGGCAGTGGAAAATCCGAGGTGGCGTACCTCGCAGCAAAGGCGGCAAGCGAGCCTATTGACGCCTTCAATTTCGGTGCCACTAGCGAGCCGCGGCTGACGCTAATTGGGGCAACGCACTTCAACAAGGAAGAGGGCACTTGGTTTGCCGAGAGCCGCTTCGTAAAAGCCATTCGCCGCGACCATGGCGTTGTGTTGCTGGACGAGATTACCCGGGCGAGCTTGGACGCCGGGAACATCTTGCTGCCCTTGTTGGATCGACAGGGGTATCTCCCCCTGGATGAGGGCGAGGGTTCGCCCGTAATCCACCGCGGGAAGAAATGTGCGATGCTTGCCACGGCGAACGTGGGCATGACGTACACGGGCACCACGGCGATGGACACGGCACTGAAACAGCGGTTCCAGACCATCATTGCCATGGATTACCCGCCCCCGAAACAGGAGAAGGACATCTTGCTCGGGCGTTGCCAAGGACTCTCAAAGACCGCTGCCGATGGTCTGGTCAAGGTGGCCACTAATCAGCGGCAATTGGCTCGGGCGGATGAGCAGTTCCAGGAGGAGATTTCCACTCGGATGTTGCTCGCCGCGGGCGAGAAGATGGGAGCGGGGATGGATTACAAATTTGCATGCCAGACAAGCATCGTCAATTTCTTCAGCAACGATGGCGGGGAGATGAGCGAGCGGGCGCAGGTGATGCAGATTTTGCAAAAGTACGACCTTTTTAAGTAGGAGCCACACATGACCAAGAAAAGAAATTTACTGGAGCGCATGCCACGCACTTTTTCGGCAGTGCGAGGCCGGGATTATTTCGCGGAGACGGTGGGCATGGTTGCCCGGGAGGACGCGGTTGCCCGGGGGAGCTGGATGAGTTCCATGTGGGCACCCTTTCGGACCAAGAAAGTGGAGGCGCAGGAGGTGGCGTGGGCACTGATGCGGGTCCAGGGGTGCGTTCGCAATTTCCTTAGAATTCATGGGGTGCCAAAGAATACACAGATTTCGCTGGCGACCGTGGGTTGTGGTGCAAAGGGCGCTGCCGGATTCGGTAGCGTTGACCGAGGTAGTACCACCACCTTCAGCAAGCCGTATATCCTGCTGGACAAAAGTATCTACGAGGAGGCCAAAGAGGGTGAAATGCTGGACCTTTATCTGGGCGCAGCGTTGCACGAGGCCGGGCATCTGAACAACACGCGGTCGCTCTTTACTATGCTTGCACGTGGGGAGCTTCCAGAGAACTTGCGGATGTGGGTCAACTTGTTTGAGGACGAGCGGGTAGAGGATTTGGAAAAGAAGCGGTCGCCCGGGTACGCCCCCTATCTGCACGCGTTGAAGCGTGCCCTGTTCGAGAAGAAAGAGTTTGGATTTGCTTTGCAGAACTGGACAGAACTGCCGGACATGGATAAGGTGGCAATACTTGCATTCGCCTTTATCCGGGCTCCCCACACGCTGACCCATGTCCACAAGGAGTGGAAGTCCGTTGGCGGTACGTGTGTCTTTGAGGAGCTGCGAAAGTGCGTGGGTGCCCGGGTAGTTACAGAGGCGGATGTGTTGCGGGCAGCGAAGGCCGTTGATTCCCTGCTCGCCCGAATCCGGCGGGAGTACCCAGAAGCCCCCGGCGCTCCGGGTGGCGGTGCGGGTGAGAGTGCGGACAAGAGCGACGGCAGCGCGGGTAAGAGTGCGGGCAAAGGGAAGGGCGGCGAGGAAGGTGCCGCGGGCGGCGAGGAAGGGGCAGAGGCCGGGGGAGAGGTGGCTGATCGCCGGGAGGCGCAAGCAAAAGCAGACGCCCGCGATGCGGCGGACAAGAAACGCCTCCGCTCCGCTGATGGTGATGTTCGGCGGGCGGGTGAGTCGTTGACGGGTACGGGTAACGCAAAAGAAATGTCAACCACGATGGAGCGGGGTAGAGATGACAAGGCACTAGAAAAAGCGGCGGATGCCCTAGAGGATGCCCGGGCGGAGAGAGATAGTGTTTTTGACGACCGCAAAGGCCGATTTTCTCCGATGGATATGGAGCGTATGCTGGAGCGGCTCGGCGGGCTCAGCAAGCCGCTGGACCTGGAAGAGTCCAAGGAGTACGCAAAGGCCACGGAAGACAAGATTACGTTTGGTGACGAGTGGTGCGAAGGCACGAGGAAAGGGCATATGGCCATAACGCGGCGTACGGTTATCATACACCCGAAGGGCACGCCCGCATCGAAGAGGCGGTACAAGCAGGCTTACAAATCCGTTCAGAAGATGATCGCCCGGACCCGTAGTTTGTTTCACTTCCGTCTGGGCAAGCGTACGTATGTCCAACGCGAGCGGACTGAAGGACGATTGGACCGGAGCCGCTTAGCGTCGGCCATGAGCACAGACCGCATCTTTCGCACGTCGTATACCCGGGAGGATAAAGGGATTGCGGTGTGCCTCCTGTTGGACGAAAGTGGGAGCATGGGGGCCGCGGATAGTACAAGCAGTCTTGCACATACTGCGTTACAGCTCGGCATTCTGTTCGCGGCCTCCTTAGAGAAGGTACCCGGCGTGGAGTTGGAGGTTTATTCTCACGAGAGCTGCGGGGAGTCGGATAAGGATTGTCTTATCCGGTGCCTGTACGGCAAGGACAACCCCAACATAGAAAGCATCGGGGCGTATAATCACGGGGCGCAGAATTACGACAGTCAGGCAATTAGGGAGGTGGGGGCGAAGTTCGCCAAAAATGTAACTAACGAAAACCGTCTTTTGATTGTGCTCTCCGACGGTTCGCCGTGTGGCCATCGTTACGGTGGACTACCCGCCAGACAGGCAACGAGGCGAGCCGTTCAGGAGATCAAGAAAAAGTATGGAATCGAGAGCGTTCAAGTGGCGATAGGCGGGTACGGCGGGTGCGAAGAAATGTTCGATAACGTGCTCGTATGGAGCGATTTTAATACGCTGCTGGCTAATATGCGGGGCATGTTGGCGCGGCTGGTCAAACGATATACTAACAAATAGGCGTACTGGGAAGGCCGTCCCCGGCGTGGTTTTGGGTGGCTCCGCCGCGTCGGGGGCGGGTAAATTATGCTAAGACGTATTACATTCCGGGCCTCCGCCGAGTTGCACGCTAAGCTGATGCGGCTGAGGTGCATTTTGGAGGAGGCGGGGCATGCTATGTCCCTCAGTTCGCTGGTTCGGATATTAGTATCTCATGCGGTCGGCCGGGTGGAACCCGGGGTGCCGGTTGCACGTGCGTGCAAGGGTAAACAGAGGTCCATCAGTGTATCTGTGTGTGCTGAGGACTCGTGGGTGGTGGAGCGTATTCACGAGGATGTGCGGGTGCATGCGGCGGCGGGGTTACCCACTAGTTTCAGTCGAGAATTTGTTGCCGCGGCGAAACGCGGGCTCATGCGACGAAAGGAGGAAGCGGATGTCGGGATACTATGATACCAACGACCCTCTCTGCGTAGACACGGGCAGAGTGGACGAGGTATTAAACGTGCGAAGCCGGATTGCGGCACTGCTTATCCGGGCGCACTTATTTACGGTTCATGACGTGATGGCGTTTCTGTCGCGGCGGGGAAATCGTTTAACGAACTTAGAAGGGGTTGGACCGGAGGCGGCGGCAGAGGTTGCCGACGCGTTGGCAGACAGACGAAAGGCGTTGGGATGTTGATACCACGAGAAGCACTTGTACCCTTCCTGGACTTTTTGCGGGGCCTCGGGTTGGACGTAAAATTGCAAGTTCGGACTATGCTCGGGGAGCGACTTGCAATAGTGCGGGAGTACGGTACGGGCGACGGCCCGTTTGAGTTCTTTTGCCCGGATGCAAAGCAAGTGGAGGAGATTGAGCGGCAGTGGACCTTCTACTGGCAGAAACAATTGCAATTTGAAAGCGAGGTGCCGGATGAAGATGACCCATCCGATAACGGGTAAAGTCTACCAAGACGCGACCGCCTATGTGGACGCGTTGATTGAGGCGTGGCGAAAGGTTCAAATTCGTAAGCATCAGGTGGGCATAGCGGAGGCCGCGGTCGTTGCGGCAATAGACGAGGCGGCGGGGGAGTATGACCTTCCAAGCGTGCGGCTCCGCGGAGAGGTGGAGGAAGTGCGTGTTGCGCGGCGGGAAAATGTCCGGTATGTAAAGCCCCGCGGTGCCCGGCATCCGCTGTCCACGCTGCTTAACTTGTACCCGGAGGAACTTCTCCCGCTGATACGTGTGGACTATAAAGAGTCGGGGGACAAGCTCCGCAAGCTCTTGCAACGGGTGGCAGATGGAAAGGGCACGGAACGGGAAAACGAAGTGGCGGCGGAGTTGGTGAAAGTACGAGAGACTTCCCCGGGCAAGCCCCGGATTGAGGTGTCGCCCCGCGCTGATTACGATGGGGAAACACTGCCCGGCCGGGTCGATCTACCTCCTATGGAGTGGTAAAATGAAAACGTGCACGTTGATGTCGTTTGGTTTCAAGTACGGACAGCCGCACGCGAACTACTATTTTGATGTCGGTTTCATTAAGAACCCGGCACGGGATAAGAGGTGGGGCTTCTTTGCCGCGGTGGACGAGGAGATGAAAGAGTTTGTGCTGACTCAGCGCACGGCGGCGGGATTTGTGCAAGCCGTCTTGCCGGTGCTTAGTTTTCTTGTGCGGGTGGACCAGGAGCAGATTTTCGCTTTCGGGTGTAACGCGGGGCGGCATCGTAGTCCGGTTATTGTGGAAGTGCTCGCTGACCGGCTGCGCAAGGTGGGTATCAATTGTAACGTAGTCCATAGGGAGTTGGCACGATGATTGATTGTGTAGTGATAACCGTGAGCCGAGATCGCCCTGATCTCGTACGGGAGCAAGCCGTGAACTTGAGGGAGTTTGCGGGCGGTGTTGACTACCGTCATGTCGTTGTGGAAATGGGTACAGACCTGTCCCGCACATACCACGGGATAGATGCGTTGTGGTACAAGGACAAGCCGTTCCGCGGCAAGTGCTTCGGTCATAACGTGGGGTGCGGGTACGCTCTGCTCGCCTACCCCGATGCCCGGTACTATATGTTCATAATGAACGACGTGCTCTTTCTCAACCCGTGGAAACCGCTGTTGGATACGTTGGATGCAAACGCAGACATTGGAGTGTTGGCACCCACACAACCCCGGGGAGGGTACCCTCAGTGTCACCCCCGGCCCGGGAGCCAGTACCACGTCGCAACGACGGCGGACTATTTGTGCTTGACGATACCCGGAAGTCTTGTGCGGTATTTTGGATTTCTTAACCCGGAGTTTCATTACTGTTGGGGTGCTATCCACGAGTACGCGCACAAGATGAACAAGGAGGGACGCGTGGTGGCGTATTGCGACGCGGTGCAGACAAAGCATCTTGGCGGCACGACGTACGGTAAAGTCAAGAGCGTGTGTAGCCGAGCAGAATACACTAAACGAGCAAAGGCGTTCGCACATAAATACTTTCTCACAACGTACGGAGAGGATTGGGCGGAGGAATTTACGGCTGCGTTGCCGGTACCCGTGCCCGAAAAGTTCAATACGTTCAAAATGCATAGACACTTCTGGAGGTCCTGAGATGGGCGTGAGTCACAAGCATAAAACACTATTCACACACATTCCGAAGGCTGCGGGGTGTTCTATAGTGGATACGGGCCTGTTTGCGGACGGTAGTTATGACGGGCATCAGCGGCTCTCGAAGGTGTTGGCACGGCATCCGCAACTGAGCACTTATTTTAAGTTCACGTTCATCCGCAACCCGTGGGACCGGCTGGTGAGTCTGTATCATTACTTCATGCAGCTCGCCCCGGGTCATAAGTGGTGGCACCCCAAGAACGCGGCGGTGCAGAAGCAAGTGATGGAGTTCGGGTCGTTCAAGCAGATGCTCATCGAGTTGCAAGCCGGGCATGCTCTTATGCAGAACATTCACTTCCGGCCTCAGACGTGGTGGGTATGCGACGACCAGGGGGCTTTGCTTGTGGATTATGTGGGGCGGGTGGAGATGCTTGCTGAGTCGTGGGACCACGTGTGCAACGTTATCAATTTTCACAAGCCGTTACCCCGGACAAATACTACCATCCACTCCGATTACCGCTACTACTATGATGAGGAGATGTGGCAGAGGGCGGCGGACATTTACGAGGACGACATGCGCCGGTGGCCCGAGTGGGAAAATGAGCATCTCGTTCGGTGCAAGCGCGTGCACCTTGGATGCGGGGACCAGAAAAGGCCGGGCTGGATCAACGTGGATGTGGACGCCCGGTGGAAGCCGGATGTTGTCGCCCCCGCGACAAGGCTCCCATTTAAGACGGGGGAGGTCACCGTGGTGGAAAGCTATCACTTGCTGGAGCACTTGACGAAGCAGGACGCGGCTCTTTGTATGGCGGAGTGCCATCGGGTGCTCAAGCCGGGTGGGCTCGCCGTGTTCGAGTTGCCGAATTTGTTGCGGTGTTGTGAGATGATACAAAGCGATGACCCGGAGGAAGTGCATTTTGGGATGATTGGTATTTATCAGCCTTTCTTTCCAACCGTGGATGCGATGAGACACAAGTGGGGGTGGACCCCCGAGACTATTGAAAAGGCGTTGCTGGACCACGGCTTCTCCGCGGTGGAGATAAAACCGTGTCAGCAAGTACGCAAGGCCACCCCGTACAAGCGGGATATGCGAGTGGAGGCAACCAAATGAGCGATGCCGTGTTAGGTATATATCTGCTGGGATGGGTGTACCCGGATCGCTGCGCTTACTATGAGGGCGCTTACTATGAGGAAGCGCGCTCTATGATAGTGATTGCAAAATCACACCGCGCGGCTCGGATGATTGCCGCAGAGGCGGCCGCAGATGAAGGCAAACAATTTTGGTTGACGGTGGCGGTGAGCACTTGCAAAATAGTAGGGCATGCGGTACCCGGGGCGAAGCCTGGACTACTTGTACGAGATGTGAGGAATGGATGATGAATATTGGTGACCTGTTCGGCCGTATATTTGTGATAAATCTCTGGGACGAGTCCCCCGAGCGTCGCGGTGCCGTGGTGGCGGATTTTGCTGGGATGGGCGTGCAGAATTACGAGTTCATTCCGGCGGTGCGCGGCACCTCTCAGATGGTGGAGAGTATGGCGTCGGCGGGCAAGTTGAAACCGATGGCGTGTGAGGGTGGGCGGTACATGCGACCCGGTGAGGTGGGGTGTATCCTGTCCCATCGCCTATTCTGGAAAGAGGTACTGCGAAGGGGCTACCACTCCGCGCTCGTGGTGGAGGACGATGCGGCGTGGCACCCGCAAGCGTATGATATTATGAAGTGGGCAATGACGGCGGTGACGCGGCCGGGGCGACGCTGGGATATTGTGCACTTTCATTCGCATACAAAATGCTTCTCTAACGAGGGGATTGATGTGGGGCGGGAGCAGTTGACCTCCAATTTGAACTACACTCTATTCCGTGGCAACAACGAGGGCGGCGGAACGTTGTGCTATGCGATAACGGCGCGGGGGTGCGAGCGGCTGTTGGAACTTTCGGACCCGCTGGAGTGTCCGGCGGACGGCGTTACAAATTGGCTCAGCGGGGATTGGAAAGAGTGCGAGGGCTATGACGGGTACATAGTGGACCCGTTCCCTTGCAACCCCCGGGGCGACGACAGGAGTTTGACGACATGACACCTGACGAAGAAATATGTTCCCGGGGCCGTATGGAGTGCACGATGTCACTCGCTAAGGCCGTACAAGAAGCGGGCGGCGCTGTATCGGCACATCTTTTGGATATGACCGTGGCGGAGTTTATCCGAGAAGTAGCGGGGCAAAATATCCAATTCATTTTCGTAGGGCCGGAGATTAAGATGAATCCATGCGTAATGAAAACGATGGCTGACCTACTTGCAAAATACGGGGACCCCGGTGCCTCGACGTTGGATATAGGGAGCTTTGATCTATCGGCGGCGGGCACTCCGGGGTTCACGGCGGGGGGCTGCGTTCGCCGGTTGTTCACAGGAGAGTACACGGGGCTGGACATTGTACCGGGACCAAACGTGGACCTCGTGGTGAAGGACCCCCACAAGTGGACGGAGATACCCGACAACACCTTTGAACAAGTGGTGAGCGTATGTTGTTTGGAACATTGCTTGGAGCCGTGGACCGTGGTGCGAGAGGGGTATCGCGTCCTCAAGCCGGGCGGTATCACAATCTATATCGTTCCGTGGTCATGGCGCATCCATCGGTTTCCAACAGACTGCTTTCGTCTGTTACCGGATGGCCTCGCTCACCTTCTCGGTGCGTGGGTGGGCGGGGATGTGGTGGCCGTGGACGTGTGCTGCAAAGAGGCGGCCGGGGAACTAGTGTACGGCGTGGGGCGCAAACCGTTTACAACTGAGTGGATAGTGGCGGCCTCCTTCCTGGACTTTGATTACGAGGGTTGCAAATGACTAAGTTTACACCTAGACAAGTTTCACAAATCATACGGAGCTATTGCGGGCACAACAAGAGCACGCAACAAATCGGAGAGCGGTACGGGGTTTCGGCGGCGGTTATTCGCCGGGTGTTAAAAGCGGCGGAAGTTGATCTGATTGCTCGGGCACCCCTACCGACTCCCGAAGAGGTCGAGAAGGCGAAAAAAGAAATACATGCTCGGACCGTGGCCGAGATGCGGGCTCGCCCGTCGCCGTGTGTGTCCCCGTTGGGTCGCACTTTATTGCAACAGATTAGACCCTTATACGGGGACCCGAAGAGGGGTAGATAATGTCGCGGAAATATACGCCAGTGGAGCAGCAAGCCGTTCAGTGGGCTAAACTGTTCAAAAAGATTCAGGCCGCGGAGCACGGGATCGCCGTGTATGATTTGGCAGCGGCTCTGGACCTTCCGCTCGGTGACGCGGGGCTGGAGCGGGGGTTGGAGCAGTTGCATAGACAAGGGCGTATATCGTGGGCGATTGGTAAAAGTAAGAAGGGGCTGATATGCCGGGTTGTGACGGCGGTTGTGAGACGGGCACAACGCGGGCCTAGACTTGAGGAGGAAACAGATGCGTAAAAGAAGCTTAGAGGGCCGGGTATTTGGGCGGTGGACCGTGGTGCGTTTCCATCAACGTCGCAAAAGTAATGATTATTACGTGTGCCGATGTGCATGTGGTACCGTTCGAGATGTGGCGGTGAGTAACCTGACAAGCGGGAGGTCCCAGGGGTGCTCGCAGTGCGCGGATTTCGGTAAAAGAACGGACCGCAAATTGGACCCCCGTCTCTACGCGTATTGGCGACGTAGGAAACAGGGAAAACCGTGGCGGGCGGCGTGGGACGATTTTGCGACGTTCTATGCAGATGTTTCTCCCCGGACGGATACGTTTTTGGTTCAGCGGGTCCCCCATCTTCCAATCGGTCCAAAGAATTATTGTTGGCGTGCTACACGGGCGCGCCCTTTGAGCAAGGGCAAAGCTCGCTATTTACGCGCCTCGGGCAGGGATTACAAAAAGAGGGCAAGCCGTATAAATGACGTGTATTCGGAAGGGGCAACGTGTCAACAAATTGCGGACGCTCTTGGTATCTCCCGACAACGGGTAGACCAGATACTATTACAGCAATGGAAGGAAACGCGAAAAGGGAGAGGCTGATGACTCGTTGGCACACAGAACCGCCCCCGGAAAACGTAAGGGTCATCGGGCGGAGCGACCGCGGACTCTTACTGGGTCAAATCGTGTATCTGGACGGCACGTATTACTTCGCGGGCGGCTTGTTCGGCATGCCTACAGATGAGCGGGTCGCAAGCTGGAGGTGGCCGGGGCGGGGGGAGGTGGCCGGGGCGGATGCCATCACCCGAAAGATGTTGACAGATTAGCGAACAATTAAGAGGCGGCAAAATACATCAAAAAACAAACGAGGCATGAGAAAATCTAACCCTTTTTACGGAGGCTGCAAGCGCGTGCAGATCGAACATGAAACACGTTCCGAACAGTAAATCTCATCGGGCCAAGATGGCAAAGCGGCGCGGTTTTCACGAGAAGCGGGCTGCGTTGCTTGCAGAGCAGGAGAGGCTCCTGAAGCAGTCGTTACAGCGACAGCGTGTTTTATCACAAGCCGGGCGGCTGGTAAAGGAGGCCGGATAGATGCGCTGGTTTGAGTGGTCTAGCATACGTCGATATGTGCAACGGTGTCAGGTTCCTGAGAAAGTCCCATACCCCGAGGTCTTGGGTACTATACACGTGCACCACGATAGTGAGGAAGCGGCACACGCTGTGATAAAGGCAATTGTGGACCGAAAAGTACGGAACCGGGCTGCCCTTATTTGCGATAGTAACTAGGAGAAAAATACTATGCGGTATTTCCAATATCAAATCCGCCACAAAAGCGTTCGTGATTGGCTCTTCGTGTTGCGGAGCCTTCGCCGCCTCCTGAGAGGGTAAAATGCAAACAACAAATCATAACGGGGCGAGGTAACCCACGGTCGCGCGACGCGGTGACCTTTGCCCACAACATTGGAGGCGCGTGATAATGCCCGGGGATAGATAAAAACACGCCCCCGGTCCTTTGCGGCATCGACGACGGTCGGTGGCAATACAAGGGCGCGGGGGCCACGCGGCCGTATTGTATCCGCGCCGGAACTGCCCGGAACCGTGGCCACCTGGGCAACTACATAGTTCCGGCGCGGTGAACGCCACACACACCACCACAACACACCTCGGGGGTCGGCAGGGCTCGGCGGGGGCCGGGGGCTACACCACACACCACACACATATATCATCGGGGTCGGGGTCGGCAGGGGTCGGCAGGGGTCGGCGTGGAACTATTCACGAGCACAAAAGGCAAGGCTACCCGGCTGTACTGCTTACCCGTATACGGCAGTTGCACGGGGAATTTACCCGATCCCATGTTTCCGGCGGGGAATTTACCCGATCCCGTATGTTGCGGACTACGACCGACCTTCGCGGAAATCGCCTCGCATCGCGTTCGCCGGTGCTTTCGCTGTTGCCGGGTGGCAGGGGTGGCCAGTGGGCAGGGAACGGGCGTGCTGGGGAGCTGTTTGGGGGCCGTGTATGCGGTATTTATGAGGTTTTGGGGTGGGTTGCGGCTGGTTTTGCTTCAAGCAGGTTACCCCCGCTCAATTTCGCTCCCCTGCGATGATGCTGCTGAATGCCTGTTGCCGGGGCCGGTTGCCGTTGCCGGGGTGCCGGGGGCTGGTTCATGAGTGTTCTCCCGGCGTGTCCCCGGCGTATCCCCCGCGGTTTTCGGTGTATCCCTTTTGCCGGTTTGTGCAAAATATTTGGAATCTCTAGGGGGTGAAGTCAGGATTTTTTGGTACCGTGGGGGGGCGTGCAAGCCGTTTTGATACATAAAGTGGGTGAATACCCGGATTTTGGTTCACGAACCCGCTCGTGAGCCCGGGTGCCGGGCTACCGGGGTGCTCCCCCGGGGCGGCAAGCCGGTGCTTTATTCATGAGCCAGCTCGTGAGCCCGGGGCGGCGGCGGGTTGCCGGGGTGGCGGCCGGGTTGCCGGGCTCACCGCTTTATTCATGAGCGGCCGGGCCGGGCGGTTGCTTCACGAGCCCGTTGCCGGGGCGGAGTTTCTCCGGGGCTGCGTGAATACGGGCCGGGCGCGTTGGTTCACGAGCCCGTTCATGAGCCCGGGTTGGGCGCTGGGCGCACTGGGCGCGGTTTTCCTCAAAGTCCCTTACGCGAGTAACATACAGGGGAGGTTTAACAAAAACCGCGCCCACTGCGCCCAAGCGCCCAAACTCGGGATTCCCGTTCATGAGCCCGGGCATGAGCCCGGGGGCGGTGGCTTGCACGTGCGTGCACGGCGGCCCGGTGCTTTCTGAGCGGTTCATGAGCCGGGCGGCCGGGCCGTGGCCGGGTTCGCCGCTTATTTTGGGTTCACCGCTTTATTCAAGAGCCGGGGCCGGGGGGCTTTATTCAAGAGCCCGCTCGTTTCTGCGGTGTTCTGCGGGCGTTCTGCCGGGCACGGTGGGCGGGCACGGTGGGCGGGAACCAAATCGGGTGAGTCCCCCGCGGTTCATGAGTGTTCCCCCGCTGTCCCCGGCTGTCCCCGGGTCACGAGGCAGAATGGCGGCGGAACGCGTGGCCGTCCGGCATGAATCGGCATGGTCCTTTCGAGGTCATTCATGGGGCTAATTGCCTATTCCGGGAAAACCCCATCTTTTTTCCGCCCCTCTTCAGAACGATATTGCCGATTCGTGGCGGGGAGGGGTTCTGACGGGTTCATGAACCTCATCGTCCACGAACCGGCAACGCAATTAGTGAACGTCCTCATGGCAGAACTCCCACTTCCCGCAACCGGCAACGTTTCCGCAGTGTGTCTTCAGAGAGGCTCTGCCGGTTCTTGGAGCGACGGGTTCATGAATGACTCCCGAATGAATCCCGCAAGAACCGGCAAAACCGCACTGAAGACAAGCTCTCGTTTCAGTACCTATTCGTGCACGCCCGCAGGAATGGGCAATTCACCCCAGAAGACAGGTCGAAGGGACACGCCCGGTTCATGTGTGGGCCAAGAAGCGACGTTCCATCCTTGCGGGGACCCAGCACTTTCGGCCCCCCGACCCGGCGCTATTCGTGGGGGATTTCATTCGTGAACGATTCATTCATGAATCCCGCACGAACCGGCAACCCCGCACTGAAGACACCTCCTCATCTTGTTGCCCCTTCATGCAATCGTACACAAACAGGCAAATCGCCTTTGAAGACAGCCCAGTGTGACACGCCCGGTTCATGCGGGACTTCATGAATGAACGTACACTTTCGACTCATGCGCGACGTGTCCTTCACCGATTCATTCATGAAGTCCCCCACGAAACGTACACTTCTCAGAAAGTCCTCTTCAGAGCGACTTTACCGAAACGTGGAATCCTCCACGAATCGGCAACGTCCTGGAGGGTGTCATTCAGAGTGGAATTGCCGAAACGTGCGGGATTCATGAGGCAGAAGGCGCTGCAACAGACCAGACCCGCCGAAAGTGCTGGGAGCACAAATATTCTTATGGTGCACAAATATTTTTATGGTGGCAACGCTCACCGCATGCGGGCCGGGGCCGTGCACGTGCGTGCATTTTGGGTTCATGAGCCCGGGGCTGGGCGAGATTTGGGTTCATGAGCCCGGGGCGGAGCCGATTTTGGGTTCATGAGCCGGGGCGCGGGGCAGAACTCCGCAGAAACCCCCAGAATTCCCCGAAAACCCGGGGGCCGGGCGTTGGCTCATGAATTACCGGCCGGGTTCACGATTAGCGGGGGATTCACTGCGTAGTGAACGGGGCCGGGCGGCCGCGGCGGCGGTTCAAGAGCCCGGGGCTGAGCCCGGGGCCGGGGCGGCGTATTCAAGAGCCCGGGGCTGCGCCGGGGTTCATGAATACCGTGAATACGGTGCATTTACCGGCCGGGCAGAACTCCGCAGAACACCGCAGAAACCCGGGGTTCACGGCCGGGCTCAAGAGCCGGGGCGGGGGCTTTGGCCCCATGCGGAGAAAAGGTGTGGGTGAGACAAGGGGCCGGGGTGGGCGGTTCAAGAGGCAACGGGGGGCGGCGTATTCAAGGGCGGCGTATTCAAGGCCGTATTCAAGAGGCGGGCGGCGGGGGCTGTTTATTCAAGGCGTTTATTCAAGAGCCATATTCAAGAGCCACGGCGCGGGGGCACGCGGGCGTGCGGGTGCGCGGGTGCGCTGTCGGTGCAGAGGGGCTGCGGGGTTCACTGTTTCATTCAAGAGCTACGGGGTTGCGGCAAAAGGGGCCAAAAAGGGGTTCACACGTTTATTCATGAGCTACGCTGCTGAGCTACGCTGCTGAATTACACGGCCTACGCTTTATTCAAGAGGGGCCGGGCCGGGTGCTTTATTCAAGAGCTATTTGCTGAGCCCAATTGGCTGGGCTCTGCTAGGGGCTGAGCTATTGTAGGGGGGCTAAAAGGCTAAACTACGTAGGGGGCCGGGGTGGGCTGCGCTTCAAGAGCTATTAGCTGAGCTATGCTGGCTAGGCTGAGCTGCTGGGAGCTGCTTGGCTAGGCTATGCTAGGCTGAGCTATGTGTAGGGGGGGGGCTGCGCTGTTGGGCTGCGCTGGCTTATTCAAGAGCTAGTCACTGAGCCAAATATATAGGGGGCTGCGTATAGGGGTTGCGCTGCGTATGTGGCGGCACACACAACACAATATAGTATGGGCTGCGTGGCATCTATACGCTATCCCCCCGAGTAAAGGTACACTCCAGGGGTATCCCATCAAGGTGTCCCACCACCCGAGCCGGGGGGAGGGGGGGGATGCCCATATTGCGAAATATGAGTGCGAAAACAGTCCAGCTTTGCGCTTTTCTATTTTTCCACGCGTTTTCCCGGGTGCCGGGTGCCCCACACACAACATATACTAGCGCGGGTACGCCGGGTACGTCCGGGCACGTCCGGGCACGCCCCGCGGTGTGATACGAGAGCCCTAAAGAATCCCCCCTTTCGGGCCAAATTGAAATATTTTTAAGAAAATGCGGTTTTCCCTGTTGCGTTGACGGCGGGATGCTGTATACTACATACATGCTTAGCACCCCAACACAACACACGCACGAGGAGAAGAAAATGGATGCCACCACCACGCATTTCGATCACGCTGCTTGTCAGGCCCGTTGCCGTAAGATGACGGATGCGGAGCTGCGGTACGTCAGCCGGGATTGCCGGGAAGCAATGGCAGCTCTGCCGGAAAACCCCAAAAATAGCGAGTATGCGGACACCGCGGCATACTGCGGAATGGAGCTTGCCAAACGCAACAAACGCAACAAATAGTAACGCAACACCGCCCCCGGGTTCACGCCCGGGGGCATCTACACACACCACAACAAAAAGGAGCCTACGATGACTAACTACCACCCGGACCTGGATGTTGTCCTTGCACGCGCTTGCACGGTTTGCGGCGATGTGGGCGAGGTATACGATGGCCTCTGCTGCGATTGCTACCGCCTCCAGCAAGAGGCGGCGGCTGACCGCGCGGCGGCTGAGGACCCCGAGGACTTTTGCCCGTGGGCCGAGGCCGCGGGCTGCGGCCGGGTTGCCGCATGCCTGGAGCCGTGTTTTGTCGCCCGCCAAATGGAGGCCGAGGCGGAAGAGTGCCGCCTGGAGCTGGATTTCGCCATATACGAGGCGGAAAAGTCCTTCTAATCCCGCCCCCACACGCCCCCGTATACGGTTTTCGGGGGCTTTTTCATGCCTTTTTCAAGATTTTTTTGGGATTGTAAAGCGTTATGGCGCTTACCTTTCCGGCAATTCTCGAAATTATTTTTGAGAAAATTCCAGATTCCCTATTGCGTTATCTGCAAAATGCCGTATACTAAACACATGCAAACTACAGCAACCACCACACGCAGCGCAAAGGAGCCAAAAATGGTACTCTTAGGCACCCACGAGGATCAGTGCGTAAAGGTCAACGGCGCTCATTATTGGGCAACCGGCCGCACGGGGCATTTCACCGACGGGCACGGTACCCGCTTTTCTTACGTGGAGTTCGCGGATGAGGCCGGGGCCGTTATTGCGGTATGCACAAACGGCAGTGTTTTTCGTGTCGCTCACGTTCGCACGACCCGCGGGCACTACTGCCGTACTTGGGAGCCAGTTGGGCACCCGGCCGCATAACACCCACCACGCAAAGGGCACCACCACACACACCACCACACGCAACGCAAGGGCCAAAAATGGACGCCAATTCAATCGAAAGCCTCAAAGCTAATATCGCCGCCGCAAAGGCCGCAAAGGCCACCGCCGCCACCCCCGCCGCCACCCCTGCCAAAATGCCACAACAGGAAATCGCGGATTTTGTGCGGGACACGCTCGCCGCCCGCGGTAGCTCGTTAACGTGCGGCATCAACGGGCGCGGGCAAGCCGAAATTTCTTAGGCAACCACCACACACCACACGCAAAGGGTTTTACCATGCTCAGTCTCAAGCAACGGGCACTCAACAAGCAAGCCGCGGCATGTGCCGCCACCGAGCGGGATATGGAGGCGCAACTCGCCGCCATACGGGCCGATTTTCGCACCCTCAAAAGCTTCGTCCCCGGCACCCCGGAGCACACGCGCCGCGGCGAAACGCGGCATGCCCTTCGCATGCTGGAGCAAAAGAGCCGGGCATGGGGGCGCTTTTGTAGCGCACTGCTCCGGGAGATGAAGTAACACCCGTCACGCAAAGGGCACGGGCACCACACACACCATGGAGGAGGTTATTAGATGACTAGACGAATTTCTTATGGGCACCCTTGGGATAACACTCCAGGATGGATGGTGTTGCAACAGTCAACATCAACTCATGCTGAAGCTGAAAAGCAGGCTGTTAGATTGACTAGGATAGGTTGGAGCGTTTGGATTGTTTCCAACGTAGGCCCCCCTGGTTTTGTAGTTTATAGGGAGATGAAGTAACGCCCACGCAAAGGAGCATAACGTGGTACGTCACACCCGCTACGAAATACACGAGAGGGAAACCGGGTGGTACTGCCCGCAAACCGGCCGCACGTATCAATCGGGGGTGGGCGCGCTGCGGGCAATCCGGCGGCGGGAGCGGCGGGAGGTGGAGGCCGTGTCGGTTGCCGTCATCGTGTGGTGCCCCACAACGCGCGTCGGGCGGGCCGTTGCGGCCGCGCTTGGCGACCCGGCACCACCCGAGAAGCCCCCGGTTTTCCCTGATTTTCCTTGATTTTCCCCTCTTTCCGTAAAATATTTTGTGATTGTAACCCCTTGGGACATACGGCTTTCCGGCGATCCTCGAAATTATTTTTGAGAAAATCCCAAAGTTGCTATTGCGTAGCTTGCAAAATGCCGTATACTACAAACATGCTTAACACCACAACACAAACCGCCACCACTACAAAGGAGCCAGTCATGGCCTATCTGCAATTCGACAAAGACACGCGCACCATCAGTTTCTACGATCCCGCCTCCCGCGAAACCGTTGCCATTCTCAGCGTAGGCGACGAGATTGGGTTCGCCTACTGGCCGACAAGCTCGTGGGCAACCGTGCCGCGGCAAGTCGGGTACTCGCCCATCGCCAAGATCAACGGGTACGGGCACATCACGCTGGAAAACGGCATGGTGTTCAACAAGTACGGGGAGGAGCGGGGTTGCAAGTATGGCGGGCGCACGCTGTCGCTTGCCGACGAGCTGCGGGCAATCATGGATCGGGACGCCCGTCGCCGGGGCCAAACGGCCGCGGTTACCGCCGTCACGGATTTCGTCGCGGGCAAGCGTAATGGGCTCGGGCAGTACCGCTTCACCGCGGAGGATAAAGAGGCATTGGCGGCACTGGTCGCCGCCATCGAAACCGACATCTAAACACCACCTAACACGCCCGCAACACGGGCACGCCACCACCTTCACAGGAGAAAAAAGATGGACTACGCAATCGGTACCGAGGTCAAAATTCGCGGGCAACGTGGGCAGACGGTTGTCGGCGTCGTTGCTGGGGAGCATTACCTTCGCCGTAAAGGGCGAGCCCGGGAGGTTGCCGCTATCGTTACGGGTAACCCCGATTCACTCAACAGGCTCCTCACCGTGGTCGTACACATGACCAAGTGTGAATACTACCGGGTCGAGTTTGCAACCCCTACGGGCAAGAAAATCAGTGCTGACAAGGCACGCGCCCGGCTGCGACAGGTCAAGTCGGAGATTGAGGGCAGCAAGGCCGACCGCCGGACCGACAACTACTACCGCTCCAAGGAGGCGGGGTTGCGCGGGCTGGAAGTTGGCGACCCGATTGAGGTCCAGTACCGCGGTGGTTCGTGGGCCGAGCGGGAGTTCGCCGGGTTCGTGCGGAGTTCGGGTAACGTGCGGTACAAGCAGAACGGCCGCACGCGCACCACGTCGCCGCAATTTGTGCGAGTAAAGAAATGAAGACGAAGTGGCACGCATACCGTACCGAGCCTCCGCCGGAAAACGTGGTGGTGTGGGCTGCTCGCGGCCCGTTGCACGGTCCCCTTAAATCCATCATGCCTGTCGGGCCGATCGTACGACTCGGCACGGTATGTTACTATATGGGTGGTCTATACAGGAGCACTCCCCCCGCGATTCATACATGCCCCGTCCGGGGAGTGGTGTGGCGGTGGATTGGCGGCGGGACAGGAGCGCCAAAAGTGGAGGAATACCTAAAAATATCGGGAGTGTAAGTCGTTATGGCGCATGCAGTTCCGGCGATCCTCGAAATTATTTTTGAGAAAATTCCAGATTTGCTATTGCGTTATCCGCAAAATGGCGTATACTACAGACATGCTTAACAACCACCACATAAAGGAGCCACACATGCCCGCCACCACACGCACACTTGGCTGTCACACAATTCTCTTTGCCGATGGGCGAACCGCCCGGTTGCCCGTGCACATCTATCTCGGGGCCGCCATGGTAGGCGAGCCGACTGCGTACACGGAAATCAACGGCCGCGTCGTGTGGCTGGAGCCGGGCGAGAGCGTGCCGTTCGTTCAGTCACATTTCTCATTCGTTGAAGCATAGGCCACACACACACACGCCCGCGGGCAACCGCGGGCACCACCACAACAAAAAGGAGCCCAAACATGTCCAGCAAATCTTACAACCCCGCAAATTACAATTTCACGTGGACCGAGGATGGGTGGTATGCGTGGGACAGCAAGGCCGCGCACGCCGCTGCAAAGGCCGCTCGGGATGCCGACGCCCGCATCGCAAAGGCGAGCGGGTGCACGGTGCACAAATCCGCTTCCCGCGGGCAGCGCATCCGCCGCGGCGGGATTGGTACGGGGCACCCGGAAATCGATCTCGTTGTCACCGTGTATCACGTCGCCGTCAACTAACAACCACTACACGCCCGCGGGGCAACCCGCGGGCAACCACCACCACCACACAAGGAGCCACAAAATGTCAACTATCAAAACCATCACACTTAAAGGGCAAACATTCACCACGCACCTCACCAACTCGGAGGCGCTGTTGCAACTAAACACCGCGGTCGAAGACGGTACCATCACGGGCAGTTTCGCTTGGAGCCTACTCAGGCAGTACCGGGAGCGCGGGCGGCTGAGCGAGCGTCAGTGGCCATGGGTGCAAAAGCTTGTCCACGATTACGTCACGCACCCCCACGCGTCGCGGGAACCAGCGCCGGTCGTTGCCGAGGATTGGGACGAGTTGATTGCCGTGTTTGATACTGCCTCGGCACATAAGAAGTACCCGAAGCTCACGTTTGAGTTTGAGGACGGGCGTGTCGTGGTGTTGCGAAAGGCGGGGCCGCGGAGCAAGTACGCCGGGTCGATCAACGTTACCGACGACGGCAAGTACCCCGATAATTTGTGGTACGGCCGCATCAACCCGGACGGCACGTTCACGGCGCGACGGGTTCGCACGGGGGGCGGCGATGAAGAGGTGTTGGAGTTCCTCCGGCGGTTCGCCAAAAATCCGGCGGAGATGGCCATAGAGTACGGCAAGCGGAGCGGCCGATGCTGCTTCTGCGGCAAGGCGCTGAAGCACGGGGAGCTAGGATACGGCCCCGTGTGTGCAAAGAATTGGGGGTTGCCGTGGACCCGGACAGCCGCGGCGGATGACCGTAAAGTGGAGAAAGTGGAGACGGTCGCTTTTGTGTAGGCAAAACACAACCGCCCGGGTTTCCCCCCGGGCGGTAGGAGGTGGGTAATGTCTTTAATTCAGCTCGGGAGCCTTCCATGCGGTGCGTGTTTTTTGCATGGGGGGCATGCGTGGATTGTTGTGGAAGCGGCGTGCCACGGCACACTAGGAGCAATGAGTGCGCAGGGCACGCGAAAGAAGTTTGTCGCTACCTCCAAGTGTGCACCCATCGACCAGCGGGTGTTTCTAAAGGAGGAGAAAGGCGGCGGATGATGCGCACGCGCGTGCAAATACAAATCGCGGTTGCGTACATCACGGGCACGGCTGCGCTCGTGGCGTGCGGCGGCTGTCTTGCGTACGAAAATTATTCTGCCGCGGTGTGGGCGGCGGCGACGTTTGCGTGGTGTTTTCAATTCACTATCCTAGCTGATGCGGGGCCGTGTTAGCCCCAGATTGGAGTAGTTATGGACGATTTGTTTGTGCTTGTCTGGTGGGCAAAGGTTCGAGGCGGGGGGCGACCGTATTTTTGGTCGCGTACCGGGGGCTGGACACAATCGGCAAAACCTGATATGAAGAAAGGGTTGCCCGGGGCTGCGACTATGCCAAAGGTGGCGGCTCGCCGGGTGCGGGCGTCTTTTTGCGGTCCCCGGCTGATGCTCGTAAACGTTGCCGATCTTTGAGCGACGGGAGTTTACAGGGACGGATCGATGCAAGCTGAAATGCGATTTAGTCTGGTTGCACTGGCGTGGTCTTTCATGGTATTGCTGCTCGCCGCCGCGCACCCGTCGCAACCGGCCGTCGTTGTGTGTTTGACGGAGGTGGGGCGAGTCTCCGATTACTCCCCCGAGTGGCATGAGCACTATTTTGTGGGCGAGTGGACGTATAAGGTGGAGCGCCGCTCGGATTTACCGGGCGGTATGACAGGCTGGACGTATGTGGGGTGTATTGTTGCGTCGCAGATTTGTACGTACGATGGCGAACAGTGGACGACGTTGTGGTGGGGCACACGCGGCGGTTGTTCGGGAACCCTGGTTCACTCCTGCGACGTTTGGGGTGAGCGGGCAGAGCGAGATTGGCAGGAGAAAGATGAAAACGCAGTAAGAGCAATACTGGAAAACGAGATGGGCCACACGGTCGGTACCATTACCATTCAGTATCAATAATCCCCTTAAATCAAATGCAAATTACATTCGCAGGGCACCGGATGCACACGTGTCCATTTTGGCGGTACAACGAACATACCGTGGACCACGCGGGGCGGTGTCACGTTACGCAGATTCCATGTCGATACGGCATTACAGAAACACGAGTACCCGATGAGTGCCCCCTGCCCGTGCACGTGCACGCCGAGGAGGAAGAAGGAGATAGGGATGATGAAGTGGTCGCACACGGTTGAGCTTATTTACCGGGCATACGTGCTCACAACGCAAGACGTTTCCTTGCAATTTACTGCGCTGCGGGATACCTTGACCGCAAAATACGGTAATCGCGTTTCAATTGACCATGAAATCCCGGAGGAGAGGTTGCCCGTGCGAGAGGACGATGCGATGCGGCACGGTGCCAAAGGGCGATTGATTGTAACGTACAAGGACCGGCCGTGGCTCGTTTTGCGACAAATGAAGATTACCATACGGGCACCCGATTCGGAAGCGGCGTATGGAACAATCTACGAGATCATGGAGGACCACCCCGGGACGTTTGCAGTGATGCGCATTTTATCCGAGGCCCTGACAGAGATGGTAGCGGTGTGAAAGACAGGCGGTTGTTGATTACCGGGTGCCCCCGGAGCGGAACCACATTCACGTCCACGGTGCTTCGTCGAGCTGGGATGCACGTGTTGCACGAAACGGTCGGGCGATTTGGAACCGTGGATTGGCTATACCCGAGGCCACAACGGAAATTCCGTTTTCAGACCATATTGCATCAAGTGCGAGCGCCATTGGTTACGATTGAGTCGTTGCACTCTTGCGGCGAAGATGCCTGGAAGAGGGTGCGGAAAGTGGTGCCCTTCATCACGGGCAGCGTTTTGTCTCGGGCGATGCTCTTTTGGCATTACTGGAATATCCAATGCGAGGAATTGGCAGCGTGGAGCTACCGGGTGGAAGATATGGACACTGTATTCCTACGCATCCTCAGCGAGGTGGGCGCTGAACAGTATCGGAAAAAGTACCGCAAGATAAGCACCACCACAAACACCCGCCGTCGCACACACGCTCTACCGTCGCTCACGTGGGCAGACTTGCGGGCGGAGAATGCGGAACTTACACAACGTATCTTGGATTTGTCTCATCACTACGGGTACTAGAATGGCGCATACAATAATTGGAATTGCGGGCATGGTTCTATTGGGGATTGGAATTGTATTGACATGTGTTGGAGTGTGGCTATCCAATGATGATTAGATAATCACACTTGTGGGTAGGGCTGTTGGTCATTATAATCAAAGCACCCTAGTGCGGTTAAATATACCCCCGGACAAAAAGTGCCCCCCGGCGGACTGACTGAAAAAGCGGCCGACAGATTTTTACTTGCACGCGCGTGCAAGCCAGAACGATAGGAACGAGAAATGAGTAAGCCTACTAATGAAAAGCACGGACAGGGAGGGGAGCCTGATCTTCCACCGCTGGAAACTGTGCAACTGCTGACACCCATTCTGCGAGATGTGGCGGCTGTTGCTGTAGAACAGCCGGAACTTGCGAAGCGTCTTCAAAACAATATTGACCGGCTGTACCAACGACTGTGCGCAGCTCTGCGAGACTACGAGGAATTAACGCGGAGGGAGGTCAAACATGAAACTCGCTAGTTTGGTATGCCGTCTTAATGCGGATGGTGACAGGTACGTATGCAAGGAGGTGGACAAGGGGTTCTGCCCCGAAGGGGTTTTCTCTGTTTTTGGGATAGTACCTGCTAGATATGCCTGGATTGAATTTGAGGCGCACGATGACGCCGCGCCGGATCGGTGGGCCTGTTATCTCCGCGCTCTATCGCTCCATGTACTAGAGACAGGCAAGTATTCGTGTATGTACACTGCCGAACGGAGAGCACTGGGATTGAAGTCACGCCAGAAATTCTGGCTGAATATTTACGTTGGTCCTCTTAAGAAAAGGAGCTAGGCTATGGCAAAAAAGGTGAAGGCGTCTTACCGCGAAGAGGTATTGCGGTGTGTAATTGCACTGTTGGACAGTAGGGGATCGGGAACGGCACCGCCGCCGATGCCTTATCCGCCCCCGCCCTATCCGCCGGGCCTCTTACTTCCCGCCCCGGAGGTTCTTGTGGAGTACGCAAAGGCGTGCGTTGATGCGTTGCCTGAAACTCATTAGGAGGTTATTTGTGGATTACGTGGTTGCGATACTGCTTTACGTTTGCCGTATTCAGGTCCGCTTCTTCTGTTCACTTTTAAGCTATTTTTGCCCGGCCTCGGTATCCGCCGGGCCTCTTGTTTGCAATCTTGTGAGGCAACGACCAGAGCAAGCGGCGAGCACGTACGGTTGAGGCGGCATACCATCTTGGATACCAAATTGAAGGGCTCGGCCCTACGGGGCCGGGCCTCTTTGTTAGGAGGACTTTTTATGTTCACATTGTTGCTCGGGCGGGCGGTTATGGTGGCATTCGCTGTATTGAGCGGGCGCTTATTTGGGGCCGCGGTTGTGGGGTGTGATCCAATTGCATTACTTTTTTCGTTCGTCTTTTTTACGTTTGGCATTTACCATTTGAGGGCGGGTCATGATCTACGCCGGTATTGATTGCGGGTTGGATGGGTTCGTTGCGAAATTGTTGCCGGGCGGCGGCATCGCTTTCCACCCCTGCCCGACTATGGTTTGGAAGAAGAAAAAGCGGTTTGACCCGAATGCCATGGCCAATATTTTTCGTGACGCCGAACCTTCGTTTTACGTTATTGAAAAACAGTGGGCACGGCCGGGGGAGGGTGCAACGACGGCATGCACTTCTTGTCAGGGATACGGGTTGTGGATTGGCATGCTCGTCGCCCTGGAGATTCCGTATGTGGCAGTCCCGCCCGTCGCGTGGCAGCGCGTGATGCACGCGCGTGCAGATGGTGGGCTGTTGCCCGGCAAGCCGAAGGAGCGTACGCTCGCCGCGGCGGCGGCAATGTTCCCCGAGGTGGACCTGCGACGGACGCCGCGGTGCCGCACGTTGTGCCACGATAAAGCGGACGCGTTGCTGTTGGCGGCGTACGGCCGCAAAATGCACGAAATCACGTAGTACTGCGGGAAATTGGCTCGAAATTGCCCTTGTTTTGAAAGTTTTTTTCGGAACGGAAAGCATTAGCCCATAATACTTTCCGTTCTAGCCCGAAATTATTTTTGGGAAAATCCCAGATTTGCTGTTGCGTAGCTCGCAAAATAGCGTATACTACAACCATGCAAACAACACCACCACAACACGCCACGGGAGAAAAGACCATGCGGACGACTTTCAATTACAACGGCAAAACCCATTTTGTTGACCTTGTACCCACTAGCGCCCCCTACCGCATCGACACCCAAACATGGATGGATTTTGGCACCCTCAAGGGGTCCTGGAATGCTTTTGCTCAGTGCTGGGACATCGGGGTGGGGGAGACTGGATTGACGGAGGAGAAAAAACGAGAGTTTGTTGCCGCCTAACACACCACCACACACAACCACCACAACCCCCACACACAAGGAAAAGACCATGGTCACAAGCCCCACCCACCTCAGCATCGACGGCCTTCAAGTGCACGTTTTGGACGAGGTTAAAGTCACCAATCGGGAGACGCTTGGCAAGGGTGCCATCAGCAACCCACGGCACGCGTTGTTCCTGGATTACATCTACAAGGGCGGCAAGGAGGTTCGCGTGCGGCTCATCACTAACGCAACCGCCCGCATTTCTGCGGACCGGCTGGTAGCCGTGCCTCACGCCCGCAAGCGCCCCGGCGCTATCAAGTTCTAACCGCAACCACCACAACGCAACCGCAACCACCACAACGCAAGGGAGCCACACAATGTCAACGTTCAAAACAAAAACAATCGAAGTAGACGGCGGCACAATCACCCGGTCGGTCAGCCCCGTAACCGGGCACATCCTCTGGACCGCCTACGATCTCGATGGGCAATTCATTCGGACCCGGGATAAAGGGCGGCTGTTGCGGACCGCGAAGGCCGCACTTACTCGCCATCTGGCCGACCTCACCCGGGCCGGGTGGGTCTATCGTGGGTGCCGAATCGAACAGGCGATGGAGGAGGACGGCACGTGGGACGGCACCTATAACATTCTGGCCGAATGCGACGGGAACTGGTGGGGCGTGGATAACACGGGGACGGTACGGGAGGCGATGGCGCTGATTGATGGGTGGCGGGGAGAAGAGGCATCGCAGGCGAACGCTCGCCGGGCGCAGGCATACGCTCGCCGGGCAGTGATCGAAAAGGCCGTGTCCAAGCCGTATGCCCGGGTGGACACCGATGGCGGCATTCGC
>Ga0180434_10000591_pt1 | contig 53118 bp, 38 predicted proteins | sample SS_ome_7_FD_132453 | JGI IMG/M metagenome (GOLD analysis project Ga0180434, IMG submission 132453) | Hypersaline lake sediment archaeal communities from the Salton Sea, California, USA - SS_1_D_2 metaG | ecosystem: Environmental > Aquatic > Non-marine Saline and Alkaline > Hypersaline >... | reverse complement strand
TATTTTAAGGATGCAGGCCACTTCACCGCAATCGTCGCGCGTGACCACCATGAAAGGAAAGACGGCAGCGGATACCCGAGGGGCATCAAGATAAATAATCCAATTGTGGATATAATTATGGTTAGCGATATATATGACGCTCTCATTTCCCGGCGTCCTTATCGATCAGAATCTTATGACAACAGGACCGCACTGGAAGAAATCACCAATCAAGCAAATTCGGGAAAAATCAGCAAAGATGCCGTTCAAGCCTTGATTGCCCTCAATCGAACCGCCAAACCGCACTATACTGAATGCACCCTTTCGGATGAACGGCGGGGGAGTGAGCCGGCCGATAATGTGTATGGGGTTACGGTTTCCGAATAGGTCATGCAGGTTATTCGGGGCCGTCTTTATGGTATCATCTACTTTAATTACCGCCGGCAATCAGTTTTTCGTTGCAATTAATAATATATTGTAATAATAGGCAATTTGTGTACCAGCTCTCGTTGCCTCCATGGCAACAAGGTTTCGCTTTATATTGAGGATCACGATATGGGTAAAAAACTTGGATATCCGGAAATAGAACGACGGCAGGACATACTCAGGTCGGCCATAAACCAGAGCGGTGAAGGAATCACCGTGATTGATCTTGACGGCAACCTGCTGTATGTGAATGACGCATTTGCAGAAATGCACGGGTATTCCTCCAAAGATATTATCGGGAAACATTTTTCCATATTTCACACGCCGGAGCAGATGCCCGGTGTTGATGCCGCCAATCGGCATCTCAGGGAAGAAGGTTTCTTCAGGGGAGAAATATGGCATAAGCGGCATGACGGATCGGTGTTTCCAACGATGATGCGCAACTCGTTGGTTAAAGATGACAAGGGCAAACCAGTTGCCATCATCGGTACGATGCGGGACATTACTGAGCAAATGAGGTCTGAAGAACTGCTAAGGGAAAGCCATGGAAAACTGAGCGCCATTTTGACGGCCATACCTGATTTCATGAGTATTGTGGATAGAGATTTCAACATCATCTGGGCCAACGACACCGCTAAAGAATCTTTTGGAGATGACATTATAGGCAGGAAATGTTACGAGGCCTATCGCGGCAGTAAAACACCGTGCAAGCCATCAGACTGTATGGCATTTAAAGTGTTTGAGGACAAGAAGCCGCATGTGCGTGAAATTGAGGTTGCAGCCAGGGATGGACAGAAACGATATTTTCACTTAACAGCAAATGCCGCCTTTCTGGACGAAAACGGAAACCCAACCGGTGTGATGGAAATCAGCCGCGACATAACCGATCAAAAGAATGCGGAGAAGCGTCAGAAGTTCCAGAGGGACCTTGCGGTTGGACTGAGCAATACGACGACCTTAGAGTCAACCTTAGAGGAAATTCTTAACCATCTATTGAAACTAGATGAATTTGACGGCGGCGGAATTTATCTTTTTAATGATGAAACCGGCAGCCTGGAGTTTAAAGTCTTCAGTGGATTGCCGCAACAGTTTGTTAATGATGTAAAAAATTATGATTCAAGAGACATACGCGTTGAAATGATTTTAAGGGGAGATCCTTTTTTTCTTCCTGTAAACGAATGTCCCCCTTACGTTAAAAACGACCTAAAACAGCATGGGTTCATTTCCCTTGCGGTTGTTCCAATCAAGTTTCGAGAACGGGTGATGGGCTCAATCAATCTGGCGTCCCATACCCATGACAGTGTTTCGGACTATAGCATGAGCATTCTTCAGTCGGTTTCCGACGTCGGGGTCGGCGAGGCTGTAGCCCGCGTTATTGCCGAAGAGGTTCTGAATAAAACAAATTTGATTCTGGAAGAGAAGGTTAACGATCGAACGGCGGAACTCAATGAAAAAAATGTCACGTTGAAAATACTCCTGGAACAGCGGGGAGAAGAGAGGAGTCACCTTGAAGACGTCATCATGTCCAATGTGAAAAAACTGGTGATGCCGAATATCAACCGATTGAAAAACACGACACTGAGCACTAAACAGCAAACCGCATTAAATATTCTGGAAGCCAATTTAAACGAAATTGTTTCCCCGTTTTCGAAAACAATTGATTCGAAATACATGAAACTGACTCCAACGGAAATCCAGGTGGCGAACTACATAAAGCACGGGGCATCCTCTAAAGAAATTTCAGACTCCCTTGCCTTGTCACAGCGGACAGTGGATACGCACAGGTATAATATCAGGAAAAAGCTGGGAATAAGGGGGAAGGGGGTGAACTTGAGGACGTATCTGTCAAGCATTTAGATCATAATCGCAATCTTGCTCTTAATCATAATCTTGAAAAAGTACTCTACAAGATAAAAGCCTGATTAAGATTATGATTAGGATTACGATTAAGATATCACGTCTGATAGCACGCCAGAATCTTACCGAAATATAATGTATGGTAATCTTTTTCCGGGTATGCGGATGACAGGCGTCGACACTTGGCGGCTTTTTTAAAGCCTGAAAAAAACTCGCCTGTTGTCCAGCCGGCGGATTCCTTCATGTTCCGCATCCCGGATGGCCCGTTCGAACTCCTCTCCCGTGATTCCCCGGTTCATTCCTTTTGTCTCATGAGCCTGTCCGCAGGGCCGGTATTGCGGCATGATATTGACATAGCTGTTTTTGGAAACATGCCGGGCAATGAACCTCATGGCGTCCGCGGTTCCGGCGAGATTGTCCGGCAGCACAAGATGACGGACGATAAGGCCCCGCTGGGCAACGCCGGAAGAATCGGTTACAAGATCGCCCACCTGGCGGTGCATCTCGATGATGGCCTTTTTGGAGACATCGGCGTAATCCCTTGCTTTGCATGTGCTTTCAGCAACTTCTGGATCCTGGAACTTGAAGTCCGGCATGTAGATATCCACAACACCGTCCAGCAGTTCCAGGGTGCCCACTTTGTCATATCCACCGGTGTTGTATACAAGGGGGAGAGCAAGACCGTCTTCCACCGCAAGGCTGACCGCGGCAAGAAGCTGGGGCACGACATGGCTCGGGCTGACAACATTGATATTATGGCAGCCCTGCTTCTGGAGAAGGATCATCATCCGTGAGATTTGTTCCGGCGATAATGCTTCACCTTCGCCGCCATGGCTGATGTCATAGTTTTGGCAGAAGTTGCACATGAGGTTGCAGTAGGTGAAGAAAATTGTTCCCGACCCACCGGTGCCCACCAGTGGGGATTCCTCACCGAAGTGCGCATGAAAGCTGCAGACGATGGCATCTTCCCCGGTTTGGCAGACGCCCGTTTCACCGGTTGTCCTGTCCACACCGCATTCCCTGGGGCAGAGGGTGCAGTGTTTCAATGCCCGATACGCGGCTTCCGTCTTCTCTTTCAGGGCCCCTGTTTTCTTGGCATTGATATAAGCCGGTTCAAAGGGGTTCATAGATGCCCTATGGATCGTCTATAGACTCAACCGTTTGAAAATGGTTTCAGGAATGGACTCTATAATGGTGATGATCCATCTCCAGAACCATTTCGTGTATATGACGTGCTTCTTTTTTTTGAACGCGGTATAGATGTCCTCGGCCACGTCATCCGGCGATGCGGTCAGCGCTGCGGGAAGGTCCATGCCCTCGGTCATTTTTGTGCTGATAAATCCGGGAAGGACCGTTACGACATGTATCCCGCTGCCTGCCAGCCGGTTTCTCAGACCACTCAAGTACACGGTCAGGGCGCCTTTGGCGGCGCCATAAAAATAATTGCTTTTCCTGCCACGGTTCCCGGCAACGGAACTGATGCCGATGATGAAGCCGTGGCCTCTTTTTTCAAAGTCGGAGGCGATGATCTCCAACATGGCGGCGGCATGGGTAAAATTGGTGTTTATAATTCGCTCCGCTTCACTGAAATCCGCTTGGGCTTTTTCCTGGTCCCCGAGATATCCGAATGCGAGGATGACGCCGTCCGGCTTGGGGTCGAGCGAGTCATAAAAGGGTTTGCGGGATGCGGCGTCGTCGGCATCAAAAAACAATGCATCCGCACGAACGCCGAACCGGGCCCGTATATCCCCGGCCTTTTTCTCGAGGGTTTCCATGTTTCTCGAGGCAAGATAGATGCCCGCCTTCTCCGTTCCTGCAAATTTTTTGGCCACGGCGTGCGCCACATCGGAATTTGCTCCCAGTATCAGAAGATTCATAATTACACCTCAAGTCGTTTTGACTGAAGAGATTCAAACGTACCCTTCATGTTGTATTTTTCCCGTATTTCCGCAAACTTCTCCCAGCGGGGATACCCTTTTCTGAACACCTCTTTGGACATCCTGACATCCTTGGTAAGGTAGATCCGGCCGCCAAAATCCATGACGATTCGATCCAGTTCATCTAAAAAGGGGAACAGTTTCGGCTGGATTTTAAAATCAAGGGCCAGGGTGTATCCGTCCATGGGAAAAGACAGGAAGTTTTCATTTTCAGGCCCGAGCAGCTTTAAGACGGCAAGAAACGAACCCAGCCCTTCTTCGGCTATTCGGTTCAGTATTGTTTTGAGGGCGTCGTATGCACTTTCCCTGGGGATGACCGGCTGGTACTGGGTGAACCCTTTTCTGCCGTAAATGCGGTTCCAGTTTCCTATTTTGTCCAGGGGATAGAAAAAAGGCTCCAGAAGCACAAGCCTGTCTTTGACATGGGAAGGGCTTTTGTGAAAATAGAGCTGGTTGAATATGGAGACCGAATATTTGTTCAGGCAAAAACCGGGGAAGTCAAATGGAACGGACAGGGTGCGGGGAAGGGCCATGTTCAGCCTTCCCGTGTCGGCATGTTCGCCGGCCATCAACACGGATCGGCCGATTCGTTTTCCCGATGCCGCGCAGTCAATCCATGCCACGGAGAAGGTTGTCGACTGGTATTCCTCAAAGCGCTGAAAAATTTCGGCCAGGTTGCTGCAGCGGATGACGGTTTCACGGATAAACGCGCTGTTTACTTTCCTTAGCTTGATGGCGGCGGTCAGAATGATGCCGGTCAATCCCATGCCGCCGCAGGTTGCCCGAAAGAGCTCCCTGTTTTCTTTCCTGCTGCAACGAACGATGCTTTTATCCGGAAGCAGGAGGTCGAACCACAGAACACATTCGCTGAAGCAGCCCGCGGTATGGTGATTTTTCCCGTGAACATCACTGGCAATGGCGCCGCCCACGGTAATTAACCGCGTGCCCGGGGTTATGGACAGAAACCAGCCCCGGTAGAGATAGATCTCGATAAGCTCGGCCAGGCTGACGCCGCTCTCACAGACCACCACACCGTTTTTCGAATCAAAGGAATGTATTTTATTGTACCTAGCCGTTGTTATTACACGGGTGTTCAGTGCGCTGTCACCGTAACTTTTTCCCATTCCCCTGGGAATTAACTCTTTTTCTCTTTCAATTAACGGCGGCAGATCTTTTTCCGTTTCAAATGATGATGAGGCGGCCTTTATGCGCGGATATCGTCCCCAGCTTGTCAGTTCCATGGCATACCCAGTAGTTAAGCTAATGATAAATCAAAAGATAAATGCTTACAAGCCAGAGAAGCACAGTTGCCTGAAGCAGGTAATCCTTTAAAAGAATTAAGGTCGGCGACCCGCTCTGGTTTTTAACGAAGGTAATCTGCATGTATCTCAAAAGGCCCACAATTACCCAGAAAGCTGTCAGATAAAGGTTCGCGGTTCCGTGCTTTTCGATGACTTCAGGAGACACCGCGTAAAGAATGTAGGAGACGATAATGACGGAGGCCATTACGATCATGCCGGAAGAAACGAATTCCATGTTGTATCCGTCAAGGGATTTCCTCACGCCGGGCCCATCATCCAGAAGAAGATCATCCCTTCTTTTGGCAAGGGCCAGGAACATGGCCAGGAGAAATGTCATGATCATGATCCAGGGGCTGATGGCCACATCTCCTGCAACACCGCCGGCTCGTATCCTTAGAACAAACCCTATTGCAATACACACCACGTCGATAATCGCTATATGCTTTAAAAAACCCGAATAAGCAAGGTTCAGAATGACATAGCCGCCGATAATAAAAAGGAACGTACCCGGCAGCAATGAAAAGGATAGAGCGCCGGTGGCAACGAGGAGGATGAAAAAAAAGCCGCCGGCTTCAACCGGACTGAGGTCACCGGAGGCGACGGGCCTGAGTTTTTTGACAGGGTGGCGCCGGTCTTCTTCGGCGTCCCTGATATCATTGATGACATAGATACTGCTTGCCGCAAGACAGAAGGCAATGAAGGCAAAGAGCGTATTGATGACGGCCGTGAGGTTGTGCACCTGTCCCGCAAAGAAAAGGGGCAGCCAGACAAACCCGTTTTTCATGTACTGGTGGGGCCGGGCCAGGTGAATAAAAGAGGTCAGTTTTTTCATATTTTTTTATTTCAGCAAACTAATAAAGCCAACGATAATCAAGCGTTCCGGTACCATAGCAAATAAGATCAATAAAGGCAATAATATGACGGAATCCTAATTCCGGCAGTTTTTTTCCGGAAAATACAGATCATAAAAAAAACAGTCGCCAACCGGCAGAAAATCGGGAATATTATAGCGCTCATTTAAAATGTCAACGAGAAACCGGTTTTTATAGGAGTCAAAATTGAACCCTTCTCCGATGAGGATATTGAAATCATTTTCTCTTACGCGAAGGGTGTCCTTTCTGATGGTTTTAAAATAAGGGGAATAGTCTGTTTTCAGCTTAAGGGTAGCAAACACCAGGATGTCCTTCCCGTCCAGCAGTTTAAAATCCGTCAGCTTGTCATCGTGCCGCCCGTATTTCGAGGTGTCATGGAACACAATGCACGGTTTTTTACTGAAGTATGACAGGGCGCCTGACGTGTAGTACCCGTTTGTGGCCAGAACATAATCCGTGCCGAATGTTTCCTTCAGCCGCTCATATACCTCATCACCATGGGCGCAGAGCACCACGTCATGATAATAGCGAAAGTTTTTGAACAGTTCCACCGGAAGAGAAAGAATGGAGAAAATGAGAACCAGGTGGACCGTGCTGAACACCAGTGAGTAGCGCACAATTTTTTTCAGTTGGCCGTTGTCAAGGTAGACCAGAAGCGGGAACAGAAACGGGTAGAAAGACAGGACCCAGTGAAGCCCGGAATTATGGAATGATACGACGAACAGGATAATGACGGGCACGAGGTAAAAATAGGCAAACAGGTTGCCGTCTTTTTTAATCCCTGCCCTAACCTGCCGGGCCTGTTTAAAAAGAAAAAAAAGAATCCACGGTGTCGCAAGATAGACCTGGCTTAAAAGAAAGCCTATCGCTCCTGACACATCGGCGGTGATGGTCTTGTTTCTTCCTATCACATTGAACATGATATTGGTCCAGCAGTTCATGTAGTTCCAGTAAAGATGCAAAAGAACAAAAGGAAGGGTCCCCGCAAGAAGGAGAAGGCCGTTTTTTACCGGCTGCCGGTTTCTATCACTAAACATACCGACAAAAAAGGCAATGAGAAGCAGGCCGGCGAAGTACTTGCTGAGGACGGCCAGGCCAAGAAAGACGCCCGACAGAACGACGAGACCGGGCCGCTTTCGATTCACGCCGTAATGAAAAAAGGCGCCCGATAAAAAGGCAAACAAAAAGAGCGGCGAGTCCGTGCTGATGGGAAAAAAGAGCATGTGGAGGGGTGCGAAAAGGAAGGCAAGAGAGACGAGGATGGCCTTATCCCCGTCTTTTGACATGTCTTTGGTTATGAAAAAAATTCCAGATGCCACCAGGGCCCCGCAAACAACCGTGAACAGCCGCAGAAAGAAAATGTGGTCCCCCGGAAAAGAAAACAGCCACACCACCCAGCCGGTCATGGGGGGATGGTCGTAATAATTGACATCCAGGTGACCGGTCCACGTATAAAAATAGGCTTCATCCGATGTAATTGGGAACAGGCAGGCAAGCAGCAGTTTAATTCCGATGGCGGCTAAAAAAATCTTTTTGTAGTGCTGTTCCATAACGATTACCGTTTTATACCCTTTAATATGTTTTTTCAATGCTCCTTGAATTTTTAATACTACTGATATAGTTATCAGTCTATGATTCAAGGCAAAGAACCAAACTACATATTTGCGGCATGGCTTATGGTCATCGGTTTAATGCTGTTCAGGATATTTTTCTCGGGCCTGTATCTTCTGGTGCCCGATGAAACAAACTACTGGCAGTGGGGCCGCCATCTCGCATGGGGATACCATGACAATTCGCCCTTAATAGGATGGGCGATCCGGCTTTCCACGGAGCTGTTCGGCCAGAACGAGAGGGCCGTGCGCCTCCCGTCGGTTTTATCAATGGGAATCGCCTCCCTTTATATGGTGGCAATGGCCCGGAGGTGGTTTGGAGACAGGGCGGCATTTCACACGGCGGTTCTGACCCAGGGCATACTTGAACTGAACGTCGGAGCGCTTCTCGCCACAACGGATGGCCTTCAGGCGGCCGGGTGGGCGGGAGCAGCGTTTCATGTGGCAAAAGCATACGAAGAAGATACCTGGAAAGAGTGGCTTCTGGGTGGGTTCTGGTTTGGATTTGGCATGCTGTCCAAGTTCACCATGGTGATTTTTTTGCCGGGGGCGTATGCGTTTGGCCTGATTCTGCCGGAGTACAGGGGGAGGCTGTTAAGGGTCAGGCCTTATGCGGGCCTTCTCTTGGGTTTTCTCATGTTCTGCCCGGTTATCTGGTGGAATGCGGAAAACGGATGGAATGCGGTTCGGCACGTGGCCCACATAGGAGGCGCCAATACCGGTTTTCAGCTCCGGTTGGACTACCTGGGCGACTACCTGGCATCCCAGGCCGGGCTCCTCACCCCCGTTGTTTTTATACTTGTTGTTTATGCCTGGTATTATGCGGTGCGGCATATCCGGCAAAACCCGCTCTATCTTTACCTCTTTCTCTGCTCGTTTGTCATGTTTGCCGGCTTTGCTGCTTTAAGCCTTCATAAGCGGGTCTACGGCAACTGGCCGGGCGCCGCCTATTTAACGGCCTTTGTTCTTGCGGCGGCACTTTATTCCTGCAGGGGAAAAGACGACAATGTGCCGCAGCTCTACCGCAAGGCATGGCCCTGGGCGGTTGGGACGTCTTACTTTTTAACCGTCCTGCTTCTTTTGCATGTGGCCGTGCCGGTTCTTCCGCTCTCAAAGAAAATGGATCGTGTCGCACGCGAGGTAACCGGGTGGAAGATGATCGGCGAGAAGGTGGGGAAAATGGTCAAGGACATGCCGAATCCGGACAAGACCTTTTTATTCGGGAAACGGTATCAGTTTGCAAGCGAGCTTGCATTTTATACTCCGGGACAGCCGGAAACGGTTTCCATTAACAGGTGGAGCCGGCCCAATGTATACGATTACTGGTCTAAAGACGAAGATTACATCGGGTTCGATGCCGTTGGCGTCACGACTGATCCCGACGATCACATAAAAACCCTTAACCAGGTGTTTGAGAGGGTGGAGCCCCCCCTTCGGATTCCCGTGTTTCGGGATCCGTTTTATTCCAAAGCCAAAGAGCCTGCCATGACGTTTTACATCTACAGGGCATTTGGTTTTACCGGGGGGCTGAGGTGGGTTCCGCCGGATACATCTGATATCAGGGCGGGAAACCCTGGTTCTTAAATCAGTATGGGTGTGGGCGGTATGAAAAAAATAGGTTTACTCGTCGCGGCTCTGATCATGGTGCCCCTATATGCGGGCGCTTCCCAGGACAAGGCAAAAATAATAATTAAAATAGCAACGCTGGCGCCCAGGGGCGAAACCGGCATGTTCGAGCAATTCAAAGACCGCGTCATGGAGGCGACGAATAATGAGGTGTATTTTAAAGCCTATTACGGGGGCATCCAGGGCGATGAAAGCGATGTTTTGAGAAAAATACGGTTTGGGCAGCTTCATGGCGGGGCGTTCACCGGCCACGGGCTCGGTAAAATTGTGCCCGAAGTGCGGCTTACGGAACTGCCTTATCTGTTCAGAAATTACGGGGAAGTGACCTATGTCCGGTCAAAACTGAAACACACCATGGAAGCATTGTTCAGGGAAAAAGGATATGAGGTTCTGGCCTGGGGGGAAGTGGGGTTCGTTTACAGCTTTTCAAAAGTGCCGATAACCTCCATCGACGTGGCAAGAAGCCAGAAGTGGTGGATGTGGGAGGGAGACCCCCTGGGCCAGGCCATGTTCGATGCTTTAGGCATTGCGCCGGTGCCGCTTCCCCTGACCGATGTCCTGACCTCCCTTTCCACCCGGATGATCGACACGGCATCCTCCACGCCCTTCGGCGCCGTTGCCTTCCGGTGGTACACACGATTTAACTGCATGAATGAATACCCGAGCATGAACGCCATCGGTGCGCTGATTGTAACCAAAAAAAAATGGGACAGGATAACCCCGGAAAGCAGAAAAAAGATAAAAGAGATAATGGCGGACCATTATAAACATGCCCTGGAGATTGAAAGGGACCAGAATACAAGGGCCATAGAAACCCTGAAAAAGGCGGGGATCACCATTGTGCGAACCGAACCGGACAGCGACACCGGCACATTTGTCCTGGATGCAGCGAAAAAAGCGCGTGAATCTCTTGTGGGCGTTCTTTATTCCAGGGAGATGCTTGACGAAACCCTTATGTATCTTGAGGAGTATAGGGCCGCCCATCCGGATAGTGAGGTAATGAAAATTAAGTAGACGCTGTCTCAAAAAAGCCATATTTCATTTTTGAGATAGCTTCTATAACCTTCCTTTTTTAATTCGAAACCGGTTATAATCATGCCTCAAGAATATCAGCAATCCGCCCATCCACCCAGCTGGTCAGGCGATAGTCCATTAAAAACCCGCAGTGACCCCCGCGGGCACAGGTTTTTATTTCCAGCCAGCGAGAAGCCGCCAGCCGGCTGATATCCGATGAAGGGATAATCGGGTCATCCAGGCTTGAAATGACGGTGGACGGCACGGCAAGCTCCGCCAGCGCATCATCGCAGATGGAATATCCCTTCAGGTAAGTCATCAGGTCCGGAAACTCGGTGAAATTCCGGACGAAGAAATCAGTCATTCGGCCGATTGACCTGAAACGGGGCACCCGTTTCAGTAACGCCAAGTGGGGAAAAAGCCGGTATTTCCTTCGAAGGGAGTTGCGCCATTTTTTAATAAAATACAATTGATAAACCTGGAGTCCGGTCTCAAGGGCGATCATGGTATGGGGGGGATAGAGTACCGGACAGACAGCCATGACGTGATGCAGGTTTATGCCTTCACCCGGCGCATGGAGCGCCACCCGCAATGCAAAATTCCCCCCGAGGGAGAATCCCCCGAGAAGCAGCCGTCGGTGCGGGAACAGCTTTTCGATATGTTTGACGGCGCCCACGACCTCACGGATTCTGCATGAATGGAAGAGGCCCTCGTTTAAATGGTGCGTGGGGCCATGGTCCCGCATGTTCAGGCGAAAAACATCCATTCCGCTTTTCCACAGGTGACCGGCCGCCGATAAGAGGTAGGAGGATTCGGAACTTCCCTCCCAGCCATGGATGAGGATACACAGGTCCTTTTCAGCGGAATTGCGGGGACTGTAATATCCCTGAAGGCGGACCCCGTCACCGCAGTCAAGAATGTGCGATGATGACCTCCTCAACATTTGTCTTGCACGTTGAAGAACCACGGGCCTTCTGAGCCTCAGGCTGTTCAGAATGGACTGGACATGGTGGTTCCTGAGCAAAAGAGGCGGCGTAAATTCGTTTACGGGTTTCATTTCCCTAAACAAAGGTGCCGTTTTCGTAGATCACCATTTTAATGCCTGATGCAAGATGGGCCGTAACCCGTTTTTTTTCCGTATTGACGATATCCCAGTGCAGGGCCGAGTCATTGAACCCGAGCTTTTCCTTTCGCTCCCTTGTAAGCTTTTTCTGATCCCCGTCAAACGTATCCGCATAGGAGGACCCCAATGCCACATGACAGTTTCCGTATTTTCCACCGTAGTTTTCATCAAACAGCGTGTTTGCCATGAACCGGTTTATTTTTGAAAAATTTTTATCGGTCAATGAGAACTCTCCGATCCTGGATGCGCCTTTATCCATTGTCAGTTGTTTTTTTAAAAACGCCTGCCCCTCATCTGCCGTTGCATCCACCACGTTGCCGTTTTTAAACTCCAGCCTTATGCCCTTCACATAGTTGCCGTTTCTGTATGACGGCTGATCGGCATAGTAGACACCCGTCGTGCCCCGCCAGTCCGGAGACATAAACAGTTCAAAGCTCGGGATGTTATGTCCGGAGACGCCGGTCCAGCGTCTTCGTTCACCGGGGGTTATCTCCAAGTCGATGGTTTCGGATTCGATGTGAAATTTAGACACCTTCATGCTGTTTAATCGTTTTTTTAGGTAGGTGGCGTTTTTGAACACGTCCTCCCACAACGATACAGGGTCTTTTCTGTCAATAAAACAGGCCCTTGCCATTTGCTTTGCGTATTCATCCGTGCTGATCTTTGCATGGCGGGCGAGTTCATCGGTGGGGAAAACCCCGAGGGTCCAGCCGAAATCTCCGTTTGACTCCCGTTTATCCAGAATGTCTTTAAGATATTTTCTGGAAAGCGCGGCCTTTCCTATCCGCTCCGGGTCAACATGGCTTAAATGGGTTATGGATTCAGGCGCATGGATGAAGATGCTGCCGTTAATGGCCTCAACCAGCTCTTTTTCACCCGGTGCTTGAAACGTCAACTGGGGGTTGGTTGAAATTTGATAAAACTGCTTTTCCATCACCGGTGTGGGGCCTGTGCGAAGCACAGGGTGCCGGCCTGTTTCAAGAATTTTTTTCTGCAGGGTTTCCGCGAGCCGGGTGGCCGGAAGGCTGTATCGAATCAGTACAATGTCACCTTTTTTTTCCCTTCCGGACCGGGCTGTCGAAAGGCCCCACAATAACACATCGGCATACCGGTCTATCTGTTTTTCCGTAAGCATATGCAGTGGTCCCTTTTATTGTATGGTTTTCATTAGACGGCAGATGAGTATACGGCGGGGCGTTTGAATTGTCAAATGCAAGGGACAATGAAAGGGAGAACGCCGGGGGGAACTCCGGCTAGGTTATAATGGATTTTCCTGTTTCGTATGCGGACAGAGATGGGCCGTATCCTGTTTTTTCGATGGGGACAGGTGAGTCGTACAAGGATGACGGGGGGTCATGGGGGTCTTTGTCGGCAGTTTTCTTTTCGGGTTTTGCCATAACACTGTCTTTCCAGACACGCCGAAGCTGTTCAATATAGGTTTCCGTCCGCCTGAGGATGTCGATGTCGTTTGACAGGGACACTTTCGGGAGTTCGGTAAGGATGGCGGCATATAATCCCCTCAGAAAATCAATGGCATCATCCCTGATACCCGGGTCAAGGGAGGCGTTTAATTCGGATATGATGGATATGGCACGACCCAGGTTCTCACCGCGTTTCGGGATGTTATTCTCCTTGATGCCGTCTTTTGCCAGGCGGAGGTGCTTAATTGCTCCGTCATAGAGCATAAGAATCAGTTTTTTCGAGTCCATGCCTTTAAAGTGAGAATCCCGATACATCTCATATCCTGTTGGTACCGCCATTCCGGACCTCCTTTTTATTTTGTTTATTTTGAATTTGAATTATTATTAAACGAGTCGATCATTTGTGTTAAATATTCTGATTGCGAGTTCATCACGCCGATGTACCGGTCCAGTTCAATAAATTGCCGGGTGAGAATGTCATAACGATTGTCGAGCCGATCGGTTGCCGCTTCAATATCATCTTCAAGACGATTGATCCTGTTTTCGGCATAGTTTTTTTCGTTGGTCACCAGTCCATTGGATGCGGTCATATCCCGAAGACTGTCGTTTAATATGTCGGCAAACCCTTTCCGGCCGATGTCGTCATCTGTAGTAAAGAAGGCGGAAATATCCTCCAGTTTGGTGGCAAGGACCTGGTCAAGAATTTCCTCATCTATGGTGATGGACCCGTTCCGGTTGACTTCCATACCCAGATCATACAGGCTGGATATGCTGCCGCCCCATGTGTCGATAACCGTGCCGATCATCCCATTCAACTGAGACGGGAGTGCTTTGATTGAATAGGCGGTGTTCAGGGCACCCCACTCCTCGGTCTCTTCGTCAAAGGCGCTGTTTTCCTTTATATAGTTTACGATATCATTGTAGGAATCCACCAGGCCTGTAATGTAGCCGCGGATGGTCTCGGTATTCGTCGACAAGGCGACCGTTGCGGTCCCTTCTTTTTCAAGATTCAGGGTAACGCCCTGAACGATGTCGGTGATACCGGTATTGGTTTGCCGTTGATAGAGGATGCCGTCGACTTTGATTTCCGCATTCAGGGATTCGCCGTCAGCCCCTTGAACTTCGCTCATGGTTATTCCGCTGACACTGATGCGGTTGTCCTCCCCCGTATTATCGGCCGTGATAACAAGACGATACGGGTTCGAATCGCTGCCGTCGTTGATGACCGATGCGGTGATGCCGGCATTGTTTTCATCGGCGTTGATCAGTTCGGCCAGTTTGGTGAACGTCGTATCCGCCGATACGGCGACCCCTATCGGCTCCCCATCGCCGAGGCTATAAGTGAACGTCACATCCGGGGCTTGGAAGTCCATTCCGTCGGGCGCAGCCGTTATCATGATCCGGTTTGATTCGCTGCCGCCGGAGGCGGTCGAGGCGATGCGAAGTTGGTATTGGCCGTCTTCGTCCGTAAATGTCGATGTGTTAACAAGCGTGCCCTCTGCGCCGTCATCATTGTCGCCGTCCGTGTTGATAGCTTCCACAACGTCATCAAGAGTCATCCCGGCAGTCAGATCGATGCTCATCGTTTTTAGGGTGTCGCTCGATCCGTAGGTCAGGGTCAGTGTGCCGTCGTTTTGAACCGCTGCCGCCTGATCCGTATCTTCCATGCCGGCTGTTGTTTCCTGAACCGTCGGAATATAGGCGATTGTATCCGTGTCTGCCACGCCTGCGGTCTGCCATGAGCTTTTGGTTGCTAGCCGGGCAATGTCGAGCGAGTTTGAGGTGACGGCGGAACCGGGAAGGACGGTCGCGGTCGCCACGTCTTCGTCGGAAACCGATACGGTTCTTTCCATAAAAGTGGATTCAAGGGAGAGGCTCAATGCCTTGGATTTAATGTCGATCAACTTGGTCTTGATCTCATCGTAGTTGGTGATTTTTTTCTCGATCTCCGTAATGTCGTCCCGCATGGCATCGATGGGGGCTTCGTCGACTTTCCTGAAATCTTCTAGCATCTGCTGAAGCTCGAATCCTGATCCGACGCCGAGACTCGAGACGCTGCCGAGTGCCGTCATGCTGATCTCTCCTTTTTTTCCTATGGGTGGGGTTTTATTATCTTATCGGCAGAACCGGGCGATAACTTGAATGGTAATCTTTTAATTGTAAACCAACTAGCGAGATGGGGTGCCAACAAAAAATTGACGTTTTTCAATATAATATTGTGTTACACTCAGGGTGCAGGCGTCCGTCTCATCCGCGATTTTCAATTAAAAAGGCCCCGGAAAATCCGGGGCCTTTTGGTTTGAAGGTTAATGATCACGCCGCTACTGCAGCAGGCTGAGAACATTTTGCGCTGTAGCGTTCGCCTGTGCCATAGCAAATGTGCTGGCCTGCATCAGGATTTGCATCTTGGAAAAGTTGGATGCCTCATCCGCAAAATCGACTTCACGGATTGAGGATTCGGCCGACATCACGTTGACGCGGGTCGTCGTGACGTTGGCAATGGTCGAGTTCATCTGATTCTGAACAGAACCGAGATCCGCCCGGACCTTGTCCAAATCCTTAAGCGCCGCATCCGCTACCGCGATCGTCTTCTGAGCATCTTCCTGACTCAAAACGCTCACCGTAGAAAGCCGGTTCAGCTCCGCATCCGCGACATTCGTCGAAGCGCCGGCTTCATTGGTGTTGGCGGACAGGGTGCTACCCGCAGCTATAACCGATCCGTTCTGGAGCGTCATGTCCGCGGTCAGTGTCGTGGTGCCGCCGGTTGTGATGTCCTCGGTGATCACGGTGCCGGCGGAATACGTTGTTCCATCCGATGCCGTGACATTCGACGTCAGATAGGTGCCGTCCGCAATCACCGAACCGGAGGCCAGAGTCGAGCCGGTGGCCAGGTTCATGTCGCTGCCGGACGCAACGGTTTCGGCATTGGCCAGAGTGACCATTCCGCCGAGCGTCGAACCGGTGGCGAGCGCCGAGCCTGAGCCGATGACCGATCCCGCGCCAAGCGTGATGGCGTTGTTAAGGGTCAGGGCGGAGGCCAGTGTAGCGTCGCCGCCAACCGCCGATCCGTTGGCGATGATCGTGTTGGCGGTATTTGCAAACACGGAACCGGAAGTCACGGTAGTGTCGTTGCCGAAGCTCAGGGTGTTGTTCAGAGCCATGGCAGACAGCAAGGTGGCATCCCCACCGATTGTCGATCCGGAGTTGATGATGCTGCCGCTGGCAAGCGTGGAACCCGACTGCAGCGTTATGCTGCCGTTGACACTCATGTTCTGCGCAAGGGTTACCGCGACGCCGCCGGTGGTGGAACCGGATTTCAATGTGGAATTGTCACCGAATGATGATCCGGTTTTTAGGGTGTACCCGGAGTCGGTTTCGAGCGTCACGCTGGCGGCAAGTGTAAAGGCCGCACCGATGACGTTGTTGCCGCTGCTGCCGGCACCGCTCAGAATGGTCCCGGCCCCTAGCTTGGATCCGGCATTGAGGATCATATCCGCATCTGCATTGAGCGTGGCGGCGCTGAGCATTTCGACATCCGTTCCGAAGCTGATGTCATTACCGCCGGTGATCTTCGTACCGCTGCCGAATTGATGCCCGATCGCCAGGGTTGTGTCCGCATCATTCAATGCGGCACTGGATGCCAGGGTTATATCCACACCCAGGACCAGGTTACCACTAGCATTGACAAGCTTGGAGCCGCTGCCGAATCGGTGGCCAGATGCCATTGTAAGTGAGCCGGAATTCAGCGTCAGACTTTGCGAGAGCGTGACATCGACTCCCAGGCTCATGGTGCTCGTACCTTCAGTCGCCAGCTTGGAGCCGCTGCCGAACGCGCTGCCGGTTGCAAGCACGTAGTCGCCGTTGCCGCCGCCGACCCGTTCGTCGTTCAGCAATGTGGCGGCGCCGCCGATGGTGGAGCCGGAGGCGATCACGCTGCCGTAACCGATGGAAGACCCTGAGGCCATGGTGAAGTTGTCGGCGGCCAGAGTGACCCCTGAGGCCAGCGTAATGTTGGCGCCCATGGTCGATCCGGAGGCCAGGATGGTGCCATTCAGGAACCGTGAGCCGTTCTGGGCGATGAGCTGGGCCGAAAGGATCTGGTCGCCGGAAATCGTGTACGCCCGGTCAAGGGTCGTGCCGGCGGTCAGAGTACCGGAGGTGGTGTCGATGTTCTCAGCCAGAACCGTGTTGGCGGCAAGCACCGACCCGTTTTCGAGCACGGACCCGGCGTTCAGGGTGCTGGCGGTCGTAGTGGATGCCGTATCGGCGATCTTGGTCTTGGCCGCATAGGACAACTGGTCTCCGGCAACGATAACCGTGCCGGCGGCGAGCTGGGTGCCGGAGTCGAGGCTGGTGTTGGACGTGGTGATGTTCACCGTGTCGACTTCTACACCGATACCGGCAAGACCGTTCTGGAGGACGCTGTCCGCAGCCAGGATCGTGCCGGCGGCCAGGGTCGATCCGGACGCGATGGTGCTTTGCCCGGTCGTGGCCGCAGACTCGGCAATCGTGAGGGTTAGTCCTGACAAGGGATTTTCACCCCAGGTTTGGCTGGCGTCGAATACCGTACCCGCCGCTAGTGTGAACGTGCCGCCGCCGCTAGCGTTGATGGTTGTTTGTTTGTCCGTCGCATAGTCGCTCTGGCGAACGGTGAAGGTGAGACCTGAGAGGCCGTTGCCGGTGAGGGTCTGCGACGCGTCCAGCACCGTGCCGGCTGCCAGGGTGGTGGACCCGCTCAAATGGACGCTGGTGGCGGTGGCCACGTCACTCGCCTTGAGCGTGATCGTCACGCCGGAAAGCCCTTCAGTAAGCGTGTTGGAGGAGTCGATGATCGTGCCTCTGGCCAGTTTGGATCCACTCGAGATCGTGCTGGCCGCGGTTGTGGTGCCGGTGGCGTTGATGGTGACCGACTTTTCACTGAGGCCGCTGGACAGGGCACTGCTAGTGGCAAATGTTGTGCCGGCCGCAAGGATGGAGCCGCTGGCCAGGGTGGCGTCACTGCCGATGCTCCCGGTCGACTCGATTACCGCATCTCCTTTCAGGGTTTCGGATGCCAGCAGGTTCAGGATACTGCTGGAACCGAGCGTTGTACCGTTGGTGACCGTGGTGTCGTAGCCGGTGTTGGATACGGTACCGATGGTGGCATCCCCGGTCAGCTGGGAGTTGGCGCCGAGAACGGTTCCGGCTCCCAGGGTCGAGTTAGCGCCGAGTGCTGACCCGGCCGCCAGGGTGGAGGCCTGGGTGGTGCTGATGGCGGACGAAAAGGCGTCGCCGGTCAACTGCTGATCCGCTGTCCAGCCCGCCCCCAGTGTCGAATTCTGGGTCAGGGTGGAACCGGCGGCCGCGGTGGAGGCGATGGTGGTTGTGGTGTTACCGACCGTTTCGAGGTCGGTGGTCAGGGCCACGGCAGCGCCGTCGCCGATGTCGTTGACCTGGATTTCATTCGATCCCTGCTGATTCAACACAACATATCCGGCGGTGCTCATGGAACTCCCGCGCAGGATGGCGTTGATACCGGTGGAGGTGTCACCGTTGGTGATACTCGAAGCCGTAACCTGGATGGCCCGGTAGTCCAGAGAGGAGATGATGAGATAGCCGGCGGTGTCGGTACTGGCCACAACGCCGTGCTGGGAGGTTTTCTGGTTGATCGCCTTGACAAGAGCGCCGTTCGAGTCGTTTTCCTGGACTTCAAAGGCGCCGATGTTGATCCCGTTGATGGCAAAGTCGGAATCGGTCGTGCCCGCCGTGACGTTCAAATCGGATTTTGAATCGACTTTGGCTGATGCCGAAATGCCGAGAACGTCGCTCAGCTTGTTGATGTTGTTTGCCAATGCCCCCATGCCGTTTTCAGCATTGTTGTTGTAAGCGATCGTGGTCGATTCCACGATAAAGTTCTGGTTCTGGAGGTTGCTGTAAATGCTGACCTCCACATCGCCAGCCTGATCGTTCACCAGCGACAAGTTGCCGGTGGTCACGTGCCCGATCTTCTGTGATTGGGCGGATGCGATGGAGATACTGAGTGTCTCGCCGGAATAAGCGCCGACCTGGAACTTTTTGTTGGTGAAGTTCCCGAACAGGAGCTTCTGGTTGTTGAAGGCGGTGGTTTCGGCGATCATATCAAGTTCTTGAAGCAGCTTGTCGATATCCGCCTGGATCGCCTGTCGGGATTCGGTGGTCTGGGCATCCTGGGCAGCTTGGATCGCCTTGGTTTTGACGGTATTGACAATGTTGATCGATTCTTGCAATGCAGCGTCGGCCGTCTGAACAATGTTAATGCCGTCATTGGCGTTCCGGATTGCCTGGCCAAGGCCCAGGGCCTGAGATTTCAACGCATCGGCAATGGCCATGCCCGAAGCGTCATCTGCAGCCTTGTTAATGCGCAAGCCTGACGACAATTTTTCAAGGGATGATGTCAGTGCATTGTCATTTTTGACCATGCTCTTATGTGCATTGAGGGCCGCAATGTTCGTGTTAATGCGTAGTGCCATAATTATATACCTCCGTGTTTTTTATTGGGGGGATTCCGTTCCCCTCGGTATTAAAATGATAACCTTATATTTTAATATGCTTAGATATCACCTCCTTTGGAAATAATTGCACGTTTGGATAAGTTGTGGAAAGGTAAACGCATCAATGCTCTATCCCTATGTATCGGCAATTTACGGCAGAGCTTGAATGTTTTTTCCGGATTAGGCGTCTTGGGAGAGCGCGTCGATGACCTGGTCGAAGACCGAGGTCCAGTCGCCTGAAATTTGCTGGCGGAAGAGCCGCATGGTGGGGTACCAGGGGCTGTCCTGTTGTTCCTGCATCCACCGCCAGTCCACTTCAACCGGCAGAAGGGTCCAGACCGGTTTTGCCATGGCTCCGGCTAGATGGACGACTGCCGTATCCACTGAAATAATAAGGTCGAGATGAGAGAGAACCGCCGCTGTGTCGGAGAAATCGTTCAGCAGGCTACCCAGATTGCCGTTGAGTATATGATTGCGGACCTGTTTCGCCTGTTGGGCGGCATCGCCTTTTTGCAGGCCGTGCAGGCGGATGCCGGGGAGACCAGCGAGTCGTGCAAAATCTTGCAGCGAGCAGGAGCGGTTGCGGTCATTGGGGTGCAGGGCTCTGCCTGCCCATACAATGCCGATGTTCATGATATTTCGATCAAAGTACGGACGCCAGGCCTCGATTTTCCGTGGATCGGCCTGAATATACGGCACCTGCCCGGGCACGGTGCCGAGCTCGGTTTTGAAAATTTTCGGGCATGACAGGAGCGGCAATACATAATCAAAGGCCGGTGGGACGGAATCCCTCTCAGTGAGAAGGGCATCGACGCCCGGGAATCGATTCAACAGTGCAGCAAGTGGGAGCTGGGTTTCAAGAAAGACGGTGCCGCCAAGGGCTTTGAGCATCGGCATGTACCGAACAAACTGCAGGGTATCACCCAATCCTTGTTCATAGTGAACCAGCAGTCTTTTGCCTTCTAAGGGTTCACCGTTCCAGCGGGGAGCGTCGTGTTGACGGGGATAAACATTATGTCGGTCGGTTCTGGACAGACGCCATTCGTACGCTCGCCATCCTGCGGTAAAGTCGCCTTTCAAAAGGTAAATAAAGGCCTGATTGCAATGGGCTTCAGCGTAGTCCGGCTTGATGGCGGTCGCCTTTTGGTAATGGGCCAAGGCAGCGTCAAACTCAGCCTGGTCATGACAGACCACGCCGATATTATACCAGGCTTCCGCATAGTCTGGATTGATCTGAACCGCGGATTGGTATTGCGCCAATGCCTCTAAAAGCAGGCCCTGGTCCTTGAGGATGTTGCCCAGGTTATTATGCGCTTGGGCGTACTTTGGATTTGCTTGAATCGCCTTTCTGTAATTGGCTGCCGCTTCCTCAGTAAATCCTTTTTCATGCATGGCGAGGCCGAGGTTGAAGCGGGCTTGGGGAAAATCGGGCCTGATTCGGAGAGCCTGTTGATAGGCGTCGATGGCCCTGTCCAGTTCGCCGAGGGCTTTGAAGGCACTGCCGAGGTTATTCCAGGCCTTTATGCGCGTTGGCTGGAGCGCTACTGTTTTATGGAAATATTCAATTGCTTTGCCGGCTTGGCCCTCGGAAAACAGCAGATTGCCGAGATTGAACAGGGCATCGGCAAAAGCCGGCTTGGCGTGAATGGCCTTGCGGTAATTTTCGATGGCCGCCTGGATGTGCCCGATTTTGCTTAGCGCAAAACCGAGATTATACCAGGCTTCCGCATACCCCGGGTCGGTCCGCACCGCCCGCTGATAATGTTCGATGGCCGCGGCAAGATCGTTTTTCTTGAACAGGATGTTCCCGATGTTGGTAAAGGTTTGGGCGGTGTCCGGACTGATGCGCAGGGCGTGCCTGAAGGCGTCAAGTGCCTGGTCCAGACGGCCGAGGGATTCGAGAACCAGACCGGCATTGTTGATATAGGCGGCCGGCGATCGATTATGGCGGATCGCCCGTTGGATCATGTCGAGCGCTTGGGTATGGTTTCCGGCCTGATGGGCGATCAGGCCCAGCAGATGCCATGCCCTGTGGCTGTCCGGATGCTTCTCGATCATTTTGCGGCATAAGACTTCCGCTTGGCGGCCATGGCCTGACTGCAAAAGCTTTTCGGCGCGTTGCAAGCTGTCTGCCACTCGGCGCTGTAAAGTGTCGACATTCAAATTGTTGTTCCCTCTGGCAGCAAAACAGAAAAAAACCGGTTGTCCGGCGGCGATACCAGCCAGTACGTGTGGATTCCCGAACGGGCCGGCGTATCCGATCAGGGCCTGGTTGTCCCTTATTCAATTAGCTTAGCAAGAAATATGCCTGATGCTTTGGCATATTCATTGCTTGAGTGTTTCACGGGGCGTGATGCGGTTGATACATGGAAATATTAATATAAAGTTAAAGTTAAACCGCGTCAAGGCCGATTTACAAATTATAAGCTTCGATACCGGGTGTTTGCGGTGCTTGCATCAATCGACATTTTATTTTTTTGTATGCCGCATGAATCCAGGTGCCGCTGTCGGCATCTGGTTTAGGCGGAAATTTTTGCCGCATGGGATCATTCCATTCATCCTCGATTATGAAAATACGCTGCCGGTCCATGGCCGTGAGACCTGGTGATGACGGTCAGCACTGGGCCGGGGGGCGGCAAGCCATGCCAAAGGAGCGATTATGACAAACGATTTGCCGGATTATTTTGACTTGAACCTGACTGCACTCAAACAGCATCACCCCGTTGCCTATCAGACGGTTATGCAGGCGCCTGAAGAGATGTTGGGCGATGTGGTTCGATCGTCCAACGGTCAGTTGAACCTGAAGGTGACCGCAAGGGACGGCAGAAGCATTTATCTTCATGCTGCAGACAATCCATCTATGGAAGTTCCCCAGTTTTTGAACATGGTGCCGGATACATCGACCGGTGTGGTGATCCACATCGGGATGGGCCTGGGCTATGCACCCGCGGCCATACTGCGTGAGCGCGAACAGATTCGCCATTTGGTGGTGTTTGAAATGGAGCCGGGAATTTTCAGGCAGGCGCTTCGGTGTATGGATCTTGTATCGTTTTTGTCGGACAGGCGTTTAGTTCTGTGCATCGGCAACGATTTCGACATGCAGTCGGTATTCGCTCCCATAGGCCGAGCGCTTATGCTCGAGTCGATCCACACGCTCAAGCATCTGCCTTCTTTTTCATATGACAGCGCTGCTTACGAAACCTTGAGCGAACAGGTGTACGGCTTTGCGAACAGTTATAACATGGAAGGTGCTACCATGATGGCCCATGGCAAGGATTTTCTTGGAAACCGGCTCAGTTTTCTCTCTATGATTCATCATAATTGCCTCCTCGAGAGCTTAAAAGGCGCATTTGAGGGAGTACCCGCCATTGTCGTGGCCGGCGGACCATCGCTCGATAAAAACTGCAAACTGCTGGCGGAAGCCAAAGGCAGAGCGGTGATCATAAGCGTGGACACGGTTCTTCCCAAACTGATGTCCCAAGGGATTTTGCCTGATTTTGTGACATCGATCGATTACAAGCCGATAACGTATGAAAAAATAGCCGACGTGGCATCCGAGATGCGACAAGTCAATTTGATATGCTCGTCATGGGTGGCATCGAAAATTCCCAAGACGGTTCCGGCCGACAATGTGTTTTGGACTTTTACCGGCAAGGGCATGGAAATATGGCTGAATTCAGTTCTTGGCGGAAAATACCTGACAAATGGCGCCGGGACGGTGGCCCATCTAAATTTTATCGCCGCGACCATGATGGCTTGCTCTCCGATTGTCTTTGTGGGTCAGGACCTGGCCTACTCAGGAGACCGGGGACATGCAGCGGATATTGTGTTGACCACCAAAGACCGAATGAAACGTGTGCTGCAGTCCGAAAAAGAGATTCCGCGTGTGAAAGGAATCGACGGCGGCATGATCCCCACAAGCCGTCAGCTTTACAACCACAAGCGCAGCTTTGAGGCGATGATTTCAACAACGCCGAATCATTATATCAATGCCACCGAAGGAGGGGCGCATATCGAAGGAACCGACGTCAGGACCCTTCGCGACGTCATCGACACCTTTTGCCTGAAAGAGCAGAATATCACCCTGACAATTGATTCTAAGGGCGGCGAAGCCAAACTGTCCGACACAAAGAAACTGCTGTCCGAACTTCAGGCCATGCAGGCGAAAATCCGGAAGCTCCGGCGGCTGATTCGAAAATCGGACAAGCTGTCCATGGATGTGCAGGCGCATTTACAGTCCAAAAAGCGATCGGGCAGACCCTATACCTCCTATGCCGGCTTACCGTCCCGGATCCAGCAAAAAGTGAATGAGATCGATGCCTGTCATCAGAAAATTGATCAGGCGAAAAAGGTCTGGCAGCTTCTCGATGAAATCACCTTGGAAGGGCTCAAAGAGAGTGAACGCATGTTATATGATATTTCCCTGCTCGAAGGCGATCCACAGCAGTACATGCTATGGCTGGAAAAAAATATCGAGCGCCTGACAGCTATCAACCAGGTCAGGAAAGAGGTGTTGCTCACCTTTGAGAAATTTCTGATAAAAACCCTGTCGTTTCATCGCGGTGAGAAGCGCCTCCAAAATATTGTGGCTCGTGAATCCACAGCAGAAAACATGATGGCGCTGGCAAGACTTTACATGGAAGAAGGCAATTATTCTCTGGCCCAGCCCATCCTGACCCGGGTGAAGGACGCCCTGCCGGAATCGGCTGAAGTAAACTATGCTTTGGGTGTGATTGCCGCTATGCAGTCGTTGCACAAGGAATCGGATCAATATTTTAAACAGGCATTGAAAACCGATCCCAAGATCCGGGGACGCATCGGAAAATTCCGCCGGCAGATGGGCGATGAATACATGTCGTATTATCGTTATCTCAAGGATAATGATGCGGGCAGTGCCCGCACCATGATAGCAAAAGGATTGAGGGTCTGCAAGGACCACCCGAAGCTCCTCAAGGAACTAAACAGGATTGGGCAGAAAGATCGGAACCGAATCCAGAAAGCGCTTACGGCAGGGGAAGATTGCACGGCACTGGATATTACCACAGGATGGCATGCGACGCTTGAAAAGCATACCCACCTCATCGGCGATATGGATCCGTCACATGCAGGTGAACTGTGCCGCCTCATGGGGCATGTGTTCGCGCAGGCCAACCGCCTGGTCGAGGCCCAGGCATACTACCAGCAGGCCATCGACAGGATTTCGGACCAGCCCCCCTACTATCTTTTTTTGGCCGATGTGCTGTTCATGCGGGACGAATATTCAGCGGGCATCAAATACCTAGTCAAGGCTGTGGAACTGGATCGACGATTTGCTTATTACTGGGAAAGAATGGGCGACAATCTCGCCGCATCGCGGCAGATCAAAGAAGCCATTGCCGCCTACGAACAATGTTTTCTGGCACTGCCCGAGCGGGTCGATCTTTTGAAAAAAATCGGCGACTGTCATTTGGCCGCGGACAATCTGGCCGCAGCCAGAGAAGCCTATGCCCAGCTTAAATGTCAGTTAAAGAAAGCAAAAAAAGAATCCGAAATCCCGACAGCGCCGGACTTTAATAGTCACTGCATCCAAAGCGACCTTTTGCGGTCAGCCGCTCCAAATGATTTGTCAAAGGGAATTGAACAGATAAAGGCATATTGCGCTGCCGGTGATAAACAGAGCGCAGAACATAAGGCCCGGCAGTTGCTTGACAAACATCCAGAGGATTCCATGCTTTTGCACCTCCTGGGAACAATCGTTCGCAGCAACGGTGATTTGCCGGAGGCCGAAAGTTTTGTGAGGCTGGCGGTGAAATATGATCAGAGCTGTTCACAATATCACCAGTCGCTCGGCGATATCCTTCAACTGCAGGATCGGCGGGATGAAGCGCTGGTGTGCTATCAAAAAAGCCTCGAACTGGACCGGGGCAATTATCTCGCCCATCTTAACAAAGGGAAGGCGTTGCAAGATATGGGAGCCTTTGACAAGGCCTTGGCATGTTATCAAAAGGCTTTATCCATCAAGCCCGATTATCCTGAAGCCTATTATAACGCCGGCATTATTCACAAGAGCGAGGGACGCATTAACGATGCCATCGAATGCTATAATAAATGCCTCGCCATGAAACCCGAAATGGTCCATGCGCATAACAATCTGGGAAATGCCCTTCAGGCGATTGGGCGGCTTTCTGAGGCGGTGGCCTGCTATCAAAAAGCCCTGGAACTGAATCCACGCTATATCGAGGCCCATAATAACTTGGGCGCGGCTTATCAGGATATGGGGCGGAAGGAAGAAGCGGTGGCCTGCTATAGAAAGCTGCTCGAGGTTGACCCCGAGTGTCCGGCCACACTGGATAATCTGGTGGATCAAGGCAGCTATCTCTGCGATTGGCAGACTGTTGCCGAATTTCAGCCCACCCTGGATCGGTTGACGGAAAAGGCGCTGCAGGAAGGCCGGAAGCCCGGGGAGATTCCATTAAACAGTTTGAAGCGGCATGATGATCCTGAACGCAATTACCGGGTTGCAAAACTGCATGCCCAAGAAGCGAAAGCCTCGTTATCTCAAGAGATACAACGTGTGCAAACGGAACTCTCAGCTAGCCGAAGCCGTTGCAACAAAAAAAGGCTAACCATCGGTTATCTTTCAAACGATTTCAGAAACCATGCGGTTTCTCACATCATGGCTCCGGTGTTCAAGCACCATGACCGATCCGCTTTTGAAATCATTTGCTATTCTTATGGTTCGGATGATCAAAGTCGATACCGCACCATGATCCGTGATCACTGCGACAAATTTGTCGATGTGCGCGACATGAGCTACGCGGATGCCGCCAGGCGCATCTACCAGGATCACGTGGACATTCTGCTTGAAATGAACGGCTATACTCACAGTTCAAGAATGGGTATATGCGCATTCAGACCTGCGCCGGTGCAGGCCGCCTATCTCGGATTTCTGGGAACCACAGGAACTGATTTTATCGACTACATTATTGCAGACCGGCTCGTCATACCCGATTCCCATGTGCACTGGTATGCCGAAACACCGGTTTACCTGCCTGACTGCTACCAGGTGACGGATTATTCATCGGAAACTCCTGGTCGATCATGGACAAGACGGGATGTCGGGCTTCCGGAAGGTGCCGTGGTATTTTGTTCGTTCAACCAACCCTATAAAATCGAGCCGGTGATGTTCTCGACATGGATGAACATTTTAAAGCGGACGGAAAAGAGCGTGTTGTGGCTTGGGAAATCAAATCCAACGGCAGAGGCGAATTTGAAAGCCGAGGCCGCGTCCCTGAATATCGATCCGGCCCGTCTGATTTTTTCAAAAACTGTCTCCCTCGGCGACCATTTAAGCCGGCTGAGTCTCGCTGACATTGCACTCGACACCCGCATTTACAATGGCGGGGCAACGACCAGCAATGCGCTTTGGGCGGGCATACCGGTGATTTCCCTTCTGGGCAGTCATTTTGTTTCCCGGATGTCGTCGAGCAGTTTGACGGCTCTCGGGGTGCAAGAGCTGATTTGTCGGAGTCTGGCCGAATATGAGGCGCTGGCTGTCAGGCTGGCGGCTGAACCTGATGAACTCGAGGCAATTCGCAAAAAAATTGCTGTTAACAGGCACCGGTCGTCGCTTTTTGATGTGCCGCGGTTTGTCCGCAATCTTGAAGACGCCTGCCGTCAGATGTGGGCTCACCATGAGGCAGGGAACCGTGTCGATTACATCGATGTGGCGGAAAAAAATGAGATCGACCGCGAGGCGCCGTCTCTTCCCGGCAGCTTGCCCGCCGTCCTTTCGAAACCGGACGAGCGAGCCGATCGTGTATCGTCAAAGCGATTGTTTTTTGTGTGCGGTGCACCGAAGTCGGGCACAACCTGGCTACAGCGCCTGCTGGATGCGCATCCGCAGATTGTCTGTTCGGGGGAAGGCCATTTTATCGGCAAACTTTCCGAGCCACTGGTCCAGGCTTTTAACGCATATAATTATCATTATGACATTGTCTCGTCTCAGGTTTATGAGGGAAAGCCCTACTATAGAAAACTCGGACAGGATTGTGCCGATTTTGTCATCCGCCAAGTCGCATTTGCTCAGATGGGATGCCGGGAAATTTCTGATACGATCCAGTGCGTCGGCGACAAGACGCCGTTTTATTGCCTCAAACTTCCTGAATTAACGAGGATTTTTCCAGGAGGCCGGATAATTCATATTGTGCGAGACGGCCGGGATGCTGCAGTTTCGCAGCTTCATCATGCGCACCGGGCCGGTATCAAAAATGTCCTGACGCCAGGGAGCGAGAATTTTATGGCCCAATTCAGTCATGCGGCGGTCAACTGGAAAAATCACGTTGAGCAGGCACGTCAATTCGGCCGCACGTATGCAGATCGTTACATGGAAATCCGGTATGAAGACCTGTTGGACGATCCAGAAGATGTGATCCGGCAGGTGTTTTCCTTCTTGTCGGTCGATACGAAGACGGTTTTGGTCCGCGAGGCCGTCGCACAGGCGTCATTTTCAAGAATAACAGGCCGTGAACAGGGCGAGGAAGACAAGAATGCGTTTGTCCGTAAAGGAATCGCTAAAGATTGGAAGAACTATTTCAATCCCGACGTGTTGTCGCTGTTTTTGCAATTGACGGGCACCCTGCTCGAAGATCTCGGCTATTTGGACAGCGCTTCGGACACTGCGGCGCCATCATGGGCGGGGAGCGGGCGGGGGGACTATTCTGAGGCCATGGCAGCGGCGGATTGATAGTAATAACCGGTGCGTTTCAGAATATCGCCGGCATGGCATTGGATGAACGCTTCGTCCGCCGGGCTCAAATGCTCTCGCTGAACGCTTGCGCTGTTGGTGCCTGTGCCGATGACATTCTCTGTAAAGGCCGGTCTTTTCGGACTCCCATCGTTCAGTCCGATGCGATGGCCGATCCTGGTGACCGTGTCTGAAAATCGGCCATTCAAATCTTCATATTTAATGAGAACCATCTGTCTGCCCCGTTCTGTCTCTGCAAAGTCGAGCCATCCCGCCACGTGGTTTTTCCAGCGCATGAGCAGGTTTTTTTCCTGCTTTTTTTGATAGCGCATCATGGCGCCTCGAGGTTCCGCACGCATGAAGTCCGACACGCTCTTGGTTTTCGGTCCTTCATCCCAGGGCAGCTCATTTATCAGTTTCCAGTTGCTGATCATCACATTTCGTGGGTCTCGCAGAATATACAATACATGAAACTGGTCCAGAAGGTAGTCGATAAACTCGTAAAAAAATGCAATGGGATGGTGCGATTTGAGAACATTCAGCACCGGTTGATTGTGAACCTGCTTAAGGTAGTAATGCAGACCGTGGGGCGCATGGAAATTTAGTCCATGCTCGAAGTCGAAATTCCACCAAGGGTCGGTGATATAACCGAAGTTCAGCGCCAGAGTGTTCATCAGGAAATGGGTGCCCGATCGCTCATGGCTGATCACGGCTACTTTTTTTCGATTGTCCGGTGCGAGGTTCAGTTTGACGACAGACATGACATTTCTTTCATAAATGCGTTCGGCCGAGTACAAATCCTTCTGCGGCCTGGGTCCCGATGCCCGCCCCGCGCCACTTGGAAATGTGCCGGATCGCTTCGAGGCTTCTCGGATGTGGCCAATCCTTGATTTCGCTGGAATATTGCCTGAAGGCATCGATTTTCAGTTGAAGTGTGGCGCTGATGTCCACAAACCAGTTGGGCGCGAAACAGGCTGTGCCGGGTGAGAACCGCCACTCCGTACTCGAGGGGGCCTCGAAGAACAGAAGGGTTTGAACACCGGCACCTGGCATCGGACGGCAGGCGGTCAGGACCGCTTCATGGACACAACGGTGATCGATATTCAAATCTTCGGAGAAATGGGTATACACAACCCGGGGAGAGACATTACGGAGAAAGTGCTCAACATTTTTGACGATATCGAGCAGGTCAATAGAATCGAGGCGGTTGTCAGGAAAATCTCTGAAAGCAACCGTTTTCACGCCTAGAATTTTATTTGCCGCATAGGCGTTCTTTTTTAGCTCTGCGATGTCTGATTCCCTCCGGGTTCGATTGCGCATGGCGTCCCGGCTCGTCATGCCTTCGGCAAGGATCAACACATGGACGTGATCTCCGGCACGGGTGTGTTTGGCGATTGTACCGCCGCATCCTAGCACTTCATCATCCGGGTGTGCGACGATTACCGCTACCGTCTGCTTCGGTTGAGGTGTCATTTTTTCTCCGTTATTTTGACATCTGCCTGAATGTAGCCATGTTTCAAGGCTGCCCGTGAAAATTCGAACTTGAAATTTCCGATTGTTAAAAAGGCCCGGGGATATCCATCCGCATCGAGCATGCGGATATAATCGAACACACGGTCCAGGAATTGAAGGCCGGAAATATCGCTTTGCAACGGTTTTCGACGATCAAAGCTGACAACCGCCCCTTCCTGGGGGAAGGGTTCCGGATTTTCCCGCATGATTTCAACGATCATGTCTTCGATGATCGCGCCAGCGCGGATGAATATTTCCTCCGCACTTCCATGCAATGATAACGGCCGTTTTGAATAGACGGGGCCGGCATCTAGTTCCGCCACGCATCGCAGGGCCGATATCCGGGTTTCATAAATCCCCCTTTCGATCAGATTCTGTAGCGGACTGCCGCCTCGGCCAAAGGGTACGTCGGTCATATGAAAAATCACGCACTCGTAATTTGAATGTATGTTTTCAGGGATGATATGAGCCCAGTGGGGGAAAAAGACGTATCGTGGGTTAATCGCTGCCAGCCGTTCGTTCGAGAGGTCGTCTTTGCTCTTTAGGCGGATGAAGGACACGCCGGTCTTTTTTTCCAGCCGGTCTTTCATGTGGTCATGCCATTGTTTGCCAGTCGCCAGTACAGCGTTCATACGCATTACTCCATTTGCCCTTCAGGAATCGGGCGCAGGGCGGTCCACGATCGTTGCTTTTCCATTAAAAACCATGTCATATCGTCTTGCGGGAAGCAATTGTCTCGGCGATAGACAAAGCCATAATCGCAAAGCCTCAGATCGTCGTAGATATCGAGCATGTCACCGGCAAAATCACGCTTGAAAAGCTTGCCGGTGTGTCCGCGATACGTCACATCAACCGGTTTGGGGTTGTAGTATTCAGACAGCAAAATATACCGTCCGCTCGACCGATACAGCAATTCATACACAACCGATAGCATGTCCGGATTGATGTGAATGAGACACCCTTTGGTAAAAGCGAGGTCCCACGTGCGGTCCGGCTCGAAATCAAGTATTGATTGATGATAGATGGTGACAGTGTCGAGGTTTCGCTTCAATTCGCCGACGGCCTTGTGGTTGATTTCCACGGCCGACAGATCGATATCGTGAAACAAGAGAGCCAAGGCAGAGAGGTTGAGCCCGATATTGGCACCGAATTCGATCGCTGATTGAATTTTGACGATTCTTTTAAAAACACTGGCAAAAAAGTGGGTGTTGCATGCCAATGTATTACGGTTGCAGTTGCGGCGGATATAGTTGTTGCCGAATTCACCGTGCCAGAATCGTTCCTGCTCTGTTTTGAATGCCATGATCATCCCTTTCCTTTATCGTTTGTTTCATCCGATATGACGCCATTCCAACGGGGTCCCTTTGGGCAGGTCAAGTTGGGCTTTTTTTCCCAGTATTTCATCTAAATGACGCGTGTGCAGCCCATAACCCGGCCTGATGGACCTTATATTCTCCTCTGAAAACCGATCGCCTGTTTTAATGTCTTTCACCACAAACAGAGAGCGTCGAAAGCTCGCGCTTTCCTTTTGCTTGGTCGTCAAGTTGTAACTCACGGTGCCCAATGCTTTTTCGACTGTTCTGATATCGTCGACCATCTGCTTGAACTCCCGGGGCTCCATTGAAAACGGGCTGTCCGGCCCGGGGTCGTTTCTGGACAGGGTAAAGTGTTTTTCGACGACTCGGGCGCCCAATGCAATGGCCGCCACTGCCACCGCGCTGCCCATGGTATGGTCGGAAAGGCCTATAGGCACATCAAAGGCTTTGGCCATATGGGCAATCGTGTTCAAGTTGATTTCTTCCGGTGGTGCCGGATATGCACTGGTGCATTTGAGCAGTGCAATCTGGTCATTGCCTTCGGTCCTTATGGTGTTGACCGCTTCGTCGATTTCAGCCAAAGAGGCCATTCCGGTGGACATAATGATGGGTTTGCCTGTGCGGGCAATTTTTTTCAACAGCGGGATATCGACATTTTCAAATGATGCGACTTTGAATGCAGGTACGTTCATTTTATCAAGAAAATCGACAGCTGATGCATCGAATGGTGTGGAAAAGAGATCTATTCCGATTTTCTGAGCAGTCGTTTGCAATTTCGGATGCCACTCCCATGGTGTAAATGCCTCCTTGTATAGCTGATACAGATTTCTGCCATTCCAGATGGTCCCGCGGATCTTGAAAATATCGGTTTCGCAATCGATGGTCATGGTATCGGGTGTGTATGTCTGCAGTTTCACGGCATCCGCGCCGGACGCTTTTGCGGCTTCGATAATGTGGACCGCCTTGTCGAAGCGCTGGTCGTGATTGGCCGACAGCTCGGCGACAATATATGTCCTGTGATCCTTGCCGATGATATTCTCTCCGATGGTCATTTGCTTCATGTTCATAATCTCCTGCCCCAAGATTTCAAATGATAGGTGATATAAGGACCGGATTTGCCGGCGGCAGTCTCCTGCGGCTTTTCGGTGAATCCCATCGCCTTGAATGCTTTGAGGGATGCAATGTTTTGAGGCCGAACATTGCCTTGAATGGTGATGTCGCGGTTGAGTTCGGATTTAAATTTGTACAATCCTTCAAGGAGCAGATGCTTGCCCATGCCGAGATTGCGAAATTGTGCATCGATCGAATAGTCAATTTCCGCGAATTTTTTTGAGATATCAAAGCGGATTTGCCCGATGGGCATATTCAAGCTGTTTGTAAGTATATACAGACAGCAATCCGGATTGTTTAATTTTTCCTGAAACCAGTTCACATGTTTGGTCCAGCCTATTTTCCCGGGAGAAAACGAATTCTGCCTGACAGCCTGGTCGTTCGCCCAGCGATAGAGTAGTTTACAATCCCCTTTGTCAGCTTGCCGGAGACGGGTATTGCCGGCCAGGATTTGCCGTAGCACGCGATTGACTCCTTTCCCGTCTATCAGATGACGAGCTTCGATGCTCAACATCCGTCGTTGTTTTTGACTTTCAATCAGGCGTGCCAATCGGTCTGCCAAATCGAACTGTTCCAATCCCGTATGCCACCCGGCCGATTCAGCCGCCCGCTTTTGTGACAAGCCCTCGGCAATGCCTTGCTGATTTTCGGCAAAAGAGACCAGTACCATCGGGATACCGAAATAGCATAGTTCCCACACGGTTGATCCGGCGGCGCTGACGACCAGGTCTGCCCAGTCCATCAGGCGAGGCATGTCCGGGTCATTCAGAAGGTCGAGTTTGCATGGTGCCGACGAAATCATACTCCTTAATTTTTTGATATGGGGGTTTACTTGTCCAGCCACTATCTTGACATGCAACGCCGGATCATTCAGGACAATGATTGCTTTAATGATTGTTGCAGTGACGTTGAGAGGATCGGCTCCGCCAAGGGTTACCAATAGATGGCGGGCTTTTTCCGGTATATGTTTTTGCTTTACCGGATAGTCCAGGAACTCCCGACGTAACAATGCATATGACGTTCCCGGCAGAATTCGGGAATTCGGGTCTGTACGGTAACGATAGGCTCCAGCATCAATGTTTTGATTCAAAACGATATCAGCGTGATATACCGGCAAATGGTTGTAGTCGTCGATCACCATCACTTGCGGGCCCGCGTTCCGGATGGCGCTTTGATAGTCCGGGTCGAAGTGATACCCGTCCAGGACGAACCATGACCTTGATGTGCCGGAGGCATTCCCGGGTTTATGTGTATCGATTATTCTTCGGGTGTGATCCAGATCAACCGGATCGGGATGGACATTTGCCAGTGGAAAGACGGCAAAGCCTTGACCGGTGATACGCTTCTGAATCGATTGGTTCGGCCAACATCCGATAAAGATGACCTCTCCGCCGCGCTCCTGCCAGGCCTGTGCCAGGGCCATGCAACGCATCACATGGCCAATGCCAATTTCGGCAGTGGCGTCGGCCCTTATGAACAGTAAGTCTTTCATGATCAGGTTCCATTTTCCAGCAGATGAATATGCTCAGCCATCAGCTCTGCCAGTTTAAAATCCTGTGCGGTATCGATGTCTATCGCCCGGTAACAGGGAATGCGGTGCCCTTTCAAACGTTCCATGTAAAAGGAGGCGGTATTTCTGAACGGGCCGGTTCGGGCCCAGTAAAACATTCCGTTGCTGGCGACAAGGTCGGGCTGAAATTGGGACTGCACGCCATTATATTCCGGCCACATGGTTTTTAAGAAATCATTGTCCTTCGCCAGGGCCTGAACCGGTTGAAGATTATATTGCGAGACGCCCATGACCGAATCGGCGCGGGGTGGATCGTGAAGCAGTCTATGCGATGCGACAAGATCGTCTGCACGGACCAGCAAGGCTGTCGGATAGATACAGCAGAAATAATTCGGCATACGGCCGTCCTTTTCCAGTAAGGCCAGCAAGTGAAGGCACACTTGTACGACGGTGGCGCGGTCATGAGCGAGATTCGCAGGTCTGTGCGCCACGCATGCCCCGGCCGATTCTGCGACGGCAGCAATTTCCAAATCCTCTGTTGAAACAATTATATCATCGAAGAGCCCACTTTGCCTGGCGGCTTCGATCGGGTATGTAATCATCGGCTTTCCTTTGATCGGCAGTATGTTCTTGCGTGGCAGTCGCTTGGATCCACCACGGGCGGGCAAGATGGCGATTGGTTTCATACTTATGCAATATCTCCAAAGGTGACCATGTGTTGATCGGGGAGGTTTCTAGTAAAATGCATTTTGTCAAGTCCTTCAAAAATGTCCGGTGAAATACCGAACCCTGGCCTCCTGAACTCCACGGCTGCACCTGCAAGGTGTTGGCCCTTTGCAACCGGCTTCCTTAGGTAAGCACTTCTTCGAATCTTTTTCCGGTTTTCCCGTTCTTCAGGATGCAACAAGCGCCGGGGATTTCCCATGGCTGTTTCAACATTGCGGACAACTTCGATGAATTGCTTCATCTCCGGTGGTTCAAGTGAAAAAAGATGTTCAACGCTTCTTGTGGCACGGTCGGTTGTAATCGTTTTCTCAACAAGATTGGCTCCCAGAGCGACGGCTGCGATATCCATTTCCCATCCCGGCGTGTGGTCTGAAAATGCAATCGGATAGGGAAAGATCCGTTTCAAGGTGGGAATCAGGTTGAGATTGATGCTTTCCAGTCTGGCCGGATATCCGGAAGGGCAATTATGAATAATTATATTGTCGTTTCCTTCCATCAGGACGGCATCGACGGCGGCTTCGATTTCACCGATGGTTGCATTGCCGCTGTCCAGTTGAATATTTTTACCGGTTCGGGCCGCACATCGGATTAATGGCAGGTGATTGACATCTGCAGAAGCGATTTTTATTGAATCGCAACCCATTTCTTCGATCAGCCGGATTTCATCTTCAAATCCGACCGTGGCGAAAAATGCAAGCTCCTGTTGGTCGCTGAATTGTTTGAGTTCGATCCATTCATCCTTTGACAATGCGCGTCGGCAGAGAATGTCATAGAGCGGCTCCGTTACCGTTTCGGTTTGTCCTGTTTCTCTATTGATGAGCACTTGATAGGAAAAGGGCTGTTTTTTGTCCGCCACGATCCGATCTGGATCGATGATTTGAAATTTAACGGCATTGGCTCCTGCCTCGGCCGCCAGCGCAACGAGTCGTTTTGCGGAATCGATTCCTGAATGGGTCGGACCGGCTTCAAAGGTGATGAAACAGGGCTCGCCGTCACCGATTTTTCTATTGCCGAACTGTATCATTGATTTCGCCTCCTTGAGTTCGAGTGAACATGTTGATGGTTTTAAGAACCGTTTCCACTTCACCATCCGTCATATCGGGAAAGATGGGCAGTGAAATGATTTCTTCGTAGGCGGTGTCTGCTACGGGAAAGTCTCCCTTTTGATACCCCAGCGTTTTTTGATAGTAAGGGTGATGGTGAATCGGTATGTAATGCACATTGACGCCGATGCCGGCCTCCCTCAAATGCTGAAACATCTGTCGTCTGCTCAACCCATTCTGCACCCGGATAACGTAGAGATGGTAGGCATGCCTTACGTCTGATTTCACCGTGAGAGGAACGATGCCTTTGATCCTAAGAAGAGATCGGTCGTATTGTCCGGCAATCTGTCTGCGTCTCGCGAGAAAAACAGGAAGTTTTTTCATTTGACTCAGGCCGAGCGCACATTGAATATCGGTCAAGCGATAATTAAATCCTGTGTCGGTAATTTGATAATGCCACGATCCGTTGGTTTGCCGTTGTGATGCATCGACATCAATGCCGTGATTGCGAAATCGTCTCATCCTTTCCACCAGACGATCGATATTGGTAAGCACCATGCCGCCTTCCCCTGTGGTGATGTGCTTAACAGGATGAAAACTCAAAACAGTAAGGTCCGCCAACCGGCTGATATGCTGATCCTTATAAAGGGCGCCTATTGCATGGCAGCTGTCTGCGATTAAATACAGCCCGTATTTTTCGGCAATAGCTCTAAGGGCATCATAGTCACATGGATGACCGCTATAATCGACTCCTATAATCGCTTTTGTTTTATCTGTAATCCTCTTTTCGACCTGGGCGGGATCGATCAGCAGTGTGTCCGGAGAAACGTCCGCCAGCACAGGGGTGCCACCCTGATAAATAATTGCATTTGCAGTGGCGGCAAAGGTAATGGGCGGCAGAATGACTTCATCATTGACGGAGATGTTCAATGCATAGATTGCAGCATGAAGCGCTGCGGTGCCGCTGGAGACCGCGACCGCCTCCTGAGCGCCGGCATAGTCGGCAACAGCCGCTTCGAACTCACTGATTTTCGGTCCGGACGTCAGCCAGTTTGATTGCAACACCTCAATGACGGCATTGATATCATTCTCGTCAATCGACTGCCGACCATATGGAATGAAAGCATCTGGCCTAAAATTGATGACGTTGGTTTCTTGCAATTCTCCACTCTCGTTTCAAAAAGATTCAGCGGCTTCAATTGGGGGTTAAAAGTTTGATAATGTCGTTACGTGTCAGCCAACTGTCGTTGTTTTCGCTTCGATAAGCAAATCCTTCCTGCATTTGCCGGGCGCTGTTGTAATTTTTTCTTACCCACCATGAGTGATTGGGCAAGACAACATACATGTTCCGATAACGTATCGTGTTGCGACCGTCCTCTTCAGTTATCAGGGCTTCATGGAGTTTCTCTCCCGGCCGAATGCCGATGATGTCAATATCGCAACCGGGAGCCAGCGCTTTGGCAAGGTCGATGACTTTCATGCTTGGAATGATAGGAACAAATATTTCTCCGCCCTGCATGTGCGATAAGGCTTTGATGACAAGTTCGACGGCCTGATCGAGGTGAATCCAAAACCGCGTCATTCGTGCGTCTGTAATCGTCAACCTGCCGTTTTTTCTCTGGTCTAAAAAAACAGGAATAACGCTGCCTCGGCTTCCGATTACATTGCCATACCGGACACAGCTGCAGCGGGTTCCCTTGGCGCCCGCATATGAGTTGCCGTTGATGAAGATTTTATCTGAACAAAGCTTGGTTGCGCCATACAGGTTTACCGGATTAACGGCCTTATCCGTACTCAATGCGACAACTTTTTTTACCTTGGCATCTATGGCGGCGTCGATGATGTTCTGGGCGCCGTGAATATTTGTTTTTACGGCTTCAAATGGATTGTATTCGCACGCCGGCACCTGCTTCAGTGCCGCAGCATGGATGACGATATCGGCGCCTTCCATTGCTCTTCTGAGCCGGTCGACATCGCGGACATCTCCAATAAAATATCTCAGGTGCTTTTCGCCGAACTGCTGCCGCATTTCATGCTGCTTCAGTTCATCTCTGCTGTAGATTCGAATGGCCTTGGGGTGGTGCTTCTCCATCATGTAACGGCAGAAATGTTTGCCAAACGATCCGGTTCCTCCGGTCAGAAGGATGGTTTGATGTTTCCAGTCTATTTTTCCCTCTTCCACTTTTCCATCCCTGAGGAGTTGCTTGGCCTGGGCGATACTGTTCTTGCTGTCGTACAATATTTCCTTTATCCGCATGAGATTTGTCAGGTCATCATCATTGTATCTCCTCTGTCCGCCATTTGTCTTTTGGGGTTTTACGAATTCGGCAAACTCCTTTTGCCAATAGCGGACAGTGGATACAGGGACCTCAACAAGGTTGCTAATTTCCTGAATCCGGTACATTATTTCTGATCCTTTATTAGAAGTTTGGTTGTGAAGAAAACGGTCTGCGACTTGTATCTATCATCGGCAGATTCATGAAAAAGCTTAATTTAACTTTTCCATCAACTTTAGCTTGCAATAGGTGGGCCAATATATAGCTTTAAAAATAATCAATAAAATAAAACAGATAGAAGCATGAAAATAAATCTTATTTTCATTGCTGAACAAAAAGGATTATTTTGCCGGAAAAAATTGCTGGGAGGTGTGTATATGTCTCATGTTGTAGGGGCAAAAAATTTTTTGCCCCTACATGACGGATTTGACCGAAGCGATAGGCACTAGATACTATGTTGTCCAGCGGTCAGCTACGGCCACTCCGTATCAATGCGGGTAACGCATTCAACGAGTTCGACGGCGGATTTCGGGGCTTTTAATATTTTCAGCATATTCCCTTTGAGTTTAAGTTGACGGGTCATGATCCCTTTAACGGGGTTAATCTCCTTGTTCACAATTTTTTTCCAAATATCTAAGGGGCCTCTGACTTCGAAAGCGGGAGATTTTGAACCGGGATCACTGACCGCAAATGCATCCCGGCACTCGCCGTGCCACAGGTCAAGGTATATGACGATGTCCTCCGTTACCGCCCCCCCTTTGTCAACGATGAAATAAAAGTCATCTTCCCAGGTCAGAGAAGCCTTACGGTATTCATCACTTTTGTTCACTTCGTTTTTCAATGCCATTACCCATTCTTCTGTTCCCAGCGGCAACCCCATGGTAACTCCTCCATATTAATTTTGTATAATCCCCCGTTCCCTTGCACTCTTAACGATTGCCGGCTCCTCCCACGGTTTTTCAATGCCGAAATCATCGGCAATCAGGTTGGCACCGATGTAGCCCGGACCGCCAATGATCATGCCGCCCGGATAGACACTGGCACCGCACACGTAAAACCCCTCAACGGGAGTGTAGCCTTGAGAACAGGAGTCGTTAGGTCTGAAATACCCCATCTGAAGCGGCACATAGGCCCCGTGCTTGAACGACCCTCTAACCATATTGATAATTTTCTTTTCAATATAGGTCGGCGGATACACCAGCATATTCACATAATCCAGGTTGGGCGCATAAGCTTTCCATTGCTCTACACACATCCTGGCGTAATCCCACTTGTTATGTTCCCAGTCGTTGTCATAGGGGACTAGGCATTCCCATCTGCCGGTATGCATTCCGTCGGGCGCCTGGATGGGATCGAATAACGATGCGCAGGTCGTGTGGCCGAAGAGGTCACGTTGCGGCAGCACACCATTTTCAAGAGATGTATGGTGGTCCAGTAATGTGTCGGTATCGGTGATGCCCAAAAATGTGATCATGGCCCGGTTGGCATCGTCATAGGATTCCGTCCCGATATATTTGGGTGCTTCCCTTAAAGCGAGGTGCGTTCCAAACAAGGTCGTTTTCTCCCACTGCCAATTTTCAGCGCTTTGAATCAAGTTGTCCGGAAGCTCGTCATGGTCAAAAAATGTAAGAAAGTTTTGCTTTGGGTCAACTGTGGATGCAACGGCTTTGGCTTTTATTTCCGTTCCGTCATCAAGCACCACGCCTTCCACCCTGCCGCTTCGGCTCAACACTTTTACAACGGTCGACTCGTCGGATATGGCGCCGCCACTTTGAATGATCGCCTTGTGGATGGCAGAGGACAGCCGGTGAGACCCCCCGCTGCAAAGGGCGGTGTTTGTCATTCGGTAAACGTAAAGCGGAAAAATGTATCCAAGAGCCTCATACGGCGATAATCCCCACATGGTAAAGAGGTTGAGAATACCGGCCCTTAAAGGTTCGGTGAAATCGTACATACCGAGAATGTCCACCGGCGGCAGTTCCGCAATCTCATTAAACCTTTTTCCCACGTCATCTTTTGCACGGTCAAGCACCTGAACCTGCTCGATGGGAGGAAGGGGGGGCGCGTAGGTTAACGGAATGAGAATTTTTTCCGAGTACTCACGAAAATCGTTGTACATGCGGGCATACTCCTCACCATCTTTGGTCGAAAACTCGCTGGAAATGAAGTTGGTTGTCTTTCGGTGGTCATGGTAAAAAATAAGGGGCGTTTGGTTTTTTGTTATGTATGCAGCCTGAACGTCCGGATAGATAAATTTTACACCGCGGGATTTCAGGTTGAAATCATGATACACCGGCATGACTTCGGCCATCATATGGTAAACGGCATGAGGATTGTACTTAAAACCGGCAAACTCCAGTGTGTCTAATCCGCCGCCTGTTTCATGCCGGGCTTCAAGGAGGATGACCTTCAAGCCTGCTTTGGCAAGATATGCACCGCAAATAAGCCCGTTGGGCCCCGCCCCTATGATTGCTACGTCGTATTCTTTATGTTTCATATCCTCTACCTCACTCCGAGATTTTGGGGAATTTTATCGATATTATGGAGATACCACTCGAAACTTTGGCTTTTCCACCATTTCTGATCTCTTACACCAACGTCTTCCGCAACCTCACTGGCGGCGATATACCCCGAACTGAGCCATGTCGCACCAAAAGGATGAATAGAATTTGAAAGATAAAGGTTGTTGACAAATGTACGCGAGGCGCCCCCTTTCAGGACGCCTTTCACCGGTCGGTTCATGAAAAACTGCTCCGGAATGACGCTGCCTCCGACCCAGTTCCCCATCACCGCAGAGGGGTTGTTCCGCTCAATATCACGGGGCGTATAGATGACTCTGTCTGTGATCAGGGCTTTAAACCCGGGCGCATATTTTTCAAACTCATTGATGATGTTATCCGCCATCTCATGTTTTATGTCATCCCAGGAGTCCATTCCATTTAGCGGCCCTTTTTTCCAGGCGCTTGGCGCGGGGGGTACATCTTGCCATATAACGGCCGTATGGCACCCCTCCGGTGCCTGGGTGGGGTCGGCAAGGGTGGGAATAAACCAGTTCGCCATGTGGGTGTCATGGATAATCCCGTTTACCAGGTCCTGGTTGAACGTTTTAAACTCGCCGGAATCATTTCCCCCGAAATAGCCCATGAAGCATCGCTTTATACCGTCGTCGAAGTCTGCCGAAGCAAATTGGGGCACACCGCTCAGAGCGAAATTCATGCAGAAAATATTCTGCTCATCGTAGACGAAGGCATTAATTCGACGGGCCATATCCGAACCGATGATCTCTTCTCCAATCATATCAAATGTAGGGACAAGGGTCAGGTTGCTGATAATTTTCTTGGCAAAAATTTTTTCTTTGGCAAAAATCGCCTTGTCGCTCAGAACGACACCTTTGGCCTCGTTATTTTCAACGATAATTTTCCGGACCGGGCAACAGGGCAAGATGGTGACGCCATTTGCGGTGGCCGCTTTAACCAGGGAATGACTCAGGGCATGGGAACCGCCCCTGCACTGATGAACCGGGAAAATAGGCCCGGACAGGGGACCCAGAACAGCTGCGCCAAGTGACCCTACCACAGGATGAATGGGAGGCAGGCCGCCGATCCAGCCAAATGCCTGGACAAGAGTTTTAATATGTTCGGATTCATAAATTGCATCTGTCACCTCGAACCCGTTCATATTCCATATCTGTTCAAATGTAAGGCCCACCCCACAAAATGTGTTGAGCTCGTCGATAAATCTCCCCATTTTGGATTTTGTTGCGTTTGAGGGAGGATGATGCAAAAATTCATGGAGCATGGCCTTAATGTCATCGAGGTTGGTCAGCAAAAACTCTCCGGCCTTCATCAAATACTCGGCATCCTTTTCAGACAACTTCATCCAGTTGTCGATGGTGTCAAAAGGATTCACGCCCATGAGTCCATTTTTTCCATCAAGAAACACCTTGCCGAATGCGAATTCGGTGGAACAATATTCCAGGCCGAACTGGGTCAGTTCGAGGTCTTCCATGGCCGGACTCATTGCTGAGATGATCCATGTGGCATGGGTGTTATGGAGAAACCCCGGAATGCCGGGCTCGCATGTGTCACTATGGGTTCCGCATTCGCCTTTTGCTTCAAGAACAAGCGTCTTAAGGCCTGCTTTGCCCAGATAGGCGGCAGCGGTCAAGCCGTTTATTCCTCCTCCGATTAAAATGACGTCATAATCTTCCATTAGTTTCCTCCGTCTTTATATGTCGGAGACCGGATTAAGGCGCCGGATGTCCCCGCATTATCTGTCTGCGACCCTCAGGTGTGACGGTCGCTGCCGTTCATTCATCATCTGCCTGTATGCGTTATCCACCCTTTCTTCTATATCATACCCGGCTGCTTCCGCATATTTTCGGCGTGTAAAAAGATAGGTGATATACTTGTGCATGTTTTTTAACGTCAGTTTAATGATCGAGTAGGTCAGGAACATTTTTATCAAGCCCGGAATGTCGTCGGGTTCGAGGGTCACCCTGAATTCCCAGGTCACCGGATCGGCAATTTTGCCTATGATATAGGCGTTATCACTTGAAGGATCGTTTTTGACCATGTAATACCTGCAATCCATTTTAAGCTCGGTTTTACCCAGCCCCCTAGACCACAACTTCATAAGCTCCCTCACTTTATTGATAAAGTTAATAAGTGTCGTTTATCATTTGAAACAGGTTCAATGCGCTTCCGGCTGCCATTTCGGTCCCAATCCCACGAGACCCCGCATCCGCGCCAACAAGCCAAAGCCCCTCAATAGGGGTTTTTAAAGAGGGGCGAAATCGCCCTGTTTGCCCGGAATGCTGTCCGATTCCAATGGCTTCTCCCTCGGGATGCTGCGTAATCTCTGTGGTGTCGGACCGGGTGGATCGGGTTTGCCAACGGATCGCATTTTCAAAACCGGGAAACAATTCGCACACTCTGTTGTGTACGGCATCCAGAATGGCTTCACAGAGTTGCTGGGACGCACTTGGCGGTGCTGCGGTTCCTGCAATCACGATCTGCTTCCCGTCCGGTGACAGTTGAGGGTCCTGGTTGCTTGGTACGGGCATGAAAATATAGGGGTCTTCCGGGACCGTCCGTTTCTCGATATAATCAAACGCTTTTTCAGCGGGAAGGTTCGGCATGTGAAAGACAACGGGGTATGCTACAATATTCTTGTCCAGCGCATACTTGATCGTGATATAGGAGTTGGAGAAACGGTAGTTTCCGGCGCGGGTTACATATGGCTCCGGAAAATTTTTTTTGCCAACCAAATCGATTGTTCTCTTCAACCCCATGTTGGATATTACTATATCGGCGCTCTGAAAACCCGTTTCCGTTTCCACTCCAACCGCCCGGTTGTTTTCTATCCGTATTTTTTTTATCGGCGTATTAAATGCAGTCCTGCCCCCGAACCTGCTGAGGCCCTCAAGAAAAGACTGTGGAATTGATACGCTTCCGCCCCTTGGGTAACCGAAGCTTGCCTCGTTGAACATTCGGGAAAAACACCAAATAAATTCACCTGCGGAAGCCTCTTTGGAAGACAGGGCAAAATAGAGCTGGGAAAGGCAGTTCATGAAAAGATGAATTTGGTTGTCATCGGTATACCGGCATACATATTCCATGAGCGTGATATCGTCGTTTTCTTCAAAATTTGTTCCTTTGAACAGGTCATTGAAAAGCGTATAGGCGCCGTAGATGTTTTTAATGCGAAGGCCGAGTTTTCGAGCCAGCCAGGCTCTGGTCAAAAAGGGTTTGATATTAAGAGGGAAATCAAACCGGGCGGCGCCTAAAACCCTGCAGGCCGGGTCTTTGGCTTCCCATTTTAAATCACCGTCGAGTATTCGGTTTACCTGTCCATGGGGGCCGCTATTTCCGCGGCTGAACATGTGCACACCAAAGTCGCAATGGAAACCATCCCTTTCGAAGGTGCTGCAGCGACCGCCCGGGAACGGGTGGGCTTCGTAAAGTGAAACAGAAAAGCCTGCTTTTTGAAGTGTCCCGGCACAGGCACTGCCGCCGACACCCGAACCGATTACGACAATGTCTTTTTTCATCGTAATTTCCTTTTTACATCGCCGGGTTTGTATTCAGAACATCCCATGTGTGGATGCGAAGCACGCCTCCCATGTGATCCGCCTTTCCGGTCTATATTGCCTGTTGTCGATTGTTCTTGATACTGACTCCGATAGCGCGTTGTTGTATGTTTAATCTCTTTTTTGTGCATAAGGCCGAGCATCGTATTAATGATCGGAGTGACGCTTTCTAAAATTCTGGCAATTTCCTCGATTTCAAGCTTTCCCGATAACAGCTGAAGAAAAATTCTGCTTTCTTTTTCAACCAGTTCCTCTATTAGTTTCTTGTAAATTTTAGCTATGCCGGCGTGGAATCCCATTTCCGGCTTTAACCCCGCCTGTATAAGCTTGACCCGGCACTCTGCAATCCGGATGTCATCTTCGTTGAACAGTTTTTTATTGCCCTCCTGAACCGGGGTGAGAACCCCCAGCCGTTCCATCACCTCAATGTCTTCGGGGCTGATGCCGGTTTGTTTTGACAATTGCTTTGCCGTTAACGGTTTAAGCTCGGGGGTTTCCTCAATATTGCTGAAAATCCTGCCGTCCAGTTCTACCAGGGTCTTTATTTCATTTACCGACAGTTTGCCGCTTCCCCCCATCATGATTTCTTTGATCACGGACAGCGGCAGAAAGCGCTTGGCCTGCAGCTCTTTGATCAATAGAATCATGTTCAGGTGGTCTTCGGTATAAAAAGCGGAATTGGATGACTGCTTTATCGGTTTGGGAATCAGGCCTTGTTTGATATAAAACTGTATGGTGCCCTTTGGCACACCGGCGGCAGCGGTCAGTTCCCTCATTCGCATCATGCCGTGGTTCGTTTTCTGATGAATCATATGGATGCCTCTCCGCTCATAATTCAAACAAGAGGGTGTTTTTAACAGGCTTAACCGGCAGCCTGTGAAATGAAAAGTATAAAGCTTCACTTGTCATTTTAGGGCAGGTATATCCCGGGCACGCCGGCCATGTCAAGGATTTAGGGTCGGCGAGCAAAAAAAACTTGACTTTTTTACTGAACCTGATTATAAACCTGAATCGGATTTTGTTAAAGAATAAAATTATAAAACATATTCAGGTTTTGTATGTCAAAAAAAGAAAGCCGGCCGCGGTTTGAGCCGGGTTGGAACTGGAGGAGAGGCTAATGGATTTTTCATTTACAAAAGAGCAGTTGATGTTCAAGAAGGAAATCATCAATTTTGCCAAAAAAGAGATTGTGCCGCGGGTTCAGGAGCATGATCTGAAAAAACAGTTTGACTACGAGTCCTTTCGAAAGCTCGGAGAGTTCGGCATTTTAGGTCTCCACTTCCCGGAAGAACTGGGGGGCAGCGACGCGGATGTCATAACGACGGTCATGGCGGGCGAGGCCTTAGGGGAAGCCGGAGTTGACGGCGGCCTGACGCTGGCCTACGGCGCCCACACTTTCTTGTGTGCGGATACGATTTATTCGCACGGAACAGAAGAACAGCGGAAAAAATATATTCCAAAGCTGGCCAGTGGCGAGTGGATCGGGTGCATGGGGCTGACGGAACCCGATGCAGGGTCTGATGTGGCATCCATGAAGTCAACGGCAGAAAAGAAGGGCGATAAATACATCCTGAACGGGCAGAAAATATTCATAACCAACGGACCCATCGCAGATGTGTCGGTTATATATGCCAAAACCGATCCGGAACAGCAGCATGCCGGTATTTCCGCGTTCATCGTGGAAAAGGACACACCCGGGTTTAAATCCGGGCCGAACTTGATAAAAATGGGTGTGTCCACATCGCAGACGTCCGAACTCTTTATGGACAATTGTGAAATCCCGGCTGAGAACCTTCTCGGCAAGGAGGGCGAAGGGTTTAACATGTCCATGCAGACAGTGGAGTGGGACAGAAGCGCCCTGCTGGCGCCGTTTGTCGGCGCGTCCACGTACATGCTGAAACGGTGCGCAGACTATGCCAAGAAACGGGAGCAGTTTGGAAGGCCCATTGGAAAGTTCCAGGCCATGAAACACAGGTTGGCGGATATACGGATCTTTGGAGAGGCAGCTCGGGCATTGGTTTACAGGATTGCCTACTGCAAGGACCAGGGCCGCCCGTTGAACCACCTCGAAGCTGCTGTGGCCAAGCTGTTCGTGGGAGACTGGAGCATGGCCCCTGCAAATGATGCCATGATTCTCCATGGTGGATACGGATACTGCCATGAGTATGACATGGAGCGGATTATGCGGGACAGCCGTCTTGCCCCCATTGGCGGTGGAACCTCGGACATTCAGAAAATGATTATTTCCAAGCTGATGTAGATGAAACTAAAGGAGAAGGAAGATGAACTACGATTTCAGTGAAAAGGAATTTACCTTTTTTACCGACCTGCATAATCTAATGGAGACGCTTTCAAAAGAGGCGGACCTGGAAAACGATAACGGCGGGGATAACGTGATGCTCGCCCTGAATAAACTCGCGGGAACCCCATACCTTAAACTTGCATTGGGGGAAGACGGTGAACTGAACGGTCTTCTCACCTTAATGGGCGCCATGGAGGTGGTGGGGGCCTTTTCGCCTTCGATGCTGCTCGCCATTGAGATGAGCACGCGGGTATTTGGAAGAATAGTCTCAAGTTTTGGAGATGACGCCCTGAAGGAGAGACTCCTTCCGCCCATCCTCGAAGGGAGACTGCTGGGCAGCGTTGCCGTCTCGGAAGCATCCATGAACGTCGTGAACGAGCCGCTTAAAACAGAAGGCAAGACGGACGGAGACAAAGTTGTTTTAAACGGCCGGAAGCAGTACGTGGTGAATGCCCCTCTGGCCGACTGGATAGCCGTGATTGGAGTGATGGATGAGAAGCCGGCCGTATTCATGGTTGAGAAAGGAACCAGCGGCCTCTTTATTGAAGACAAAATGCCCATGCTGGGATACGACGGGGTGGCCGTATCCGGCATTCGTCTTGATAATTGCGCCATTGATTCCTCCAATGTCATGGGTCCTTTTGACAAGCCGACGATCATAGACAGCGTAAAAATGTGGGAAAACCAGGTGCTGATCGGTGCCGGCCTCGGGTTGATGAAAGCAGCCTTTGAGTCGGCAAGGGATTATGCAAAGGCGCACAAGAGCGGTGGAAAACCGATCATCGCCTACCAGGAAGTGGGGTTCAAGCTGGCGGAAATGCTCACCCTTTTCCAGACCTCACAGCTTTTTTCCTACCGGGCTGCCTGGGCCGCGGATGACAACCCCAAAGATGCCGATTCCTTTACCCTCAGTGCAAAAGTGTTTATCACAGAATCTGCCGAGAAGGTGGCCGGCTGCGCCCTTCAAATTATGGGAGGCTTCGGTTACCGGGAGGGAAATTCTGCGGAACGGGCATTCAGATGTTCAAAATATCTTCAGATCGCCGGCACTTCAACTGAAATTTCCAGGGTCAAGATTGGAGATGCAGCCATGGGAATTCGCTAGCAGACGGGGCAGGAAAAATGAGTGGAAAAAACAATGCGACACAGGAAAAGCCTCTATCCAAACCAGCCCAGCGACGGCAGCGCGAGAGGGAACAGCGGTATCAGACCATCTTAAGTGCTGCGGAGGAGTTGTTCGCAAAAGAGGGATATCAGCAGGCAAGCATGGAGAAGATTGCCGATGCCGCCGAAGTCTCTGTCGGGGCCGTTTATTTTTATTTCAAGAACAAAGAAGACCTGCTTATCCAGACCCTTGAAGAAATCGGGTTCAGACTGAGAAAAGTGCTGGGCAGTGAGTTCAAGAAAACAGGGGAGTCTCTGGATGGGTTTAAAAAAGCCGGGCAGATGTTTTTTGAAGAGTTCTGCACGGACTATCCCGAGAAGGTCGCCATCATATTCAGGGAATCCGTCGGCAAAAGTCAGGTCGTTGAGGAGCGGCGGCGGGAAATATTTGACAAATTGACCGGGGATGTTCTGAACGCCTTGATGCGGGTCAGCGAAAACCAGGGCCATAGTTTTAAATCCGGATTTTCGGCAGAGGTTATGGCGGTGAGCATTATGGGAATCTACGAGCGGGTCGCTTATAAATACCTGTTCTGGAGGGAAAGCGCGGAAGATATGAAAACCATCGGAAGGGATGCGGTGGATTTCATTATCGGTGGAATAAACAATATGTTTAACGGGGATATATGCACCTGAAAGGGGGGTTACATGCTCACACCACCTGCTCGGATGGAGATCTTTCCATTGACGAGGTGCTCCGCGTGTATGAGAGTCTCGGTTTTGATTTCATTGCACTCACCGACCATGACTATCTCATGCGGCCGGGCTGCTATGATACGGTGCCGTATATTAAAACCGATATGATCGTTTTCACCGGGGTTGAACTTACGGTTTTTGAAAAGGGGTATGTCCATGTAAACCGGATTGACGGTGATACCGAGACGCTGCACCTGTTCAACCATCCGTCTGAGTTGGATCTGCCCCTGGATAAGACCATTGAACGAATCAATACGGTAGCAGAGAGAATACCTATTGATGCGGTGGAGGTGACATCCAAAGGGTTCAGAACCAAAGAAATTGAAACACCCCTGATTCCTTTCCACAAGGTGGCCACCGATGATTCTCATACAAGGATAGGGTGCGGCCGGGCATGGATAGAAATGGACTGCATGAGAGAAAAAGATAAAATTATCCGGGCCATAAAAAAGGGCAGGTTTTGGAATTGCTATATCTGAATATATATAAGAATGGTGATATCAAGGTAACAAACTTCGAATATCAAAGGGAGGGCAGCAGAAATGGCTAGAAGAGTTGGAATTTGCGCTGTGGCGCAGACGACATGGGAACGAAACAAGTGGCATGAGCGGTTTCAAGGGATGGCCATCGACGTACTGGAATCACTTAAGGAGCAGACCGGAGTCGAATTTGCCAAAAAATTGAAAAAGGGACCCGGCATCAATATGACCATCAGTTGCTCGGACGATGTGTTTGATGCCCGAACAATTTCGAACAACGGCATGACCGATGTTCTCGGCGCCCATATGGGTTGCGAGGAAAAGGTTGCCCAGGAGGGTATCCAGGCCATCTATTATGGACTTGTGGCCATCCAGTCCGGGCACAACGATGTCGTTTTGATCATGGGGCACTGTAAAGAGTCACAGGGGAAAAGCCGTAATATGGTTACCCATGTGGCGTTTGATCCGTTTTATACCCGTCCTGTGGGGCTTGACTTCTGCGCCGCCGCAGGGCTCCAGGCCCGGGCCTATGGCGCCAAATCGGGAATTACGGATGAACAGCTGGCTAAAGTGGTTGTTCGCTGCCGCGAAAACGCGGCAAAAAATCCCACTACACCGGGTGTGCCGGCTGTCACCGCCGATGAGGTCATGGCATCTGACTTGCTGGCTGATCCCATTCGGGAACTTCACGCCTACCCTGTATCCGACGGTGCGGTGGGAATGATCCTGGCGGCGGAAGATGTGATTGAAACGTTCACAAAAACACCCATCTGGATAACCGGTGTGGGTAACTCCATGGACAGCTTTTTTATGGGCGACAGGGACCTCACATCCAACTTTGCATTGAAAAAGGCGGCTGAAAGAGCGTTCAAGCGAGGCGGAATCAAGTCTCCCAAATCGGATTTTGATGTTATCGAACTTTCAGACCAGTATGCTTACCAGCAACCCATGTGGGCGGAAGGCCTTGGTCTTTGCGAAGAAGGCAAAGGCGGTCAATGGGTCGACTCTGACGGGCCTGACAAGAATCACGTGAACCTGTCCGGTGGGACTCTGGCAGGAAATCCGTTGATACTTGGCGGTCTGGTTCGGGCTGCCGAAGCGGTCAGGCAGCTTAAAGGGGATGCGGGCGATCAGCAGGTTGAGGGTGCAAAAAGCGCCATGGCCCATGGTGTAATGGGCCCGGCCGGTCAGTTTCACTCAGTCGTTACATTGGCACGGGATTAAGGAGGTTCAAGTATGAAAAAGAATAGAAATGTTGGTATTGTCGGCATAGGACAATCCGTTTATTCAAGCCATAGGGAGGACGTCAACCAGCCGGAAATGATTCACGAGGCGGTAAAGGAAGCACTGGATCATGCCGGAATAAAAATGGATGACGTTGACTGCGTTGTACACGGAAATATGGAACTGTTTGAAATGGTTCATCAGCCGGATCTTTGGCATACGCTGGGAAGCGGGGCGTACGGCAAGGAATCGCTGAGGGTGACCACCGGCGGAACCACGGGGTCCACCCTGGTATGTGCGGCGGACTATCTTGTGTCTTCGGGGCTGCACGATGTCGTGTTGGCTGTCGGGTTTGAAAAACTTCAGGAAGGGCACACCACCGGCGGCATTACGAATATGGCGGATCCGCTGTGGGCCCGGCAGCTCCAGACCGGTGCGTTAACCGGAATGACGGCCGCCGATGTCATTCATGAATTCGGTGAAGAGCGGGCAAAAAAGGCATCCATGAAGTATCGAATTCAAATGGATAAGCATGCCATGAAAAACAAGAAAGCCCACAGGCGGCTCGGGCTTGAGTTTGACCAGGCGGATGATCTTGCAGTGAATTCTCCTGCACTGGTGGGTGAACTGAGGATGATCCATATGTGCTCCCAGAGTGACGGTGCATGTGCTATTGTTTTTGCCTCCGAAGAAAAAGCAAAAGAGCTTTGCGATCAGCCGGCGTGGATAAAAGATCATATTACTGTCCACAGGGAAGAGAGCTTTGCGATCTTTGGTGATGCCCCATATAAAACGAGCCATCGCTATGCAGCCGAAACATTGTATAAGCGGAATAATATCAAAAATCCCAGACAAGAGCTGGATATGTTTGAAATGTACGATCCTTCCAGTTGGTGGGGGCTGGACTGGCTTCGCGAGTTCCTGCTCCTTGACGGTGACGAGCACCTGAAAATGATTGAAAACGATGAAATCACCATTGAGGGAGACTTTCCCATCAATCCGTCGGGCGGCGTTATCGCCTCCAACCCCATTGGCGCCACGGCAATGGTTCGTGTTGCGGAGGCGGCTATGCAGATAATGGGTTGTGCCGGAGAGCACCAGGTAAAAAAGACCATAAACCAGGCGATTGTATCGGGTTTTGGAGGGACCATGTGGACGGTTCTTTTCCTTCTTACCCGCGAAGCGCCCTGATGGATACGTAGTGTTAATTTACATGGTACGTCAAAAAACTATGTAGAGCTTAACTGAACATTTGATTACTTAGGAGGCAATCATGAACGTTGGTAAATATCTGGATGATGCCGTTGAACGATTCAAAGACCATTCGTATATGCATTTTTACGATGAGACCATAACGTACAACGAGCTTCACAAAAGAGTACATATATTGGCAAACGCCTTAAAAAAGCAGGGGTTTAAAAAGGGCGATTTTATTCATGTCCTGGTGCAGAATAGCCCCGAAACCCTGATGTCGTATCTCGCCATCCTCAAAATCGGCTGTGTTGCGGGCCCCATCAACGGATGGTGGAAGGGGCCTGAAATCGAATACCTCTTGAACGACTCAAAAGGTCGCGGATTGATTATCCAGGATCAGTATCTGCCGATACTTGAGGAGATAAAAGATAAATGCACTCATCTGGAAAAGGTGATCCAGGTGGGCGGTGACATAGCACCCGGCAATGTTGATTTTGAGGATCTTCTGAAAGACGGCGATGACACATACGTGGAATGTGATGCGGCCCCGGAGGATATCGCCTATATTTTTTATACCTCCGGCACCACGGGCAACCCCAAGGGGGTGCTGTTGTCCCACCAAAATATCGTGGCCGATGCAAACGGCATTAATGCCGCCTTAAAAACCGATGAGAAAAAGACCTTTCTCTGCTTCCTCCCGCTGTTCCATGTCAATGCCATGCTTACCTGCACATCCAGCATGGAAAAAGGACACACCATCGTACTCAGGAAGCAATTCAGCGCCAGTGAATTCTGGGAAGTGGTGGATGAGTACAAGGTGAATTTCTGGTCGGCGGTTCCGGCGGTATACCAGATCCTTTTAACCGACCCGACACGGCAGAAGTACGACCTCAGTTCCCTGGAGTTCGGTATCTGCGGCGCAGCCCCGTTGACGGAAGAAACCATGACCAGTTTCCAGGAAACTTTTGATATCCCGATTGTTGAAGGATACGGGCTGACGGAAGGCACGTGCGTGAGCACCATAAACCCCAGAGACGGTGTGAGAAAAATCGGCTCCATCGGCATCGCGCTTCCCGGCCAGGAAATAAAAATTCTGGATGAAGACGGCAATGAGCAGCCGGTGAACGAACCTGGAGAGATCTGCATCAAAGGCGACAATGTCATGATGGGATACTTCAATAAACCGGAGGAGACGGCTAAGACCATCGTGAATGGATTTCTCCACACCGGTGATGTGGGAATTATTGATGAAGACGGATACATTTTTATCGTGGATCGTAAAAAGGATATGATCATCCGTGGTGGAGAGAATATCTATCCCAAAGAGATCGACAACCTCCTGGCAACCCATCCCAAAATTACGGAGGCAGCCACTGTCGGGGTTCCGGATAAAACCATGGGTGAAGAGGTCAAGGTATTTGTTGTCGCTGAAGACGAGTCCCTCACTGAAGAAGAAGTCATCGAGTTCTGCAAAGAGAACCTGGCGGGCTTCAAGGTGCCGAAGTATGTGGAGCTCATGGAGGATGACTTCCCGCGGAGCCCGATTGGAAAGGTGTTGAAGAAGACCCTGAGGGAATGGGGCCTGAAAGGCGCCCCCAAAAGCGACGGACCGGAAGTGACGGTTGCCGACATTTTCGGCACCATGGAGCAGCGGGTCATTCCGGAGGGTGTCGCAGGCGTTACGGCCAATTACGGCTATGTCATCACCGGTACCGGTGGTGGAGAATACACGGTGTGTGTGGCGGATGGAACCGTTAAGGTGAAAGAGGGGCTGCACGATCCGGATGTGACAACAACGGTGACAGCCAAGGACTGGGTCGCCATCACCTTGGGCAAACTGGACGGCATGACGGCCTTCAGTTCAGGAAAATTGAAGGTGGAAGGGGATATGGGGCTTTTGACCAAGGCGCCCAACTTTTTCAAGAAGTATCAGCCGCCGGCGGCAGCCCCTAAAGCAACCGTGGCCGACATTTTCGGCACCATGGAATCCCGCGTGAATCCCGAAGGCGTGAAAGGCGTGACCGCCAACTACGGCTATATCATCACCGGCACCGGCGGAGGGGAATACACGGTGT
>Ga0180434_10000590_pt1 | contig 53122 bp, 84 predicted proteins | sample SS_ome_7_FD_132453 | JGI IMG/M metagenome (GOLD analysis project Ga0180434, IMG submission 132453) | Hypersaline lake sediment archaeal communities from the Salton Sea, California, USA - SS_1_D_2 metaG | ecosystem: Environmental > Aquatic > Non-marine Saline and Alkaline > Hypersaline >... | reverse complement strand
CCGCCGAGCATTATCATCCATTTAGCCATTGACAACATCAATGCCTTATTCTCCATGTTCATGAACTGCATGGCTGCGGTCACGACTTGGATTGGGCCAAGCATGAACCTAACGGCTGTCGCTGCCTCTCTGAAAGAATTGGCCAGCATCTCATTCTCACCAGACATCTTCGCCATAGTTTCGAGAGTCTGGGTCATTGTTATACCCATGACGAACATACCGATTGACGCTTGCATTAGTTCTCTGCGTCTTGATTTTTCGAGATTGAGAAGTTCTGCCTTTCTTATAGCATCTTGTTCCTCTTGGATGGCGAGTTCCTTTTCTGCCTGTAACATTTCTCTGGCCGCAAGAATAGAGTCCTCCATTGACATTCCATATTCTTGCTGTACCCACACAGCACGTTCAAGTTCGGCATTGTTTTGTTGAAGCTGATAAGAATTCTGTTCCCATTCTACTCGTTGTCTGGCAAGTTCAAAATTAGCGGTCTGGTCAACACCAATCATCTCCTTTGTGATCATGTTCTTGCGTTCCATTTCGATGATGGTTTTCTCACGCCTCAACCCAGCTATCTTTTCTGCTTCAGTCTGTGTAAGCGTGTTCTGATAAACCTTCCTCAAATGGCTCTCAAGTCTTGCGATTTCTTTTTCACCAGTAACGGTGGCCTTCAGACCGAGATATATTTCTGCCATTGTGCCTCACTTTTCATCGGGATGTTTTAATGAACTCTTATAGTATTCGCTGTATTTAGATTTGTCGAAGTCTGGTTTGTGTTCTGGGTCGAATAGTTCAGGGTATTGCTCTTTCATTGAGTCGAGCCATCCCTCGATTGCGAACAACCCTATCGGGTTGTCTGGATTTGCCATCCAGTCAATGTCGTAAGGATATGGGATATTGAGGCCAAGATTATTGGCATTGGATATTACGGTCAGGAAATCGTGGACTATTCCTGACCTACCACGTTTTTTGCTTCGTCCACTTCTCTCTGTGTCAATCCAGCAAATGTGCCAAGCCTGGAATTTACAAGATAGACAATACTATCCCATACACCTGCTGGCTTGGTCGCTTTCAGATTAACTACATCGATGTGGTCAAGTCCAAGTGCCTCTGCCACGACCAGTTCATTCTCGAATTCCTTTGCGGTCATCGGGTCTTTTGGAAAGCGTTCCTGTGCTATTGCAGTCAGGTCTGCCTTCTTACTGGCCGGGAATGTGGTTATGTCGAGTTTCAGACGGTATGGTTGTTCTTGTCCGTTCTCCTCTACAACATAGTTCACATAGTCCGTGAAGCTTCCAAGCTGTTTCTGATTGCAGAAATCAGAAGTCAGCGTTACAGATTTCACTGGTAAGACACCAACGTGTGCCTTTTTCTTGTCCTCAGTTCCTTTTTCCTCATCTTTCTTTGCCATCACATCACCTCATTCATCTGGGTGTTTCAATTTCGATCTGTCGGTTTCAAACCGACGAGTCTCTCTCATATTGGCATCCTCGATCAATGACACATTGGTAGCATCTACCCACGAGTTTACTTCTCTGCCACTTTTCGAGTCTATACCATGAATGTGATATTTACCAGTACCTTGATCAAAAGTTACTTTACCGATTACGGTAATAGACTTATTGAACTGTATCTTGCACAGTTCCCCTTTAGGTCTTTTCGTTTCCATCACATCACGTTTTTCGAGGAGGTCGAAGAGCCCATCCAGACGAACAAAATTCGTCAGGAGGTAAATCTGTCGAAAGGATGTAAAGCCCAGATGGGCTCTCACCGACCATAGTCGACTATTTTACATCTGATTAGGCAAGTGGTGGATTTTTCAATCCATAGTCGTAATCGAATATGGATATATCCACAGTTGTTATTCCCGGTGATACGACGATCTCCGAGATATTGTCGAAGTATTTCTCTCCGAGCAATGAGGCTTCTTGGGCCGTGAATACCTCGCTGAATGGCTGTCTGCACACATTCAGGCCCTTCACGGTTATCGTGCCTGTTCCAGTGAGGTTATCGAGCAGGACATTGAGCCTTGTATGTTCTCTTGGTTGTGCTGATGGCGAATAGCTTCCAGGCCCAACACCAGTATCGTCATAGATTGTCTGCTGATTTGTCGGGAACACGAACTTTTTGAACCGTCTGAAATACCTTCTGGTGACAGGTACGGTCAGACGGATGGCAGAGTCATCTGACTCCTCAAGCGAGTCGAACAGGCAGAACATATGCTTGATTAACATATCGCACTTGACGGCGTTCATGTTCATCAGGATATTTCCGTTAGCATCTCTTGGATTGCGGAGAACCCAGATATCGAACCAACGAAAATATCTGCCAGGTTCAAGACTCAGTCTGTCTGGATTCCACTTTCCGTCACAGGCCCCTTCGAGCCTGTTCTCTCCCTTTGGCTTGTCGAAAGACATATTGCCAGAGTACATTGAGTGACCCTTGACAAAGTCTTTCTCTCTTGCCGTGTCTTGAGAGTCGATCTTGTCCGGTTCATTCTTGAAGCCGAGTGCTGTCTGTCCGAATAAGATTTCAAAAGATGGTCGCCATGCTTTCGATTTCACGAAGGTTGGATCTGCCTCACATGGTACTGGAAGTCCATCGTCATCCCCCTGTTCCCAAGTCGGTTCTCCATCCCTGTTTATAGTTCCAAGAGGAGGGATGTTACAAACGTCTGTTCCTACGTTGGGGAACCCAGTTTCAATGCTTTTTATCACGATGAGAGTGTCCTTCGTGTTCTCTAAATCCATAAGACTCACCTACAAACCAATATCGTTATTACTATATAAATATGTTTGCCTAATAAACATTTATGTCGCCAAGTACGTTTTTCACGATGAGAGATGAGATGAATTGTGGCGGTGGTGAAACAATCTCCAATTCCTTGAGCTTTCTCTCAACCGCTTCTTTCAGGACATCTTCTATTCTCCTTGAGGCAATGTTCATGAACGGTCTGGCAATAGTGATTCCACTCTTACCATCATGTACATCACCGATATAGACTGGCTCTGTAAAGTTCGTGCCGATTCTGACCTCTTTTCCTCTTGTGATACTTACACTGCCAAGTGGTTGATTGAGAACTCCTTTATGAAGATCACCAGTTAGAATTCCAAGACCATGACTTATTCCACCATATCCTTCTATGATTATCCCTCTGTCAAAAGAATACAATGGTTCTCCTTTCGACTTTTTGACTGCATATCCACCAATGTTGTCTGGTATTTCAGCAGACGGTTCACCAGTTTCTATGACTTCGGCTGCAACCTCTTTTACAGCATCGAACACATCATACAGGATTTCTGCCAGAAAATCGGTGAATCCGTCTTTTTGTAGATGTTCGAGATTTGACAGAGTCTCTACGAGATTTCTGGTTATGATGTCAAGATGTATTGAACTCATCATATACCTCACAGATATTCTTTCTGGAAAATGACATCAAAAGACACCTGTATGCACGAAAGACCTGGATTTCTGTTGTAATTCAGTATCCAAAGTTCACCAATCGGCATGATATTGTCAAACTTGATACCAGTGATGTCATTGTTGAAGTAGTCATAATTCTCCGAGACAATACGATAGATTATATCTCTGATGACAGTGATACCATCCTCTGCCCTCTTGTAATGTCTGCCAAAGTAGTCGAACTCGTTGTTATCGTGCATGAGTATTTCCATCACGATCACTTTCTTTATGATGTCTGCTCTTGCACCTTCCTTCGAGACTGGTTGGCCCCATTTCGCTTCTCGCCATCTGCCCATGAACAGACGAATTCCAGGCACTTTGCCATAGTCCTCTGGTGCTCGAAGTTTTATGATACGGATATCCTTTATAATCGTGTCGAGTTCATGGTTCTTGAACTTGTCCTCAAGCAAAGCTTTGAACAAGTCAAGTTCAGAATATCCAACATCAAATGCCTTTGATCGCTGTTGTGCCATTTAATCACCTCAAATTCGTGATACGCCTGTCGGAGGATCTGGTCTGACAATCGAGTACGACTCCTCGAATATGTCTACCTTACACGGATACCTTTCACCTGCAATACCGATCAAGAGATAATCACCGGGTTGTCCAGTGACTCTCCCTTCTGGTGTATCGACAAAGAATTTTGTGGACATCTTGAGTGCCTTTATAATTACTGGCTTCTTTTTCGCCCGAACATCGAAGGCAGACTCAGGTATCGTATTCCCGTTAATTCCTTCAGACATCACATCACCGTATCATTATTCTTTATGTAGTATTTAAATCATTCGAGCAAATACAGACCCAGACATATCAAAATGAAAGCAAGAAAGTCGAGAAATAGAAATATCTTGATTTGTCTCCTACGTCTCCTTATTCCAGCTTTGTAGCCATTCGGATCATCATCTGATGTTAACAAAAAAAAAGGGGGGAGGTAATCGTGAAGGTTACTCTTGGACTAGTCTGAATGTGTACACCCCACTTTCAGAAATCTCCTGAATAGCAGAGTCCTCATATCCAGCCATCTTGAGCTTGACTTCATATGGGTCTTGTGTTTCTGTATCAATGGCCAGTAGTTCAATATCGACAATGCCATCTTTCCAAGTTGTACTCACCCATTCATTATTGACATAGACTCTTGCACCTGGCAGTTCATCATCTGTCGCGTCATCGATCGCTTTAATCTCAACCTGAATCGAAGGTGGATAAGTCGTATCAGCCCGAGGTTTTGTATATGGATAGAACTGAGTCTTAATCCATGCTTCATTGATCTCATAGTCTCTCTTGTAATCGGCCATGACCTGTGCATAGTTTGGTGTCCCACCCGGAATATTGAGCCTGTTTGCCTGTATCATCATCAGGACTCTGACGACAACTCTGAAAAGGACAACATCTTCCGCAATGGATAATAGATTACTGGCTTGAGGATTGTTATCGAGGTCTGAACGTAGAATACCTACAAATGCGTAGAATTTGGCTTCCTCTTTGTCACACCACCGACTTATAACATCGTCCATCGTGGCAAGGTCAAAGTGGGTCTGGGTATCCCTGTTCAGAATCTTTTGAAGCTCACGCTTAACGTCCTCTGGCGTACAGAGTTGTTTGCCTTCTCTATCTTCTGAGTCAGGAACTTCTCCCATTGCCTCACCTATGGATAATCGATGTACCGATCAACCTGTTTCCACTTCTTGCCATTCGCTATGAACGTGAACAGATATTTACCAGACGGAAGTCCACCAACATAGTGTCCGAATTGATTCGTGAAGTTATCGTATGGTGGATTGGGGCCAAGTATTGGGACGTTGACATCGACAGGGTCGTACAGGTACGCTTTGATACGACAGATTAGAGGCTGTCCAGCGTCATCCCTTATAGGCCCTGCCATTTCGTCTGTCCACTCGTGCTTGATACCGAACTCGTCTATCCAACCATCATGGTCGAACACAATTGTACTTGGCGGTATGGCCCCACCTATCGCCTCGTTGATTTGTTTTTCAGAGGCAGGGCGTAGGCACAACTCGAAGTCGAATGGATAGTCTCTTGTCTGGCCATCAACTTCTACGCCGATAGTTCCAGACCTCTTGCCAGCAACTACATCAAGAGTGTAGTCGATGTATCCGATATATCTCCCTTCCGCAGCCTCCCACGCCATTGTCGATGTTTTCTCGACACCAACGAGGTCATGGACAATGCTGAACGATGGCAGAGAGTCGGCCTGGATGTTCGGCTGTCCATCCTTTCTACGAAGTGCTATGTGGAACATCATCCTCGTCAACTCGTAGATGGACTCTCCAACATCATGGTCTTTCGATGTCGGTGACATCGTGATTACATCATCGACAATGCCTGAATAGTATAACTGCTCCTCGTTTGGGCCATCCTTGTCAACGATGATGATACCGCCATCAGAACTGAACGTCTCACCAGTTCCAGGCACAAGTGGAAGTTCAGTTGCGCCAGTCAGGATTGGATTTTCACTGTCAATGATGGAATAGCCAGACTTGATGAAGCCTGGGTTTGCCCACGATATGACACCTTCAACATCATCCCTAATGGTTTCCACGATTGCCTGGTTCTCATCGATTTCAGATGTCAGATGACCTTCCATAGATGTCAACTGTTCTGGAATTGTCGGGGATGGCGTTCCAGCACCAGTCTTGATATAGATTGCACCAGTATCAGCTTTGATTTCTGCCAGCTCGTCATCATAGTCAGTTACCTCTGTCACACGGATTAGGACTCTCGGGTTGCCTCCCTCTACTGCGTCAACCTGAACGGCGACAGCACCAAGAGTATCGTCAAAGGCTACATTGATGGTATGTTCATAATGTCCTGTTCCTATCTTTGTCATCGTTGTTGAAGCGAAGTAACTTCCACCGCTCACGTAGTCTCCCTTGATCGATGGGTCAGCGTCGAAGTCCTCCATGTTTCCAACAGAGTCATAGTTCAGGACAATGAACTTGTATGGCTTCGTTCCAGTATCAGGCCGGACTAGTCTCTCTGGCACGATGAATACTGTTGTGATGTTGTTCTGGATTTGAATGATGGCATTGTAATTGGCCAGAAGTTGAGCATCGACAAGGTCGAACCTGTTGTTCATGTCTGTCATCAAGTCGACTATCGGTGTTCCAATTATAGACTTGATATCAGTATCATGCGTGGCCAGATTGCCAGTCAGAGTTATTATGAGGGCTTCGTTGGCATCAATCTCTGCCTTTATGTCAGTCCAAAGGTCTGTCGGTGGAAGTCCTATTCTGGACAGTATCGTGTTGATGTCAGTCTGGATATTGTCAATCTTTCCTTCATTAACATTGATCTCGGCAATGATGTTCGCTTCGGCGGTGTCCAGTTCTGCTTTTGTCGGTGGATCATAAGCTACAAGAGAAGCCGTTGCCTGTGTCTGAATGTCATTCAAATCGGCAGTATCGAATCCACCGTCAGAATCGGCAGTTCCTCTCAACTTCGCTTTTGATGGCAACTTGCCCTGAATTTCATTAGAGTCAACGAGGACATCTGACAGAACCTTTCCAGCATCCTGACCAGTGTATGGGCCTGGAACATCTTCAGACCAGACAGCACTTGCGATTGCACTCGGTGTCAATGCACTTCCTGCCGATGTGAACCTTGAGATTATCACGAATGGATCATCACCGGATGGTGTTGAGGAGAACGCTGTATCGACAGTGATGAACTTCGTTGCTGAAACGTAGTCCGAAATTCTCCTTGCCTGTCCTTTCAATGCACCATCCAGAAATAGAATCTGAAGGTCATTGTAGAAGTCATTGACTGCACTTGGAAGGTCTGTCTTGAATGTCAGAGATGTGTTGCTTCCATCTGTTACGACAATTCCATATTGCATGGAAGTTTCCTGTGGTGTATAGCGTTGGAGAACGTAGATATGATTTCCGTCGCCAGGTGTAGTATTGAATGGACGATCAACAGTAACAATCTTGTTCGTTCCATCATAGTCAACAATTCTCCTTACTTGAGTATCATTTGGGCCTGTGTTGAAAACGATCATCATATCAACGTAGAACCCATCTACACTTGATGGTAGATTTGTCTTGAACTGACTTGGAGAATTGCTTCCCCAAGTCTGAATCTGGCCACCGTACTTGCATGTCACATCGAACAGAACGTCAATGTTTGTTGAAATATCAGACAAACCATTCCACAAGTTGTTTGCGTAGAATTCCTCAGTCACATACGCAGGAATCGTAGTCTCCTCGTAATACACAACGAAGATGTCATTTGAACTTCCAACACCAGTAGATGAGAAATTGAAGTAGTATAGACCGTTCCCGATCTCCGTCATGGCATTATCATATTTCGTTGCTTGCCATGTGGAACCAGTTCCGTTCCACCACTGACCATCGGAAGCTCTCCTGATGGAACAATCCACCGACTTTCCTGTTGCTGGACTACCATCAGCATTCAGTATAAGAACGGTCATCTGCTTCATTGCTTGTGTAGGTATTAGGCTCATTATCTCATCTCCTAACTATATGTCGCAGCACCCTTGATTTTAGTGCTGTCCCAGTCATATTTCAATTTGAATTCGGTCAAACTCATAGTGTGATTTCCAGACCCAGCTGGATTGTATGTCACATTGTCCACATATGCCCACAACTCGACATGGTCATCTGCATTGAATGGGCCAAGATCGTCAGAAAGAACCAAGTCCAGAAAGTCGTTAGAATCCATTCTTGTATCGAACTCTGAACCTATCGGTGAACCGTTCTTGTATATCTTGGCTATTCCATTCGGGATGAACATTATCTCGAACATGAAATCGTATGATGAATATTCCTGAGTTGATACTGGAGGTGTTCCAGTACAGAAGAACGAGAAGCTCTCGACATCTGCATTGCGATAGAACGTCCTGATATAGTTACTTGCGTCACCATTATCATATTCGAGAAACACATAATAACCATTCGGAAGTTCATATCTTGGATATGAATTAGTGAACTCATACCAAGTGGCAGTTCCAGATATCGTGCTGACATCTATCGAACCAATCGTGTCCTTAATAGTTCCGGCTGGTTGATGAACACGAACATAAAGAGTCCCTGTCGGGTTTCCTATTTTCTGCAACTTGACCTTGATTTTCCATATGGCAGAATTATTCAGACCGGGAGCACATTTCATACCGACCCATGCCTTTCCACCAGCTGGCCCTTCAGCCCCACCACCAATAGACTGTTGCTGAACGCCAGTCGTTTGAGATATATCATAGCTTCCAGCAACGAGATTTCCAAGAACACTTGCCCTCACTTCATCAAGTATCTCATTGTCAAGAGTGGCAATGCACTTCCCTTCTGAAGCCAGACTTCTTTGTAGGTCGATGGACAACTGCTTTGTATATGATGACTGATTAACAGCTTTTGGAACACCACTATGAGCAAGTCTATCAGTATCCGAAGCGATAATCGGATAGATATGCGTATGAATTTCAGGCTTCGCTGTTTTCGACATTGAATTTCCTCAGTTGGCGAGTTTATCCATATACGAGTTGATCTCGTCCTTCACCCATAGGGCCCCAGAATGTGTGTAGATGTCGATTTTCTCACTGATCGCTTTCTTGATGATTTCGTTCTTGATACGTTTCTGAACCTTGCTGTCAACGTGTTTCCCGAGTTCAGTAAAAGCATTATCAACAAGATTACTGATGAAGGCTTTTATCTCCTTTTGATACTTGCGCCAGATAATCCTCCATGCCTTGCGACACCATGCCACAAACCTGTCCCAGCGGGTTTTCTCAGTCATCTTGAACACCACACCTTTTATTGTCGTTAGACTATATAAAGTTAGTTATTCGAGTGATTTGTACGAAGCGACAGTTCATGTCCGTTTGGACATCGATACTTCGCTGTCGTGCCTTCAATACTCTCCTCAACAGGCTGTCCACAGACCAGGCAAACCCTCATGGATTCGCTGATCGTTATCATGCTTTCAGCCCATTCTTTCTCCCTTTCATAGTCTGCAACTATCTCTTTTGCGCTTTTGTCTTTCATCACATCACCTGATTATACTATACCAATGAAGTTCAGTAATTGACCAGTGGCCAGGAATATGTTGGCAACGACCAATGCCCAGATTAACTTCGTCAATCTCTTTTCTCTCTTTTCGGAGAGATCGAGAGTTGTATTCCACATGGTCATGGTCTGTTTATTGTTATCATTCCAGACTTCCATTGCTGTGTTCAACCTGACGAGTTCCTCTGCAACACTCGTGCCAATACCCCCTTCTTACCGTTTCCATTGAGTTTATTGTATCTTTGTTCGACCTTTTCCATAACTTCTGACTGTAATACGAGATTTTCCTCTGCCTTCTCTCTCTGGGCCTTTAGTTCATCGACTGCCGTCATGGACTACTCCTCGAACTCTACGTCAGTCGAACCGCACTGGTCACAAGATGTTTCTGAGCCTGTCGCCGTATATCTTACTTGACAATTCAGACAGTGTAGCTTCATTGAGTTACCTCCCAGAAATATGACTTGCCGTTTGTGTTCAGATATGTGTTCTGGACAGTAAAGCCAGTATCGGTTCTCACGATAGCGTCAACGAGTTCATAGCGTTTCATCACGAACACGCCGGACACCTCGACCTCTCTATATGCAAAAACAGATGAATTGATAAGTTCGGCATAGTTGCCGTCCTCATCGAATATCTTGACTCTCTTTGGGTAGAAGTTACATTCGATGTTCTGGCTCGATTCTCCATCACCTGTGTACTCACCAGAGAACACAGCACCTACTGGCGTTCCTACCATTCTACAACACCCCCGCAACAGTGAACCTCGTTACCTCCTCCACCGCTTGCTTTCTGTATCTGAACCTCAAATATGTGTTCAGCGGTTGGAAGGTTGGAAAGTGAACCCATGTCCTGTTTCGAGAAGTTTGGTTCTGCACCTGGATCAACATTACTTATAGAACAGATAACAGCATCTCCATTGTCGGCATCGACTATTCTTGCATTGAGTGTCGTAGAACCAAATCCAGCACGAGCCAGTAACAGTTTGATATTTGTTGGCGTTCCCATTTCTGTTGTTCCTCTGAATATGAACCTGAAGAAAGTTACCCAACTAGTGCTTGTAGAATACAGTTGAGTTCCACCAATGTTCTGAACTTTCTGTTTTTGCGGGTCTGCAAGTTCTCCACTCAACCCATCAACATTCATCTCTGCTGAACCGCCATCTTCGATGTCATCTGGTAGAGTATATCCACCAGGGACATTCTGCCATGAACAAGAACCATCTCCATCCTCTCTCAAGAACTTGACAGCACCAGTTTCACCAGTGGACTTTATCTCAGTTCCTTCATGGGTGTGTGGTGAGCCATTAATCTTGAACGTTTCACCAGACTGAAGGTTTATGCTACCAGATTTCTGTATAACGACATTTTTGACTGGCGTTCCGAAGTTTCTGATATATAGATTTCCAGCAGAGTCATCGAATAGAAGTCCCGCCCAACTTGATGGAAGTCTTGAAGCACTGTAAACACATCTTGAGTTCATGAACACAGCAGAACCACAACCAGAAAGGTCACTATCTCCAAAGTCGCATTCCTCCATGTGAAGTGTGCCAAGGCCAGATATGTCCTCAGTCTGAACATTATCAAGAAACAAGTGACCATCAAACGCCGTAATCTCTGGTATCCACGTATATCTTGTTCCAGTAAGTCCACCAATTCCTGTAATCGAGAACCTCCCCTCGCTGAAAGCGATAGACCCTTCGCTTCTGTAATCAGCACCATCAATGATTATAGCGAACTGGTATAGTAATGGGTCTGGTAGAGCATTACCAACAGCAATCGCCTTTCCTATTGTCTGGAATGGTTTATATGGTGAACCATCATTATCATCATCATTTCCACGTTCCTTTGACACATAGAAAACAACAGGACATTTATCAAAGTCAACGACTTCATTGATTATTGTCCTACATCCCGGTGGAAATTCTGTCGGCATTTTATCACCTAATCCTTGAACGGCCCATAGTGTCCAGCTATCGCACTGGTTACGGTTTTCGTTCCTGTATCAGTGTTAGTGATTTTGATTTTCAGGAAGTCTGCGAATGGAATGACATCGATGGTATGCTGTCCAACATCGAGATATCCAGCAAGTGTCCCAACAAGATCGCTTCCATTCTCATCCCTGTAAAACAGAAGTTCGAGTTCTCCCTTGTCCTCTGCTATATCATGCGTGATCAGGCCGACAATCCTCTTGATGTGTGAGATAGGAGTGAGTTCAGTCTCAAGAGAAGCACTTGCCTCAATGTCCTCCTCAAAGACATCCATGACCTTGTCGAAAGCTAATCCGACACCAACTTGTCTTTCCATCCTACTCACCTCCGCAGTCGTAATCATGCCAGCCATCCACCCCGTCAGAAATGAAGGCTTCTGGCAGGTAGTAGTGAACGATGTTCTCACCGCTTCCAGTTGTTATATGCTTGTGCGGTATCTCACCCTGACAGTTCTTGCACGTTGGCACTTCGTGAATGTTCCAGTTAGATGGATAGTCTGGCATCAGTTCACCCCCTCAAGAAAGAGATAATAAGTCATTATCCCTCCTGTGTTATTCGTGATGATGAACTCGCACCACGAGGCCATTGCTGGGATGTCGATCATCATGTCCTGATTGGACAAGTCCAGCTTGATTATTCTTGTCTTTCTGACGTACTGTGTCATTCCGTTGTAGAAGTATATGTCCTTCCACCTTATAGTCAGAGTCGCACCAGGAACTTCAGCATCGTGTCCAAGTCTGCCCTGAATTCTCCTGAACTTGTGATTCTGTATGCTGTCAATCTGGGCATAGTTTCCATCGTCAATCTGTGCGAAGTTTGGCATACCGTGAATGAATTCTGAGTGCATAGCACCTATTCCGACCTCAAGACCCCTTCTCGGAACGTATGGCGCATAGTATGGATAACATATCTGATCCTCACCAAGAAATGGAAGTGGCTTTGCTGGATTACTATCTGGCGCAGATGGTTCGGCACACATGATCATTGCGCCAAGACCAAGTTGACCATCCTCCTCCAAGTTTCCGACGAATGCCCTGTCATCTGAATTGTGATCCTTGATTTCAACCGCACCTATTTCGAGGTCACTGACTTCGAGATTGGCATCTACCTTGAGTCTGCCTCCCTCAAACTCGATTTTCTCAAGCCTGTCAACGATGATGTCCAGATATTCCACCATTTTCTCATTCTCCTTATACGTTTTTTCATATTTTCTTTCCCAAAATAAGTAAGTAAGTATCAATACTTACTTATTAATGGAAAGATTTTGGGGGGAAGGGCGTAAGGACAGAGTCATCTGCCCTTCCCATTTCCAAGCCTACTTGTCCTCTTTCTTGGACTTGTCCTCTTTCTTTTCCTTCGGAGCCTCTGCCTTGTTCGTTGGTGTGGCCTGAGTGCCTCTCTCGATCCGCATGAACGGTTTGGACTTTTTCTCATGGCGGGTAAGAGCCTCGACACCCATGTATGTGTGTTGATAGGCAACATGGCTCGGTTTCTTTTTGCTCATCACATGACCTCCCTGATTTCAGGTTCATTCACTTTGACTGGCAATAAAGATAAAAGGCTTACACCGATTACTCAGTGTAAGCGTTTATCTGTCCGTTGATGAGTATCCTCATCCAACGGGGCCTGATGACGGCGGGATAGGATTTCTCCCATGCCTGAACCCAGACATCGTCTGGCCTCTTCTGGAGCTTGTCGGTTCTTGTGTTCATTTTCCTCTTGTAAACCATTGTGCCGAACTTGGGCCCTTTCAGAAGTGCAATCGGGACGTTGTCATAGGTTGTGTCAGTGGTCAGGACATCCATTCCGGCTGCCTTTCCAATCTGACCGTTCATGATCCGCTGATCACCCATTGCCGAAGCGTGGATGAAGCGGTCATCCTTCAGGAGCATCCCCTCGGTTTCCTCGTCAACGACGACAGTATCGAAGGAGATGAACTCCTTCCTCCCAGCTGTCCGAAGGTTAACGAGGTCGTTGTACGAGACTACTCCCTCATCAACTGCCAGAACGTATTGTCTTTCGTCGCACCAGACGTATGTAATGGTCGAAGCACCGGGATCACCGCTGAACACTATGTGTCCAGTACGGTAATCCAGATTGTCCCACGTAACTGGGTTGGTCGTTGTGATCGAGACTACACCGAGAATAGCCTCGTCTGGGCCACCAGAGTTTGTTCCGTGAGACAAGTCGAATTCGGTTGCTCCACCGGCGATCGCTTCGTCCTCGACAAGAGCCGCATTGAGAATTTCGTTCCAGGCTCTTGCGTCTGCCTTGATGGCCATTGCGTCTGCAATGCCTTCGAGTTGCTCTTTGATCAAGTCAAAGTCAGCGTCATCGATTGCCTGTCCTGTGATCTCATCCCCACCACCGAAGTAAGTGGGTGTGACATCGAAGTTGTCCCATCTGGGTGAGACAGAAATATCTGGAACGTCATTGCCCTCGTCGAAGTCCTCTGCCACCATCCTGTTGACCTCGCGCCTCAAGGTCAGCTTGTCGTGTCCCTTCTGAACGGTTTTCTCACCGAGCAGTTGAAGCGAGACCATCTTGGGCATGGCGAGTTTGTTGATGATCTTGTCCAACTGAGGCTTGATACCGCTATCCAGAACATCTGTGCTGTCCGTGAACTCATCATATTCTTTCATGTTTTTCACCTCAATGTTTCCGTTACCTTAACCGTCAGGGCGGTTAAAGTTTCCCTGCCTCCCGAGACTTTTTCATGTCGACCATGACACGCCTGATGTCATCGTCAACCCCACTGTGTTCAGCTTCCTCTTTGGTGGACTTTTCCTCAGTCTCTACGGACTTGGCCTTGGCAGAGTCCTTCTCGTCTTTTTTCTCCTCCTCCTTCTCCTCGTCCTTCTTCTCCTCGTCAGGCTTCTCTGGTTCCTCGTCTGGTTTCTTCTCCTCTTGTGACTTCTCCACATCGGCTAACTTGGATTCGAGAGCGGCGACCTTGTCTTTAAGGTCATGGTTCTCTTTCTCAAGAGTAACCACACGTTCAAAAGCACCCGCCAGTTTTGAATAGTCATAGGTACTCGTCTTACCGATCAGACCTCCCTTCGGGTCGTCTATCTTGAAGTTCTCCATGTAGCCCTTCGGGAAAACAGTCAGACCGGACTCTGTGAAGAACACCCCGCCGATTTCAGAAGGCTCAAACGACTGAACCGTGAGTTCAGCCTTCGCCTCCTGCTTCGGCTCAGTCTGTTCCTCAAGTTCCTCAACAACAATTTTGTCTTTCTGTTCCATAGGAATTCCTCCGAATTGACGGTTGTATTCCGTGACGGTGATATGTAAGTTCGAGTATTTATATTTTTACCTATCGATAGATTAAGTTACTTGCAGACTCGTTTTCTGGTCTTTGGATCTGTGTAACACCGTTCATGGATATCGGCTGCTGGTAGTTGAGGAGAAGTCGTCAATGCACCGCCAACGGCATCTATGTCATAGGCCCATTTCTTTCCGTCAGAACGGACTTCGAATTCCCTGAACAGTTCGGCAGAGATGTTATTGATGTTCTCATTTAATATTTCATTGACAGCGACAGGGTGAGTGATTATGGCTTTGTACATGACCGCACCCTTTCCGTGATCGTGGTTGATTGGGTCTATCCATGTGACATCGGCATCCCACCAGAGGTCAGATAGAATTCCAGCCTTCAGGTATTCTGTCTTGTCGTGATAGAAGTTGAAATAAACGAGAGACTCGCCTACTCTTGGCTTCAGCTTCATTTTCATTAGTTCAGGGTCATCGTAGTTCATTTCTTTGTGTTCGCCTCTGTGAAAAAAGACACCAGAAATCTCAACGGAGAATGGGTTGTCATCGTATCTCTTGACATTGTCCATCGAGAAATAGACATCGATCAATGACGAATGCTCTGACTCCTGTTTAGGTTTTTTTTTATCGGATTGTCTTTCGAGGATTGAACGTAGATTGGCAACTATCTGATCTCTCTGCTCTCTTGGAATTGGATTTCCATCCTTGAGTTTGACATGGGAGACTCTGGCTATCGCATTGCGAAGGTGAGGCAGGTCGATGTTGCCTCTCTCGTCTTTGTATGGAAGGTGTCGGAGAGTTCGGGGAACGGTCTTGCCCTGTTCGTCCTTCTTTCCACCAGACTCGACTAGTGCGAAGGCAGAGTCGGGAAGGTCGTTGATGTATTTGGTATCCCAGACTTCATGGAGTCTGAATACAACGCCTTTGTGAGAGTGATCACCAGCTGAGGAACGGATATGGCTTCCAGTTGAACCAGATAGTCTGGCATGGAATTCAACGCTCTCCATGAGCTCGTTCTCGTCCTTTGCCTCTGTAATCTCGATCAATTTCATGTGTTCTGTCATGCCAACTACGTACTCAAGTGCCTGAAGTCTCTCATGCAGAGGTTTGTCCTTGACACATTGACCATCAATCCATCTCAAATCGAACACGGTTGAATACATTCCAGTGTCATTGGACTTGATCTTTCGGCCAAGATACTTGATGACAGGTTCCTCACCATAGAACTTTCCTTTGCGGTATCCTTGCGCCCAACCAGTGATGAAAGCGTCGATTGTGAAGTTATGTTCTATTCCTGCCAGTTCTTTTATCAAGACTGGGAACTTGACAGAGCAATCTACTTCGTTCTCTCCGTCTATCGCATGGATGGTGACTTCATCCCCTCTCTTTCTGATGACGCAATGCAGACCATCTGGCATTTCGTGGACTATGGCCGGGAACGTGAACGATTTGTTTATCTCGTTAATCAGGGTATCTGGCGTGTAGATGTTGTTATCGTATTCCTCTATTTCAAATTCGTCAATGGAATAGACACCTTCATGTTTCATCGGGAAGTTCGATACGAGTGGCCAGTTAGCGGTTGTCTTTTTGTCGCCTTTCTTGAGTGATGGGATGGAACGAGGTGAAGTTACCTTCTGGACATGGAATCCAGCAGACTTCATTTTCTTGATCCATTCAGGCTCGTCGCCTATGGAACAGATGAACTTGCCTTTGATATCCGACAGTATGTCGATGAATTCATCGAGGTCAACCTGTCCGATCTTGAATGACGCAGCCCTCTTGTCGCCAGACTGGTAATAGGGCGGGTCGATGTAAAAGAACGTGTCTTGGCCATCATGTCTTTCTATCGAGTCCCTGAAGTCCTCTCTGGTTATCTCCGCGTTCTTCATTCTATCACGGATACGTTCAAAACGCTTTGGCTGATTGAGAGTGCAAGTGTGACCTTCGTCAGAGCTGTCGAATGACTTGCCCATCGAACCGAATGAGAATGTGGTCTTGTACAAGAACCAGTGAAGCCAATCCACCTTTGACGATGGTGCTGTCATGTTAACGATTTTCTTGTGGTATTTGGCAGAGCCAGTCCAGTTCTTCTTGACAAGTGTTCTGATTTCGGCATCGGTGATCGTTTTGAGAGATTTCAATGCCCTGACGTATTCTGGGTTGAGGTCGTTCAGGATTTCGGGGCCATCGGTTGGGTTCTTGGAAAAGAATATCGTTGCCGAACCGCAGAACGGTTCAACGAACTTCGAGTGCTTCGGAATGAGTGAGATAATGCGTCTGGCTTGGAGCATTTGACCTGCTGGATGTCCAAAGGCTCTGGCAACAGCGAATTCATCGTATTCCATGTCTTTTCTCTGGCCAGGAACGGCAGAGCCAGACTTCTCCTTTCCAATGCCAGGTCTATCAAGCCGTCTCATATCTCCACCACATTCAGGGCATTTAATCTCCTCACAGTGTTTATCAGAGTCCATGATATATTCACAGGTAAGACATTCGCATTTGTACATCTCGAAGTCTTTCGGTGGGCCAGGTTGGGGTGGAATTCCGACAGGTGGTTCTTGAGGCGGTATCTTAACACCTCTGAGTGGCCTACGGAATTCGTGAGTGTGTCCATCAGTCTCTTGAATCTCCCACTCGACTATCTTGTGCCTATGGCCCAAGTCCTTTGAAGTCCATCCGTTGCCTTCGTCATCAACTTCAATCGCATGGTCATGTCCTACTTTCACTGTCGTTCTAATCTCCTCAAAGACTTCATGAGCCTCAAAATACGGATGTCTGCCCTGTTCTACAAGTGAAGTGTTGCCGACGTAGTTTGAAATGTATTTCTCATCGACAGACTTCACCTTCACCCATGCATTATCCTTCACTTTGTGTTCTCTGTTCCAGATAGACCAGGCTACGGCTTCAGGAGATCTGACCTTGCGCTTCTCTCTCTTTATAGCGTCACGGATCTCGGCCCACCTGTTCGCTTGGGCGAGTGTCAGAGGAATTCCTCTGTGCTTCTTTATGCTATCAGGCACTTCTGTCAAATTTGACCAGGGCATCTATTCATCCTCCTGTTCGGGTACTTTTGGAAGTCTCGTAGGTGGTGGAGATGAACGAACGATGTTCAACGCCTCGTCCACGAGTTTTTGAATTTCAGGGTCAGTAGGATTTATCAATCCATCGACCTGTCCAAGCCGTCTTATCCGCATGACAAATTCCTTTGCGGCCTTCTCCGAGAGTTTACCATATGTGACCTTGAGTCCTTTCCAATCTATCTCTGCCGATTTGTTGTCTCTGCTCTCATTCCAGTTGATCACGTTCTTGACGATTTTCTCGATTTTCATCTTGCGCTGGAACGCTCTGAACTTGATTTCGAACCAGTCCAAGAGATACTCAAGAGTCGCTCTGTTCTCTCCGTCACCTGATTGAAGGAGAAGGGCTACTGGCGTTTGAAGGACTGCGGCCTGAAGCTTTGTAGTATAGATTAATTGATTAATGATTGTGTCTTTAATCTCTATCATTGGTGGCCATTGGACATTCATTTCAGAGGCAGGGACTACAACGAAGTCCATGTCTGGATCAGCGAGGTCTTGTGCAAGTCGGATTGCTTTTGATTCGAGTTGGGCTGTTGCTGGATTGAGAACAGTTCCATAGTTGACGATCGGCTTTTTCCATGCCATATCGTATGCTGTCTGTACTCTGGCCTGTTCCAAGTTCTCTTTCAGGGTCGAGTCCCTGTAAGCCTGTTCGACCATTCCAAGCCCGAGCTGAGTGTGAGTCACCTGAACCCATGGTCGCCAAGACATCTCCAAGTCTGGAATGTATTGAGCCTTCTGACCGCCTCTCGTTTCAAGTTCGTATGCCTTTGGTCTGCCGAGTCTATTCACAACCACAACATCGGAGCCAGGATATTTCTTGAGAAATCCGTTCATAATCTTTGCGTCAACGGTTAGAAAATCAGTGATGTGCTTTTTCTTTCCAAAGATATGTTCAAGCCACCAGTTACCGAATATACAAGTATGAAGTGGAAATTTCTCAACGGACTCCTCGTACAATGTCGTGTCCATGAACAACTCATCGATGAGGGCCTGGGTTTTCTCCTTGTCTGCATAGACTTTGTATCCAGCGTCCTCTATCAACATCTGCCATCCTATAATTCCTCCACCGAGGATAGGCTCGTCATAAAACATATTTTCCAGAAAGATTGGATCGACACGATCAGTATCGAGTTTAGAAGTCGGTGAAGTCTCAGTCTTTGCTTTCACCTTGCCACCGCGTGGCTCAAGTTCGTAATGAGCTTCCTGTTTTCCGAGACTTCGTATCTTGTCAATTATACTTGGCATCTGTTCATCTCCCTTTAGGCCGGGTAAAGCCCTTCGGTTTTGTTGTTCGAGGCCGATTGATTTTTCTTGGAACGATAGGTTTCAGTTCTCCCGGTTCCAGAGAGTCTTGTGGCCTCGTACAGAGGGCAAACCATGTCAGGGCGAGTGAGTCACCATAGTCGTCATGCTTGTTTCGTTGGTTTGGGGCTGCGACTTTAAATAGATTTCCAACCCATTTGGCCGTCAACGAGGTCATCTGATCCTCGAAGCGATAGCGTTCAACCCTGTCCACAGCTGGATAGGTGAAAGACTGGTTGACGATGGCCTTTCTCAATTCCTGCCACATGAATGACTGGATGTTCTTTTCCATCGGCACTCGTGCGACAGGGATGTGTTCAGGTAGGAAATCACTTATTCCTTCGCCGTGTAAAGTGTCTATGTTGACAACAAAGATATTGGGAAAGCCCTTTAAAATACTTTCGATGTCTGTTGCTTGAGTCTTGTAATCGTCACCTCTCCATTCTGCCCAGAGGTTGATGTGAGGCTTTCCGATCATGCTCATTATTGTCATCACTGTTGAATCATTTACTCTGGCTGGGTCAATCCCAACGACTACTGGCTCATCATTCTGAAGTATCAGGTTGCCATTCTGAAGTTCAACTAGTTCCTCAATGGTGCAGAAGTTGGACGATACTGACACCCATTCGAGCTCGTACTGAGTTTTGAAGTAGTCGGACTCTCGCCCATGCTTGTTCATTTCTTTCGTGACATAGATTTCATAATCTTTTGCGTACTTGTCCGTTGCCTCTCTAACGACATCTCGCCAATTGCTTACATAGATATTCGGGCCAGCACGACTTGAGATGTTGTAGAAGTGACCGAGTCGTTCAGGTGTTGGATTTCCAGTAAGGATACGAGTTCCGTTTGTTGCGGCGCACATCGGATAGATGGAATTGAGAAGTCTGGTGTCTGTGATGTTCTGCGCTTCTTCACAATAAGCGAGATCCAATGTCAATCGTTCTATCATGGCATTGATGGACGCTGTTTCACAATATATACGTGTGCCATTTGACAGCCATAGTTCTTCGGAATTGTTCTTTATGGTCTTGATACCGAGATGGTCGTGCATGAAATGAGTGTCATGGAAGAACTTGTACATATTGAAGGCGTGGATGGCTTGAGAGTGTTTGGGGCCGAATATGCCTGCCTGAAAGCCGTCCTTCATCGGCTTGTATATTGTCGGAAGGGATGAAATGAAATGAAGTCCAGCACCAGGAAGTCCAGTGGTCTTTCCAGACTGTCTTGACAACATGACCACTATCTCAAGCCCGAGCCTGTTCACGACTGATTCTACAACTCTCCATGCTGGTCGAATTTGATATGGTCTGAGTTTGATACGTCTCCTGCCAGTATATCCACCATAGATACATGAGGCAAGAGTGAAGTTGTACAAATCCTCTGGCTTCAGTTCCTCAACGATGAACGGCTCACCAGTGGAACACTTGTCGGCCATGTCCTGAAAGACTTCCTTATCTCCCATGTCACACCTTCACTAGTTCTTTCTCTTTCTTTTCGAGTTCGGCCTTGAGTTTCTCATCTTCTTTGTCCTTTTCCTTCTCTCTGGCGAATATCTTGTCGAGCGTTTTCCTTCTGTCCTCAACCTCTCTGTCATGAGACTTTTCAGAGGCCCAACCCATGAACCTTCCGAAAGCTACCATCTGGCCACCATTGATGGCAGTAATGGCCTGGTAGTTTTTCATCAGGGTGTTGAGGGTATCTCCCTTCGTTCCAATAGTTGAGAAATCTCGTCTGGACAGTTCACGTTCCATCCTGTTGAGAAGTAATCTATTGAAGCGTAACTGGTCTTTCATTGCTTGATAGACCTTCCATTGCTCGTCGAAGTCCTTGACCTGATCCGCAAGTTCAAAGAAACAGAGTCCACCTGGTGCTTTTTCGGCATAGGCGCAAGTGTTGATTGGACAGTCCTTGCACTTCATAAGAGCATATTCAGTCTCCCTGTTCAACTGCTCTCGATGTTTGTGACAGTATCCAGAGGAGTCATCAGTACGAAGTCTGCACCGTTCTCCTGTGTCATCTTTAATTCCAGCACATTGAACCTTGTTCTTATCCATAGGAACACCTCACTATTCCTCTGGCGATAAGTCAAGACAATCCTCGCAAGTGACTTCTTCCCAGTTGTCGGTCAAGTCATCCTCAACGACTTCAGCTTCGGTATCACAAGCATAAAGACTTGTCCCGCCAGCTATAATCCTCTTGTGTTTCACCATTATAACGCACCTTCCTTTTTCAGTAATCTGATACAGTTCTTACAGGTCACATCCTCTATTCGTTTAGCGATTTTCTCTGGTGTAGTTGAACTTGAACCAATGCATATATAGACAGGTTCTCTTGGTTCACTTCCCCCATAGGTTGTTGTCCAGTGTAGAATATGAGGGTTCTTGATCGAATGGGCGTATCTACTCGGCATCAGCAATCCCCCATGTCATGAACCATCCTTCCTTACTGCCGATGTCCTCAACGTGTTCCCTGAGTGCAATGTCGAAAGCACTGCCTCTCGATTGATTGTGAACGTCCAGTATCTTGTCGTGAAGCTCCTCTCGTTCAGAATCCATGTAACCCAAAGACACACCGATAGGCATCTCCTTACCTTTCTCGATCATGTGCCTGACCTTCTCAATGTATTCAGCCAGTACCTCATCATCAACGTCGATATCGGCTATCTTCATCACATCACCTTGAGGTACATTATGGAATGTCAAGTATTTAAAGTTGATTATGGAAGGATACATTGACCAAAAATTGTAGATGTATTCGTTTATATGGATTTTTATATTCGGAATTTTATAAATCTATTCGTTTAAAATCATATATATAAAAGATCAAATATATATTAAGGCCATAATAATAAATATATATTCTATATAGACCTATATAGGGATATATATTATATATAGAAAAGATTTAAATACTTATATGCCTTTCTTACTGGTGGAGATAAAAAATATCTCTGACAAAAAAATCAGGAGGTAAAAAAATGGATGATATAGATAATATCTTATCTCTAAACCTTCCATCCGAAAACTCGAACGCTGGACGATGGAAGGGGGGGAGATATGATACCAGTAAGAAAGAAGAAATGCAGAAATGGAACAACCTTAAGAATATGGTAAGGTATCAAGGAGACAATAACGTTGAGGTAAAAAATCGACTTGACAATCTCGCCTCTGCAATCGACCAAGGAATACTGGAAATAAGAAAAGTCAAGACGAAGTAGTTTTGATTTTTCTCTCTTTATTTTTTTTACCTATTGATTAAAATCTATGATTAAAAATATTAATGGATGGATGGATGTATGACTAAATATATTGATGGAGAATTATATAATCTTATCTATCTGACATTTAAATCGATGACGAGAGATACAAATAGATTAGGAGGGTATTATTACATGGGACGGGATTCAGCGCGACTTCAGGAGGAAATGGAAATAAGTGTGATAATTGGGACAAGAGAGAGAATGGCCAGAAAAGAGGATAACTCTTTCAGGAAGTCAATAAACTTCGGCAAGGTAACGTCAACGATCTTGTCCGACTGTAATCGGTGTGGACATGAGAATAACCTGACAAAGAGTAAGTCAGTATTCTGTTCAAAATGTGGAGCACTATTGACCAATAGGAGATATGGATAGAGTCAAAAACCCACAGATGGTATCCTAAATCATGGGAAAACTACGACAAGTGTCGATGTATTCAGATTATTCAATTTACTGATTGTCGAGTCTGGACACAAAATGACGATATACAATTCGGCAATAGTCGTATCAATTCAATGTTAAATACTTGGAACTTTTTTAAGTATAGACATACATCCCAACCCAGATACCATGATGGAGGGATTAAGCGGTCAGAGGATTGAAACATATCATCTGTATCAGAATGACCTTCTGATTTTTCCGCTTCTCGTATCTGTCATGGTATCTATCTTTATGGGGATTGATTGGTTAAAGTCCAATAATCTCAGTGAGGGATAATATGGAAGCAAGACAACTACCGATATACGAGATAGACGGTGTGCAATGGTTCAGGGATAAAAGACTTGGAGAATACAGACAGGTCAGAAATCCACACGAGCGAATGACTCTCGATGAGGGAGATAGAAAGGTGAACAACTCATAAGCGGATCGACACTAATCAGGAGGATATGAACATGGTGAAAGACACGCAAACTCTTTTCGAGAAGGAAAGGGGTGGGTTAACAAAGAATGCATGGAGTCAGCGCAAGAAAAAATACAGACTCAACGGATTGAGACAGGGAGACTGGCATATAATCAGACCGAATGATTTGTCAATAGACCATGTCCGAACAGGGATGACAATCCAGAATACCCAACACGAACATCTGATATATCGTATAGTCAGGACGAGAGGAATAACAGGAAGGCCACTAACTGTCAGAAAGGGTTTCAATCAGGGACGCAGATGTATTCTGGTCATCGAGACAAAGGATATCGGAACGGAGAAACCGCCATCAAAGGAACTGATGGACTTGTCCCGGTTCAGGTTGGTGATACCGTGACTTCGATATGGTGGAATACGGACATGGGAGAACCAGACCAAGTTACGATAGAATTTCATCAGGTGATTGTGGTCGTGAACGGAACACGGAGAATATACTCGCTCAAGGATGTGATTTGATGGTCGATGTCAGATGTATCGGGGATTGCCAGAACTGTCATCTCCCGGTCTGCGTTGAGGCAGAGGACAGAATCGTTCTCGATGAAGTGAGCAGAAAGCCCGAGATCACGGTCAGGGAATGGAAACCAACGAGAACGCAACATCCAGTATCTCGTCAGAAGGCGGTGAATAGATGGTCTATGTAAATCCAAACTTCAGAACCAAGAAGGAACTCAAACAGGCAGTAGAGAGCGGTGACAATGTCAGGGCATATCAACCTGGGCCATTCGGTTCAGATGTGAAAGACGGAAAGCATTGTGCTGAAGGCCCGCACTATCCAGAACCGCATAGGTGGTATGCAACCATCGAGGTCAAGGATGGGAAAGTCGTGAAGGTGAAGTAAATGTCAGGACATGAGAAAATGGAAATAGAGGTGTTGTGTTATAATGGACATCTATCCTATCTGTCGCCAGCAGACTTGGATTACAATGACAAGACAGCGGTTATGAAATTCGTGAATTCGCAGACTTGTCCGATTAGGGACTGCAACTCGAAGATATACAGTTACGATGTTCAGGAACGAGAGGAACATCTGCCAGAACAGGAACTTCAGGACAAGGCAATCAAAGTTCACGAGTGGATGATGGAAAAGGACAGTCCAGAACAAGTCTGCATGATGAAAAGTCGGATGCTCGAAATCAGACAATGCTATAACGGATGTAGAAAATGCCTATTCCCACCGAGATATTTCATCACATTGAATGGAAAACAGGAATATTTCTGTGAGAAACACGGAGATTTCAAGACTCTCGAAGCGGTGTCCGATGATGGTGAGGTCGGAGAGTATTTGGCAGAGGAAATCGAATGTATCGAGTGCGATGGCAGAGGACTCGTTGATTACGGTGTCGGAGAAGGAGAGGCAACCTGTGTCCAATGCAACGGTTCAGGATGGATGAAAAACGACAAGTATCAGGAGGTCATCAATGTCAACAGAGATTGAACATCTCATGCAACAGGCCGTAGAGGATGGAGTCATAGTCTGTGGTGGATGTGGCAAAATCCTCGAACCCGACGCGGAGAAGTGCGGGTGTGGATGGTTAAATCCATTGAGAGACTTGGGGTTCATCTGATGGCCAACTACAAAGTTGGAACTAATTGCAGTCTGACAAAAAAGAAATGCAAACATCTTGTTTGTGAACTGTGTCCAGTATATGACCGGGAAGTTGTCAATAGACGCAGAGGGAGATAATGGCGACCTGTGACAAGTGCGGTCAGAGTGGTATCAAACCTGGCAAGATGAAGCGTCATCAGGCGTTGCATTGTAAAGGTCGTCAGAGAAAGAAACCAAAAAATAAGAAACGTCAAGGAACAGGATTATTACCAGACGAATTAATCAGGAGAAAAGAGGGTGGGACGATAGTGCTGACAGGAGGAGATGCTGTTCAGCGCGAGATCGTCAAGAAGTCATTGGAGAAAGGTGAATTGGATGAATGAACAAAAGATTGGAACTGAAACGATGGATTGTCCTGTATGCCAGCGGGATAGAGAGTTTGAAGTGTTCGAGTCAATCGGCACATTTCTGGGCGAGAAGTATGTCCATACAAAAAAGTCATGCTCTCATTGTGGGACATCGAGCAGATATTCAAGTCATTGGGGAAAAGGAGCAGAGTGTTGGGTCGTTGGGACTTGTACGATTTGTGGAAAGAGTGCAGCCTACAACACGCCATACATTCGTTCAGATAACGGAGAGTTAATCTGCAATCGATGTGGGGATGAAGGAAAGCCGGAGGACGTTGTCCTAATCGGTGTCGACCAACATCTAAAGAATGGGAATTACGTGTTCAAGGGTCGGGTAACAGCATATATCCTGAATAGGAATGTCATTTGGATCAAACCAGACGGTTCATTCGATTCGATGTGGACTCACGGTGGAACTCATGCTTTCAGACTCAGAGACGAGGAGAAAAGCATGGACTTGCTCGAAGTGTTCGACCTGATGAGCATGGTCGCCTATGATGGACACTATCGATGTTCAACGTGCAATCAGGACTTTGAGGGTGAGCCAGCCGGGTATCCTCTGTTCGCAGGTATCAACTGTGAGACTTGCTGGCAGAAACATCTTGGACATCTACAAAAACAACGGAAGGAAGGGAAAGTCTGTCGGATGTGCGGTCAGCCATACGGGGCGTGTTGCTGTTGATAGAAATCAAGTTATGTTCAACTTGCGAAAGGATGTTCAGGCCAAAACCTGGCGTGGATATCATCATCGTTGACAGGATTACAGAGTGCTTCATGGCAAGTCCAGAGGCACTCAGCATGGAGAAAGTATCAAGAGTCTTGGAGTTGAGAGTTCATGGATGAAGTCAAGAAACAGATGATAGATGATGCCAAGAGGCAGATCAACAAGCAGTTCGAGGGCGACCATGTCAACATTGACATAATCAACATCTATGACGATGCCTCTGGACTATCTGGATTGAGGCACATGAGATGTTCATGTTGTTCAAGTGAGGTGTTCGATGACACATTGAGGGATAACATCCAAAAGTATTTCGCTCTGGACGACCAGAAAGAGATAGCACTTCACTTCGTAAGGTGTCTAATCAGATACTATGACTTGGTGGAGATCGAGTCGATGAGCAAGGAAACGAGAGAACATCTTCATAAGGTGTTGGAATATCTCTGGAAAGACGAACAGAGGCACTATGAGGAATGTGACGAGGAGGGCCGGGACAATCATATCTTTGTCAGTATGAAAGCGGTCAATGACTGGATATCACAATGAGGGGTGCAGGGGATGGAGAACTTGAAACTGGAAATGGATGTCAAGATGAACAGGACAATCGTCAGGAAAATATCTCAAGGTGGAAGTGCAACCCTTACAGCAACGAGAACGATTAGAGTGCCAAGAGAGACTGTCGAGGCTACATTGACATCGGGAGAAAAGGTTAAGATTGACATCGGCGGTTATGAAAGACCAGTCGAAGTGAAGTTCCATTTCGTTAGGGACAAGTCCAGAGGAGGTAGTCATCATGGAAAATAAGTGTTCAGTGTGTAGAAAGCCAGTTGAGATTACCCATGACAAGACGAATGTATGTTCAGAGTGCGGAAAGGCATTCTGTGAAGATCACAATACTGTTGGCAATCAATGGAACGGAAAGGATAGAGAAACAGAACATCTGGCAACGCAATGTGAGGATTGTGCGATTGCATGGATTTCAGGTCAGGCAGACTATTTGAAAGACTTCTATGACGATAGACATCTTGGAGTCAGGGTCAACGTAGATGAGTTAGACGAATTCAGGTGATTAAGTGAGCGAGGAATTAGAACGGATCAACGCCGAACTTGATGAAATCAATCGGCGGTTAGAACGATGTAGGGTGAGATGGTATGACAGACGATGAGATACTGACATCAGATCTCGGTGGAGAACTCGGAGACATGATTGACCGTTTAAGCGGTCACGACTTCGATTGCACTTGCAGTCATTCATTCGAGTTAGGCCGTGATACTGACTTCGTTGGATACATACATGACGGCGGTCTGGCAGACAAGGTCGGTGTAAAATACTGGCTATACACTGTCTGTCCAGATTGCGGTTATCAGTGGGCATGGCACAAGATTGAAGCGATACTGGTAAGGGCCGGGGTCTTGAAGTGAGCGAAAGAACCTGTCCTCTCAAAAAGAGGTCATGTGAACACAATCACATGAACCAATGCACTCTGGATGAAGAACCAGAGTTCGACACACAGAATGGGAAAAAGATTTGCAGGTCATACGCCATTAAGGTGTAATCATGGAACCACATAGACCAGTAGTTACAAACAAAGCAAGGCGTTGGAAATCATATTACCTGTTCAACGGACTGGTCAAGGACTTACAACTTGAGGGACTTCAGGAACAGCACATCATCCGTGTCTGCGTTCATGTGTACAAGCGGATAGCGGAAAGAAAGATGTTCGGCAATCAGTATTCGATTGACAGGGCATGGGACGCTATGAACATTGCCCTACTGGACAATCTGAAGTGCGACATCAAGTTGATAGAGGCGACGATGAAGGAAATGACAGGAAACTCAGGATGAACTCTTCCCCACTGGGATTGACTTCGGTCAATCCTTCGGAGCGTGGGATTATCTCTCTCCAACCCGAGAACTTCACTTGGCGTTGTTCTCGAACCCACGCTCCATTATTTATTTAATGTCTTAATGAGTGCGATAAATAGAGTAAATCTGGTCAGACTGGATATGGACAGAAAAACGATCGTCCATGTTCGACATGGCGTAAATCACTCTTGTTGGTTTCAATACCAACCGCACTCTCCTAATCATAAGGTGAGAGCATGAGAACAAGACGATTCACAATGGAAGTTACAGATACTCTGAACTTTCAGTTCGGAGGCATAACACCAGATGCTATCCAGAACCATATGATGAGTTTAGCACCTGGGATTTATGTGAATGTGATGGAGGTGAATGAATGACATTGACAGAGCAAGAAGTGCGTGAACTGGAAAGCGAACTTGGTGGCTTCATAGGAACGGAACAGTATTACAGGGTTCTACCGTTCAGTCCGATTGTCTGTACCGATGGTGTCCAGTATCTACAACTGAAGAGCCAATGCAACTGGCTTCTGGTCGATATAATCTCGTATCAGACAGACCCGAGAATAGCGAGTCAGAAGTTCCAGCTCTGGATACTAAAGGTCGATTTGGAAAAGCAGACAGCGGTACTGACAATGCAGAGCGATTCAGACCGCCCGGTTCTGGTCAGGAAGGAATACCAGTTTACAGACTTTCCACTGGCAGAGATGAAGTTGTATTACATCGATGACGGAACGTACAAGGTCATTCTCTTGCCATCAGAGTATTGAGGTGAGAACATGGAACAGGGAGAAAGTCGTGAGATGACGAAAGATGAAGCGGTCGCTTATATAGGCAAACAGGCTGTTCAAATCAACGACCTTGAAGGTCAGATTAAATTGCTGGCAGGACACATCGAGAAGGATTATCCAGAGTCAATAGTCGATGGCGAGATGGTCGTTGAGACAGCAGTCAAGATAATGAAAGACCAGAAAGACGAAATCAGAAAGTTAAACGAAGGCATGGGTCAGATGGACATCTACATCCAGAAGTTAGAGAGAAGGGTTACTCAACTTGAGGAAGCCAGTTTGAAGTGTCCAGAGTGTGGCAATGTAATCTATTCAACAAGCGATCATCATGAGGATTGTTCGAGAGGATAAAGTCATGAAGTCGGAGAAGGATGAGTTCATAGACCACATGACCTACGTCTTTTCAGCACCCATCATCCAGCATCCTATGTGGCCAATCCCAGACAAGATAAAGGATGAGGCGACATTATATCGACTGGCAGAAGTCCAGACTATCAAAAATAAGATGGCAACTGGGTGGGAAGTGATGGGGTATCTATCCACTCAATCACTAGTCGGCCCACTCGACCATCATTGGTATCAGATTTATATGTATTTGTTCAGAAAATATATGCCAGAACAGGCAAAGATGATTGACATCGAGGAAATAGAACTTGGAATAATGGAACAACAAATGTTGGAGAGAATTCAGCGGTGGATGTTCAAACAGCAGTGGGATCACATCAAGGTCAAGAGAAAAGAGTCGGAAGCGGAGAAACAAAAGACTCTTGACATAGTATTCGAGGAAGTGAAAGCATGAATGAAACCAAAGAAGGATTGTCGACCATTATCGTGGTCGGACAGGCGAATGGAAAGTATGTCAACGAGGCTGTGACAAAGGAATTCGAGGGCAAGGTATTGATAACGGCGAGGCCCGATGGTGCAGTCATCGTTCATAATCTTTCGGCAGGTGTACGACCCATCTGTTACATAGATGGTGGGGCCGAAGTATCGATAGCGAGGAATGTCATAGACGCAGAGATTGAAGTGTTCTGCAAAACGGAAAGCGGTGAGAACTTGACACTCTCATTCACTGAGGTCATGGCAATACAGGGAATTCCAGACAAGGAATGTGATAGTCTTGCTCTGGCAATCCTGAAGTGCGTGTTCGATATGGGTGGGAACTATGGAAGGACGACAATAGCAAGAGTATTGACCGGGTCAGTATCCAAGAAGGTGCTGACGATCAACGTATCGAAGTTGAGTCATTATGGTGTGGCCAAGAGTCACAACATGAAAGAAGTCCTGACATTGATTGACTGGCTCATCGAGGAGAACTACATTGCCTACGCAGAGGACACGGAATTTCCGGTTCTCGTCATCACATCGAAGGGACTCGATATACTGGCAGGTGGAGATGAGCTTCCAGTGGAAGTGAAGGCGTGATCGACTGCAAGGTGACATTATATCAGCCAGGAACAGAAACGAGGTATCTGCTCGTTCATGGTCTGGTTGATGACCCAGAGGATGCCAGAACGATAGGATGTCAGGTCGGCTCACTATTTCTGGCATGGGAAGGTCACGGGGCCTATTACTTCTCCGAAGGAACAGTCCCGACATATCTGGCAGAGAAGTTCAGGATACAGAACTTCATGCTGGATGCAATCGCACTAGTCCAGTTCGTCAGAACGAGGCTCGGAATTCCATTGATGCTCGGGCCTCATGTCCATGATACCATGTGGTGTATCTGTCCGATATGCAAGTTGCCATATCAACACAAGAACGCTGAAAGCAGATGTTACTGCTATGGAGTCGGATACCATGAAACTGTACTCTCTGATGATTAACGGTGAGTATTACATCTGGAAAGAGGGAAAGCTCAAGGACAAAGTCAGATTGCTGACAGGAGAGGAGATAAGGCCGATCGTGAGAAAGCTTCTCAACGAGAAATCAAGGAACGAGATAGGTGATGTATTCACCGTGAGAAGGGTGAGATAGTGAGAAAGAAAAGATTTGGATGTTGCCAGTTACCAGATGATTATATGCACAACTGGTTGACGGCAATAAGAAGGAGAGATGACAATGGTAGTGAAATGTCCAATTTGTGAGAAAGGCGTAACTGACTATGAGGTATGTCAGAGGTGTGGTGGCAAAGGATATTTGCTCAACCATTGGAGAACTCGTGATGGCACGATTCTGTCCATTCCAGATATGGACAATAAACACATTCTGAACTGTATAAGGATGCTGGAACGGAATGTAGGCAACTTCAGGCTCTATTACGAAATGTCCTATGTAATCAATTTGCCAAGACCGAGAACAGACCATGTACAGGACGCAATAGATTCTGAACTTGATTACATGGTGAGAATGGACAACCAGACATGGTTGGAACAGTACCACGAGACGTACAAAGAATTGGTCAAAGAGGCCAGAGACAGAGGAATTCTCAATGAGTAAGACAGACATGATAATCATTCACGACGCATTGTGTTTCGTGATGAAGCCAGAGGTCGAGGAAGCCTTTGACAAGTTCATCAAACGGAACATGAGAAAGAACCCAGAGGTCTGTGATGAATGGAACAGCGGAAAGAAAGCTGGTGGAGGACATGAACTAATCGGCAGGATAGTCGATATCATCAGCGACTTGGGGGAGTCAGAGTGAAGCGTGTATTCGAGATGAAGGGCATAATATATTCGGACAACAAGGTTCAGATTAAAGGTCTGATGAAAACCTACGGTCTGAAGTGGGTAGGCAGTCAGTTCAATGCAATCTGGAAGTCCGATGACGAAACCATCAAGGCAGAGTTCCAGCGGGATAACGGTGTGACAACCCATGCGACATTGACGTATTGGGGGCCAGGAGATACAGAGTTCATCGACCAGTTCACGAAGTATCTGTTACATCTTGGAGCTGAAGGTCATGACGAGGATCACAATCAACAGAATGCCGATATCGAGAAGCTGATAGACGCGGAGATGAAAACCTGGGACTTGGTTCATAAACCAAACGTAGAGGCCATGAGGAAACCGAGTCATGTAGGAATACATCATGGCGCACCTGAAAGTTTCATCGAGGCAGCACTCAGGGACTATGAAAAGAAGCGTCTAATCAAGGTTCAAGAGGTCAGGGAACAGGTGATGAAAGATCACGGTCTGACCGATAAGAAAGAGGACAAGAAAGAAGCGACAAAAGAGGAAAAGGAACAGATGTCCATCGATGACATACTGGCGTTGTGATTGCATTGATTGACATAGAAGCGTTGAGGAACAATTCTCTGGCATGGCTTCAACGTGGAGAGGCAGAGCATTACGAACTCAGCAGGGAGGAACGTCGTAAGGAAATGACATGGTACAACGAACAAGTCCAGAAGTATGACGCAGACATGAAATGGGCGTTATATTGCTATCCGAACAAGACCGAATATCTTGAACGAGCAATCAAGTTTCTGGAACTCAATGAAGATGATGTCTTATTAGACATTGGGGCCGGTGATGGTCGTCTTTCATTGATGGCCATTCAGCAGTTCAATATCAAACAGGCAATCGCAATCGAGTGGTGCGATAAGTGGGTTCAGGCAACCAACGAGTATGTCAGCGAACATGGAGGATTTCCAGAGAATATGACATATAAACAGGGAACATATCAGGATTTCGAGTTTCCAGAAAGCGTGACCAAATGCGTCTTTCTGGCACATCATAATGGAGAGATTACGAAGTTGAATATCCTAAAGAAGTTGTCCAGAACGAATTGTACTCTATTCGTTCACAACTTCATGAAACAAGGAGAATTAATCGGAGAGGTGTTGAAGCATGGAAAAAGATAGGGAAACAGTCAAGGAGAATGAGTATGCTTACTTGAAGTATGAAGGTCAAAAAGTCTCAAAAAATAAAAAGGCGTTGGATGTTATGGGTTATCGCAATGAGGGACATCCAGGTGCGAACGCTCTTTTCTGGCCAGCAGAACTTGGATATGCGTGTCCGATTTGTGGCTATGACAATCTTGATAGGCTTCAATGGTCTGAATATGCAGGATTTATTTGGTGTCCAGAGTGTAATCTCGACATCCCTTCCTGTCTTTGTGTTAAGTTTCCAGAACCGAGACTTGAAGATGTTGAACCATTAAGCAAGAAAGAACAGGTAATCAGGGCGACAGAGATATTTCTGGCAACGATTGAGACTCAGGTTAAAAGAACATTGAAAAAAGAACGTGGTGAGAAGCATGGACGAAATGAAAGACAATTGTAAGAACTACGACAGGACAAAACAAAGATGTAGGGAGTGTACAGACTACAAGCCATACTGGAATGATTGCTATGAGCCAACGGAGGAATGAACATGGTAGAAGTGACAGGAACGGTTGAAGTCGAATATGACGGTGAGATAACTATCAGCATGAACGAACTGGACAGGGACAAGGCAGAGGAATTACTACTGGCCCTGATGAGTACATGGTTCATCCAGAAGGCAGACTTGGACAGAGTGCCAGAGGTGAAGATACCAGTAGTCTTTGCCTTCGAGACAGAGGTTACTCTGGAACACGAACCAATGGACTATCCGTGATCGACATGAGAGAGTTAAAAGAACACGAACTGATGAAAAAGAAAAAGGGCAGACCACAATATTCTGGCTATCCCTATGTCGAGGCGTGTGAGAAATCTCTGTGCTTCAGATGTCGAAATGCAGATACTTGTCACAAGCCGGATACCAACAGGCCAAAGAATCTGTGGTTCAAACCAATAGTTGAATGTACCAACTTCGATGAGGTTGAGGATGAAGAAGTGCTGGACGGTGTGATAGAATGACAGGAACAGAAGGATTGAATATGCTAATCAGCAAGAACTGGGAAACATTCAAGTCCCAGATTGTTGACGAGAATATTCAGGATGAGGATGAGAAGCTCGTGGACGCATTGAACAGGTTGTTCAAGAAGGCAGGAGTTGAAGCGTATGTCAAGTTCGAGGGCAGTACATTCGCCCACGATGAACCATACAGTCATTCGATTAGAATGAGGATTAACTTAAAGGGTTCATCAATGGTTGACATCGTGATAATGCTGAAGGAATTCTGTGAGAAGTACGAATTCTTCAAAGACCTTCACTACATACTGGACATAGGGCCGACACCGATATATCTTGAGGACAGGAAGAAATGGTATGCTGTCTGGTGTCAGATATCTGGATTCCTCACATACTACTTCTGCACAACAGATGAATACAACCAGATCACAGAGGCCATAGCAAAGGACAATGGAGGCATGAGACGATGATGTTGAAGGAAATCAAGTATGAGTTTCATAAATGCAGACAGTGTATCTACAAGGAGAACGTGCCAGGTGACGCACATATTCAATGTTCATTCGACTGGATAACAGCGTTGAAAAACATGACAGTTCCATACTATCCAATCGGGACAAGACATGGTATCAAGCATGGATGGTACAACTTCCCATTCTGTTTCGACCCATTGTGGATGGCAATGCCATGTCCAGCATTTCACGATAAGGACTATGAAGGTGATGACACACCGCCAGTAATGAGAAGTGACGAATCTTTGAGAGTCGTCATGATGATAGAGTTCAGAAAGAAGGCGTTTGAGAGCAGGATCACGGAGGAACAGTTCAACGATTACATTCAAAAATATAACAGGGTAATGAGGGAACTGAAAGAAACAGACACGGAGGACTCTGACAAGTCCTAATATATAGAACAATTTGTATCTATATATACCTATATAATATATATAGGCACTCTTTAAATACTCATAACCCTTATAAGGTCGCCCTAGTGGGCGAGCGATTTAGAAAGTCAGGAGGTAAAGACAATGGTCGAGATAACCAAGGTGAAGTATCGAAGGACAATAATACCAGATAACAAAGAACCGAACATGAGCATAAGAACGTATGAAAACGAGAGTTTTGAATTTGAGGCCATCCCTGAAGGTGACGAGACGACAAATGATGTCGTTGACGCTCTGGAAAGGGAAGTTCTGAAACAGCATGAACGATTAGAGGAAATCAGAAGGCTGCGACGGGACTCCGTTGACATAGAGGATGAGCTTGCGGATATCGAGTCCAAACTCAAGGCAGTTCAAGACGGCGACAAGGATGCCATGTGGGACGAAAAGAAGCTTACAAAGAGAAAGGTTGAATTATCAGAGCTTCTTGGTCGGCTGGGAAAGTAATGGAACAGGACTCAGTGGAAACAACAGAACACTACGAGGCAAAGATCGAGATTGTCCGTAGTCAATCAAGTCCGAAAGTCGTTGTATCATTGAAACTCGTTGCCAGTCTGGACAAGTTCGACAAGATGCCAGAGATGATAGCCAAAGGAACGAAGGACATTTACGACCAGGCGAGTAAGCTTGGATTGTCATTGATGGCGTGATGTCATGAAGTTTAGGATAGACTTCGGTAGCACATCTAACAGACCAGGCTCAAAACCATGCAAGTCGGCGTATAATCGTGGATTGTATTGGTTCGTAGAAATAAACACATTAGAGGAATTGCTGGCACTACAAAAAGAGGTCAATGAACAAATCATATTGAGAGGTGATAACTCGATATTGATTTATGATACTTGGTTGGAGTGAACATCATGGGGGATGAGATAGACGAACAACAGCGGATTGACGAAATCTTGAGAAATAAGAGGATGGCGAACATCCAGTCAATCCCATCACATCAATCTCCTTTCCGTTCTGGAACGGTACGTCGAAAGGAAACAACAAATATAGGAGGTAAAAGACATGGGAAAAGCAACAAAAGAGTCCGACATCGTCTGTGATGTCGAGGGCCTCAAGGGTGACACCTTTGAGGGAACGATTGAGAGCGTCTCGGTGGAAACAAGGGAAATAACAATAGACGAGGGAAAGGACACCGAAAGGAAAGAGAAGCGGGACTACATACACATCGAACTTGAGGTTCCGTTCATGCAGGACGACACCTTCAAGGTCGATCTGCCAGTAAGTGACCGGGCCGAGTCAGGCTGGGGATACTGGTTGAAGGCGTTGAAGGATGACTGCGGTATCGAGATTGAGAAACTCAAAGACCTTGAGGGACTCAAGCTTGAGTTCGAGAGACGCCCGATCGTTCTTGCTTCTGGCTTCCAGGCCAAGAAGGACTGCCCGATGCCTATCGCTGACCTCAGTTAGATAGGCCGGGTCACAAACATTGGAGAGAGAGGGTCAAACTTCTCTCTCCACCCAACATATCTTTATCATGTCTGGACGGTTAAAATCCGTCAGACTTGCAGGAGGTAAAACTCATGGCAGTGAAAAAGACAAAAAAATTGGACGAGGACAGAGATGATGACGCTCTTGAACGATTAGGCAAGAGTGAGAAAGGAGGAAAGGATATAAGTGCCACCATGTCCAAACTCGTCGATACTGCCGACAAGGTCGAATGGGAGGAATTGCCAGAACTGGACATTCCACCTATGGCCGTTGAGTTCATAGGAGAACAAGGTTCAGGAAAGACACATTGTGGTCTTTCATTCCCAGAGCCAGCTCTCTGCGACACAGAGGGTAAGGGTTGGGTTGTTCTCAAGAAGTTCGGAAATAATCGTTGGTTCAGGGCAAGAACCTTCGGAGATGTTCTGGACTTTGTCAATACGATACTCAATGACGATTCGATCAAGACGGCGGTATTCGACAGTTCAAGAGACATTGTGGACATGGCAGAGAGGTTCGTGCTGAAGGAACTTGGTAGAGACACGTTATTCTCGACCAAAGGCGCGGTATTGTACTCTCATGTCTATGGAAAGATTGACTGGATAATCCAGACATTGAGGATGGCAGGAAAGAACGTGGTCTTTACATCCAGGCTCAAGGATGAGTACATAGATGACAGGAGAACTGGAAATCAGATCACAGACGGCTACAAGAAGGCAGGGTATCAGGTTGACCTTCAAATCCGTTTCACGACACGGATAAAGTGGAACGATGAAACCCATGTAGTCATCCAGCCAGTTGGTTATGTATTGAAGGATGGGTTCATCAGGCGTGGTGTCTATGCACCATACATCAAGGACGCAACCTTCGATGGTATCTGTGAGAACCTGCTCGAACCAATCGAAAGCACAGACAAGTACATGACCAAGTTCCTCAAGGACTTGGGGTTGACGGAATGAGCAAACAAAAGACACTCGTTCCAATAGACGCTCCGAAGCCAGGTGAGGAATTCATTCAGACAAAAGAGATAGACGACATCCAAGTGATGAAGTTCAGAAGGCAGAAACGAGACTTCAAACCGTACAAAATCAAGACAAGGGATGGTGGACAGCATTGGTTAAAGAAGGTCAGCCAGAACCCGAAGCACCTGATATTCGTAAACCATAAACCAGTAGCAACCTGTTCTGTCAACTATACACCAGTAGCACACAGTAGGTTGAAGGATACTTGTCTGGAAACTCTCTCTCAACTGAAGTTGAAGCCGTTGGACATTGAAATCAGGATACCAAAGACGTATCAATGGGTGATGACGGTAACTCTGGAAAGAGATTACAAGTTGCCCATAGGACACCTTCGACAGTTCGAGAACTTCGATTGGGGCATTGCCCTGACGAATTCCTACGACTTGAGCATGGGCATCAACGCCATGATCTATGTCTATCGACAGATATGCAGTAACGGACTCTACGGATACGACCCTATCGACAGGAAACGATTCATCCACATCGAGAGGGAACGTGACCAGGCAGTAATCAGGGAAAGGGTCAGGTCTTGCATTGAGGACACGGTCAACCATGTCAAGGACTACTTCAAGATACTTGAGGAGATGTCACAGAGAACACCAACGAGAGAACAGATGGCACTCATATTCAATCGATTGAACATCAGAAAGACGGAGTCTGTCTGGTTGAAGGATTTCGGTGTTGAGATAGAATGGGACAAGTCCGACATCGATACTGTCAATCTCGATGGCGACCTGGCGAACACAGAGTACGACCTACTCAACGCGATAACATCTATCTCTGGACGAGTTGAACAGGTATCCAGAATGTTCGAGCTTCAGTTTGGCATCATGGAAACGATACAGAGGGCAAGGAACGGATAATATGGCAACAAACACCACAGGATTATATGACGAGATAATAGCACATCTCAAGAGAAAAAAGAGGATGCTGTTCGTTGACGAACTGGCCCCACCTGCGATATGTTCTGTTGGTGCTCTGATAGCCAACCTTCGACAGAAAGAGGAACCATTCCATTTCGTAGCCGGTGACAATGAGGACTTAGGTTTGAACCTAACCTATGTCGGCCCATCTGGACTGAGCAAGTCACACGCCATGAAACAGTTCATGAAAAAGGATGTTGGACTTTTACCTCATGCAGTAATAAAATCTGCGTTCAGAGGGAAAATAACCGAAGCTGGGTATATTGGAACAATCAAGGAAGGAGAACCAAAGTATGGTGACGCATACAGATTTGCCGAAGGCATTCTGGGTTTCAACGAGATTACTAATCTATTCTTGGCGACACAACAGGAACATTCAGGAGAACTAATCAATCAAGTCATGGAAAGTCTAACAGAGAGACAGGTATCCAAATCCCTCGGAGGTGCTGAACCACTCGAATACGAGACATGGGTAACGATATGGGGTGGTGTCCAACCAAAGAGGTTTGACTTCTCACAGGGACTTGCCAGAAGGTTTTTCTTTGTGGCAAGGAACTGGACATTTCAGGACTTGAAGGCATTGAAAGACAGGAGAAACGACAGGGGCCGTGAGAACCGTATCGACATGAAAGAGGTCGAGTCTATCAGACGACAGATTGCCAAAGCTGTCAAGACATTCGCAGCCAACGACATTCAATGGGACGAGAAAATATACAAGTATCTTTACAACAACACGGAGTCACATCTCGATATGTATCTTGTCGAAAAGATACTAATCGGCAGAGAAGTCATAGACCAATGGGAGAACGATGTAGTTGTGATCCGTGACAACCAAACGAACAGAGGACTCGTTGACATGACAATCCGTATGCAAGAGATGGTGTCCGAAGGAAGCGACGTTTCTCTTATGATTAACGTACTGGAAAGCCACGATGGAGGGCCTATGCCAGTATCGGCACTATGGTCGGACTTCAGGCGTTTCTCATATCAACTCAACACATTCTTTCAACTACTGGACACCTGTAAGCGAATGAAAGTCGTCAAGGTCACACACAATAATGGACAGCAGATTGTGACTCTCAATAGGAGAAGGAAAAAATGACGTTCACCTGTAAGACATGCGGATTGCGTGACCATAATACTGGCGTATGCAGTAGGTCTGGAAAAAAGGTCAAGGATACGAACTCATGCACAAAGCACACAAGAATAGAATACAAGCGATAATGACTATATGTCAATCATAAGACATATAGTTCCCTTTTACACAAATTCTTTCCATTGTTAAGTAAGTAAGTATAAGTAAGTAAGTAAGAATAGAAAGAATTTTATATAATCCCGATATACCCTTAAACTGTCAGAAAGGTTAAAATCCTTAATGACGGACAACTTTATAGGATGGTATGCACGATGAGAACAGCTGATGAGGAAACTACGAGAGTGAATTACTCTATATTCAGAAGGCAGGACAAAGCACTTCGAGATTTGGATAAGAAAACTCCGGTCAAAGGTGGAATAAGCGGTCATGTACGAATAGCGATTGATAACTATCTGGATATGTCGCCAGAGGAAAGGGAACGTGAAGTTCCAAAACATTTCCAGCACATAATCACATTGCTCGAATACATGAAAATGAAAATTGCCAAAGGCAAGAAAATGAGCGAGTGGAACATATCGAAGGGAGAGATGATGACTCTTGGCTTCGGGAAATACTGGTATGAATTCTCGGCAGTTGTCGAGATGATGGTTCACTCACTCGGGATGAAAAAGATTGACGTTCTGCATGAGAGCGTTGTTGCCGAATTGGAAGGATCACAAGACCGTGTAAGAAAGGAACGGCTCGGGTTCAAGATTGTATTCATGGTTCCAGTAACTCGAAACAGAATGTGCCAGATAAGAAATGCAATCGAGGATGACCTGAAACACTTTGGCAGAGTGAAACCTCTCGTAAACGGTGAGAAGCTCGGTGAGTAGATGTCAGAGTATATATCACCAGACGCAGACAAGTTACTGGCACTCGTCAAGAAAGTTGGTGGTGACAGGAATAGATGTAACCTTCCTATCAAGTTCGCAAATGTCGAGGATAAGGCCAGATGTTCGATATGCGTCTATAAAAGGTCGATACCAAACAACACTCATATCCAATGTGCGTATGACTGGTTGAAGGGTCTTGAGATGGGGAAGGTCAATATAATTCCACTTGGCAGTTCATCTGGAATAGGTCAGGGATTGTATATGTTTCCAGTCCTATATGACCCAATCTGGATGATGATTAAGTGTCAGGCGTTCAACACTGTCATGGATGAACAGATGACATTAGATGGCAGAAAAGACGCTATCGTTCCTATGATGGCAGTATTCCAACTCATAACGTGCTATTCATTGAAATCAAAGTCAGGAGGTATAGATAATGAAGGAACAGGAGAAGAAACCAAAGAAGTTGTCGAAACTTCAGAAGCAGGAACAGAAGTTGATTGATCAAGTCGATGACTTGGGCCTAATCAGACACGTTCATCACGAATACTTCGACGAGCCGAAAGAAGTGAGAGGAGAACATGGCCATATGTTCATCTCACATGAAACCTGTGTCGAACTCTACAATGCGAACAACTGGGTCAATATAATGAAGGGCAAGAGAGAAGGAACTGTTGACCAGTATCCAAGAGAACTGTTAGAGCCTGTTGGCATTGGATTTGCCAGATGTTCCGTGAAGGACAACTTCAACAGGAGAGTTGGTCGTGTAATTGCGACCAGTCGTGCGATAAGTTCATTCCTGAACTCAGAACATCTGAACAAGTGATAGGATGGACGAGGTAAAGACGGGCATTTGTCCAGTTCATCTGGCCTCATTGGTGAATGGACAATGCCCACTATGTCTTGGAACGAATAATGAGGCAATGGAAGGTGATGATAATGCACAAGAAAATACCAGACGAATTCAAGTCAAAAAAGGAACTGGACAAAATTAGAAGCCGTGTATGGTATCAGAGATACAAATCACTTGCGGAACTGCTCAAGAAAGGAAACTGTGAGAACCCGGTTGAAGTCCTGAAGCAAGTGGACAAGACGATAAACGATGCCAGAGGATACGGATATGACCATGTTGCGTGTTCGGCCTGGGAATCGCTACAACAAGTCGTCGAGGACATGGGATGGGAATGGAAAGACAATTAGAACCTGTCCCAAAAATCCTCTATCATTGCACCAGACTTGACAAGGTCGATACGATACTGAAGGAAGGTCTGAAGGTCAATACACCATTGAGTCCTGTCAACAAGAGAGTTTACAACAAGAAGGGCGTATATCTATCAACAGAGATGTTTGGATGGATGTATTGGGCAACTGACGATCACACACATAGAGGAGCTGTAATCACAATCAATGTTGAAGGTCTGGAACTCATTGAGGACAGTGACCTTCTGGTAATCAGCGAGGCAGACGGAGAGGTAAAGAACAGAAATCTCATGGACTACATTTGTCCTAACGATATTGAACCAGAGAGAATAATTGCTGTGTCCAGAGAGCAGGATGACAATAGTTTCGTAGAGGAGAGGATAAGATGACAGATAGAATGGATGAATTCGTTGAAGTGTATCAACGAGTATTCGACAGGAGAAAGAGTGACGAAATGCCAAAGAAATCGACAGTACCAATGCTGTTCAAGGAAATGAAAAATAAACAGTGGATAGCGGTACTTGAGGACGCAAATTCACAAGAACCATTTGTTCTTGTTCAAGGCGTAGGCAACACTCCTCTGGCAGCGATTCACTCTCTTGAGAAGCAACTTGAGATATATATAAATGACCCTATATAATCCAGCAGGAGCGAAACGCTTATATAGGCACAAATCTATCACCATTCGGACATGAAGGGATATAAACCTACATGACCGTATAAGGTGATGTGATGAAACAGAAATATGAGTCATACAATATGACACAGCGACTTCTCGACCAGATTAAAGTTATCAACGGTGTTGTTGAGTCCTATGCCAAACAGGGCTATAAATTGACATTGAGGCAACTGTATTACCAGTTGGTTTCCAGAGGAATAATCCCAAACAAAGACACCGAATACAAGAAACTATCAGATTTACTCGTAAAGGCGAGGATGTCTGGTCTTGTCGATTGGGACGCGATAGAGGACAGGACAAGGGTTCCGAAGCTCGATTACTCAGTTGACGACATTCCAGATGCCATTGACGATACCATCAGTCAGTACAAGTTAGAACGATTACAAGACCAGAAAGTGTATATCGAAGTCTGGTGCGAGAAGGACGCATTGAGCAACATCCTTCGGAGAATGACCAACAAATTCCATGTCAGGTTGATGATAAACAAAGGATACTCAAGTGCAAGTGCAATGTATCGTGCGGCCCAAAGGTTCAGGAGACACGGAACAGGAAAGAAAAAGATACTTCTGTATCTTGGTGACCATGACCCTTCGGGACTCGACATGATAAGGGACATAGGCGATAGATTGAATACATTCGGCGTAAGACTGGACACACCAGACGGTTATCCGATTCACTTGGGTATTACAAGAGAACAGGTCGAGGAATACGAACCGCCTGAAAATCCAGCAAAGATTACTGACCCACGAGCCGAGTGGTACATCGAAGAACATGGAGAAAGTTCATGGGAAGTCGATGCTCTCGAACCATCAGTCCTAAACGAGTTGATCGAGAACGAGATATTCGAGTGGATTGATGAGGACAGGTTCAGGAACAAAGTCAAGCAAGAGAACGTTGACAAGTTGAAACTTGAAAATCTCAAGGACTTGATCGATGACCTCGATGTAAATATCGAAGTGTCATGTGTGAACTGTTCTGAACAAGTCCAGGCCGATGACGATGATACTATATACGACATGGATGATGACAAATGGTTCTGTGGTAATGAGTGTCACGATGAATACAATGCCGAGTAATCGGCAACCTTTACCTTTATGGGTCTGTGGCTCAGTTAGGCAGAGCGTCGGGCTTTTAAGGTCATGTGGCGAGGTTCACTATCTCCGTTCCAAGCTGAATGATGAGAAACTGATTGACCCACATGATTTGGAGATACCCGATGGTCGCAGGTTCAAATCCTGCCAGACTCGTAATCATACGCAACAATAACTCAAGAGCGAGGTAGGGTAGTCTGGTAATCCCAATGGGCTCATGAGTCGGATGTGAAGTTTCTGCCCTGATCCTCCACTGATGACACCAGTCACCATGATTGAGAAACCCATTAATCTGTGGTTCGAATCCACACCTCGCTATCGGGTAACACCGACACATGGCAGGTAGCATGAAGTCCGGTCTATCTGAAGTCGCCGAATGCGTGTACTGGTGGCTATCGGGCGTGATGCCACATCTTCTTTGCTGGCTGGCATTAGAAACTCCAACAGAGCACGATACTACGGTTTGTCGGTGTTATCCATATCCGTCGATGATGAGTGCGACCAGAGTTGATCCATCAGATGCTTGAGAAAAGGGACTGCTGCACTGCCCTGTTGGGAGATGACATAGTTCCTCTAAACTGAGACGGATAATCATTCGCATATGGATGTGATGTGATGGCTGTAAAGAAAAAGCAAGATAAACTGGCCAAAGAGCCAGCAAGTGCCAATTTCAAGGCAAGGATTGAGTGCAGTCTGCTTCGTGGAATTGCGTCAAGTATTTCCATGTTGACAGATGAGGCGAAGTTCAAGATTGGCAAGAAAAAGTGGGTTATACAGGTCGTTGATCCAGCACACATTGCCATGCTTGAATTGGAGATTGATGTCAGCAACTTCGAGGATTATATCTGCAAGAAAGAAGGTGTCGTAGGAGTTGACATAGACAAATTGCATGACGCAATCAAGTACGTCAAGGACAGGGACATTGTCAGGATTGAAACCGACATTCTGAAAGTGACAAGAGAGAAAGAAGGTAAGGACGTTGTCGTGAACATCGACAGGATAAAGATTGACGATGGCCTATGTTCAAGACGTTTCAACCAACCAGACACGCTTGGAATGTCAGAACCGAAAGTTCCAAATCTGAATCTGAAGTCCAACTTCGAGATGACATGGGTAGATTTCGGTGACGCTTTGAAGCGTTTCCAGAAAATATCAGACCATGTCAAGATTGCGTGCTTCGAGGAAGGCATTGAACTGTCAGTCGAGGGCGACATCGACGAGTGCGTTGTCAAGAAGCCGAAAGACCTACTGGTATCATACGAGTTCGGCGGTGTCGAGGATGAAACAAGGAAAGACCATATCAGGTCATTGTACCCATTGGACTACATGACCAGTCCATTCAAGTCATCAAAGATGTCTGGCATGAGTCCGTTGTTCAAGCACGAACGATGGCTCAACGTGTGCAAGTTCTCATTGAGTGATGACTATCCGATCAAGATTGAGGCCCAGAGGAACGGTGTCAGTATAACATATCTACTGGCCCCACGCATTGAGAGTGAATAAAATGGCAGACAAGGTGATATTCAGGACAGGCGTTTATAGGTGTCCGAAGTGCAACCATGAATGGTTGTCACAAGAGAGGCCAGATAAATGTCCTAACTGTGGCTTCAAAGAGTCAGGTGATAAACATGACAAGGCAAAAGTTTAGAGGGAACATCCTATACGAGCCATCTGGTCGGGCATTGGAAACGGCCAGGTTCGTATTCGGCGGTGTGAAACCCATCATCGTGTGCAATCTGGCCAAGTCATGCTCTCATATGTGTTCATATTGTTACTGTCCAACCGTATTGAAAATGACGAAGGAACAGTTTCATAAGAAAGTCGAACTCAAGAACAAGGTGCTTGAGAAGGTGGACAAGGACTTGGACAGGATAAAGTTGAGAGATGACTTCGACCCGAGATTCGTCTATCTGGGTTTCGTTGGCGATCCGTTCGTCAACGGAAGGCCAGACATTCAGGATATGACAACTCTTGTCATGGAGAGGTTGAGGCATGAGGGATACACGATATGCACTCTGACCAAAGGCTCATACATGACGGACAAGATACACTATACACCAGTGATACCAGATTGGTACGGTATCTCACTAGTCAGTCTGGACGAAAAGTTCAGAAGGGAACATGAACCGGGTGCGACAAAGTTCTCTGACAGGCTTGCAGGAGCTCAGGCAATGTCTGATGAAGGTGCAAGGCTCTGGGTTTCGATGGAACCTTATCCAACACCCAATCTATCAGACCAGAACATCAACTACGTTCTCGAAATGATTGAAAGGGCGACCAATGGTGAGATTGAAAAGTTGATATTCGGCAGGTGGAACTACGATACCAGAACAAGAGGGCAAGAGGCAGAGTTGTTCTATATAAAGACAGCAGAAACGGTTGTCGACTTCTGCAAGGAGAATGGTATCATAGTCAAGGTGAAAGACGACATCCTAAAGACAGTGGATGAAGGCGATCAACATAAACTTAGGTGAGAATATGAGTGAGACAATGAAATTGGATTTGAAACAATATATGCTTGAACACGTTTCCATCAAGGAGCTTGAAGGTTGCGGAGAGATAACGCAACGATTGGCACAGGTCATTCCAGAGAAATTCTGGATGCTTCGGCACATGAAAGACAGCAGAAAGAGTATCATGTTGTTGACGTTGCCATTTGACGACCAGATAAGAGTTCTCTCTTATTATCTGCTGACAACGATGAAAGTGAGAAATGAACAGATTAAACTTCTGGATGGCAACGCCCAGTATATCGAACAGTGTGAGGGAGCGATAGCTGTCCTGAAGGAGATAATCTCTGACCAGAGTGAGATACTTCAGGGCGACGAGATGTGGGAGGAATGTCCACGATGTGGTGACAATAACAGGTTCATCAAAAATGGTTTCTGTATCTCATGCAATGCCTACATTGACGATGAGATAGAGATTATCGGTGTTGACTTCGCCAAAGAAGGTACTGAGTCTTATTCTCCGTGTCCGAAGTGTGGTGAGGACAGGATAAGCAGGGGAACAGCGATATGGTGTCCACAGTGCGATACCACTGAGGATGAGGAGAGGAAACTGGACGACATGATCGAAATGCAGATTGAACAGAAACAAATAGAGGAACACGAGAAGGATGAACATGGCAGTCAAGAAAGTTAAGCCGAAATACGAAATCAAGTTCTCGTTCTGCCCAATAGACAAGCACAAGGGAGAACTATGGGAGAAGTTGCAGGACAGGGACTTGGACGAACCGTGTGAGATTATCGACATCGACCTGGAATACTCTGATAACATCCTGTTAGGGTGGTGGAGAAAAGACACATTTGATGACTTCACAAAAGATGACATCAATCAACTCATAGCAAAGTTCAACAACGGACTTACCAATGTGCCAGGTATCCTCTTGACATTCGATCACATGGACGGAGAGTTCACAACATTCAGGACTTGGTCAGCCAGAAAGGTACAATACTACATGATGTTACAGGACGATTGCGAAAAGCTGGCCATAAGAACGCCATTGAACCCAAAGAGCGTTGCATGATGATGAGATGTCATATATGTGGTGAGGAAATCGATGTAAAATCTCTCGAAGCATATTTCGATGAGGTTCTTTACGCACACTTTGGACTGGTAATGACAAGCGAACAGGAATTAGATGAGGTAAAACATTCGAAGGTGATGAAATGAAATTGACATTGAGAGCAGGGCCGATATTCATAAAGACAGACAGTGTGATGTCAGCGATACTGATGATACCATTATTGCTCATTGGTTTCTACCTATTAAGCTGTCTGGCCCTTTATGCTTGGACAGAATTGACTGGAACTCTTGAATTCTCATGGATAAATGCGTTATGGACAATGATTATATTGGGTATCGTGTATTCGATATTCCACCATGAGACAGGTGAGTAATTGCAGACAGTGATCGTGAACCCAGACAAGTTGAAACAACCAAGACGGCCTGGAAGCGGTAAGCGTAAGCAACCGTCAAGAAAGTCGGCAAAGCATGGATACAAGTACGAGTCCGAAACATTGAAATCTCTGGAAAGACTTCAGTTGGACTATCCAGCGTTGTGGTACTATAAGATGGTAGATACTCACTCATACGACTGGATGAAATCAGTGTTGAGAGAACTTGAACAACTACTGGAACAGATGAATGACTTACCATACATAAGAAAACGGTTCCATGACAAACTGGCGAGGATTAAGGAGATACTCAACGTCCTTCAAAAGTTTGTCGTGCCAAAAGTTCCAGCAGACATATTCGTTCTTTACAACATGAGGGCTCTTGTCATAGAGTGCAAGAGTTCTCAACGAAAGGGAGGGTTCGTTCCCTTCGAACCGTATGTAAGTGAACATCAGATCGATGCCGGTCGTCAGATCGAGGGAGCTGGTGTTCCTTACTATTTTTTCATTTGTGATAGAGTATATAAAGGAAAGAACAGGACGTTTATGATTAGATATCCAGACTTTATCAAGATGAGAAAATGGTGTGACCGTGAGAATAGGAGAACCATTCCATGGTCACGCATGGAAAAATATGCAGAAGCGATTCTGCCAAAACAGAAAGGTCAAGTATTCGACTTACAGCCGATAATGAAACATCTGGAATGACAGGAAATCGTATAGGTCAAGAAGAACTTGGGCTAGTTGTTAGAGTGCAACCCATCCCTTCTTATGGCTGGCACTTTTTTAAATTGGCCTATGCGACCTGAATTCACAGCGATATAATGTCGTTGTGAGGAGCTGATGTTATGGCTAAAAAGACAAAGACGCAGAAAAAGATTGAGGCCGAGATGAAACCTGGCAAGGTGTCATTCAAGACAACTTGCGGTCAGTTGAAAGCATTGACATCTCTCACAATGATCATCACAAAGAAAGCGGTGCTCGAATTCACACCGTCTGGACTTGAGGTGAGTGTTGTAGATGAGAAGGTAACTCATGCTGGACACATCACCCTTACTGCCGAAGGAATGGAAGGTTACGGACTCGGAAAGAACAAGACCGAATTCCTTTGTGGTATCGATTTGAAACATCTGCATGAATTTCTCGGCAATCTCAATGTGAAAGATGAGGTAGAGTGTGACTTCGACGAGGAAAAGATGAGGGCAACATTCAAGTCTGGCAACCTGTCCAGAACGGTAGAACTGTTGTTCTCATACGATGACTGGAAAACATGGAGAAAGACCGACCTGAAAATACAGTATCAACACGAGTTCAAGGACATCGACAGCAAGGACATACTGATCGGTATGAAGGGAGTCGAGGATGTCAATGATGACGAGGTCATCTTTGAGTCAAACAAGAGTGGCTTCTTGATAATGGCAGAGGATAGCGGTGACGACATCGAAGTTCCTTTCGGAAAGAAGGGAAAGACAAAGCGGATCAAGTCGAAGTTCAGAGTCGGCCCAGTCAAGGCGATTGTGAAAGAGATGAACGGAAAAGTGACAGTATCGATGGGCGAACACATCCCAATCGAGTTCTCATGGTTTCCAGCAGAGAACATGGGTGCAACCTTCATGGTGGCCCCATTGACAAAGGGTGATTGAATATGGAACATATTATTGTAAAAGTAAAACTGGCAGATTGGCAAGTGGAGAAACTAAAAAATGGCGGTTGTACAGTAATTGAGCAACGAGATATAATCGAGCAATCACAACCCAGTAAAGCCAAGAAGGAGGAGAGCGCATGATTTCGGATGGGGGTGATTGAAAGTGCCCAGTATGTCTGAATTTGTGGTAGTTGAATGTCCGAAACACGGGATGGAATTTCCAGAAAAAGAATGCTTTGCTTGTGAGGAATATAACCACACGCTGAAATCATGTGGGTATAATAAATCACCCAAGGAAGGTGTCAGAATGATAAAGAGACGTTTCCAATGCGAGTCCAGAACTTGCAGATTGGACATGAACGATGACAGTTTTCATGGATGTGTTGTTGAAGTCCCAGAGAACCATGTGGCAATACCAATAGTCTGTCCATTGTACGAGGGAAAGGTCATTCAAACATTTGTGGAGCTGAAGTGATGACATCAGAGCCACAGGAATTCATCAGGCCACAAAGGAAGGGACGAATGACAGGCGTTGATATCCAAATAGACGGTGAGACTTGGACAGACACTCTACGAAAGGCAGAAATTCCTTTGGACACTCCTCTCGATGAACTTCGTATCAAACGGTATCCGTGTAAGGGTGGCAGAATAATCCTCAAGGTCAAAAGGATACAAGCGTAGGCGTGAGCAGAGAAGCGCGTAGGAAGGCATATAAGAACGATTTTGTATAGGAGACATGATTATGAACGGTGAGAACATGAATGATGACGCATTCAAGATGACTATAATATTATCGAGAGAGAAGTGTTTGCCAGTCAGCTTGATACTGAAAGAGAAGTGTGACATCGAGAACATAATGATAGAGGAAGTGAAAGGCAAGAAAATTTGTGATCGATGTGGTGGCTCTGGCAATGAACTCTTGAGACATTATAAAAAATGTGAGAATTGTTCAGGGACAGGAATGGTGAGCAAATGACGATATGTCCAGAATGTCTTGATGGACGGGACAACTACGGAAAGAAAGGCTATTGTGAGATATGCAACAAGCGGATAACGAGAAAGATGAGGGTGAGGCCACCTCTGTTCGGCAGATTCCACAAGCACAAGTGGGAACTCATAGCCTCTGGCAATATCAAGACACCTCAAGGCCATTTCACTATCGGCCTGTTCAAATGTAAAAAATGTCAGGCGAGGGATTGGAACTTGACCGGGTTCATAGAACAGGTAGAGAACTTCGAGAGGGCCCACAGCATAGCACAGAGCAAACGATAGGGCTTTATCTCGGAACGAGACAGACTCTTGAACCTTTTCAGAAAACCCCTATCAGAAACACCCTTTAAGGCACTTTTACGACGATGAGGGCAATAGGAGGGCAACCTCTGTTCCGAAAACAGGAATGTCTTTCTCTATTCTGGTCGATATAGAAAATCCCTTTCCAAACCGTATGTCAATGTCTTGGGCTCTATGGAGTCCAGACACTATATTTTTTGAATTTTGGATTTCGACAATCGTGAGGCCAGGTACAGCGTCTATCATTTCAAGAGCCGTAATCTCCGTATTGATTGTTTTGAACTTGTTCTCCTCAACTTCTACTCTGGCTTTCTCATAACATTCGGCTGCACTCAACAGAGAGTCATCATAGATCGGATTGCCAGCAAATGTCCCATCGACAGCCATTCTATGTGCTGAAGTGTATGTGGCTCTGACACCATCTTTACCAATGACAGTCTGCTTATTGATCACACCATAGGTCTTTGCCTTCGGTTCTCCTTTTATGAGATTGTCACCACCAGTCAGAGTGAACCATGAATTTGCCTCTACAAGTTCAGGTTCTTTTCTGAAGAACAGCTTGTCGCCTTCCTCATAGAGAAAGTAGTACAACGGCCTCTTACCAAACTCTGAATCGTCATAAGCCATATCACGAAGTTGCTTTATGGCTGAATAGACAATTATTCCACGACCATATCTGAAATCATCTGGTACAAAAACAGATGGATTTGTTCCATTGAATCGTGTAGTGAATGAGATGTCAAGATTGTCGATAAGTGAATATATGGCCTGTGAGACTTCAAGACCATCCAGATTACTGTATTCATCTATTATGACAGAGTCCTTATTAGCTGAATAGAGCCGACCATGAAGTGCCAGTTGTTTTGTCCTCTCTCCCAATTCAGATGTCACGAAACCAGTGAATGTTGGCTTGTCTGGAAGTTCATCAAGCCCGAGATAAATCTTTATGACATCGAGAGATGAGAAGTACTCGAACAATCGGCCATTTGGATTTGGATAGACTAGTGAAGCTGTCCAGATTTCTCTCTGTTTCTTTATGGTTCCAGAGTTAGGGTTATCGAAGCCACTATCATTCACGGTGACTTCGATCTTGGGTTTTCTCAATAATCGTACCATGTGAACACCTCACACTTCCGACCTCTCGAACACCCTGAACCCAAACGACCAAGTCACATAGTTTCTCGTTGTCTGTGTAATGCGATATCCAGTAATCCTTCCATCAAGCCTAACGGTTATCCCATCCTTCTCGTCAATGATCTCAATTCTTGTGTATTCCTGAGTTTCCTGACGTTCTCTTATCTTGTCGATATCGTCTTTGAAGTCCTGTCTGGCAGATAGTCCATTGATTGTATAGACTCTGTTTCTTATTGCATATGGTAGGTCAATCTCTCCAACACCGTCCATGATTGATAGTTCTTCAGCGTCGGAAGCCCTGCTCTCCTCTCTCATGCTAACAGTGGTGTTCGGCCCGAACTCCAAGAGCGTTGGATCTCCGCTTATGACTGTGACATCTTCTCCTTCTCCAACGCCCTGCGTATATGTCTCACCAGTATCGGTGAATATTCTCAACCTGATTTCCTGACTTGAAGTTGGAACGACATCGAATACAGGCCCCTCGTCAATATGCCATGAACCATTCACATAGTAGTCATACTGGCTTATCAAAGCATCGGAGGCCACTGGTTGAGATTTCGCTCCAATACATCTTACACTCTCACCAGATACAACTTCAAGAGGTCTGACGATTAGAATTGCCTCTGGCGTTGTATCATCCACCGTCTTTGTACAGACAGTATCGAGGTCTGACCAGTAACCATCGGAACTTTCAAGTCTGCCTTTTATGACTTTGGCCCCTGTTTCAGAATATCTGTGATATATTGTGAACGATGTCTTTTCAATATCGCTCTCTATCCAGTATCCATCAACTGCGTCACCCCATTCTACATAGGCTCTCTTGCATGGAATTGTTGAGTTCAATGTTATCGATACCAGTTCTCCGACATCAACATTCTCAGTTGCTTCTGAATGTGTGCAATCTGGTCTTATGAATGTGACAACACCTGAATATGTGGCATCATCACCAGTATTCTCATTGTCCTCTGCCGTCACCATGTAGTAGTAGTTCTGATTTTCGGACAGAGCAGATGTGTCAATGTAGAAGTTTGTGGACGGGTCTGTTATCGTTGCTATCAGCGTGGCACTACTCGGAACTGTAAATGGTGTTGTCTTACGATAGACTTTGTAAGCTGTAAAGCCAGCATCACTAACCTTTCCCCAATCGAGTCTTGGTTGTTCTGGATTGTCTGGATTTGGTTTGATCGTCAGGAACGAGTCCTCATCTATGAACGCTTCCGGTGGATAGTCACGATAGATGATACGAAGTACTGGACGATATGATGGTGTAGCATTTTCTCTCGAACTGAATGATACGCCTTTGTTCTGAAGGTCAACGAGGTTACGAAGATAGAACGACTTCTTCTGTCCGAACCCGAGAACCTTCGTCAAGTCAAACTCGACCCATGAACCTATCGTTGGCCCTGCCTGAACGGACTCGATGGCGACAGCGTCCTCGGCTGCAAGAGAGTCGTGATCTGTGGAATTAGCCCAGATAAGAGCATCATCTCTCTTGTCCCAGTTACAGTATCCAGCACCACCAGTTTGTGTTCCTTCTTGCCACAAAGAGTCATCTTCCGACAGAGGAAATATACCAACACCAGTCGGCGTAGCACTTCCTGCTGTCTGAACTCTCAATCTCAATAGGATTTGCTGGATTTCATCTGCTTCTGGCAAGTCTCTGGAATATGGCATCGTGACTTCTATAATCGCCATCTCTCTGGAATACGGATCTGTGTCATACTCATTTACAGCCAGGAGAGAACTGTGACCATAGTTAGATGTTCTCATATCTTTATTTACCCACGAATCCTTTGATACACCGATCAGGTCAGAGTCGTAGTCCTGATAATCAACAGTCACAAGCTTGAATTTATATGCCATCTTATCCACCCCTTCCAGAATTTGACAGTATCTCCAATTCACTTGTCATGTAATCGACCATGTCCGTTGATACAACTGAATTCTCTGGAATGTTAAAGATGACCGTCATGTTCGAGCCGACACTTGAAGGTGTCATCATGCCAGCACGACCAAGAACCTCTCCTCTGTGAGCATAGATAAGACCAGTGTCCTCAACTGTTCGAGCATAACCTGGCGCGGTCTGACCTTTGAAAGCGATAGCACCGATACCTGCGACAGCTCCTGCAATAATTCCAATCATGGCCGCAACGTATGGGGCCGCACCTATTCCAAATGTGGCAGATCCGACCTTGGCCGCACCTTTGGCCACTTCTGCCGCCGTCTTAATCCAGTCCATGACAGCGGAAGCTTTGGTAATGGCCGTGTAGGCAATGATGGCTGCACCAAGACCTATGAGGACAACCCTCAACGCCCCACCTGCCTGAGTGAGTCCTTTCCACAACAGATAGACACCGCCGAGCATTATCATCCATTTAGCCATTGACAACATCAATGCCTTATTCTCCATGTTCATGAACTGCATGGCTGCGGTCACGACTTGGATTGGGCCAAGCATGAACCTAACGGCTGTCGCT
>Ga0180434_10000589_pt1 | contig 53127 bp, 48 predicted proteins | sample SS_ome_7_FD_132453 | JGI IMG/M metagenome (GOLD analysis project Ga0180434, IMG submission 132453) | Hypersaline lake sediment archaeal communities from the Salton Sea, California, USA - SS_1_D_2 metaG | ecosystem: Environmental > Aquatic > Non-marine Saline and Alkaline > Hypersaline >... | reverse complement strand
GCTGGGAATCCTAGGTCCGGAGGCTCGGTTTGTCATGTCAGCCTCTCCCTGCTCTGAAAATGAGCTGGTAGTAGAATCAACGGGGGCCTCTTCCGACTGTATCCATCGATCCTGAAAATTCGGGGCCACCGGCTGCGATATATCCATGGCTGGCCCCCGATCGGTCAAGGCTGACCCAGAAAGAGTAAAGCCTGCCATTTTCAAGAGCGAATCGAAAGCGAACCGTGCGACCAGCCAGCCTCGATATGTCAGATCCCTCTCTCCAGCTAATCATACTAATGGTCGAGTCTCCTTTCACTGGTTCGCATAGAGCAAGGGCATACTCTCCGACGGACTGCCCGTCCATGTCCTGTATCTCAACGCGGAGGGAGCCCTCGGGAGCCTCGAGATTGACGAAGAGGTACCTGCCCCCGAACCTCACCGGTCGTGTGAGAAGCTCGCCCTCGGATTCCGCGGCGTCCATCGAGGCAAACCCGTCCCGCCGGAGCGTCGCCAGGCCGGTGGAGCACCTCCCGGAGGTGCTGGTGCCCGGATAACCCGCACGCCCGCTCACGTAGAAGTAAAGGAGGTCCCCGACGATCAGGCAGCAGCCCCCGCAGGACTGTACGTTGCCGAAGTTCCAGTCCCCGCGCCTGTCAGAGGTCCCGATAAAGGGGGTACGATCGGGCCTGTGCCAGTGGAACCCGTCCCGGCTGAAGCCCAGGAAGACCTGGTTGATCTTCGGGCGATCCTCGGGAACGCCCGGGTAGATCGTGAACATCCCCAGGAGGATGCTCTCGTAGGGGGCGGCGTCGAGGTTGTATAGCTCGCGGTTCCTGACGTCCGGCAGTTTCCGGTGGGGCAGGTCGAGCCTGTCCGCGCCCACCCAGACCGGGAGCTTATCACCGTGCTCCCATGCTCCGCCGACCTGCTCAAGGTCTGCAACCTCGGCGTACTTGCGGCGCCGGCCGAAGAGGTTCTGCTTTATGCTGAAGACCCAGACGCCGCGGAAGGGGTTGTGGAAGGCGGTGGATCGGTCGCCGCTGAAAGGGGGCGTCAACAGCCCCTCGTCCCTCCAGTGGATCCCATCACCAGAGAGGAATATCCCGAAGCGATAGTTGCGTTTTTTAGCCACGACCCTCTGGAACATCTTGTACCGGCGGTCAGGGTCCTCCTCGAAATGATCAAGCCAGATCGTGTTAGAGCCCCTCGAGATGGGGGTGTTGCAGTAGACGATGTTTGTTCCCGGGACCACGTCGAGGACGGGCTTCTTCCAGTGGATGCCATCGACGGATTCCGCGTAGGAGGTGGACTTGTCGTAGCCGCTCATGTACCACATTTTGTACTTCTCGTCGAGGGGATCGTACCAGACGCCGTCGCTGAAGACCATCGCCACGGGGCTGGGGTACCCCTTGCACTCGGAGTCAGTCTCCCAGGGCTGATCGGGCTCGAGGACCGGACTGGCGGGGTGGTACTCTGCCCTGTGGTAAGTTCGCTTGAGGTCTGTGTGCTCTATGAGGAAGTCGTCGACGAAGAGCTGCCTGCCGAGATCGATGGGAATTACCGGGGGAATGTGGTCAAGGTATGGAACCGGCATGACATCGGATTGGCTTTCTGATGTGATGCCGTAGTCCGGTGGCCATTCGGGTGGGATGGCAATTCCGTTGTATAGAACCTTTTGATCTGTCAAGCACTGCCCCCTTGATGGGGGAGTAAAAAAGTGTTAATGGAGGATTTCTCCGTTTTTAATGGGTGCAGGGGCCATCACTCTATCGTGATAGTTCTCCTCCTCTTCTTGCTCTGGGTTCCGATACATGCTTAACAGGGCTCGAGGGCAAGGACGCGTATTGTCCCGGGTCTGCCCGGTAAATTGTCTGGTGGACAGGGGTAACTTCCGGGATGGTTCTCTGGGCGCTCATGGTCAATCGCAGGCTGCGACGGGACATGGACAAGGTCCATGAGATTGCGACTACCTCGGACGAAGCTGGGTGGTGGTTACCTCCCTGTACAGCTCCCTCCTCACCATAACCCACCAAAGGAATGCACCGGAAATCAGGGCGGCGGCCGTCGTGGCCATCCACTCGGAGACGTATATCCAGAAGAGGGCGTCGTCCTTGGCCCTTCTGGCCTCGTCCATCGCCTCGTTGACAAGGTCTATAGCATCATCCATCTTGCCCTCGGCCTCAACGTATCTGCGCTCGAGGTAGTCCATTTCTGCCTCGGTCTTGGCCTCGTTTCCCTCCTTCAGTATGGATTCCGCCTGGATCGTTTTGGCCCCGAATTTCGAAACGAAGTTGACGATCCCGTGGAACATCGAGGCAGATTCGTGGAAGTAGGAGAACTTGGTCTTGACAGACCGCTTGTTAACAGCCTCATCGAATGAGAATATTTCGCCGTTGATGGTGTAGGTACATACGTTGTAGAAAATTAATTCCCACCACGGGCCCACCTCCCTCCAGTGTATGCGGTCCTCGGCGGGATGAATGCCAAAGGACCAGGTCTCGGTGTCCTCGAAGGGCCAGGAGATGAATGCGGGTTCCTCCGGCGTGCCAGCCGGACCCTCGGTCATGTAGAGCCATATGGTCGCCCCAGCCTTTGCATAGCAGGGCCGGCTCGTCCTGTATATGCGGAGATCGTAAATTCCCGTGCTCTCGAACACGCTGAACAACTTTGGTAAACCGGGTGCAACCCTGAACGGCCTGTTTTCCCACCAAAGGTCAACAACCCCGGTTCTCGATTCAACGACGAACCTCTCGTAATCGACGGGGAACACCATGTTGATCGGGCTGTTCAGCCATGGATCCTGCACCTCGGCGTGATTGCTAAGGGGATACCCTATGGAGGCCTTTCCCTCGATGCCAGCAAAACGGGCCATCATCTCCTGCTGCTGGGGAGTGAAGAAATCGAGCCTGGGGTGGTTGAAGAAGAGGACGTCGTACTCCCGCATGTAGTCATCGTTTCTCGGGGTGTATATCCTGCTCTGGCGATAGATGTACTCGTCGGGGAGGTCCGTATCGAAGGCACGGGCCGGTACCAGCGTTATGTCGATGGCGGGTTCATCGTCCCCCAGGTGGTTGGGCCAGCCAGCGATGTCTCCCACCATGAGAAATTCCAGCACGAGCTCGGATCTGGTGGCGCCGGAGGCTGTGGTGGCGCTGAGGAGCAGGATGGTTAGTATGGATATCGCTCTTGCACGGGTCGTCAAGGTTTGGTCTGGGGATGGCAGTGCCTGATTAATTTTTCAGATAGTTGAATATACGATAACCTAATAACCGCCCGGGCAACCACCGTGCCATGCTCAGATGCATACAGGTCGGTGTCGGCGGATTCGGCGGCAGATGGCTATCTGCTATAAACGGGTCGAGCTCGGTGAAACACGCCGCGATGGTGGATATAGACGGGGAAACCCTGGCCAAGGCCTCGGCGGAGTTTGGTGGAGTTCCCGCATATTCCGACTACAAGGAGGCCTTTGGTGATGTCGACGCGGACTTCGCCCTGGTCGTCGTACCTCCCTTCACACACGAGGAGGTTGCCGTGGCGGCATTCGACAGCGGCCTTCACGTACTGACGGAGAAGCCCATGGCCCATGAAATGACATCGGCAAACAGGATGGTAAAGAAATCCATCGACGCTGACAGGACCCTGATGGTTAGCCAGAATTACCGCTTCAGGAAATGGATAAGAACCGCCAGGGCCTACCTGGAATCCGGCGAGCTCGGCGAAATCAGCCACGGGTTCGTGTCCTTCCGGCTAAACCCCGACTGGGGGCCCTTCAGGCAGAAGATGGATGACGTCCTGATGATAGAGATGAGCATTCACCACTTCGACATGATGAGGTACCTGCTTGGCAGGGACCCCGAGTCGATCTACGCGCGCACATGGAACCCGCCCTGGAGCTGGTTCAGGGGTGACTGCGCCGCCGCGATAAGCATCGACATGGGCGGCATCCCGGTCCTCTACGAGGGCAGCTCGGTTTCTTTTGGGGCCCACACCGGCTGGAACGGAGAGTGGAGGATAGAGTGCGAGAAGGGCTCGCTCGATTTCGACGAGAACAGGGGACTGCGGGCGACGACCGTCAAGGGCGGTGAAACGGAGATCCCATTAATAGAGATGGATGTGGAGGACCAGGAGTACTCCCTTTCTGAGTTCGAGTCAAGCCTCGGGGAGAACAGGCAGCCGGAGACCAACGGACCGGATAACCTGAAGAGCCTTGCCATGGTCTTCGGGGCTATCAGGTCGAAGTCGACGGGAGAGGTGGTAGGGTTCGAGGATCTTCTCAAATGCTAGTTCCTGGGACGTTACCGTGTTACCCTTTCGACACCATCGATTCCGCGAAAGTGGGAATCAAAGGAGTAGACCCTGGAGATGCCCAGCTGCCCCATTATAACGAGGGCCAGGGCGTCATTGGGTCCTATGCCGTAATCAACGGCAAGGTCAAGTGCAAGCAGGTAGGTATCCGCGCCGCAATCCATTACCAGCATATTTTCCTTTTCTAGTATGCTCCTGAGGAGTTCCACGAGCTGTTCAATTTTCATGACATTTTCGAGGACGTTCGAAACCTCGCTCAGGTGGACCAGGGAGGTGACCACCTTCTCCCCATTTTCGATCCTCTCGATTATTTCCCTCGCTCCATCCTTTATGTTTTTCTCGTGTTCCTTGAGGGACCTTCTCGGGGCCATGAAGGCGTAGATGAAAACGTTGGCATCAACGAATATCATCTTCTCTCGAACCCCTCCTGGTGAGTATTTCTTCCTTTACTCTGTGGTAATCGGAAAGATCTGAAACATCCACCTTTACCTTGTCGATGAAATCAGTCAATTTTCTTCCCTCTCGCGGGATGATTTTTAACTCGGTCCCGCGGTCTAACAGCCAGACCCTACGGCCCCTCCAGGTTTTGGGGAGCACGATTCTGCCGTAGGAATCAATTTCCTTTTCTTCTGCCATGAATTCATATTATTGGTAATTTATTAAAATATTACCAAGATTAAAAATTATTGGTATTTTTCTGGCATGGCTCGGCTCGGCCAGCGACGGGCCATTCCAGGACTGGCTCAACCTCTTCGGGGGCAAGTTCGACCAGAACAGCGTAATAGCAGATCCCCAGTTCGTTGACCTGGCCGGGCGGGATTTCAGGCTGAAACCGGGTTCACCCGCCCTTGGACTGGGGTTCGAGGAAATAGAGGTCAGCGAGATCGGACTGGGGGACGACTTCCCCCTCCACCTGTCAGAGAGCGTCGAGGAGCAATACAGAATTCCCCCTGGACTCATCCACAGGTGAGTTTCCAGGTGATTCCGGGATATGTGCATCCTCCTATTGCGTGGTCTGGTGCCTGTTTCTGTGTTGCAGGATCACGATTCCTGCAGGTGGGAGGAAACACAGTGCGAGGCTAAGGAAATAGTAGGACGGAGTGTATATTGATAGAATTGGTTTCAGGACAAAGAACAAAGGAACGAAGAGAATGAATAGTATTCCGGAGGCAAGGAACCATTTAGCGTTCCAAGAAACGGAAAACCTCGTTATGAGGAATCCGACCGCAGTGATCCACACTAGGTAGGAGTAGAAGAACTCATCGGCATTGCAGGGGTCCTCGAAGACCATCGTGGTTGGGATTAACAGCACCCACGAGGCGAGGGCGAATATGGAGAATCCTGTCATCTTACGCGAGATCGCATAGCCTGCCGCCAGTAACCCAAGGAAAATGACGTACATGAGGAGGAACTCCTGTACAGGCACATGCTCAATGCCTATGGGGGGAGTGACAAAGTCCAGAATATAGATTCTCTTCGAGACGGCGAACCCGCCAGCGACAACCCCGAATAGCAGGAGGGATGCGACCAGGCAGATTGAAGCATGGTGTAACCTGGGTGATGCTTTTTCGCTGTCCGCAACCGTCATCTGTTAGTATGATGTATCTTGACCCAAAAAAGAAATCGATATTATAGTTCGAATATTGCGAAAACGGAAAAGGACGGGATGGTTAAATCAGGGATACACCATCTCCTGTCTTTTCGACTGCAGTCAGTCCTGTCGTCAATCCCATTTGACCCCGGGGAATGTTAGGTTTCCTGCACCGTTCCACTTCGTTCCTGAGCATTCCGCCGAACACAAATGTAGCGTTCCAGCCAAGTGGTCCTCGAGGTGAGTGCTTGAAGAGAAAGCTCGCAGCTTTGTCGGTGATGTTGCTTGCGGTGTTCAGCACCGGGGCAGCATTCGCCTTTGTCGATGCAGATGAAATATCCGAGGAGGATGCCTCGAGGGGCGTCCGGGTCTACTTCGTTGGGAAGGCAGTTCCCAAGAACGAGGCACCCTCGACCGAGGCCAGGTGCCCGGGCAAGAGGGTGACGCTGAAGGCCATCGTCTCCAATGGCAGGGCCAGGGGTACGATGACCGTCGATGGTGCAGAATACGGGATGTACGCCCGGAAGGACAGCAATGGCGTCTGGCACGGCGTCCTCACGAAGGACGGAGAGAGAGTAGGTATATTCCGCGGGAGATATCTGGGTCAGAGGAAGGTCTTCATAGGTGGTATGAAGCTGGATGGCCAGGTATACGGGCTCTATCTGAGAAGGCTATTCCTAGCGAATGCCGAACCCATCCCCCTGGACGAAAGCGCTGTTTCCCTGGTCGAGTGAGTCCAGAATCTCCCACCCTTTCTTTTTTTCATCTTCCCTTTTTTTCATACCGATATCCTGTACCTGACCAGCTCGATCCCTGAACCGAAGTAGATTTCCCCGTCGAGAATGGCAAAGCCGCAGTTTATTCCGGCTGGGTAGGGGTCGAGGGTTCTGCACCTGTGGTCGGAGGGGTCCAGCTCTATTGCACAGAACGGTGTCAAGCCCACCAACCTGTCTCCCAGGATATCCAGGGAGACATCCAGGACAGGTCCAGGGGACGTGGCGAGTACCCGAGGATTTTCCCCGCCAGACTCCAGCTGGAGCACGCTGTTGGAGGGCCGGGTGGTGAAGTACAGGCAACCATCCATTACCGCCATTGCGTTGATCGAGCCATCTCCTCCGACGGGGATAACGTCCAGCACCTTCTCCCTTGCGGCGGGATCCCAGGCGAAGAGGTGGGCGTCCTCCTCGATCGGCCTCGTACCGCCACCGCCGACGTTGGAGCTTCCCCCGTAGATCAACCCGCTTTTCGGGTCAGTGGCGAGGGTAACGACGCTCTGGTTCGGGATGAGGTGCCTGTAGTTCTCGACGAAGGAGTCCTCTCCCGGGTCATACACGCCCAGGGCACCCCCGTGCTCCCCGTAGGGCGGGAGGCTGCCGATGTAGATGCGCCCGTCGGGACCCACGACCATCGCCCTCGGCCTGAGGTGACCGTCGCCCGCGTAGCCGATGCCCCTGGGGTTGGAGCCGGGGGTGGTACCGTAATTCCAGGGTTCGCCGGGATCGTAAACCGATAGCCACGAGCCAGGGTAGGCACACAGGTAGAGGAGGTCATCCAGGACGGCCATCGAGTATATCTCCCCGTTAACGGCTGTCGGGTTGCCCAGGTCCACCATTCTCCCGGTCCCGGGGTCATACTCGAAAAGCTCCAGGGGCATCGCGGTGCTGCCGTAGATCCTCCCGAGGGGTCCTTCGGCCACCATGAATATCGCTACCCCCGTGCCGGAGTAGGTGAACTCCGACCTCACGAGCCGGCCATCGGGATGACGGATCTCGTAGAAACCGTTTCCCGAGCTTTCAAGGATCCTCCCGTCCCTGAATCGCTGTCTAGGTGGACCAGGGAACTCGGATACCGGTATCAGGCGGGAATACTCGCATCTGTACCATCGCTCTCTCACCTGGGCGTAGGCGTGGCCATCCCTCCCGTGCTTTGTGGTCACACTCTTCACCCCCTCCGTGCCAGCGGGCAGGATCGAACTGTGTTTGCCTGTTGCGGGATCATAGACGACCAGGTCACCCTCCGCGGTTCCGATCCCGATGTATATCCTGCCGTCCCTCCCTGCGGCAACCGTCCTGGAGTACATCTGGGTCGGGTGCATCCTCCCCAGGTCACCCATCTCCCCGGTCCCCGGATCGTAATAGATGAGCTTCGCATTACCGTAGGTTCCGCCGTAGAGCCTCCCGTCTCCTCCGAGGGCGAACATCCATATGTAGCTCTCGGTCTCCGACGGCCTGCCCAAGACCCTGATACCGGGATCCGGATCCCCCGGGTCGAAGCCGAGAATGAGCCCCCCGTCCCAGGTGCCGAGGTAGATGATACCATCAGGTCCGAGTATGTACCCCCATGCACCGGGCCCCTCGGGCGCGAAGTACTGCCTCTGCTCGCCCGTCTCGGGGTCAACCGAGAGCAGGAAGAGGTGACCCCCGGACTGGTTGAGGTTGAAGTACAGGAGGTCCTTTTCCCCGCCGGGGTCGGGGGCGATCAGGCATCCCTTGTAACCGGCCTTGGTCACGGGGACTCCCAGGACCTCGAATCCGCAGGGGGGATCCATTCGATCCCTTTCCTCGACCTAGAGGACGACCTTCTTCCCCGTCCTCGAAGACTCGTAGATGGCGTTGAACAGCTCCACCGACTTCTTGCCCTCCTTCCCATCGACGGCCACGGGTGTCCCGTTATTGATTGCGGAGACCATGTCCTCGATGATGTTGGCGGGTCGGGGCTCTACTTCGATGTCCTCCAGTTTTAGGTCGGGCTTGTCCCTGACCTTCAACAGGTCCACGTCACCGGTCCACCTCGCCGAACCAACTTCACCTGTGATCTCGATCTTGGTCCCCATGTCCGGGTAGCTGCAGGTGGTGGTCTCGATCACGCCCCATGCGCCGTTCTTGAACGTCAGCATCGCGACACTTATGTCCTCGGTGGCTATGTCGTGGCCGAGGGTGCCGGACCGGCCGTAGACGTCGGCGACGGGCCCGACGAACCAGAGGAGCAGGTCGATGTAGTGCACGCCCTGGTTTGCCGCGGATCCACCCTCGTACTTGACGTCCCTTCGCCAGCCCGCCGGGAAGCCCCCATCGTAGTATCCCTGCTCCCTGAACCACTTCATGTGGACATCCCCCAGGATGACCTTGCCCAGGCCACCATCGGCGATGAACTTCTGGAGCCTGCGGTTATTCTCCCCGTACCGGCAGTCGAAGTCGACGGCGAGTACAACGCCAGCATCCCTCGCGGCCCTGGTAAGGGCATCGCATTTCTCGACCACGATGTCCATGGGCTTGGTGGTGAAGACGTGTTTGCCCGCCTCGACGACCTTCATGGCCAGGTCGGCATGGGTTCCGCTGGGGGTCATAACCCCGACGACGTCGACGTCATCCCTCTTGAGGACCTCGTCCATGTCCGTGGTGTATTCACAGCCCAGCTCCCCGGCCATCGACTTTGCCTTCTCCTCTTGGAGGTCGCAGACGGTGACGAGCTTCGCCCCCGGGGTCTCCGTGGCTACCTTCGCCCTGTGTCTTCCCATTCCAAGGCCAATAATGGCGAATCCAATGTCTGACATATCGATACCGGTTATTCCCGGTCTGGTATGGTTGAAAAATGATAAGCATAGCAGAGAAAAACATCTGAATTAATTCAGGCTTCTCGCCATTCTGGTGAAAATCTTCCCGTCGTTTCCGTTGCCAACAGCTTTACAAATACTAGGTATTCCACCATTTGGTGAGTTTGAAATGGAAATATCAACTACCGAAGATCATTTCCCTTTTCTTCTCGACGTAGTAGAGGTAGTTCGGGTAGCTGACGTCGGATGGAACCCTGTGGTCCACGTGGGGAACGAAGCCACCGGTCTCCATCAGTGGCCTGACCCTCTCTATCTCCGCATCAATGGCCTTCTTTCCCCGGGAGAGGGGCACCTTGTCTATTCCTCCCATCAGGAGCACCTTCCTCCCGTGGGTCTCCCTGAGCTGGTAGGGGTCGGTGTTGCCCCTGATCTCGAGGGGGAACATGCAGTTGATCCCCGCGTCTAGCCAGTGGGGCACGAGGGTGGTTATATCCCCGTCGCAGTCGAGGTAGTGTATGTCCACCCCGTGGTCCCAGAGGACGCTGGTGATCTTCTTGTACTGAGGCACCATGTACTCCTTGAACAGGGTTGGTGAGATGAGTGGGCCGCTGTTGTAGCACATGTCCTCCCACCAGGATGAATAGTCGATGTCGAGCTCCTTGACCGGCTTCCTGATGATCCTGAGCATCATCTCGGCCCGGAAGTTGAACATCTCCTTGATCAGGTCCGGGTCTGAGTAGAAGGTCCTGATGGTTGCCTTCACTCCCATCATCCCCCTCACCCATCCGAAGAATCCTCCCCCGTTGACGCCCAGTGGGTAGTCTCTCTCCTCCCACAGGGCCTTGAGCTCGTCCCAGTTATCGGGGTGTCTGATGCCGTCGAGGTCGAAGCGGTTGCGGTAGGACTCCCAGGTATCCCTGTCCTTCACCGGGAACTCCACGTAGCTGGGGATGGAGTTTGAAACCCCGGACTTCCAGCGCTTCTGGATTACCCCGGATGAGTCCTTGAATACCTCGACCCTGTCGTCCTCCTCCAGGACCTCCGGTTTGAAACTGAGAAACGGTATGTGGGAGGGAACGCTGGCCCTCTTCTCGAAGCCGAAGAACCGGTCCGCCTTCGGATTGGTGTCTACCCAGAGGGGCAGTCCCTCCTCGTGCCACCTGGTGAGTGTCCCGACCCAGTAACCAAACTCGCAGTCAGGGACGTGGTCAACCTCCTCGTAGTGAAAGACCTTAAGGAACCTCTCCCGCTGCGTCATTTCCTCGGTCATCGCGATCCATACTCCCGGAGGGCGTCTCGTGATAAATGGATACCCTGAATCGCTGATGGCTCGGTTTTCATTTCCCCTCCCCCGCTGGTTTCCTGGAAGACAGCGTCCTCATCCTGTACCCGGAGGCCCTGAAGGAGGGCCAGCTATTCTCCAGCGGGTCGGGTTTCCCGGATTCCGTCATCCTCGTGGATTTCCAGCTCTCCATCCTCTCACTCAGGGACCTGACTATGCCGGGCTCATCATCAGCCAAGTTTTCCCGCTCACCAGGGTCCTGGGTCAGGTCGTAGAGCTCCCAAGCTGGAAATCCGTACATGTCGGGCTCCAGCGCCTGAATCATCTTGAACCGGGAGGTCCTCCAGCCCTGCTTCTTCATCCAGGTGCACTCCGAGAGATAGAACTCATCGTGGGACCAGCTACCCTCGCCATTAATGATGGGTAGCGTGCTCCTTCCGTCGATATTCATTTCCCGAACGATCTCCCCGAGCCCCATGATATCCAGCAGGGTCGGGAGGAGGTCATGCTGCAGGACGGTTTCGGAGAATCTTGAGCCCCCGGGGATGGTCCCGGGCAGGTGGAGAATGAGGGGGATGTGAATCGTCTGCTCGTAAAGGCCGTGATGGTCGAAATAGATGCCGTGCTCGCCCAGGCTCTCTCCGTGATCCGAGGTAATCGCAACCAGGGTGTTTTCAACCAGCCCGAGCTCCTCCAGCCTAGTGATAATCCTCCTGATGCACACGTCCATGTACGCTAGGGAGGAATCGTACTGGGCCACTACCCAGTCGATATCCCTGATGCCCGGCGGCATCCATGACCTGAAATAGCCAGCGAATGAATCCCGGGCAAAGACGTGATCCATGGAGTTATCCCCGATGGTCGGATCCCCGCTATGGAAGAGATCCCTGAAGGGAGGAGGGGGCAGGTAGGGCGTGTGGGGGTCCATGTGGCGCAGGAAGAGGAAAAATGGCCCGGGGGCCATGTCCTCGAGAAGGGGGATCGCCCTCCGGTTCAGCTCCTCCGCCTTGTGACCGGGGGCATCTTCCCAGGACGGCCAGCAATCGTATGTCCTGTATTCATCGAAACCCCGGAAAAAGGATCCGTCGAAACCAACGCAAGCGGACCTGTATCCAGTTTCACCCAGAGTTTCTGGCAGGAGCCTTATCGATGTGTCGATGGGATCTTTCGGCGCAAGGCTCACGGCCTGGTTGGATATTACATCCGTTCCCGTTAGCATCGAGGTGTATCCTGGTACGGTGGGAATATGTGGGCTGAATGCCTCCTCGAAGAGGACTCCCCTGGAGGCAAGGCGATCGATGTGGGGGGTCGTCAGGCGATTGTAGCCGTAACAGCTCATGTGGTCAGCCCTGAGGCTGTCGACACCGATGAGCAGGAGGTTAATGTCGTCCAATCCGTTTCCGGACCTCGATTCTTAAAATATAACAGTTTCCGGGAAAATGGTTGGGCTCAAGGGTGATGGGGGTTCGTGGTGATCAATCATGACCAACCTCGCTATCCTGCATCGGGGAATGACCATATCTTGATTTTATATAAAGGGCGGCTAGAAAAATCGCCAGGAAACCGACGATTCCACCGAAGATCAGTATTGTCGATGCGGCTTTCCCCAGTCCCGTTTTTCCAAAGACAAGACTGTATTCAAGCGGTCGGTTTTCCGCGTCTTCTGCCCACCAGCGGACACTGAAGGGCGTTTCTACAGACCTCTTTCCCTGAGGTGGACTCCACCTCTTGGGGACATATCCGTATGGGATGGAGATCTCCAGATCGAGCTCGTTCGTGGTCGTGTCCTGGGATGGCGGAGTAAACCGCAGCTCCCAGTTTTCCTCTCGTCCGAGAACCCTGTCCCAGAAGGTCAGCTGCCCCGGCTTCACCATGCCCTCAGCAGAGTATTCGATGGAGAACCGTAAGTCATCTCCCGCGTAGATGGTCTCCGGCAGGGACACGGCAAGAACGGTCTGGTTCCCGGTGGGGTGAGTAGCAAAAACCATGTCTCGGTTGGAGGTTGTGATGACCCTGAAGCATTCAGATGACTCGCTTTCGTTTTCGAGCGGGTATGGGACGGTGATGTTCACGGCATCAACATGTCTCTCGAAAACGTATATGGTGACCTCGTGCGATATAAACACGCCTCCGTCGATATCCACCCGCGCCGGGCCCGTCGCATCCGAAATTTGACAGCAGTTTATAGTGTATGACTCGTGTGGCATAAAGTAAAATACCGGGTCAGGCTGTGCCGAAACTGACTGAACCAGCAGAAGAAGACAGGCGGTGATTAGGATCCTCCCGGGCTTCACGCAATCCCCGAAGTAGTTATCGATCTTAAACCTTAAAAAGGGACGACTTAATCCGGGGCTAAAGGAGCGTGGGGATTTCCCCGGTACCACTAATCAGGCAATTACGCGGCAGTTTCGAACCTTTTTTAAGTAAATGCCGGTCTTTTGGGTATTAAACTTGAGTGATCAGATGGCAGATCTTAAGGGGTCACAGACGGAGAAAAATCTCCTAGCATCCTTTGCAGGAGAATCCCAGGCAAGGAACCGCTACACGTATTTCGCCTCCGTGGCAAAGAAGGAGGGCTACGAGCAGATCTCGGCGATATTCACCGAGACCGCGGGCAACGAGAAGGAGCACGCGGAGGTCTTCTTCAAGCACCTCAAGGGTGGAGACGTCGAGATAACGGCCTCCTACCCCGCCGGCGTGATCGGCACGACGGAGGAGAACCTCCTCGCCGCGGCCGAGGGGGAGAAGATGGAGTGGGGCACGCTCTACCCGGGCTTCGCGGAGACGGCCAAGAAGGAGGGTTTCCCGGCCATTGCCAAGAGTTACACCGAGATCGGGGAGGTGGAGGAGTACCACGAGAGAAGGTACCGCAAACTCCTCGACAACGTGAAAAATGGCAGGGTCTTCAAGAGGGACAAGGTCGTGAAGTGGAAGTGCAGGAACTGCGGATATGTCCACGAGGGCACCGAGGCCCCCGAGGTCTGCCCGGCTTGCCTTCACGCCCAGAGTTACTATGAATTATGGGTGGAGAACTACTGAGGAGATAAAATGACGGAATTGAGACAGATATACAAGTGCGAGGCATGCGGGAACATCGTGGAGGTACTGCATCCCGGTGTCGGGGCCCTGGTTTGCTGCGGGGAGGAAATGGAGCTCCTCGACGAGCAGACGGAGGATTCGACGAAGGAGAAACATGTGCCCTTCGTCAAAAAAACCGACGACGGCGTGGTCGTCAGGGTCGGCCAGAACCAGGACCACCCGATGATGGAGAAACATTACATCGAGTGGATACAGGTAATCGCCGACGGGGCATCCTACAGGAAGTTCCTGAAGCCCGGGGATGAGCCAGAGGCCGTATTCAGTATACATGCCGACGAGATCACGGCCAGGGAATTCTGCAATATCCATGGTCTCTGGAAGAGCTAGGCCTCTGTTCCAAAACAGTTTCAAATTCCCCAGGGCTAATCCCCCGGGGAAAGACAGCTACTAGTCCCACGAATAGGGTTCCGGGCACCGGTTCAGAGGGCAGCATTAGAGAGGTTGACACAGGCAGGTATGCGAGGGCAGGTCCGGTTGCCCACATGGGGTACCTGGACAATTAAATCGTCTATCCCCACTGCGATGTAAACTGTGCACGGTACCTCGCTGGGGCATATTACGATCGTTCAGTCAGCGATTAGAACGGCCGCAGCGATGGCGGTGGTCCAGAGCCCATCCTTGTTTCCCTTGGCGGACTGGCATACGTTCGTGGTTCTTATGATCTTGCCCGATGCTCGGTAGATCTGCTTGCGCTGGTCCCAGGCAGTTCCCGGATCGAAATCTATCCCGAGGGTTGTCGCCAGCATTGTTGCGGCCAGGTCCTCCGCGTAATCACCGGCCACCTTTGCATTCTGTCCGTAGGAGTGGTGCTCGGAGAGGTAACCATATCCTTTGGTATCGGCGGGCCTGGCCATGCCTATGGAAGATGCTATCAACCTGTTTGGCTCGTTGGTGTCTATCCTGGCCATTACCACGTGCAGGATCTGTCCGGGTTTCAGCTTGTCGAGGCCCTGTTTCCTGGTGAGTATCTTGCAGCCAGGGGGCATGATGCTCGAGACGTGGACCAGGTTGTACTTCTCGATTCCGGCTGCTCTGAGAGCCTGTTCGAATGATGCCAGCCTGTCCCTGTGAGTACCAACTCCCTTTGTGAGGAAAAGCCTGGTTGGAATTATGGTAAAACCTCCATCGTGGACAATTCCGGTGAGCTCTTAAATGTCCATTTCGCCTCACTCTGGCTAGTCGGTCTGGAATGAAAAACTGGGAGTTGATAGGTGGAAACGTATCCTTATTCTCTCCCCGGTAGGTGGAACCGGGCGTAGAACCTATGACCTCTTCTTCGACGAATAGCTGGGCGTCATCCATGCTGCTGCACCACGGCGAGGGCTATTCCCGCCAATGGCGAAGAGGTAAAACATGCAGGCGAAGATCATTGCCATGCCCTCGGGAATTGAGAACCTCGGCGAGATCCGGTCGTGTGATGAGTCGAAAACACCATCTGCGTCCAGGTCAAGCGCCATCCTGTACTCGCCAACTCTCAGTCCCTGGCTCCAGGCGGGCACGTAGGTCACCCCGTCGATAAGGTTCACGGTGATCGGCCCCCGTCCAGTTGCATCGAGGAGTTCCGCCTGGTCAAGGGGGGGAGCCACGGGTATGACGTACAACCTGGAGTAGTACTCCCCGGGGGACATTATTGCCGCGTATGGGACCTCGTCCGTGGAAAACACGGCCTTCTCAACGCCTGAGTTGTCGGATGCCCAGGTCCTGCAGACGGGGTTCATCCCGATGGAAATGGAGGTGCTTCCAGACAGAACGAGGTCCACGGTCTTCGGGGAGTACCTTCCGGCGGAGGCTAAAAGCTGGTATTCACCAGGCTCCAGCTCGAGTGTAATGAATCCCTCTGGCAGTGAATACCCAAGTCCATCAAGCTTGATGTCGGCGTTGGCGATGGTTTCGCCGTTTATAACGTCAGTCACCGACAGGTTAACCTTGTATGTAGGCGTGGTTACCCTGCAGTTGGTCACCTTGGTCCTCCACTCCCCATCGGAATCGGTCACGTTCAGCGTCACCCGGTATGAACCATCGGAGGTGTAGACGTGGCCAGCGGTCTTGCCCTGGCCGGTCTGTCCATCGCCGAAATCCCAGGCATATGATGCTATCTCACCGTCAGGATCGTAGGACGCGGACCCATCGAATTCGATGGTCTCCCCGCGCGTTCCCGAATAGGGCCCGCCGGGCTCCGCAACTGGGGGTAAGTTTGGCAGGGAGAGGGAGAGCGTGCCGTAGGTGATGTGGTTGTTTGCCGTCATGGACTCGAAGGGCAGCTCCTCTACCCTCGCCGAAAGCGTGAAGTTGCGGGGCTGCTCGGAGGAGGTGTCCCAGACGAACTTGAACGGGTATGGGTTCTGGGGCACGATGTTCTGTATTTCCTGGGTGCCGACCACCACCGAGTCGACCAGGAGGTCGACCCTCATGCTTTCAGGCCTTTCCCCGAGGTTCTTCACGATCACGGAGACCTCCAGGGCCTCTCCCACGATGAGGGAGGTGGAATTGGGCATGATCAGCAGGGCCATGATATCCGGCCTTGACAGGACTGTGAAGGTCGCCCTGAAGGAGTTGTCAATGATATCAATCTCGTCGTCCATCGCTCCCGCATCTGCTGTAAAGTTGTGGGATCCCAGGGCCAGCTGGCCGGTTTCAATGGATGTGTTGAAGACCACGGTGGAGCCCGGGGAGAGACCGGTGACGGCACCGTTCCAGATCACCGAGGCGTCAAGTGTCAGGGTTAGGTTAGCGGTAAGCTCGGAACCGCCCTCGTTTGCCACCTCGAAGGAGGCCCGGATCGTATCGCCCTGTACCGGCGTGGTGTCCTCGATCACGACTTCCGTGACCGCGACGTCCGGCCTGAGCCTGCGGACCAGTTGCCCGTCCATTAGCAGGTCAATGCCGTCCATAATGGAGTTGGCGTTGACGTCGGCGAGGAGGTAATATTCCCCCTCCCCGCCCGAAGGCCACAGGAGCGTGGGGGCAATGTTACCCAGGGCATCGGTGGCGATATTTGCCGTGGTGACGGGGTCAAGAGCTGCCCCCGTGACTGGTACTGAGCCGAGGACCATGACCTGGACCTGTGCAAGGGGTGGGTAGCCGTGCCCTCTTGCGTATATGCCCTCGTCCACGTAGAAAGATTTCCTCGGATTCCACCCCTGGTCCAGCGTCTCGATCGTCATGTTCGGGGGCTGTTGCCCGAGCCAGATGTGTGTGAATGTGCTTGGCGGCCCGGTGTACGTGTCAGTCACGTTCACCACCAGGAGGTGATAGGCGTCGTCCTCGGGGTAGTTGAAGAACATATCGAGGGAGAGGTTACCGTCACCGGATGTCGTCCCCGCCTTGATGTAGTTCACGCCATCCCAGTAGATTCGAACCGGTGCTAGGGGAGGAAAGCCCGTCCCGTTCAGTTGCAGAAAGGATCCCGAGGCGATGTTGGTCGTGTTGGGGGAAACTGACAGGGGCCACTGGGTGGCCTGGAAGGAGTCAACCCCGACCGGTGGGCCAGCGTAGTTAACGGCCCATGCCGTCACGTTGTGCAATCCAAGGGAGATGTTCCTTGGGGTCCACCATTCCAGAAGGAAGCCGCCATTTGAATCCGCCTTGAGGGTTGCCACCCGGCCCGAGTCAATGTAGACGTCGCAGGTCGAGGAGGGGGGGTAGTTGCTTCCGTTAATTGTTACCTTTTCGCCAGGGCGGGGATGGAGAGGCAGTACCTCTAGGTCGACGATCCAGGGATCAATCCCCACCTGTGCAGTGGCCGTGGGTGGACCCGAGTAACTCGGGGTTGTTGCCCTCAGCTGGTGGTCTCCGGTGGAGAGGTCCTTGGGAAGAACGTACTGGACCTGTATCTGACCGAGGGAGTTAGTCGTACCAAACCCGACCTGGACGTCATCCAGGTATACGTTGAATGTGGTACCGGGTGGGAAGTTCAGCCCCTGGAGGTTCACCGCCTGCCCCGGCTTTGCCCTCGGGGGGTCCACCGATAGCTGGACTGGCCACTGGACTAGCTGCACGGTATCGTTGTCACCGGGCTGCCCCGAGTAATCCGTTGCCAGGGCGTAAACCTGGTGCTGCCCCAGGGTCATCGTAGTTGATAGCTGGTATGTGTCCTGGAAAGATCCCTGGGGGTCCACCTGGCCATTTATGATCTGGACACCATCGAGCTCTATCCGGTAGAGGGATGAAGGTGGGAACTGGCTTCCAGTTATCGTTATAGATCTGCCCGGGTTGGTCTGACCGGGCTCCACATCGACCACCACCGGCCACTGGGTCACGTTCATGATGACCAGGGCTGTGGGTGGTCCGAAGTACTGGGTGGCATTGGCCGAGATATTGTGGGAACCGAGTGCGAGGTCCTTGGAGAGCTGGTAGGCCCTCGTGAAGCTCCCGGAACCGTCGGTGGCCCCGGAGAGGGTCTTGGAACCGTCGAGGTAGATCCAGTATGCGGCATTTGGTGGGTACCCGGTTCCAAGTATTTCTATGGCCATGCCGGGGTAGACCGTTGACGGGGAGTATGAGAGGTCGGGTTCCCACTGTACTATGGTGAAATTTTTCGCGGCGAAGATGGCGGCCGAGGTGAGGTTCATGGTGTGGTTGCCCAGGGATATGGTCCTTGGAAGTACCAGGTCCCTGTTCAGGGTGCCGTTGAGGAGGGTGTTCCCGGAGCTGAAGAAGTTGCCGTCAATCCTCAGTTCGTACGGCTGCTTGCTGGGAAGGTTCTGGCCCAGTATGTTGACCATCCCCCCGGGCCTGGTCAGGTTGGGCGTTATGGTTATCGTGGGCTCCTGGCCCACCGCGACGGGCAGCAGCACCGCGATGATGGTACAGGTAATAGCTAGGACTAACGAGTATCTGGCTTCCATTTTGGCGACCTCCCTGGCCCGAGTGGACCCCCTGAAGGTTGCCTGCAAGAAAGGGCTTGTTGCTTAAGTATTTTCGCACGGAGATCAAGGATGCTATACCCGCTTTCCGGGGATCAGAAGAGCAGGCCGAGGGCAACCGTCATGTTCACCAGAAGTGGCAGTGAGGACAGGACGGCAAGGCAGAACAGGCCGGCGATACGGAACTTCTTGACCTGCCTTATTCCGCCGTAATCGGCCCTGTGGGCCCTGCGGACCTCCTCCATGTACGTGGCCGCGACGAAGGCGAGCACGAGACCCAGGAAGAACCCGGTCAGAATTACGAATGCCCAGAAGAAACCCAGGCTCTCGATCACATACCGCGTCACGGGGTTTGCCTCGCCCACTCCGGGAACCAGACCCGATGCAGGTATGTAACTGGTGACGCCATCCGCAACCCGGAGGGTAAGAATCAGCACGATCAGGAAGTACTCGTTCTTCAACAGAATACTGATCCGCGATCTGTCTGAAATATAAGGGGAGATACATGGTTGAGGGTGCCACATTGGGGATAAGCGCCCGCCGGAAAAGAAGTCCATGCCTTTTGTGTCGGGGGGAAGAATGGTAAATACCCGGGGGTGCCGAATTCTGCCGGTAAATTCAAAGGCATCAAGGGTTTCAAAAGGTTCTGGCTCAGGGGCTTTCCAGACCCTTCAGGCGTGAACATTAAGAGTTCCGGGGGGAAAATACTAGCGCCTTGAATCGTGAAAGTGTAGTTATAGTCCTGGATTGCGGGGCAACGAACCTGAGATCGATTGCCGTCGAATCGAGCGGAGATCTCCTTGCGCAGGCGAGCCGTCCCAACGAGACCGTGCCGCAGCCGGGAGACCCGGGCATGGGTATCTGGGACCTGGAGGTGGTGTGGGCCAAGCTCTGTGCCGCAACCAGGGAGGTCCTGGGCAGGACGGGTAATGCCAGGGTAGAAGGGGTGATTGCCGCGACCTGGGGGGCCGACGGTGCCCCGATGTCGCGTGATGGCTCGCTGACCTACCCCATCATATCCTGGCAGTGCTCCAGGACAGAGGGGATCGCCGGTGAATTCAGCGAGATGAATGATCCCTGGAGGATATACCGGATCACCGGTTACCAGGTCATGGCGATCAATACCCTCTTCAAGTTCATGTGGCTCAGGGAAAACTCGCCGGACTCACTTGATGGTGCCAACTGCTGGTTGATGATGCCGGGTCTGGTGGAGTCTAAACTCGGGGCCCGGGATCACGTCGATCCCACCAGCGCCTCAACGACGATGGCGATGGATCTCGGTAAAATGGTGTGGTCTGAGGAGCTTTTGGGCATTGCCGGCCTTGGCCCTGATTTCTTCCCTGAGTGGCGGTACCCTGGCGAGGTCGTCGGGGAGGTTTCGAGGAAGGCGTCTGGGGAGAGCGGATTGCCGGAGGGCACCCCGATATTGGCAGGTGGCCACGATACCCAGTTCGCACTGGTGGGGTCGGGGGCTGGGAGGCGTGAGGCGATTCTATCCAGCGGGACCTGGGAGATCCTGGCCCAGAGGTCCAATTCCTTCGAGCCAACCCGTGATGCCTTCGAGGGAGGCCTGATATTCGAGGTCGATGCATCGAGGGGTCTTTTCGATCCCCAGATCCTGATGATGGGCTCGGGGGTTCTTGAGTGGGTGCAGTCCACGTTCTTCCCAGACGTCCAGAGGGGCAGATACGAGACCATGATAGAGCTCGGGGGTGGCGTCCCCGCCGGCTCGAGGGGCGTCAGGGTGCTACCTTCATTCGTCAGGGATAGCGGTCCATCCCGGAGGTACGGGACAAGGGGCACGATCCTGGGACTGCAGCTGGGAACCCGTAGGGAGGATATCTACAGGGCCGCCATCGAGGGACTGTCTTTCCAGCTTCGAAATGCCCTGGAGGTGCTCTCGGAATCCACGGGGAACATGCCAAAAAGCATAAGGGTAGTGGGCGGGGGTTCCAAGAACGGCCTGTGGAACCAGATAAGGGCTGATGTGACCGGGCTTCCCGTCAAGACGACATCCCACAAGGAGGCAACCGTCATAGGCGCGGCGCTCGTCGCCTTCGCGGGGGCGGGAAGGTTCGATTCGGTTGAATCCGCAGCTGGTGAAATGGATTTCTCAACAACTACCTTCGAACCGGGACCGGACCGTGAGGTATACCGGGAGGAATACTTCAGGTACCTCAAGCTACCCCCGGCACTTGAACCCGCATACTCCCAAAGAGATTAAACCAAACGGGCGCCAGGTTCCCCCATGGAGTTCGGTTTATCCCTTCCAAGCTTCGGCCACCTGGCAGACGCAGATGGAATCCGGCTCGTGGCGAAAGGGTGCGAGGAACTCGGCTACTCCTCGATCTGGGCGGCCGAGAGGTTACTGGTCCCGGATCCCCCGAACCAGCCCTGGAGCAAGGTGGACGAGACGGCCTTTGAGCCCCTTACAACGCTGGCCTTCATCGCAGGGCAGACCCGGAGGATCAGGCTCTGCACCTCGGTGATAATCCTACCGGTCAGAAACCCGGTTCTCCTGGCACGGGTTGCATCCAGTCTTGACGTCCTTTCCGGGGGAAGGCTGGAGCTCGGGATAGGGGTGGGGTGGATGAGGGAGGAGATGGAGGTCTCGGGCATCCCATTCGGTAGGAGGGGCAAGATATCTGACGAGTATATTCAGCTAATCAGGAACATCTGGGAGGGGAAGGAGTACGACGGAAAATTCGTTCGGGTTCCCAGCCACCTCTTCAAACCCCGACCGGTCAACGGGTCGATCCCCATCTGGATCGGTGGAAACAGCGAGATCGCCCTGAGGAGGGCGGGCAGACTGGGTAATGGATGGATACCGATGGGGGGTTACACGCCGGAGGAGCTGACTGCTCGAATATCTACTATTGCAGAGGCCGCGAGTTCGGCGGGGAGGAAGGATGCAATCCAAATCTGCTGCAACCGGGAATTCAGCAGGGAGGAGCTATCCGACCCAGCGTCCTGCCTCCGGGTCGTCGAATCTTACGAGGGCGCCGGTGCAACGCACATGATACCCCGGTTCAAGTGCGACAACCTCGAGGAGATGATCGAGATGATGCAGGTCTTTGCGGATGGGGTCATCTCAGCCTGCTAGGCGGTTATCCCCCGAGCATGTCGGCGAGCTTGCGGATGTCCTCCCTGAAATGCTCTCTCCTGGACGGGAACCTCATGGCAGCCGCCGGGTGGTATGTCGGGAGCAGTTTGGTGACTCCCCGTTTCCATATCCGTCCCCTGGCCTCTGCCATGCCCACATCACCGAGAAAACCCCTTGTGGCAATCCTGCCAAGCAGGACGATTACCTCTGGGGAGATGGCTCGCACCTGTCTCTCGAGGTAGGGCCTGCAGCTTTCCAGTTCTCCCCTCCTCGGATCCCGGTTGCCGGGCGGATGGCATTTTACCGACCCGGTTATGAACAGGGATTCCCTGCCGAGCCCTGATTCCTTCAGTACGCCGTTCAGGTACCTGCCGGATCGGCCGACGAAGGGCCTGCCCGCCCTGTCCTCATCTGCACCCGGGCTTTCCCCGATCAGCATGCATCTTGCAGATACCGGGCCCTCGCCCGGTACCGCCCGGTTCCTGGTCCTCCAGAGGGGGCAGGACCTGCACCCGAGCACCTCCCTGTTGATGGCTTCCAGGTCTTCACCCACGGTAACCGGTGTGTTCGAGAGATACTTAAGGATTTGCCAAGAGCCAATTTAGGAATGAGAATAAGGTTTGGACCCTCGGGGCTGCCGGACCTTGGAGGCCTGAAGAGAAGCCTCGAGGCAATACGGGAGATGGGGTTCGATGCCTGCGAGTTCGACTTCGTGAGGGATTTCTGGCTGGATAAGAAGACGGCACACCGGGCCAGGGAAAGGGTTATGGAACTCGACATATCGGTCAGGGCCCACGCGCCATTCTACGGGGTACTGAGCCAGGGTGACCCGAAGAAGAGGACGATGGCAGTGGCCATGATGCACCACACCGCCAACCTGGTCCACCTGATGGGGGGCGATGGTATAACCGTCCACCCGGGTTTCTACATGGGCAGAGGCAGGGAGGAGGTGATGTCGACGGTCAGGAAGAGGTGCGGGGAGCTGGAGAAACGGCTAATCGAGAACGGGCTCGAGGAAGTCATTGTGGGGGTCGAAAACATGGGGAATAGAAACGAGTTCGGGGGATGCCTGGATGACATCCTGGATATCTGCGAAACAGCACCGATTATCCACCCCATGATCGACTGGGGCCACGTAAACGCCACCTGCAACGGCTGCATGGGGGGGAGGCATGAATTCGCGCGACTGTTGGACGGCATAGAGGATCGCCTGGGAAGGGAGGCACTCGAGAGAACCCGGTACCAGTTCTCGCAGGTCGAGTTCTCGGACGGGGTGGAGAAGAGGCACGTCGGGTATGAAGATGGTGGGATGAGGCTGGAGCACCTTCTCGAAGCCCTGGAGGATGCAGGGATGGAAGAGGTGACCATAATCTCCGAATCGCCGACAATGGATGATCACCTCAAGATGCTGGAGGTCGTCAGGGGCTGGGGGAGTTAATGGTGGGGTGGTGGTTTTCCAGCCGATCTTTCGCCGTAACATGGGTGACCAGCTGCGCATTGATCTCGCTCTTGCTCATATCCACCGCCCTGGGGGCGCTTCAGAGCCAGGAGAGGATATCTTGCTTTCTCATAGGGTCAGTTCAGGCCAGCATCTGCCCCCTGCCAAGCTTCTTCACCGAGGATCCGCTGTTCTACTACGAGGAGGACCCCCACCAGGCTGGTCTGAAGATGGAGGAGAGGATAAGGCACGACAGGCTCTACTTTCCAAGATCAAGGGATAGGCTCATGGAAAAATTCGACATTATTTTCTTCGCCGACCCGTATATCGACCACTTCACGTCGCGCCAGTTCGGGGACCTCTATTACGCTTTCACGGAGGGCGGGATGCCGTCCTACTGGAGCTTCGGTCCTGCCTACGGCAACGTGATTCAGACCACGATCCTGGCGGAGATCCTGCCCATATCCGCCTACCAGGGTTACTACCACCGGCCATGGCATGCGAGGTTCAGGGCAGACAGGGATCCCTTGTTTACCCCCTTTATCGAACTCGGTCTGGAGAAGGTCCCGGGGGAGGCTTACGCATGGATGCAGCCCAGGATGGGAACGACGACCTGGGCGGACATGCACCCGCTGGACCTGCCGTGGATAGTATCCTGGAGACCCGGCCAGGGCGAATCGGGCCTCACCTGGGTATTTGCAGACGAATTCAACAGGCAGTGGTGGGGGCTTGCATCCGGGTCCAGGGGGATAAATCCCTTCTCCCTGGAGATGATGGCGAACATGGTGCTCTACTCCCTGGGAAGGGAACTTATCAGCGACGTTTACGCGAGGAGGGAGGCCCGGCACCAGATATCGATCTACAGGACCCAGAAACTGCTGGTAATCTCAATGCTGGAGTGGGCGGACATGTTCGGGGCGAATACCTTCTCCCTCTCGCAGGATCTCAGGGCCCTGGATGGGAAGGTCCAGGAGGCCCTTGAAAGCTACCTGGCCGAGGATTACGGGGGATCTATTGCCCTCGCGGATGATGCCCTCTCGGGACTGAACGAGATAGGGGAGGGGGCCATCGCCCTGAAGGACGAGGCCCTCTACTGGGTATATGCAATCGAGTGGATGACGGTGACCTCGGTGGCCATTATTGGTGGCGTTATCCTCTGGAGCCTGATGGTGAGGAGGCGGATGTACAGGGAGGTCGTGACCACCAGGGGCTCGATTTTGGAGTAGTTCAGACCTTCAGTCCGTATAGCTTCTTGGGGTTCGTGTAGAACCACTTCCTCGCTATGCCCTCTGCCTCGCTCTTGCCCATGAGTTCCCGGTCGATCCTGCCCCCCAGCACCCTGGCGATGTTCTCCTTGGCCATGAGCAGGTGTCCGTAGACCTTCTCCACGGGCTTGCCGTAGTCCCCCCCGAAGCCTATTATCTTGTTCATGGGTACCATGTCAATCCACTCCTTCAGGGCGGAAACCGTCATCTCGGGGGAGACTATGTGGCACCAGCAGAGGTTGAGCCAGACGTTGGGGTTGTTCTTCCCGATGAGACCCGCGTCACGGACCCAGGGCATGCCCATGTGGTACATGTCGAACTTCGTGCCGGGGTGACGGCCGAAAATCGGGATCATGTGTCTGGGGTCGAGCTGTCTGAAGTCACCCCAGACCCCGGTATGCACGGCGACCACGAGGCCGACCTCCGCGGCGATGTCAAGGATCTCCTCGTTGAGGTAGGACCTGAGGGGGTTCATCTCCGGGATCTTCTTGCCGGGGTCCCGCCTGAGTTCGTCGAAGATCGACACTGCCCTGCTCCGGTCGGGAACATCATAGGGGAGTGAGATCATCTTTATCCCGACAGCACCCTCCTCCTTCCACCTCTCCAGCCCCTTCCTCGCCGCCTCAAGGTATTCGTCAATGGTCGCTGCACCCTCGCCGACCCCTGTGGCCATTTCCTCGATGGCCTTCCAGGACCTGACGTTGCCCCAGTTATCCATCGGCATCAGGGGGACCATGAAGGGCAGCTCGTAGTCGGTGCGACCGGCCTGGGTCAGGGCGGTCCTGATGTTGCACATGTCGACCAGTATCTTCTTGTAGATACCCGGCCTGTTGTCGGCCTGCAGGGCCCTGGATATCTCCCCGTAGTTGTCCTTGGTTATGTCATCGAACCCGAGGTGCCTGGCATAGATCAGCGCTGGCCGGGCATACGAACCGTGACGGATTTCCTTGAGGTACCTGGAGAGTATCCTCCAGCGCTTTTCGTCGGGGATCTCGACGTTGTGCATGCGCTCCCACTGGACGGGGGTCATGCCAGCGCACAGGAAATCAGTCTTGGTGTAGTGTATGAAGAGATCGAAGACGTCCAGGTGCTGCTTCACCCTTACCCTCTCCGGGGCGAGGTGTTCGTGGGCATCGATCACCGGAATGCCGGAAAGGGAATCGTAGAGCTCAGCTTCTGTGCCGACGAGTTTCAAGGTAAACGCCGGTCGGAATCGATGGCGCTGGCTGATAAAGGTGTTCCGCGGTCTGCGTGCCACGGTCTAGGCACCAAGGTTGGTGATAGTCCAGAGGAAGTAAAGCCCCACGGCCACGGATACCGACAGGATGAGGGAAAGGTCGACGAAATCCTGGGAAAAGGGATGGCTCCTGGGTCCATCGAGGTACCTCAGTAGGCCGGTTTCCTGGAACTCCCGGTACTCGTTCTTGTGTATGTTGAGCGGCCTGCCCTCGAAGGTTATCTCCTTGACCTTGGTGGTGGATTTCAAACTTCCCCCGCAGAAGGGACACCAGTTCAGGTTGATCTGGGCATTGCCCTGCACGTGGAAAATATGGCGCTGAAAATATAAGATTGTTTCCCTCAGCCGGGAAAAATGCCGGGGGCCGTCCCCCGGAAATATTTATATAACCAGTTCTTCACTGGCAACTTAGGTACTTTGGTGTACAAAAAGGTGCATTGATACCGAGGAGAGCAGCGATTTGACACAGTATAAATTCGTTCTCGACGAGAACGACATACCCAAGAAATGGTACAACATAGTCGCGGACATGCCGGAGAAACCGGACCCGCTTCTGCATCCCCAGACGAAGGAGCCCACGATGCTCCCGCCCCCCCTCTTCGCCATGGGCGTGGTGGAGCAGGAGGCCAGCGAGGAGAAGTGGATATCCATACCCGAGGAGGTCAGGGATGCCTACAGGCTGTGGAGGCCAACCCCCCTCTACAGGGCGGTGAATCTGGAGAAGGCCCTGAAAACCCCGGCAAAGATCTACTACAAGTGGGAGGGAGTAAGCCCTCCAGGCAGCCACAAGCCCAACACGGCCGTGGCGCAGGCCTACTACGCCATGAAGGATGGCGCTGAGCGGCTTACGACGGAGACGGGGGCCGGCCAGTGGGGCAGCTCCCTATCATTTGCCACGGCCCTTTTCGACCTGGACTGCACTGTGTACATGGTCAGGGTGAGCTACAACCAGAAGCCCTACAGGAGGTTGCTCATGCATACCTGGGGGGCCGAGGTATTCCCGAGCCCGAGCGACCAGACGGACTTCGGTAAAAAGATGCTGGGGACGGATCCCGAACACCCCGGAAGCCTCGGCATCGCCATAAGCGAGGCCCTGGAGGACGCCTTCAAGCACGAAAACGCCAAGTACTCGATCGGGAGCGTGGTGAACCACGTCCTGCTCCACCAGACCGTCATAGGCCTTGAGATGAAAAAGCAGTTCGAGATGGCCGAGGACTACCCTGACGTAATGTACGGGTGCGTCGGTGGCGGGAGCAACTACTCGGGCGCTGTGTTCCCCTTCGTGGGTGACAAGCTGACCGGTAAGAGCCCTGACCTGGACGTCATATCATGCGAGCCCACGGCCTGTCCGACCCTGACGAGGGGAATATACGCCTACGACTACGGAGATACCGCCGGAATGGCGCCAATCGCGAAGATGTACACCCTCGGGCACGATTTCGTCCCTCCCCCGATTCACGCGGGAGGCCTAAGGTACCACGGTGATGCACCGGTTCTCTGCAAGCTGCAGAACATGGGGGTAATGAGGGCCGAGGCCTACCACCAGAAGGCGGTCTTCGATGCCGCCATTCAGTTCGCCAGGACCGAGGGGTTCGTCGTGGCTCCGGAAACCGCCCACTGCGTCAAGGGAGCCATAGACGAGGCAATAAGGTGCCGCGAGACCGGCGAGGAGAAGACCATATTCTTCGCTAACAGTGGGCACGGACACTTTGACCTGGCGGCCTACGAGAGCTACTTCGGCAACAAGCTGGAGGACTTCGAGCTGCCGCAGGCTGAAATAGATAAGGCCCTGAAGAGCCTGCCACAGCTCTAGGCAACAGAGAGGGCCGGGCTCCCCGCGGACCCCGGCCCGTTTTTTCTTTTACGCCCCGGATTTTTAAGGGCCCGTAGAATATGTTTATCAGGTAGATGCCGGGTCCTTCGTTGCATGGCGGTTGAAAAGGGGAATTCCACCGGGTCCCGCATAACGATGGCAAATGATGGACTTAGACTGGTAGTTGAAACCGCCGGGGGTCTTCAACCCGCGAGACTTGTCTCCGTCCAGACCGGCTTTGCCTACGCCAACATGCCCTACCTCTATCGCGTTGGGAGGACGTGGGAGACCCCCGCCCTGACCGGTAAATCCATGTCAAGTGGTGGAGAGGGTTCAAAACTTCACCTGGAGGGAAGGCTCGGGGAGGTGGTCGTCGAGCATGATTTTTTCCTGCCCTCCCAGGGGCGATGGATGGAGGAGAGGCTGAAGCTCCGCAACAACGGCTCAGCGCCGCTGGATACATCGCGGGCAGCAATGGGGTTTGCCCGAACTCTGAACGATAAGGATCTTGAAGGTGATCTGAAGGATTGCAGGATATCAGCAGTACCCTTCAGGAGGGACCTGCTGGGGAGAAGGGGTGAGTACCTCGAGTATGATTTCCCGGAGCTCATCCTAAACGGGGGGACGTACTGCCCTCGTTGGCCCCGGCGCAGGCCCACTCCGGAGATGGGCTCGGAGGGATGGGCCTGGGTGGGTGGGAGGAGCTCGCTCCTGATAGCGAAACATTCCCCCGGGGCAATCGAGTTCTCCGTGCTATCGACGGAGGGACTCGGGGAACTTAATGCAATAAGGTTCGGGGGCGCCTCGATATGGCATGGCGACCCGGAGGAGGGAACCCATCTGGGGCCGGGGGAATCCTTCGAATTCTCCCCCACGAGGTACGAATCCGTGGAGGGCGGGATCAGGGAGGCTTACTACGCCTTCAGGAGTTACATGGAATCCCTGGGCCACGGGACGCCTGAGAACTTCGACCCACCGGTACACTGGAACGAGCTCTACGACAATCCCCTGTGGTGGACGAAGGATGACTTCAATAACAGGCAAAAGCTCTACACCCTGGCCCACATGGAGGAGGAGGCATCCAAGGCCAGGGAGCTCGGCTGCGAATCACTCTACCTGGACCCGGGCTGGGACACAAGCTTCGGCTCCTCGATCTGGCCCTCCTACAGGTTGCTGAAGGCGGACGAGTTCGTGAAACTGATGAGGGAGAAGTACGGACTGGGCGTCTCCCTCCACATGCCCCTGGCGGTCTGGTGCGACTCGACGGCCTACCCGCTGTCGGCCCACAGGCGGAACGGGGAGGGCGGGCTTGAGGCAGGGCTGTGCAGCGCCTCGCCCGGGTACATGGAGACCAAGAGGGAGCGTTTGCTCGAGCTGGCAAGAGCGGGCTTCGTCTACTACATGTTCGACGGAACAGCCTACACCGGAGAGTGCTGGGACCCGGACCACGGCCACTCCTTGCCACTGAGGAGGTCCGAACACTGCCGGTCCATCCACGACCTGGCCAGGGCCGTCCACGAGGAATACCCAGATATTATCATCGAGCTCCACGACCCGATCCTGGGTGGAGTTCCAGAGAGATACGCCCCCATGCACTACCTCCACGGCCTTCCGGGGGGCTTCGACGAGGGCTGGGGCTTCGAGTACATGTGGGATCCCATGGAGGACATCATCTCCGGGAGGGCAATCAGCCTGTACTACTACAACCTGGCCTACTCGCTCCCCCTCTACCTCCACATAGACCTGAGGAAGGACAACGCCAACGCCCTGGAGTTCTGGTGGTACGCATCCACCTGCAGGCACCTCGGGGTCGGTGGGAAGCACGGTGACCCGGCCGTCTGGGAGGCCCACAGGGATGCCATGCGCCATTACAGGAGGCTGAAGGCGTTCTTCACGAGGGGGATTTTCCTGGGCTACGGGGAGGAGGTCCACCTGCACCTTCTCCCCGAGGGGGCTGTACTGAACGTGTTCAACCTGGATTCCAAGGCCCATTGCCGGGAAATCGAGATACCGGTAGGCGACCTCGGTTTTTCGGTGGGTGAAGTCTCGGATGGTGACTGGGAGTTAAAGGGAGGAAGGTTGAAGCTTTCAGTTACACTTGGTTCAAGGGATGCCATGCTTATCGAGATATCCCCCTAGCGACGTGTCATTCTTAAGGGTCGTCTCACAGCAGGCTTCCCAATGGGCGATGCCGATCTCGTTCAATGCCCCGAGTGCGGAACCCTGGTAAAGGAGTCCAACCTCAGGCGACATCTTAGCAAGGCCCATTCCATACAGCCGAAGGCGAGGGATGACAGGTCAAGAAAGAGGCCGAGGAGCACCCTCCGGAAGCTAAAAAGGTACCGCTACCGCCTGCTCGGAGCGGTCCTGGTAGTGGCAATCGGAGTGGCTGCAGCGACCTACCTGCCCGAGCTTTCCTGGAACACGACCAAGGAGAATGATACTGTGACGCTGCCAATTGCCGTGGTTGAGACGAATCTGGGAACCTTCCGGATCGAGCTGGATACCGAGCATGCCCCCGTGACCGCGGGGAACTTCATCTCGCTGGCGAAGCAGGGTTTCTACAACAACCTGACCTTCCATCGCGTAGTTAAAGACTTCGTCATCCAGGGTGGGGATCCCAGCGGGGATGGAACGGGGGGGTCGGGTAAACCCCTGCCCTGGGAGAACACGACCCTGAGGAACAGGAGGTACTCCATCTCGATGGCGAGGGCGGGCAGTGCGGACGATCCCCGTTACAAGGATACGGGTTCAAGCCAGTTCTTCATAAACCTGGATGACAACACGGGTCTGGACAACTACGCCTACCCCTTCGCCGTTTTCGGGCAGGTGACCGATGGGTATAGCGTAGTCGACAGCATTGGACAGTTATACCCTAGTAACCAGGACGGGCCGCCCACCCAGACCGTAACGATGAACGTAACCATCATCGACTGATCGAAAGGATGCCCAGTCGTTTTGGCGGCAGTGGGAATACCCACCGGCCAGTGGTAGAGGCATTATCCTGGGAATGAGAAGGTTCCTATTCTTCGACCGGGACCAGCACCATCTTCCTGGCTATTACAGCACAACCGACGATTCCCGCGGCCCATAGCACGGCCAGTATTAACTGTCGCCGGGTCTTTTCCTCCTGCCTCGCCTCGTCGGCCTCCTCTTTCAGCCGGTCCTGCCTGGTCTCTGCTTCACGGATTTTCCCGTCCAGGTCCTGCTGCACCTCCTCGTATCTGGAGCTTCCCTTGGCGGCCCACAGCACCGAGTTGGTGAAGAGCTTCACGAAGTTCGGTTCGGCCACCAGCTTCCCGTAGTAGACGTCGAGGCGCTCGCTCGGTATCACCCATATCCCTGGCAGAGCGACGGACCGGCCCCCCTCCCCGTTCTCGTGTGCGATGACGAGTGGGGATCCGGTCTCCTGGTCCCTGAAGGGAACAGTGTAGTTACTGTGTACGTCCATGTATTCGTCCCGGGCATCCCCCCTGTAGTAGGTTCCCATGCTGAGGATTTCGAAGGTATCCGGGAGCCCCCGGTTAATCTCGGTCTCCCGGTCGGTCACGTAGGTCCGTGCCCTCTTTTCCCTGGGGTTGAGCTGCTGGACGGAGGTGTTGGCCATTACCGGGAACAGTCGGGTTGCCAGCTCGCCCGCCGATGGCTGGTAGCAGATCTCCCTCATCCCCACCAGCCCCCCGCCCTGCTGGAAGTACGACAGGAGGGTATCCTCCAGGCCCTCGATCTCCACCTTGTTTGATGTGTAGATGATTATGCACTCCGTCTGTGGCATTGCCGCGGCCAGAATTACGAGGTCGGGGGAGTTCACTACCCTGGTCTCGCTGTCGATTCTTTCGTCGTCATCAATCAGTTCCGCGAGCATCCGGGCGAAGTCGCTGTCGCTGCCCGTGTACACGATTATGGATGGTGCAACGGCATGGGCGTAGCCGGTGGAAGCGATGATCGCAAGCATGATCGTGATGCAGAATGCAGTCCTACTCATACCATCAACTCTAGACGATGTTAATTATGGGCTCCCCGTAGAGCTCCCCGTCGAGGTATATCCTGATCATCTGGATGAACTTGAAGTTCTTCTTGTCCGCCCCGACCACCATCCCGAACCCATCGGGCGTGTTCCGCTGGTCAACGGTGAGGAACATGTTGAACCTGTCGTCCCTCTTCACGTTGCTGTAGTCGAGGATCCCCCCCTGCGGGGCCTCTGACAGTGGGATGCGGTCGTAACCCTCGTAGATCAGGTTCCCGGGTAGGTAGTTCTGCTCGTCATCGTTATGGGATATCCTTAGGGAGAGTATGTTATCAGCGGGGTTGACGAAGAAGCAGGAAACGCCCTCGAGGTTGTATTCCTGCCCGTTTTCGTCTATCATCCCCCCGTAAATGAGGGGTGAACCCAGGATGGCCTCCCTCCCGGACAGGGAGTCGATTATCCCGCTGTAGTCATTGATGAGCATTCTAGTGGATGATCCCCCGAGGACCACGTTGAGGTCGAAAACCTCGGGTCCGACACCAAGGAGCGAGGTCTCGTTCCTCAACCAGCCGAGCTTCAGGTTGTTATCGAGCACGTCCTCGGCCTGGCTGCTGTTGTCGTACTCCTTCTCGGGGTCCATCTTCTGGTTGTACTCCAGCGTCTTTTCCCACATGATCGAGAACCTTATCTGGACATTCTCGAAATTCTCCCTTGCGACCATTGCGAACTTGAAATCGGTGAGTCCGTACTCGTTCTGGAATATCTCGATCGGCTGCTCGACGTTCTCCCGTGCAATTGTCAGGATGAAGAGCGTCGCTAGGATCAGTGAGATGAATGCCAGCCCAAGTACCCTTTTGTCAACCATTGTCTACGCACCTCGCGTTCGAATTAAACCCGCTCCTCGCCACCCACCCTGCCGATCTTCGAGGTCTCTACCTCGCGGTAGAGCCTTCTCCTTACCATCAGGGTCCAGAGGAAGAAACCGGAGACGAAGAGGGTACCAACCGTGGCGAGCCACTCGACGAAGTAAATCCACATCATTGCCGCGTCCTTGACCTCCATCGCCAGGGTCTCGGCGCCCTCGAACATCTCGAAACCCTGGTCCAGGGAAGCACGGCAACCGTCAAAATCCTGGTCGAGATAGTGGTCCGAGGCCGCCTCCCAGATCTCCTCCAGGGACCGGATCTCCCTCTGGATCCTGTCGGTGGTCACCCCGAGCTTGTCGATGAAGTTGGATAGAGATATGAGGTAGCTCACGCTGTCCCTGTAGGAACGAAAGTCCTTTTTAAGTGAGTGGTAGACATCCACGTCCTCGATGAGGTCCCTCTTCGTCAGGTAGAGCACGATGTTCATGGTTATGTCTGGCCCATACTCGTTGTCCCTCACGTGGAAGATGCCCGATGCGAACAGGAAGCCACCGCAGGTCATGGTCCTGCCCTTCCCGTATTCCCAGGCGATGAGCCAGGGCACGTTTTTGTATCCGGGGAAGTTCCCCACCTGGTAACCGAGGATTCCCGAGCCCTCCCTCGGGATGACGAAACGGGAAGTCACGGTTGCGACGGATTCTACCCCGTAGGGCTTGAAGGGGGTCAGGACCGGATCCGGGTAATCCTCGTTAATCCTGACGGTGTATATCTCCGAGATAGATTCCCCGCCACCTCCCCTGGCCACGACCGCGGGAGCATCGTTTGGGAACGCTTCCTGGGTTATTGAAACGGCCCAGGACCCGTGGATCTGTGATACTATGCTAAAAACGCTGCCGTCGTTGAATCCCCCGGCACCTTCGTTTATGCGGTTGTACATCCAGAGCTCATTCTTGTCGGGAAGGTGCTCAAAGGAGGGGGATTGCAGTAGAATCAGGTCGTACTGCTGCATCTCTTCGTATTTCCTGGGAAAATAGAGGCGAATGAACTTCATGGATGTCTGCAGATCAGGGAACATACCGTCCCTGCAGGGAACAGCGGTGTAGGTGACCATCGGGTCCTGGTCGAAGTAGACCCTCGGGTATCCCCCTATCACCATCCCGATCATTAGCACGTTGATCTTCTCTGCAGCCTGTGCTGGCCGGACGATGGATAATAGCAGGAGGACTGCTGTCAGGGATAGTAATAGTTGCCGTTCCCTAGTCATGCTTGGATTTTTTAAAAGGTTATTTAAATCCGTTTCCCGGATTTACCTCAGTTGGGTGGTCTTGACGGATCTGTAGAGCCTTCTCCGGACCATCAGTGACCAGAGTATGAAGCCTGCAACTATTGCCACTGCGAGGGTGGCAGACCACTCGGAGATGTAAATCCACATAAGAGCCCGGTCCTTGGCATCGACGGCCTCGTCCATTGCCAGATTGGCCATGTCAATTGCCTCGGTTATCATGGTTTCAGCGGACTCGTACTCCCGCGCCAGGTAGTCGAGTTCTGCCTCCTCCCGCACCTCGATCGCGCTCTGCAGAGCGACCTCCGCGTTTGCCGTATTTGCACCGACCTTGGATACGAAATCGATTATGTTATGGAACATCATCGATAGATCTCTGAAGAGTCCGAACTGGGATTTCACCATCTTCATGCTGAGGCTTTCGTCGAATTCCAGCAGCCCCCCTCCAGAGGTGTGGTAGCACATGCTAAGGAAAACCAGTTCCCACCACTCGCCAGCCCTCTCCCAGTGTAGACCTAGGTGATTCGGGTGTATCCCGAATGCCCACGCCTCGGACTTTCCGTATGGCCATGATATGAAGGCTGGGGCCTCGGGCAGGTTTGAAGGCCCATCGATCATTGATACCCATGTCTTGGCCCCTGGCTTGGCGAAGGCAGGCCGGTTCCACTGGTAGATCCTTTCGGCGAAGATGCCGGATGCCCTGAAGTTGGTAAAAATGGGCGGGCTTTCCTCGTCAATCCTCAGGCGGGTAAGGCCGGGGAACTCGTCAGGAAGGTTCCTCTGCATCGCAGAGGCGAACTTCTCCATGTCGATCGGGAACGCAGCGGATAATGGGCTGCTGATCCAGGGGCTTTGGACCTCCTCGTAATGGCTCAGTGGGTATGCGATGGATGCCTTTCCCTCGGTTCCCACGAATTCGACCATCATCAGGTGCTGGTTGAGCGTGAGGAAGTTGAGCCTCGGGTGGTTGAAAAAGAGGACCTCGTACTCCAGCAGCGCCTTAAGGTTCCGGGGGAAGTAGACCCGGCTCAATCGATGCAGGTCGTCGTCTGAAATATCCAGGAAGAATGCCCTGCAGGGAACGAGAGTGATCTCAATCGCGGGTTCCTCGTCCCCCATGTGGTTTGGCCAGCCCTGGAGGTCCCCCACCATGAGAAATTCCATGACCAGGTCGGAACCGGCACAGCACGCCACCTGGGACGCGATTAGCAAAAACAGGATGCTGGTTGGTATGAGGGTTTTCATGACCAGACCAAACCGATGACCTGCTTGTGGCAGTACCCCTCTCAGGATCGCTGTGGCACTCCCTGACCTTGCCATTACCTTCCGTCAGGTATCTAGTTTTTCATTTGAAAACGGCATCGTTCTCGTGGACCTTCTGCTCCACCTTCATCCCTATGGACTGCCCCTTCTTGGCCTCTTCGATGCTCTCATGCTCTATCTGCATCGATTTGACCTTCTGCTCGAACTCGGTGTGTGCACCCTTTATCAGGATCGTGTCGCCAACCTTTATGGTATCTGTCAGTTCAACCACTGCAACGCCGATCTTCGAGAAGAAGTGGGTGATCTTACCGATCTGTTTTCTTTCGCTCAATGTCGACACCCTCCGGCCTCAAGGCCGACCTTTTCCAATATTAATGTGATGATCGACCTGAGCCTAGTTGGAGCCCGCCAGCACATCTGATATGAGGGCGTTTTCGGCCTTTCTCAGGTGCTCGATCAGGGTTGCCTTTGTCAGACCCAGCTTCTCGGCGAGTTCCTTGGTCGAGATAGCCCTGGGGTACTTGTAGTATCCGTGTTTCTGGGCCGCAGTGAGGGCCTCCTTCTGCCTCTCCGTCATCGTTGACATTATGTCATACTCGAAGGGTCCCTCCCGTGGGAAGCGAACGCTTTTAACATCTACCAGGAGTCGTAGGATGTTCAGCATGACCTCTATGCTGTTCTTGTTCCCCAGGAATCCGAAAAGAGCCCTGTCCTGGGAGATATAGATCGGGGGATCGGGTATGAACTTGAAGTCTTCGGTGAAGAGCTTCCCCACATCTGCAAATTCTGGGAGGCTCTTTGCCTGCTCCCAGTCTAGGCCCATCTGGTTCTGCATAAACGTGTCAGCGTTGGATTTCATGAGGACGGTGTAGCGGTTCCCGTCGGTCTTCAGAACGTCTAGAATCTCGATGGCCTCGGGTAGATACATATCGGAGAGCTGGTGGCCGGGTTTCATCTCTATTTCCTCCACAATTATCTTGATGCCTTCCTCGAAGTCCATCCTGATTATCTGTTTTAGCTCTATTGATTTCACGGACTCGAAGACCCGGGACATGCCCAGCCTCCCGTAGGAGGCTGGGTCGATCTCTATAACCACCTTCCGCAGGCGCTGGTTCCCATCAATCATCGCTTAAAAGCCCCCGTAAATGAACGGCAGAACAAATTTCTTCATCGGGAACCTTATTATTGATAAAGGTGTTTCGGAAATCGCGTCTGTAGGGAGGAGTTCTGGGATGACAGCATCTATAGTTGCGGATAATATTACATTCTGCTACGGCGATTTAACGGCCGTGGACCATGCGAACTTCGAGGTCGCACAGGGCGAGGTCCTCGGCTTCCTCGGTCCTAACGGGGCCGGCAAGACGACGACCGTCAAGATCCTGACCGGTCAGCTGAAACCGAAGGAGGGCTCGGCCAAGGTCCTCGGTCACGACATGGCTATCGAGCCGAAGAAGGCCGCCGCAAAGATCGGTGTCTGCTTCGAGGAGAAGAACCTCTACCCGAGGATGACCGCAAGGGGAAACCTGGAGTTCTTCGGCAAGCTATTCGGTAATAATGTCGATGCCGAGGCGCTACTCCGCAGGGTGGATCTCGCCGGCAAGGGGGAGGCGAGGGTAGAGAACTTCTCGAAGGGAATGAAGCAGAGGCTGATGATAGCCAGGTCGATACTCAACGAGCCGGACGTGCTTTTCCTTGACGAGCCGACGGATGGACTGGACCCAGTATCATCCGAGAACATAAGGAAGATAATCCACGAGGAGCAGGAGAGGGGTGCATCCATACTGTTAACGACCCATGATATGATCGAGGCGGACAAGCTCTCCGACAGGGTCGCCTTCATGAACGAGGGGAAGATCGTTGCCCTCGACACCCCAGAGAACCTCAAGCTCAAGTACGGCAAGCGATCCCTGAAGGTCAGGCCAAAGGGCAGGGTGGAAGGAGAGGAGGTCGAGATCCCCCTGGACGACCCCGAGACCCCCGAAAAAATCAGGGACATCCTGAAGGAGGGCGAGTTCGATACCATCCACACCTCCGAGGCAACCCTCGAAGAGATCTTCATCAAGATAACCGGAAGGGGGTTATAGGACTGTCCCTGCGCTCGGTAGGCGTACTGATCAGGAAGGACACATCGGAGATCTTCAAGAACAAGATGAGCCTAATCATCACCGTGATGATAATCGTCGCCATGCCCCTCTTTTTCAACCTTATGCCGTCGGACGTCGAGGAAACTCTGTATATCGGCATCCACGCTCCTGGGCTCGAAGGCGTATTTTCCCAGATGAACACAACGGATGAGGCACTGCAGCTCACGATATACAACGATACGAATGCACTAAAGGTAGACGTGGAGGAGGGGGATGTAACGGCAGGGATTATCCTGCCGGGGGATTTCGTGAAGACCCTTTTGACCGGGGGGAAGCCACGGGTCGATCTGTATTTCCCGTCCATCGTTCCAGGCGAAGCCAGGGAGCCCATACAAGCTCTGCTGGAGGAACTGTCCTTTGTTATCACGGGTCAGAATCTACCGGTCTCTCTTAACACGGAGATAATCGGCGAGGATTACGCGGGGAGACAGCTCCCATTCCGCGACCAGACAAAGCCCCTTTGGATCAGCATGGTTCTCCTCGTGGAAATCATGTCGCTGGCCTACCTCATCATCGAGGAGAAGCAAACGGGAGCGATTTATGCGCTGCTGGTTACGCCTATTACCACCTCAGAAATTTTCGCGGCCAAGATAATCGTCGGTACCATGCTGGCGATGGTGGAAACGCTCCTCATCATCTTGCTGTTGGGATCGTTCGGGGCCAACCAAATTGCTATACTGCTCAATGTATTCCTCGGCGCGGTGCTGGCAACGGGCTTTGCCTTCATGGTTGCTACGCCTGCCAGGGATTTGAAGTCATCATTCTCGTGGCTGATGATTTTCTACATCGTATTGCTTCTGCCCCCATTGACGATAATGTATCCCCAGGCGGCCTCCTGGGTTGTCAAGGTTCTGCCCTCATACTACCTGGCGGATACATTCAACCAGATCCTGAACCAGGGAGTGGGTCTAGGTGGGGTTTGGCAGAACCTCGTAATACTTGCGATCTTCGACATCGTGATCCTGATAATGGGCATGCTTATACTTAGGAGGAAGTTCCAATGAATCCGAGATTAATTGGCTCGATAATAGGTAAGGACGTACGCCAGGGCCTGAGGAGCTCAATGTTCATCTTCGTCCTGGTATCGCCCTTCATCTACACATTCTTCATCGGACTGATATTTGGTGGCTTCCTGGGAGAGGGTCGACCCCCCACGCTTGGCGTGGTGGACCTTGGGGATTCCGACCTCGTACCCATGATGAAGGACTTCGAGGGACTTGTCACGCGGGTATACACCACAGAGTCGAGAATGTTGAATGCCATAGAGAATAACGTCATTGACGGTGGAGTAGTGCTCGCCTCGGATTTCGACGAGACCCTTCTGGGAGGGAAATCTCCCGATCTGAGTATCAGGTATTCGGGCAAGAGTTATGCATCCAATCGACTGAATATCCAGAACTCCCTTACCAAACTGGTCCGGGATATGGCGGGCCAAGAGGTACCTATTTCGATAAACACCACGGTTCTGGGAAACGAAAAAGCCCTGGCGATGAAGGACCGGGTGACACCGTTCATCTTCCTCGCCGTAATCATGGTCAGCGGTTTTTTCCTAACTTCCCTGGGGATCGTCGAGGAAAGGGAGGAGAAGACGATCTCTGCCGTATCCGTCTCGCCGGTAACCATTACCGAGTTCATCGCGTCGAAGGCGATACTCGGATACATCATGGCAATAGCCGCGACAATGCTGACATTCCTCATGAACGGTGTTACCGATCCCGCCTACCTGATGCTACTAATGCCATTCCTGTTCCTTGGAGGATTATTTGCGGTCTCGGTTGGGGTGATTTTCGGCACCCTGATAGACAACTCCACCGAGCTGATGGGAATGGCAAAGGGAATTAACTTCCTGCTGTTCGCACCGGCCCTGGTTATTCTCTTCCCGTCCATACCCCAGTGGATTGCCAAGTTCGCCCCGACCTACTACATCATTTATCCGATCATGGAGATCAGCATGCTAGGGGTCGGCTGGTCGAAGGTGTGGGATGAGTTCATCATACTGATCGGCATCGTGGTCGTGACAGTGGTAATTGCACTATATTTGGTGAACAAGAAGAAGAACGATCTGTACACGACCTGATCGTGTTCCGATGACCGGGTCGGGATATTTAAGAGTGGGAACCTGTTCGTTTCTCTGAATGAGATCGAAGAGGGAATCGATATCCTTCGTTTTCATCGCTGCCATAATCATATCTGGGTCCGGAGTTGGCGGACGGATAGATCCCGCGACGAACCGGATCAGGTTGCTGATGATCGGGGAGACGAAGGCCGAGCACCAGTCAGCCACCTCCTACATGTTCGCCGATCCCAAGGTTGACCTGACCCTCATACCGGCGGGCGATATCGCGAACCCAAAGACGAGCAAGAGGTTCGTCAGGATCTACATGCCCAGGACCAGGGACCAGATGGTGGACGGGTTCGACGTATTAGAGCTCTTCGATTTCGTGCCGTACATCCTCGAGAACCAGCACATCACCTGGATGAGGGACGCAGTGAGGGATTTCGGTCTGGGCCTGGCGCTGACCGAGATGGGTTGGTACGATGTGACGGACTGGACGGGCAATGACGCCGAGGCCTGGATGTCCACAGTGCTCTACGATGCATACCCGGTTGATACCGTCATCGGCGTGCAGAACACGGACACGCCGTTTATGGATATCGATGAGGAGACGCCCCTGGTGGACCTGCCGGGCTTCGAACAGACCCAGATGACCGGTGTTACCCACCACGGAATCGAGATCCCGAGGGAGGGTTCGACGGTGCACACGGTCTGGCGGGTCGGCAAGGAGGCCGCCATCGTCTCCGGGGAGTTCGGCTCGGGGGCGACCCTGATGATTCCGATGGGCTGGGATAACGTGCCCAGGGATACTGAGGTGGGCTGGTTCTACTACGTCGACTTCGTCCTTAACCACGTCTACTTCGTTGCGCAGGTGAAGGTCCCCGAGGACCTGGAGGTGATCCACTCCCTCAGAAGTGCCTTCGTCAGGTACAACGATGAAAAGGGCATCACCACCGCGCTCCTGGAATTCATAGACAAGTTCGGGGCCAACACCAGGGTCGTTGAGGAGATGATAATCGAAATCGAGGCGAATAAGGATGAGGCGGAATATCTTTATCTGACGGACGACTACGCGGGATCATGGGAGATCATGCGTGGCGTGCTGGAGAGCTTCAAGACAATCTCGGAGGAGGCACTCAAGATCCGGGAACGGGCGCTACTCTGGGTATACGTGACGGAGTGGCTGGCGGTCACGGGCACCCTGGTTGTATGCGGGACCGTGGTCTGGACGCTCATGGTGAAAAGACGGTTATATAGGGAGGTTTCCACGACCAGGGGCATGTAGGACGTGTTGATATGGTGAAGATCGATAGAGGTTTCATCGGGGTTTTGCTCATAGCGGTCGTTATATCGACTGTCTTCATGGGGTTCATAACCGTTGAGAAGGCGGAGGAAGGAATCGAGATCATCAAGAACAAATTCCCAGGGGTCGTGAGGACCTCGGTCCAGGAGAGGCACACGTTCGTGACCAACGTGATTGCCAGGAAGAACTTCGAGGAGGTAAAGCTCAGGTTCTCGGTAATGCGGCTGATGGAGCCGATATTTTCCGACGTGAACATCACGAATCAGGCAGGCGTGACCCTGGACGAGATTGCCGCGGAGATAACTCCAATAAAGACGTGCCTCTCCGCCGGTAAAAGCTCGCCCGTGGGATTCGAGAGGGCGGTCCTGGAGTTCGATGCCAACGGAACCGCGGTGGAGGCCCTTATGCTGGACTTCGGCCTCGTTGTCGCCGCAGGGCAGTCCGTGCCTGACATGTCCTCGGCCCCGACCAGCTACCTCCTGTGGATGGATGATGAGGGGAACCTGACCTACTACCAGGGTAGCTCGGACTTCTTCTTCGGCAGGAACGAGTCCATCGAGAGCCTGGTGATAAGCTACAACGACGAAGAGACGACCTACAGGTCGGCCAAGGAGGTAACCGGTTCCATGGACATCCCGACCATCGCCGAGGGGCCACAGATGGGGACCGTCATCTACGACGATATCGAAAAGGACGACAGGATGTACGTGATGTTCGCCGTTAACAGCCTCTCCACCCCGGAGCACGAGGGCATGATCCAGCTGGTAAGGGTCTACGGGAATGACGAGCTGGTGACCTTCAGGGCAAACATGATCGCCCCCTGATTGCGTTACTATGTAACGGTCACAACGGTTTCTCAAATCGGGAAAGATTTTAACGGTCCGACATGATCCGGGCTACCGATAAAGATGGGCAAGACCATCGCGGAGAAAATACTCTCCAGTAAAAGCAACCGTGACGCAAGAGCGGGAGATATCGTCATTGCTAGGGTTGACCTCCTGATGGCCCAGGATGGCACGGCGCCACTGGCCATCAGGGCCTTCGAGGACATGGGGGGAACCGATGTCTGGAACCCGGAGAGGATATCCCTAGTGCTTGATCACAACGCGCCAAGCCCGAGCGAGAGCGTGTCCAGGATCCACGACGGGATCAGGGAATTTGCCCGTTCGCAGGGAATAGGGAAATTATATGACATCGGTTGTGGTGTGTGCCACCAGCTGATGCCGGAGCAGGGCCATGTTCACCCCGGGGACCTGGTAATAGGGGCCGATTCGCACACTTGCACCTACGGTGCCCTGAACGCCTTCGCAACGGGAGTGGGTAGCACGGATGCAGCTGCGGTGATGCGCACGGGCAGCCTGTGGTTGAGGGTTCCCTCAACGGCCTCCATTGTGCTGGATGGCGAGCTCCCCCGGGGGGTCTTCGCAAAGGACGTGATTCTCGGGGTGATAGGCAGGGTAGGGGCATCGGGCGCAACCTACATGTCAATGGAATTCAGCGGGGAGCTCGTCTCGAGCCTTGGCGTTGACGCGAGGATGACTATCTGCAACATGGGGGTCGAGATGGGTGCCAAGACGGCAATGATGGAGTCGGATGGAAAGACCGGAGAGTTCGTCGGCGGGAGGTGTGGAAACCCGGTTTCACCCGATCCTGATGCCTCCTATGCCTGGGAAATCGAGTTCGACGCGGGAGCCATGGAGCCATTGGTTGCGAGGCCCCACCGGGTTGACGATGTCGTTCCCGTGGGGGAGCTTGCAGGGACGGGGATCCAGCAGGCCTTCCTGGGAACCTGCACGAATGGGAGGTTGGAGGACCTGAGGGTGGCCGCTGGGATGCTGCGGGGAAACAGGGTCAGCGAGGGAACTCGCCTGATCGTCGCTCCCGCCTCGAGGGAGGTGTTGAAGGGGGCGATCAGGGATGGAACGTTCGAGGCCCTGGTTGAATCAGGGGCTGTTTTCGTTGCGCCTGGGTGCGGCCCTTGCGTGGGAACCCATGCGGGCGTTCCCGGGGACGGGGAGTCGGTGATATCCACCGCAAACAGGAACTTCAAGGGAAGGATGGGAAACGGCCTGGCGTCGATATACCTAGCGTCCCCAGCAACTGTGGCGGCATCCGCCATTGCCGGGGAGATCACGGACCCGAGGGATTACCTATGAGGGGAAAGGTTCACAAGTTCGGAGACGATATCAACACGGATTACATCATATCCGGCAAGTACAAGTTCAAGACCCTGGACATGGGCGAGCTCTCGACCCACCTCTTCGAGGATCTAGTGCCCGATTTCTACAGGAAGGTGAAACAGGGCGATATGATAGTATCAGGCGAGAACTTCGGCTGCGGGTCGTCCAGGGAACAGGCGCCTTTGGTCATCAGGGGTGCCGGGATCTCCTGCGTCCTTGCCAGGTCCTTCGCCAGAATTTTCTACCGTAACTCCATAAACGTCGGCCTGCCACTGGTCGAGTGCGACACCGGAGGTATCGAGGAGGGCGATGTCCTCGAGGTGGACCTTGAAGGGGGCGTTGTCAGGAATGATTCGAGGGGGGAATCCATCGAGTTCAAACCACTCCCACCAGTCAAGGCCAGGATACTGGGCGAGGGAGGCCTGGCCCGCTACATCAAGCTGCACGGGGGATTTCCATCGGAGTAGTGGGGAAATGACCAGGATAACGCTGATACCGGGTGACGGTATAGGTCCCGAGGTTATCGATGCCTGCCTCGTCGTTCTCGACGAAACGGGGGTGGCCCTGGAGTACGAAAGGTTGGAGGCCGGGACTAGTACGATGGAGAGCTCCGGGACACCCCTCCCGGACGAGGTCATAGAATCGGTTGTGAAAAACGGCGTCGGGCTCAAGGGACCCATCACCACGCCAGTCGGATCGGGGTTCAGGTCCGTGAACGTCGAGCTGCGAAAGCGCCTCGATCTCTACGCCAACGTCAGGCCCGCCAGGTCATTCGAGGGCACCTGTGCCCGGCACGAGAAAGTCGACCTGGTGGTTATAAGGGAGAACACCGAGGGGCTCTACTCCGGGGTGGAGAGGTCAACCGGAAAGGATAGCGCGGAGAGCATCAGGATAATCACCAGGAGGGGATCCGAGAGAATAGTTGATTTCGCCATGGGCTACGCGGTGAAAAACGGCCGAAAGAAGGTTACAGCGGTCCACAAGGCCAACATAATGAAGCTCACGGACGGCCTTTTCCTCGAAACCGCGCGGGAGGTTGCAGGTAGGTACACCGGGGTGGAGTTCGAGGACAGGATAGTGGATAACATGGCCATGCAGCTTGTCGTCAAACCACACCTCTACGACGTGATTGTGACCACCAACCTGTTCGGAGATATACTGTCCGATCTTTGCGCAGGCCTGGTGGGGGGCCTTGGCCTTGCTCCATCGGGTAACTTCGGCGAGGCCCGGGTGGTGTTCGAGCCCGTCCACGGTTCGGCTCCAAAATACGCCGGAAAGGACAGGGTCAACCCAACGGCGACCATTCTCTCGGCCGCCATGATGCTCGACCACATCGGGGAGAAGGACGCGGGGAATGCCGTTGTCAGTGCCGTTGCCAAGGTCATAATGGAACGGAAGCACGTGACCTATGACCTGGGTGGGTCCGCCGGTACACTTGAAATGGCCCGGGCCATAGCCCATGAGATCTGATGGTCGACGAAAAAATAAAGGCCCCTGGCAGGCCGACCGAGTTAGAGCCAGGGGCCAGCCCCTCTAGGACGTCGCCTCGACGTCCTGCAGACCTTCCTTTGTTATCATGAAGCGTGCCTCTCCCAGGGGCAGGCAGGGAGAGTCAACGACCCTTCCAACCCTGGTATCTCCCTTCGACTTTCTGAGGTAGATACGCGTGGTGGTCGAGTGCCCGAGGATATGACCTCCCACGGGTGCGGTTGGATCCCCGAAAAGTATGTCCGGACGGGACATCACCTGGTTGGTCAGCACGGAAACGAGCTGGTATATGTCCGTGAGCCTGTGGAGCTTTGAGAGGTGCTGGGCCAGCTTCTGTTGCCTCTCCGCAAGCTTGCCCCTGCCGATGTACTCGGACCTGAAGTGGACCATCAGGCTGTCTATGACCAGCATCTTGACGTTCTCCTCCTTGATCATCTTCTCAGCGTTATCAAGCAGGAGCATCTGGTGGGCGGCGTTGTAAGCACGGGCCGTAAGGATGTTCCCGAGGATTTCCTCGGGGTCGAGCCCCGCTGAGATGGACATTTCGTGTATTCGCTCGGGACGAAAGGTGGCCTCGGTGTCGAGCCAGAGGACCTTGCCGCCTATCCCTCCCTCCTCGGGCGGCAGCTGCAGGTTGACCGCGAGCTGGTGGCATATCTGGGACTTACCGGAGCCGAACTCCCCGTAGAACTCAGTGATCGATCCCGCCTCAAGGCCTCCGCCGACCATGTCGTCGAGTTCCTTGTTGCCTATAGTAACCCTGGGCAGGCCCTGCCTGCGTTCCATGATATCGGAGCCCTTGTACCACTTCACGAGGTGTTCGGCGTGCTCCTTGGCGGATGTTATTATCTTCAGCGCGATCGTGTCTGAGATGCCCGATATATCGCCTATCTCGTCGGGCGATGATATTGCCAGGCTCTCCACAGAGTAGTACCCGGCCTTCTCCAGGCTCTCGGCAGTCCTCGGTCCTATTCCAGGAAGGTCTTGTATTTCGGTCGACATCATTTTCACTTCGATGAGTACCAAGGTTCCCACCGGCTTAAAAGCATTCTTCGGACCCCCCCTTACTGTGAGTTGTTTACCACGTTAACTCCCCCTTAAATCTGGTTATTGTGCCATAAAAATGCGGTAAATTATAAGTAACAGTTAGGTCCGGGGGTTGTACTTACATTTATATGGGAGTTCGGCGTTTTTCCAGGGTCATGGAAGGGAAGATGGGCGAAGTCGACACTATGGTGGAGGACATCCTCGGGAAAAAAACGATATTCCGCGACGAATCCAAGCTCGATTCGGCCTACGTTCCCGATTACCTCCCCCACAGGGAGGGGGAGCTCAAGAGCCTGGTCGAGTATTTCAAGGGCTCCATCTCCCCGGCTCCAGTCGCCCAGACCGTCACCATCCTGGGCGGTATAGGCACGGGGAAGACGATGCTGAGCAAGAGGTTCGGGATAAGCATAGAGAAGGCCGCCGCCAGGCGGGGAATCAACCTCAAGTACATCCACATCAACTGCAGGAAGGAGAGGACGGACTACATGATATGGGCCTCGATGGCGAAGGAGCTCCAGCCCGAGCTCGAGCTCAGGGGCTATCCGGCCGAGTACGTCCAGAGGGCCGTTGACGACCTCCTCGTTGAGAACAACACCATACTGATAGTCTGCCTGGACGAGATAGATTACTACATGAGCCGCGAGGGCAAGGACATAATCTACTTCCTCTCCAGGCCCCTCGAGAACCACCACCTCGACGACGTGGCGAGGTACAGCATGATCCTGATAAGCCGCGACTTCTCCTACTACTACAAGCTGGACGATCCCAGCAAGAGCTCCCTGAAGAAGAACGTTATCCGTCTGGAGAAGTACGACTCCTCCCAGCTCTTCGACATCCTCAGGTACAGGGCCAACGAGGCCTTCATGGAGGGCGTGATGTCCGACGAGGTCGTCAATTTCGCCTCCGAGATAGCGTCCCAGACGGGTGACTGCAGGTTCGCCCTGGAGATGATGTACTACTCCGGGAAGCGAGCCGACGGCGAAGGACGCATAGAGGTGTCATTCGAGGACGTCAGGGCTGCGAAGGCCGAGGTCCTGCCCGTGGTATCCGAGACCGAGCTGCGGGAGCTCAACCTCCACCAGAAGCTGACCTACCTGGCCGCCGCAAACCTGCTCAGGGATTCATCGAGCTCCCTATCCGGGGATATATTCTCCGAGTACGAGAGCCTCTGCGAGCAGCGGAACGAGCCGCCCCGGTCGTACACCTCCTTCGCATCCTACCTGAAGGACCTCGGAAACCTGGGCTTCGTGGATGCAAAGACGGAGGTCGGGCTGAAGGAAACCGGGGGCATGTCCACCAGGGTGAGCATACAGGACATACCCGTGGAGATACTCTCCCAGAAGCTGGACGAGATAATAATGGACGAGATATCCAGCCCCGGCTACGTCAGGTACAGGGCCTAGACCATCTTGGAGTACTTGCCGATAATCGCTGTTACCCTCTCGGATATCTTCTCGGGGTTCAGCGTCGAGATCCTCTCCGGTCTGAATATGCCCAGGTCGAGGATTATGTTGCTGATCAGCCTGGAGTCGGTTACGTCGAAGGCAGGGTTGTACAGGGTTACCTTGCCCGGCTCCATCTCGGTGGATATTATCTCCTCGGGCGGCCAGTAGTCCAGGGCGTCCTTGCTGATCAGGCCGTTCTTCTTCTTCTCGATCGACTCGTAGTGGTACGGGAGGAAGACCTCGTCCTTTTCCCTCTCCTCTATCGGGATACTGTCGCCCGTGTTCTCCATGTCGAGGGTCGAGTAGGAGGCGGCGACTACGAATGGGACGTTGTAGAAGGCGACCATCCTCGCGATGTCGTCCGTCCCGACCTTGTTTGCCACGCAACCGTCCTTTGTTATCCTGTCCGCGCCCACCAGGACGCGGTTTATCCCGAACTTCTGGAAGCTGCTGGAGACCATGTTGTCGCTGATTCCGGCAACGGGTATTCCAGCGGTCTTTAGCTCCCAGAGGGTGAGCTTGAAGCCCTGGCTTCTGGGCCTGGTCTCCTTCGAGACCACCTTGATGTCCTTGCCCCGGGAGAAGGCGTACTCAATAACTCCCATCGCGCTCCCGCCATAGGTGGTTGCGAGGGATCCCGCGTTGCAGTGGGTCAGTATTACGTCCCCGTTACCGATCAGCCGTGTCCCGTTCTCCCCCAGGGCGCGGCTTATGAAGATGTCCTCCACGAAGATGTCGTCGGCCTCCTGCTTGAGCTGGGCGTATACGTCCCCGGCCTTCTTCAGGGCGTTCTTCGCGGCATTGCACATCCTGTCGACCGCCCAGGAGAGGTTAACCGCTGTTGGCCTCGCCTCCCGGATCACCTCGCCGGCGGCCAGAACGGCGTCCACCGTCTTCTTCTTCGTCGACTTCCGGTTTTCAGCGGCAGCGAGGAGTACTGAGTAGGCCCCGGTCACGCCGATGGCCTGGCTCCCCCTGGTGACCATTCCGGTAATGCCTTTCTCGGCCGCCTCCCTCCAGTCCCCGGTCCTCCACATCCTGACTTCGTAGGGCAACCTGTTCTGGTCGAGCAGGCAGAGCTCGTCCTCCTTGTCGTCGTAGTACAGCGTGAGCGGCAGGTTGGTCTTCTGGCTCCTGTATCCCCCCAGGTCATCGTCGAACTCCATTTCCAGCCAGTCAAGCACCTTCATCTTATCTACGTGGATCTCCTCAGACAAACAATCACATCATTCACGGTATGACCTTTTTGAGGTCGTATTCTATAATGTCCTTCGCCCCGGCTTCCTTCAGCCTGGGGATAAGGTTGATCAGGTCCCTCCCATCCACCACCGTCTCCAGGGCGTACCAGTCCTCCCCGTAGAGCTTGGAGATCGTGGGCCTCTCCATGGCCGGCACGATTCCCGCGATATCGTCGAGCCGTTCGGTGGGCACGTTTAGCTTCAGCAGGACCTTTCCCCTGGCCAGCAGGGCCCCGCCGATCATTATCTTCATCCCCTCGATTTTCCGTGCCTTCCACCCGTCCTTCATGGCCGCGGGATTTGATATCAGGAGGGCTGATGAGTCCATGATCTTGTCGATTACCGTGAGTCGGTTTCCGGTCAGCGTGGCCCCGGTTTCGAATCCGTCGACGATGGCATCAGCCTCCTCGGGTGGCTTTGCCTCGGTCGCGCCCCAGGAGAAGTGTACCGAGGCGCCGGTAACACCCAGATCATTCAGGTATGACCTGGTTATCCCCACGTACTCGGTGGAGATCCTGGGCGACTTGGCCTTGGCGAGATCCCCGGGAACCCTGATCCGAGAGTCGTCCGCCACGGCAAGGACTATGGAGAACTGCCCGATTTCCAGGTCCAGGACCTGCTCGACATTGGCACCGGTCTCGATCACCCAGTCCCTCCCGCTGATCCCCAGGTCGTATACACCCTCCTCCACCAGGGAGGGTATCTCCTGGGGGCGAAGCATCTTGACCCAGGTCTCGGGATCGTTGATCTCGGGCCGGTATGACCTGGGCTCGACCTTGAGCTCGTAGCCCGCATCTTCCAAGAGGGTAAGGACGGATTTCTGGAGGCTTCCCGTTGGTATTGCGAGCTTGAGCAGTTTCTGACTCAAGGGATCTCCTTTAACGGGTAGTCCCAGTGGGGCTTGTAAATCTATTCCTCTCGTTTTCCCGGTCCATCCCGCCGGCGGTAGCCGGAGCTCGCCCTCTCGAACACAAGCCCCGCGAGGATCCCGGCGGATGCGACTGTCGCGACCTCCACCAGATACATCCACGCCAGGTGCTCCTCCTCGAGACGGGATGATGTTGGACCGACGCTGGAAAGCCTGGATAGCGCCTCGTCAATCCTGGACAGAGATTCGTCCAGGAGCCCGCTTTGGTAGAGGCCCCTCGCCTCTCCGTAGGAGACCCGGGCACCGTCCAAAACAACCTCGATGTCTCCCGTTGGGACGCCGAGGCGGTCCAGAACCTCGACCTGCAGCAGGGCAAGGGACATTCCGAGGTCATATTCGTCGCTTTTTGCCCTGAACAGGTGGGGTCCGGAGGTGTCATTAGGGAAGGGCCTCCGGGCGAGGAGGTAAACCAGGTTTCGGGCAAAGTCAGGTGCGTAACTCCAGGATGCAAACTGGTTCCCCCACCTGGTTCCCCTCAGGTGGCATTCCTCCGGCGTCCTGCAGAAGGAGGCCAGGGTATCTCCCTTCCATTCGGATGCGAAGGCGAATCCGAGGCCAGCACCTACCTCCCAGTAGGAAATGAGGGGTGATGATCCCAACTGTGACTCCAGGTAGGCAACTGCACTGGAGCCGGGCTTTTCCTCGACCATGTTGAAACCCGAAAAGGCGCCCTTTTTCCCCAGTTCGCCGAACGGGAGGCTCGCTACGAAGGGATCATCCTCGTCGAACCAGGAAATCCGCGCGATGGCCCAGTTTGGCTCACCGCCCGCTACCGGGATGAGGGCACCCACCGGGGACAGGTGCCAGGAGTTCTCGCCGACCCCGCTGAAGGAGTCCAGCCCACCTATCATGGCGAGGCCATTTCCATCCTCCAGCACCGATTCTGAAATCCATTCAAGTTCCCTGGCCGTGAAGAGATCCATCCGGACGTCCGATAACAGGATAACCTGGAGTCCGGAAAGCTCCCCGTAGCTCCGGGGGAAGTAGGCCCTCATCACCCTCCTGCCCCAGTCGCTGGGATAGGAGTTCGCAATGGTGAAGGCGGGCACGGGGTGCAGTTGGATTCCGGGCTCCCCCTCCAGGGCGAAGTAGGGCGAGGAGCCGAATGGATCGCCTATGTAGAGTACCTCCAGCCCGGCTGCAGGGGTTGCCGGGGTGAGGAGTGCCAGGACCCCGAGTGTGACGGGTACCATGATGGAGAGCATTTTCCCCTTCATAAACGCAGTTCTCGTCGGTAAAATATAGGCTGCAATACATTTAAGATGCTTTAGTCGACCTAAATCAGCGATGGGTTCTGATGAGGCAGCCGAATATTCCCCTGCCGAAAACGCGGAATACATCAAGAGAAGCTACCTGAAAAACGGGGCATACGCATTCATTATCATGGTCATTTTCGTCCTGGTCGCGTCCCTCTACCCCCCGTTTAAACAGCTAGGGTCCTACCTGCAGATAGTGGCCTACCTCGTCGGTGGCACGGCGGCCGGATATTACTTCTCACAGGATCTTGACAGGAGGAACATCCAGTTCCAGACAAGGGACGGGCTCATGCTGTGGCTCTTGGCGTCGGTCGGTCTGATAGCGGGCATTTTCGCCGCCGGAATCCCCGTGAGGGTTCTCATCCAGGGGCAGTCGATGGTTCCGGCCCTGAACGGTATCGTGAACACCATTTTCGGGCAGATAAATCCAAACAACGCCGGACTGGTACTGGCCATTCTGGGCATTGCGATGGGCCACGACATGTACCATCAGCAGTTCACAATGCTCAGGCCACTCTCCCGGGAGACTCGAAAGGAGGTCAGGGAGATATCCCATTCCCTCCAGCCGCTGGTCGAGGCCCGCCACAAGTACGGCCGGAGTTTCACCCCTGCCCAGCTTGAGGGCCTTCTGCTGGACGAGGTACAGCGGGGGACCATGGGTGAGACCCTGTCCGGCCTGAGGGACCAGGGGATAATCGAGATGGGAGGCGGGATGATAACCATAACGGGCAAGGGGGAGAACCTCCTCTCGATCTCCCGCTTCGTGGGGGGCATGAAGGAAGGTGGGGAAGAGGGAGCAGACCTGTGCGCCTACTGCGGACGCCCGCTTAGGCTTTCGGAGAAACTCCTCCGGATCAACTACTACGGTGAGCCCAGGCTGATGCACTACGCTGAGAGGGAGGGCGTCAGGATATTCGGCAGGCTGCCATACATCGACAAGGTACTTGACCTGAAACCCGCAGAGGTGAGCACGCCTTTCTACGAGAAGGCGAGGGTGATACCGACGGTAGATCACAAGGCAGCCCTCGCACTGGGAATATTGGGCGCGGCCTTTGCGATGATATCCTATTCATGGATGATACTGAACTCGGGGTCACTCCCGATACCGACTGAGGTATCCTTCTTCGGCGGAACCCTCCTCTCGGTGAGCATGATATTTGCCTTCTGCGGCGTGGCAGGGGGTCTTTTGACCTTCCTCCATCCCGAGAGCTCCTACGGTGGCGCGATGATGCTGGCCCTGCTGTTCTTCGCCCTGCCATTCGTCGGCCTGACCATGCAGACCGTCTTCGGTGGTCACTATGCCGCCGTGGGCCTCATCGCGGTAGGGGGCCTTATATCGGTGAAGGCCCGCACCAGGATAGGCTGACCCCGCGGAATACCTTTATATTATAAAACCCGAAGGGCGGTGGCCATGAGTGATAAAATCGTCATAGGCGGCTCGGGTTCCCAGGGCCTGGCGGCCAGGGTCGCACACAAGATGAATGCTACCTTCGGGAACGTGGAGATCCGGACTTTCCCGGACGGGGAGAAGTACCTCAGGATCCACACGCCCGTCGAGGGCAAGGAGACCATACTCATACAGACCATGGGCTTCAAGCCCGACCAGCTCCTGATGGAGCTGCTTTTTCTCGCCGAGACCGCGAAGGAGCAGGGCGCGGAGAAGATCAAGGCAGTCATTCCCTACTTCGCATACAGCAGGCAGGACGTCAGTTTCAAGCGCGGTGAGGTGGTGAGCTTCAGGGTCGTAAGCAAGCTCCTGGAGTCCTCCGGCATAGAGGAGCTCTACACAGTGGACATACACCTGCACCGCATCGAGGATGCCTCCCAGATATTCAACATCCCCTGCCACAACCTGACGGCGATGCCACTGATAGGGGAGTTCATAAAGGATAATTACTCGCTGCAAAACCCGCAGGTCCTCGCCCCGGATATGGAGGCGGAGCAGTGGGCCAGGGCCATGGCGGGAGAGCTGGATGCGGACTTCTGCGTCATGGAGAAGGTCAGGAAGGGCCCCGAGGAGGTGGAGATATCCTGCGAGAACCTCGGGGTAAACGGGAGGGAGGTCATTATTGCAGATGACATTATCAGCACCGGTGGGACCATGGCGACGGCCATTTCGCTGGTCAAGAAGGCGGGCGCCAAGATGGTCATAGCGGCCTGCACGCACCCCCTCCTGATCGGGGGAGCTTTAAGCCTCATCCACCAGGCGGGCGCCCTCGAGGTGATAGGAACGGACACCGTTCCCAGCAGCGTCAGGGTCGTCAGCATCGACAAACTCCTTGCGGATAACCTGGGGTAATATCCCCATTTCCGTCAGAACCGGGGATGATCTGGCAGTTTCGCGACCTCCCGGGGAAAAGAGCCCCCATGGGGCGATTTCAGAGTCCCGAAAAGGTTTTATACGATAACCCCATGCTTGAATCATACCCTTTCAAGGGTAGAGATTAGCCAAATACAAGGAGGAGGAATATGAAAAAAGCGATTCTGCTATGTATGACAGTATTTTTTGCAACAACCCTAGTGTACGCAGCCCCACAGATGCTCATCAACCTAAGCCAGTGGGAGTACAACACCCAGTACGGTCTTCACCAGGCATGCTGCTCGGCTCTACAGGCTTACGACGTGGACAAGGACGGTCACATTGACATCGTGATTCCCTTCAGGAAGGACAGCGACCGCGTCGTTGCCGTAAATGGGCAGACGGGTGCGGTGAAGTGGATCTACCCGCCAATGGACCAGGACGGAATTGCCGGCGATCCCATGGGAGCCCCGTGTATAGGGGACATGGATGGCGATGGCAATGACGAGATCCTGTTCACTGGCAGGAGCAACAACCTATACTGCATCAACGCCGCAACGGGTACGGAGAAGTGGATCTTCGAGTCCGATGGCAAGGACGAGGCCGTGTGCCTCTTCGATGTCACCGGCGATGGCAAGAAGGAGGCGCTTTATGCCGCCGGCGACGGTACACTGAACTGTGTGAACTCAGCGGGTACTCTGGTATGGTCGTTCCAGATGACGAAGGGTGCTTCTGCGCCCCCGAATGCCTGGGACATCGATGCTGATGGCTTTGTCGAGGTCGTCTGCGGTGATGGTAACGGTAACCTCTACTGTGTCAGCTCCACGGGTGC
>Ga0180434_10000588_pt1 | contig 53149 bp, 62 predicted proteins | sample SS_ome_7_FD_132453 | JGI IMG/M metagenome (GOLD analysis project Ga0180434, IMG submission 132453) | Hypersaline lake sediment archaeal communities from the Salton Sea, California, USA - SS_1_D_2 metaG | ecosystem: Environmental > Aquatic > Non-marine Saline and Alkaline > Hypersaline >... | reverse complement strand
GCGATTAAAATGAAAGTAAAAACAAACAAATATATTTCAGTTGTCATTTTTTTAAAAAGTATGCATATCCTTGAGATCAAAACAAATAAATGAACATCGCCATTTTTTTATGAATAGGTCAGGTTAATATAAAACTGAAATAATAAGAGTAACTTTGTTTGTTGAAGTCACACCAAAAGACAATTGATCAAGAGGTGTTGAATGAAAGTTCAGGCTGATTTTATGAATGACTCAGATTATCCTGTGAAATACAAATAAGCAGCCAAAATAAGCAGCAAAACTGTTACTGAAGCGATCACATCACGGGCATTCCAGCTTGACCTGGATTCTTTGCGGTGTTCATCAGATAATGTGCCGTAGGTCAATCCGCTCAGGTCCTTTTTGGACCCTCCGGTCATACGGCTGACCACCACCATAACCACAGCACACACAATGAATATCAATAGGCTGTAATACTGGAAGAATATATTATTCACCACCCATAAAAATGATCCCTGTTTATAGGTGAAACTTTCAATCAATGAAACGGGCGTATCAATGGCCAGCCGGCCCAATCCTAAAACAAAACCAGTGACCAGAGCAGCCAGACATCCTTTGTGGTTGAGACGTTTGTTAAAGACCCCGAAAAAAAAGACCACAAAAATAGGCGGAGCCAGATATCCCTGTACAGTCTGCAGATAATCGTACAGACCTCTGCCTCCGCTTATCACCGGAATCCAGAGAAGCCCGATCAAAACCATAACCGTTGTCGCAATCCGGCCTACCCAAACCAGTTGCCGCTGGGAAGCCTGGGGTTTTAGTCTCGCATAAAAGTCCATAGTGAATAAGGTGGAAGAGGCATTGAACACGCCTGCCAGTGAACTCATCAAAGCCGCCAAAAGCCCGGCCACCACAATGCCGCGGATACCTATGGGTAAAATGGTGGCCACTAAGAGAGGAAAAGCTTTTTGAGATTGTTCAATGAGCAGCTGTCCCTGGTCGTTAAATAAAGTCTGCTGGATTACAGCTACTTTTCCGCTTTTTGCCAGAGCAAAACAGATCATCCCGGGTATAATAAAAATAAAAACAGGCAGAAGTTTGAAAAAAGCCGCACAGATGGAACCACGCCTGGCCTCTTTTTCGTTCCTGGCTCCCAAAGCACGCTGGACAATGTATTGATCTGTTGTCCAGTACCACAAACCAATAATGGGAGCACAGAACAGCATTCCCAGCCAGGGATAACCATCATTAAAATACCAGGCCATGCGCCCGGCTTCTTTGACCGGCGCCCAGGTCCCCTCGATTCCGGCTGGAACCAGAGGCCTCCAGAGATTGAACATTTCTGATCCGCATATGGAACGGAGCTCGCCCCAACCTCCCAGGGCTTTCAATCCAAATATAGTGACCAGTATGGAGCCAAAAACCAGGACTATGGTCTGCAGAGCTTCTGTGTACGCCACAGCGCGCAGTCCACCCAGAATGGTATAGAGACCGGTGAGCACAATCACCAGGATAGAACCGATCCAAAAACTGTTCATCCCCATCACATTGATATCCGGCAAAAGCACACTGAAAACAATGCCCCCGGCAAAAATACCCACCGCGATCTTAGTCAGCACATACGCCACCAGAGAAATGCCTGACAGCACAGTGCGCGCCGCCGGAGAGAAGCGCTTTTCCAAAAACTCGGGCATGGTGAATACTTTGGAGCGCATGTAAAAAGGGACCATCACCCAGCCCAGAACCAAAAGGCACCAAGCATGAAGTTCATAGTGAGCCATGGCTACGCCATCTGTGGCTCCGGAACCGGCAAGTCCCACCAAATGCTCAGAGCCGATATTGGAAGAAAATATGGAGGCTCCAATGATAAACCAACCCAGATGGCGGCCTGCTAAAAAGTAATCTGTGGATGTTTCCTGTTTTTGTTTGATGACCCACCAGACAATGGCAAACAAGACCATGAAGTACAGAAACACAATCAGCAGATCAATGGAGTGCAGTCCCATTTTTCCTCCTATATATTAAACATCATCTGTATAACTCGCACCTCTGCTCAATTCTTAAAGACAAATTATTCTACAATTTTTCCTATCAAATGCCAAAAAGAAAAGGAAGAAAGCAAAAAAATAAATGATTTTTTTATATTAGGATGTCTTGTTTCCAGCCAAGCTTGATCAGTTCGATTTTTAAAGGATCGGCCACACCCAGGCCGTGTCTGGTCTCAGCTATCCTGATGTGCTTGGCCGGGGTTTCAAAGGCCACTTTTTTTCCAAAATATTCCTGGCGCTTGGCTTCGATGATCCTCAAGCCCACAGAGTCTGCAGCCACAGGATCCTGACTGACGATCAGTCCTTTGTATTCCCAGACATATTCGTCATTGTAATTGTGCGGACCTACAGAGTGAAAAAGAGGATTGAGCATCACCAGGATGTTGAGCCTGGTTTTGTCCACAAGGTTGTATTCTTTCCAGATAGTGGCTAAATCAGCGCAGGAATCTCCATGATAAGCAGAAGCTCTGGGCACAAACATGATGTAATTTTTTATCAGAGAGCCGATTCCGGACCAGTGATGGGTTCGTGCAGGCCGGGCATTGATGAGAGCGGTGGCTTTTTGGAAAATAGGATTCCTCCTGACTCCCCTGTCATCGATTCCGATGTTTTCTTCTTTCACTCCCACTTCCAAGAGTCTTTTCTTCACCCCATCCTCTACCTCTTTGGGAGTGGGAAGATAGCGCCACACATTGCTTTTAAGGCCCACAATGTCATCAGGATTGACCAGCATTTCCCAGGCATCCTGGACACTGCTTTTATCCAGAAGGGTCATCACCGCTTGATCCAGCATATCCTGGATCACTTCCGGATTGGCGTTTTTAAAGGAAATCAATGCGTTTTCGTCTCTAATAAGGACCACTCGGGATTTTTGGCTTTGACCTGAAAACAGAGGGGATTTCCTATTCAAGAGAAAGGCGCCGGCCAAGGGCGAGATCGCTGCTTTCTGTAAAAAATCTCTTCGGGTTATTTTTTTCATTGTGATTCCTCCTTCATTTCATTTTATAAATCATGAGATTGTTTTATCCCTACTTTTTTATTCTCTGGATCATATCCTTGGCCTCAGCTTTGGTGGGGGCTTCAAAAACAATGATCAGCACATTCCCCTGAAGATCCGCCCCGGTCCATTTTCCGTCTTCTGTCTGGACCACAGTTGAGTCTGCAGAATCCGGCATGTAAGCCTGGATGAAATCCTTTTGCGCTTTCTGTGCTTTTGTCTCATCCGGATATTGGATTAAGAGGAGTCTGTACACATCCTCCCCTTCCCCGTAAACTCCCAGCACAGCGTGGGTCTCTGGATTGAGATCCAAAAGATTCCCTTCCCCCACGTAGAAATGGTAGTTCAGGATCAAAGGATTGTAAAAATAACGGACCCTTGTCTGATCCAGGTCCTGTTCCGGAAGCTGTGATACAATCTTAGGAATTTTACCTTTATTGGGAATGCGGGATGAAATCTCTTGGCCCAATTCCAGAACTGTGTTCCTGGATTTCTGGGTTTCCCGTTCCGCATACAAAGAGACAAAATAAGGTCCTTTCCAGAAGGAAAGAAGGCCTCCTTTATAGGTGGATCCCTGGCCTATTCCCATTCTTTCCCCCTCCAGATTATGGGTGAAAACTCCGTAGGCGTTTCGGGAAGAGCCCATATCAAAGAGATCGACCAGGATGTTGGGGCTTTCCGGTTTGGAAAAATGTCTGGCTCTCAGCACCCTGAATTGGTACGCTCTGTAGACTTCTCCAGCCCCGTTTATATAATCAAATATGGTGGTCTCATCATAAATTTTGTCTTCTTTTTCAGCTTTCCATCCATTCATTTCTTTGGGCAGGAATTCAGATAAGTCAACTTGATTTTCTTGTTTGGTGTTGGCCATAGAGATTCCCCCTCCTAAAATAAACAGAATCAGAACTCCCCAAATAAAATATTTCACAACCAATATAATAGCAAAAAGATAGGATTATTCAACTTAAGCCAATCAGTGATTGATGTATTTTCTCATAAAAAATACCGCTTCATCGCTTTTTCGAAACACAGGAATGAAGGCTTCCTCCAGCTTATCGACCAGAGGGTCATAGATTTGGCCCGCGTCAATGCTCACCACAAAAGGCTTGTCAGTGTTCTGGAATATCTCAATGAGCTGATTGGGGGTGCTGCTTTTTTTATTCAGATCTTCAGAATGAAACCTAGAGGGTTCAAGGGTGTTCATAGCTGGGGTCATGGGAAGCGGGGAGACTACCGCCCCATCCACATTCTCATCTTCCAGTATCACCCTCACACAATCAGCAAAAGTCTGATCATCAGCCACAGGTGTCATGTCCATGGGGTTTCCGATGTCCTGGATCTTGTTGATTCCTAAAGGCTCCAGGATTTCATTGAGTTTGGATGCTGTGGAATCAGAAAATTGAGCCAAATCCAACCTCTCATTATTCTGGATGCTGTCTGACATAATCACGCATTCAAACCCGGCATTGGATATGAGCGCCACCCGCCTTCCTCTCACTTTTTTGTCTTTTAAAAAGCAGAGTCCTTTGGTGAAGCTCTGGAACTCGGCGATGGTGTCAGCCATCAGAACACCGGCTTGTTCCAGAACAGCCCGGCTCACTCGGTAATCTCCAGCCACTGAAGCGGTGTGACCGGCTGTGGCTGACTGTCCTTCCGGGGTTCTTCCTCCTTTGTACATCACAATCGATTTTCCGGCTCTGACCGCTTTTTGTGCAGCTTTGGCAAACTCAAGCCCGTCACTGTCAGCGAATCCCTCCCCGTAGACCGCAAACACCTGAATGTCCTGATGGTCTTTGAGGTAGTTGAGATAATCTGACAAGGTCAGGTCAATCTGATTCCCTATGGAGACCGCATACACCGGTTCCAAATTTTCCATTTGACTCATGCGCGAGACCATAAACGCGCCGCTTTGAGACAGGATGGCAAGTCCTACTTTCTGAGGCTTTTTTCTGGGAAGGTCATGGATTTTATACTCGGGGATGAACGTAGTGTCATACTGTCCGGGCCGGGACAGGATTCCCAGGCAGTTTCCTCCATTGACCACAGGAGCTGGTTTTTGTTCTTTTCTCTGTTCCCGAAGCATGGATTTGATCTTCTGTTCGATTCCTTGGGTCCCCTCTTTTTCTCCGATACCGCCCGGGATGAGGATCACAGAGCGGACTTTTTGGGACTCAATGACTTCCTGCATCACCTGAGCGCTCTGCTCAGCGCTTATGGCTAAGACCAAAAGGTCCACTGTCTCGGCAAGGTCTTTGACACTGTCCACACACCGGCACCCTTCGATCTCTTGGGTTTGGGGCTTGATAATTGTGATGTTTTCTCTGGGAAATCCCCGGTTTAAGGTGTTGTTGAGAATGATATGCCCTATGTTCATCTTTTTGGAAACCCCCAGCACCGCTAATTTTTTGGGCTCCAGGAGATGCTTTATATTTTGATAGGGCCTGGACTCCTGGGGCTTGGTGGCTTTGGAGATCCGGCACAGCCCATCCAGAGGAATCAGTTCTCCTTTTTGGATCACAAACGGATTGACTTCAGCTTCATCAATCACAAATTCACTTTTTCCAGATTGATTTGAAAAATAAGCACCCAATTCCTTAAATCGTTCATAGACTTCCTTTAATTTTTCTTTGTTGATAACCGCTTTTTTTCCCCGAAATTCCTGAGTTAATTTATCATAAAAAGCCAGGGGCTTGAGGGTTTCTGTTATCCCCTCATCTTTGAGTAAAAAAGGAGATGAGATAGAGAGAGCTTTTCCTTCTTTCATCCTCTCTGTTAAGTATTCCACATCCAGGCCCCCCACTCCAATGCTCACCACAGGCCCAAATTCTCTGGTATTTCTTAGACCCAGGAGTATTTCTGAACCAAAACCAATGGTTTCATATTCCACAGCCTCACAGATCAGAATGCCTTTGATTTCAGTCTTTGTTTCCTTGTCCTGGTTATGGATCCATTCTTGAAATCTCTGGGGCACTTCTTCATGCATCTTTTCCATAGTTTTGTTCACTGAGTCATAGTCATTTTGAACAAAAACAACTCCCCCTACATCAGACTTGTGCACAATGGAAGGAGAGACTATTTTCAAAACCAACTTTTGAGTTTTGAAATTTGATAATTGTTCAGAAGTGACCTGGTCTCCCTTTTTGAGAAATGAAAATTCAGGGGTGTTGATTCCTAACAGCTTAAGCAGGGAGTACATTTCATGTTCGAGAAGATGATTGTACTCAGCACTATCAAATAATTTCTCTATTTTTTTGAAGTCTTTATCCATTTTTCTATGAATAATACAGGTTTAATGGCTTACTGGGAACCCTTGGCCGCTTCTTTTCCCAAACGAAATGCTTTAATATTCATATCAACGATTTTTCTGCCTTTGGTTTTGAAAAATTCCTTAATGCTTTGAACAAGAGCCTTTTCTTCTATAATCATAAACCGAGAAGCCGTGCCCAGCATCACCATATTCTGCGCTTTGGGGGAACCCGCATTTCTGGAAAGTTTTTTAGAATCCACTATGATATGATTTCTGGTTTGTTTGAGGGTATCCAGCACTTTATCAAGGTCAGGATAATCCGGAATATTGACGTAGGGATTGCAGCTGACCACGATCATTCCCTCAGGCGACAGAAAATCCATATATCTCAAAGCTTCCAATGGCTCGACGCTCAGGATTAAATCAGCGCTTGCTTTGGGGATCAAGTCACTGAATATATCCTGATCCGATAGACGCACATGAGACTGCACCGCTCCTCCTCTTTGGGACATACCGTGAACTTCTGCCTGTTTGAAATGAAGACCTGACTGTTGAGCCGCATAATCTATGATATAGGCAATAGTCAGTATTCCCTGTCCGCCCACTCCAGCCAATACAATATCCTGCTTCATTCTATTTTTTTTGCTCCTTTTTTCTTCTTCGTGCTTCATATATGCATGCGCGATAAGCAATGATCACAGACAAGCCCGGATGTTCGATCTCCTCCTTAATGACCTCTGTATTTTCTCCTAAATTTTTCTTTAGAGGCACAATCCTTCTTATATGACGCAGGTCTACTCCCAGTCCTCTGATTATGTTTTCTAATTTTTCTCCGGAAGCAATAGTGGGCTGTCCGCCTGTCATGGCAACGGTTGAATTATCCAAAATGATCACGGTCATATCCGTGTCCATGGAGGCAGCATCCAAAAGAGGGGTGATTCCGGAATGAATAAAAGTGGAGTCACCGATCACTCCTATGCAAGGATATATGCCTGCTTCGGACCCTCCCTTGCTCATGCTGACGCTTGCTCCCATACATACGCAAGTATCTACCGCATAATAAGGAGGCAGAGCTCCCAGAGTATAGCATCCGATATCACTGAAAACCACAGCCTTTGAGTAAGATTTCAGAGCCTGGTTTAATGCATCAAAAGTATCGATATGGGGGCATCCTTTGCACAGCTGAGGAGGTCGGGCCGGCAGCCATTCTATCACAGAACCCTGACTTTTAAGAGCATCTAATTTCATTGCTTTTCTGACTAAGTGGGGATTGAGTTCACCTGTTATAGGGAGAATTCTATCTATTTTGCCTGATATTTTTTTTCCTTTTATTCCAAAAAGACCTCTCAATTTATTTTCAACAAACGGGTATCCCTCCTCTACCACCAAAATATGATCCACCTGCTCTACTAGTTTTTGAATCAAGCTTTTGGGCAGAGGATAAGTGGATATCTTAATCACAGAGGGAACCGGAGACATCTCTTTTATATTCTCCATCACATAATTATAGCCAATACCAGAGGCAATGATCCCCAATTTTTTGTTTTCTTTGTTTATATCTAGGGAATTAAACTCTGATCCCTGGGAAAACTTCATCAGCATGGGCTGTTTTTGCATCAAAGAAGCGAATCTTCGGCGGGCATTTACAGGGAGAAGAGTCCAGTCTTGACTTTCTCCCCGCCGCATTTTGTTTTTTTCCCTTTGAGGCGCTTCAGTAATCTGTCCTCTGCTGTGAGCAAGGCGGGTCACCATCCGGATAATCACAGGCACATGGAAAGATTCAGAAAGATCAAATGCTTTTCCAGTCATATCATAAGCTTCCTGATGAGAGCTGGGTTCCAAACAAATGGTGTTGGCAAATTGAGCATAATACCGAGTATCCTGTTCGTTCTGAGAGCTGTGCATTCCAGGATCATCAGCCACCACCACGACCAGCCCTCCGTTTATTCGAGTGATGCTGGAATTCATAAAAGGATCTGCCGCCACATTAAGACCCACATGTTTCATAGAAACCAGGGCTCTTTTTCCGGCAAAAGAAACTCCCAAAGCCTCTTCATAAGCCACTTTTTCATTGACACACCAGTTGGCTTTAAATTCTCCTTTCTTAGAAGTTTTAACCAGATATTCCATGACTTCAGAGGCTGGAGTGCCGGGATAAGAGTACCCCGCTGATATACCTGCCTGAATGGCACCTAGAGCTACAGCTTCATCACCTAATAAGAGCTTATTTGTCATGGAAAATTTCCTTTATTTCATTATTTGAGGCATAAAAAAAGAATCATTATTAAAGAAAATAGGATATAATCTAAACCAATATCTGTCAAGATAAACCCAATGTAACAGAGAGGCGAGAAATACACAGAACAAATAAAAAATAAGAACTTGAATAAACCTTACAATTTCTATATATTTATGTTAGAATATAAAAGGTTTAAAGTATTAAAATGATTAGATTTTTATTTAACCTGGATTATTCACAAATTAATAAAAACATCGCCATTTTTTTATGAATAGTTCAGGTTAATTAAAGAGGTTGTCAAAATGATAAGACTTTCTACAAAAGGGCGCTACGGAACAAGACTAATGCTTAATTTGGCTCAACACTACCACCACAGTGGTAGCTCCATTGTGCTCAAAAACCTCTCTAAAGAAGAAGACATTTCAATTCGTTATCTTGAACAAATTATCATTCCCCTTAAACTGAACAATCTGGTGAAAAGCATTCGTGGGGCTGGGGGCGGATATAAATTAGCCAAGCATCCCTCCCAAATCAAACTGGTTGATATCCTGAGGGCTCTTGAAGGCCCCTGCTGTCTGGTTGAATGTGTGGAAGACGATGAGTACTGTGAGCGGATTCCCATATGTGCGGCTCACGATGTTTGGAAAGAAGCCAGTTCCATGCTCAAAAACTATTTTGAGAGCATTAGTCTGGAAGATTTAGTGAAAAAGTCTAAAGAAAAAAGAAAAAAAAGGAAAGCAACATGATCATCGCATCTTTAGCTATTTTCCCTACCAGTGAAGGCATATCAGTAAGCAAGTATGTCAAAGAAGTCATAAAAATCATAGAAAACTCTGGACTAAAAAGCTATACCGGGGGCATGTCCACTACCATAGAAGCACCAGACTTGGAAAGTCTGTTTAATGTGATTGAAAAATGCCATAAAAAACTGATAGATATGAATGTAAAGCGTATCCATGTAGACCTTCATATAGACCATCGTTTGGATAAGGAATCATCTGTTGAAAAAAAGCTCCAGTCCATAGGCAAGAATTAAGTCTCGTCTAAGGTCTTATTCCTGATAATAGTCCCTCCCCCTAATAGTTTCTCTCCATCATAAAAAACAACTGACTGGCCCGGAGTGATCGCTCTCTGAGGCTCTTTAAATATGACCTCAACCATCCCTGAATCTTTCGGTCGGATCATAGCTTCCTGTGGCTTATGGTTATATCTTATCTGAGCTAAGACCCTAAGAGAGGATTCTAATGTTTGGCCGGATATCCAGTGAATTTTGGATGCAGTCAATGATTTCTTATACAGTTTTTTTTCAGGCCCTACTATAACCTCATTTGTTCTGGGATTTATGTCAAGAACATAAAGAGGCTGAGAAGCAGCAATGCCCAATCCACGACGCTGGCCAATAGTAAATCGAGCATAACCATGATGCTTTCCTAGAGTATTCCCTTGTGAATCCAGAATAGGACCTTGTATAAACCCCTGTAAAGATTTTTTCTTTATAAAATTGATATAATCATTATCCGGGATAAAACATACTTCTTGACTTTCATGTCTATGGGCTGTGGGAAAATTAAATTTAAGAGCCTGTTTCTTTACTTGCTCTTTTTTTCTTTCTCCAAGAGGCATCAAGGCTTGTTTGATATGTTTCTGAGACAAAAGATAAAGAAAATAGGACTGGTCTTTTCTTTTATCCAGCCCTCTTTTTATATAATATTCTGATGATTTTGGTCTCCGGACTATCCTGACATAATGTCCTGTCGCAATATAATGAGCTCCGATTCTTCGGCTCTCTTCCAAGAGGGCATTGAATTTAATATAAGGATTGCACTTCACACAGGGATTAGGAGTATATCCACGAGCATATTCTTTGACAAAATAGTCAATGATCTGGCTTTTAAACTTTTGGCTCAAATCAACCACAAAATGCTCAATGCCCAAGCAAGAAGCTGCTTCTGCTGATTTTTGTGCGGAAAAGTCATTTTCTTTGGAGAAAGAACTTGGAAACAATTTCATATATACTCCCAACACTTCTAATCCTCTTTTTTGGAGAAGAGCGGCAGCTACAGAGGAATCAATGCCTCCACTCATTGCCACCAACACTTTATTTTTTTTATTCATAAAAAGCACTCACACTCATAGTTAATATTTCATTATTGTATTATATTATAGCAAAATAATATCCAAACAACCTGAAATTCTTCATTCTATAAGGGACAGAGGTTGCGACAGATGCGAGACGAAGTTAAAGGTGAAAGGCAACAATAATTTGAAATGCGCTTTTTGCATTTCTCATTTCCATTTTACACTTCATATATTTTGTGAATAAACAGGATCGCTCATAACTTTCATTATACAGACAATTGTGCTAAAATTTCTCTAGTCCATCACATAATAAGGAGTTAATATGTCAGGACACTCTAAATGGCACTCCATAAAACACAAAAAAGCAGCTCAGGATGCAAAAAGAGGGAAAATATTTACTAAAATCATCAAAGAAATCTCTGTAGCCGCCCGTATGAAAGGCGGAGATCCTGATAAAAACCCAAGACTGCGCCAAGCTATTGATCATGCCAAATCCGTGAACATGCCGTCAGATAATATAGAACGGGCCATAAAAAAAGGAACCGGCGAACTCGAAGGGGTCAATTATGAGGAAATCGCTTATGAAGGCTATGCCCCTGGGGGCGTGGCTGTATTCATAGAGACTTTAACTGACAACAAAAACCGCACAGTGTCTGAATTAAGACACATATTTTCCAAACACGGAGGCAATATTGGTGAATCCGGCTGTGTCGCCTGGATGTTCGACCGCAAAGGATACATCGTGGTGCCTAAGTCAGAAGCCTCTGAAGAGGATCTCATGAACCTTATCCTTGAAGCCGGAGCTGAAGACATGAGAGAGGATGGAAGCAACTGGGAAATCATCACAGATCCTAGTGATTATGAATCAGTAAACAACGCGATTAAAAAACACAATATAACCATGGACACCTCCAACATCAGCTATATTCCTCAAAACTACGTCAAACTGGAAGGCAAAAAAGCTCAGCAGTGTCTCAAACTGATTGAAGCCCTGGAAGACCATGACGATGTACAGAATGTCTGGGCTAATTTTGATATTGATGAGGAAGAAATCGAACAGTATTCCAATTGAAGAGGCATAATAAAATGGCTGCACTCCCTCACGGTCGTTCGCAATAACAGTTAAGTGTTAAATAAAAGATGAAAATTCTTGGGATCGATCCGAGTCTGAAAGCCACTGGTTATGGAATCATCGAACAAAGCAAAGATGGTCTGAGAGTGGTGAAGTACGGGGTTATTAAGCCTTCCCAAAAAGCTCCTCTGCTCCATAAGCTCAATGAGATAAAAACAGAAATCAACTCCATCATCAAGGCTTTCCAACCGGATGAGATCGCTATTGAAAATCTCTTTTATGCCCGGAATGTCAAAACCGCTATCATCTTGGGTCAAGTCAGAGGAGCTGCTTTGATCGCTGTGGCATCCAATAAATGCCCCCTTCACGAATATTCAGCATTAGAAATAAAAAAGGCAGTGACAGGATACGGCAGAGCGGATAAAAACCAAGTCCAAAACATGGTCAAAACACTTCTCCACTTGCAGGAAGAAAAAATCGAAGAAGATGCTTCTGATGCTCTGGCTGCAGCGTTCTGCCATCTGAATTCAAGATCTTTTCTTGACAAAATAGAAGGAACATAAATAAATATATAAAGGATTCAAATGATTTCATATTTAAAAGGCATCCTAAGGGAGAAAAATACAGAAGAAGTGACTGTGGACATCCAGGGAGTGGGATATTGTGCGGGTATCCCCCTATCCACTTACCTTGAACTAGGGGAAATAGGAGATAAAGCAGAACTTTATGTCTATACCCATGTGACAGACAGCGCTATTTCTTTGTACGGATTTTTAACCTTAAAGGAAAAAAGGCTGTTTCTAAAGCTCATCAACATAGCAGGGATAGGACCTAAGATAGCGATCAATATCCTTTCAGGAATAGGGGTTTCTGACCTGGAAGATGCCATCAACAAAAGCGATATAGACCGGATATCCCTAGTTCCAGGAATCGGGAAAAAAACAGCCATGCGCATCGCACTGGAGCTTCAGGGAAAACTCAAGGAAAAAGAAAAAATATTGACTCCAAAAATATCCAAAGAAAAAGAAGAACTCTTATCAGCTTTGACCAATATGGGTTTCAAGAGAAAAGATGTCTATGAAACTGTAGATGAGTCCGTGAAGAATCTGGGAAAAGAGGCAGGATTTGATAAACTGCTGAAAGAGAGCCTGAGGCGGCTTTCTAAAATATAATAACGAAAAAAAACATAAAATAAGCTATGCGATTTAAAGAGAAATGAACAAAGGACAAAACACGAGCACGGTTCTCAATCCAGTTCGAACCAGAGAAGACCTCAAATTTGAGGACAACCTCCGCCCGGAAAATTTCAAAGAATTTATCGGTCAGGAAACCATAAAAAAGAAGCTGGATATTTTTATCAAAGCTGCCCTAAAGAGGAAGGAAAACCTGGACCATGTCCTGCTTTACGGACCTCCGGGTCTGGGAAAAACCAGCTTGGCATACATCATTGCCAAACAAATGGGAGTCGGAATCAAACCCACAGCTGGACCTGTTATAGAAAAGACCGGAGATCTTTCTGCGATTCTGACTAATCTGCAGAATAAAGAGATCCTTTTCATTGATGAAATCCATAGGCTTCATCCTTCAGTGGAAGAAATCCTCTATTCAGCTATGGAGGATTTCAGCCTTGATATTGTTATCGGACAGGGACCCAGTGCGAGGAGTCACAAACTCAAGCTCAAAAAATTCACTCTTATTGGAGCTACTACCCGCGCCGGACATATCACCGCTCCTTTGAGAAGCCGGTTTGGCATTATCAATCGTCTTGACTACTACAATGAAAAGCATCTGAAAAATATCATCAAAAGGTCTGCTTCTATTTTAAAGGTGAGCATCACTGATCAGGGAGCTTACCAGATAGCCAAAAGGTCCAGAGGAACCCCAAGGGTGGCTAACAGGCTTCTGAGAAGGGTCAGAGATTATGCGGATGTGATTGCCGATGGAAATATAACATCTGAAGAAGCAGTGAAAGCCCTGGACATGATGGAAGTGGACTCCATGGGTTTGGATGATGTTGACCGGAAGATTTTATCCACTATAATCGAAAATTTCACTGGAGGACCTGTGGGAATCAACACCATTTCTGCAGCCATTGATGAAGAAAAAGATACCATTGAATCCATTTATGAACCCTTTTTGATGCGTATTGGTTTTCTTGAACGAACCACCAGAGGCCGTTGTGTGACCCAAAAAGCCTATAAACATCTGGGTTATAAAATCGGTTCTTCAAATCCTCAGGAAAATCTGTTCAAAGACGATTAAGAATCATGATCCAAATCTAATTCTCCCAAAAATTCAAATGCAATTAAAAGATTTTGATTTTGATCTTCCCAAAGAATTGATCGCGCAAAAACCCCTGCCCCAAAGAGAACAGTCCCGTATGATGGTAATCAACAGAGCTACAAAAGAGATCGAACATGCCCAATTCAAGGACTTTCCAGAATATCTTCAAAAAAACAATTTTTTAGTGCTCAATAACACCAAGGTCATACCAGCCAGAACATGGGGGAAAAAAGATGAAAAAGAAATTGAATTTCTTTTTTTAAGAGAAATAGAGCCAAAAATATGGGAGGTTCTCTGCCGCCCTGCAAAAAAAGTACGACTAGGGAATCAAATCTTTTTCTCCTTCTCCCTTCAAGCCAAGGTGATCAAAAAAAAAAGTGAGGGACGCCGCGTGCTTTGCTTTAATACAAGTAAAGTGATCGAGGAGCTAAAAAGAATAGGCTATGCACCTCTTCCCCCTTATATAAAAAGAGACAAATCTGAGAGAAAGCTGAAAGATTTTGACCTAAAAAGATATCAAACCGTTTATGCCCAAAAACAGGGTTCTATCGCTGCTCCCACTGCAGGACTTCACTTCACTGACGAAATTATTGAAAAGATCAAACAAAAAAGGATCCTCTTCACCTTTATCACTCTTGATGTGGGGCTGGCGACCTTTCAGCCGGTCAGAGTGAAAAATATAAGGAATCATAAGATGCTCACCGAACACTTTCATATCAACGAATCCTCAGCTCAGATGATACAAAGAGCAAAAAAAGAATCAATCCCAGTGGTCTCCATAGGCACCACTACAGTGAGAGCTCTGGAAAGCGCTGCTGGAAAGGAGGGAATCCAATCTGGCTCTCATTCCACAGATCTATTTATTTATCCTGGCTACCGATTCAAAATTGTGGACCGCCTTCTTACCAATTTTCATCTTCCTTGCTCTACCCTGCTTATGCTCACTGCTGCATTTGCGGGATACGACCTGCTCATGGAGGCATATGAGGAAGCGGTAAAGGAAAAATACAGATTTTTCAGCTACGGCGACTGCATGTATATAAGGTGAAATCCTGATCCTAAATAAGCCATGCTAAAAATGAAATTTGGAGGCGTCTTATGTCCTTATGTTTTGACAAAAAGAGCAGGTTGTCATATAAAGAAATAAAAAAGGAACAAATGGGATGAGTCAAGAAAAACAAGATCAACTGGACCCTGCTGAAAGAGAGGTTCTGGATAATATTCTTCATGATAGAACTGACGCAGAGATATTCAAAATCACTATCGAATTTGGATACAAGCCCACACAAAAATATCAAAAAGCTGTTGAAATCTCAAAAAAACTTGCCACTTATAAAGAAAAAGGCAGTGGAAAGCGAATCCGACATTCCGTGACATTCACTCCTAAAGAAGCAGAAAGCTTATTCCAGGTTTTTAATATTGTAGTGGACTGGGAAAAAACAGATATCTATGTCAATCACAAAAAACTCCCTTATGCTCACTCCCTCTGGGTTCCCCTTATGTGGTTCTACAGAGTCTAGAAGTTTCCCCTATTTTATCTCTTCCATCCTCGCAGTAAAATGACGAAGATAAGGCGCTTGGTAGAGAATTCTAAATCCTCTGATATGGCTGCGCTTTTCATATGTTTTTATCACCGCATCAGCAATAAAATTAAGATGAGACAGAGTATAAACTCTTCTAGGAAAAGCCAGCCTCACCAGTTCCAGTTTAGGAAAGGTTTCTTTTCTGGTTTTTTTGTCCTTTTTTCCGAACATCACTCCCCCGATTCCAATGGTTCTTATTCCGGCTTCCCGATAAAGAGCAATGGATAAAGCCCATGCAGGATATTCCCGTCGTGAAAGATGGGGGAGAAATTGATCCGCGAGCAGATAAACAGCATGCCCTCCAGGAGGAGCATATAAAGGAATGTCTGCTTCTTTAAGCAGTCCCCACAAATACTTTACCTGACCCATGCGGTGTTCCAAATACTCTTCATCCAAAACTTCTTTGAGTCCCCGCGATACAGCTTCCATGTCCCGGCCAGACATACCTCCGTAAGTGGCGAATCCTTCGCTGATGATCAGCTGGTTTTTGAGCTTCGCAGCTAACTCGTCATCATTAACCGCCACAAATCCACCAATATTGACCAGCGCGTCCTTTTTCGCGCTCATGGTGGCTCCATCAGTATATAAAAAGATCTCCTTCACGATTTCGGAAATGGATTTTTTGGAATATCCTGCCTCATATTTTTTTATGAAATAAGCATTCTCAGCAAAACGGCAGGCATCCAGATAAAAAGGGATTCTATGTTTTCGGCATATTTGGCTTACATTTTTAATATTACTCAATGAAACAGGCTGTCCTCCTCCGCTGTTATTGGTTATAGTGATCATCACAAAAGGAATATTTTCCGGCTTTTTCTCAGTAATAAATTGTTCTAGTTTGATGACATCCATGTCTCCCTTGAAAGGGATGTCTTCCTCTGGTTCATAGGCTTTTTCCTGGACCAAATCCGCACAAACCGCTCCCCTTACCTCAAGGTTTGCTCTGGTTGTATCAAAATGTATGTTATTGGGGACATGATCCCCTTTATGAGTGGTCACTTCAAAAAGAATCCTCTCTGCAGCTCGGCCTTGATGAGTGGGTATCACATGTTTGAAACCGAAAATATCCCTCACTGTCTTTTCAAGACGGTAAAAACTACGGGAGCCTGCATAGGATTCATCACCAGTCATAAGTCCAGCCCATTGATCATCGCTCATGGCTGATGTCCCGCTGTCTGTTAAAAGATCAATGAATACTTTTTCTGAAGGAAGGGTGAACATATTAAAACCAGAATCAATAAGAGCTTTTTCCCTTTGTTTTCGGGTGATTCTTTTGATCCGCTCAACAGTTTTTATTTTATATGGCTCCAAAGGATAATCATGTTCCCGCACTCTTGCCTCCTTAATGTTTTTGTTTTTGTCCACCCTAAAAAGAAACCAGGTTTTTAAATTCTTTATACCGCTGTTTTATCTCTGATTGGGATACAGACCTTAACCGATCCGTGCCAAAGTCCTCAATAGTAAAAGAGGCCATCACACTCCCGTAAACAGCGGCTTTTCTTATGTCTTTCTCTTCATAGGAATCCACATTGTCCAAATAGCCCAAAAACCCCCCCGCAAAACTATCTCCGGCTCCGGTAGGATCCACCACATCCTCACATGGATGAGCCAACATCCCGGAGATAAATTCTTTTTCTATGATAATCACTCCGTGTTCGCCCTTTTTGGCCACCACAAAAGAAGGGCCTTTTTCCAAGAGCTTCCTTCCTGCTTTGATAAGATTGCTCTCTCCTGTGATCTTTTTGACTTCTTCATCATTGCCAAAAAATATGTCTACTTTTTTTATGACTTCCATTAATGATTCAGGATTTTGATTGATGTATAGATTGATGGTGTCCATAGCCTTTAATTTGGGACTTTTAACCTGTGAGAGGACATCCAATTGAAGTTTGGGATCAATGGTCCCCAGAAAAACTATATCCGCCTCTCTGTAATCAGGCAGAAGGTCAGGCTTGAAATCCTGGAATACATTTATTTCTGTTTTCAAGGTGTTTCTCTGGTTGGGGTCTTCTCCATAACGTCCTTCCCAGAAGAAAGTTTTCCCCTTTTTTAGGGTTAATCCTCTGGTGTCTATGCCTTTTTGGTTGAATGTCTCTATCATCTCTCTAGGAAAATCTTCCCCCGCCACAGAAACGATCTTGGTATCTGTAAAATAGCTGGCAGCTAGAGAAGCATAAGAACAAGAGCCTCCCACGATCCTTTCCTTTCGGTCAAAGGGAGTTTCTATGGTGTCAAAGGCTATTGACCCTATTATGACTAAACTCATCTATTTATTTCCTTTCAATTCAGAATTTAAATATTTATTGACGATAAGGCTTAATTTTTTTTGCACGGCAGGTGATATTTTACTAGGTTCTGTGACAATGCAGTTTTTTAAAGCATTTTGGCATTCACACTTTTCTTCTCGGCTTTTTGGAAGCATTTTTACAGCTTTCTTGATTATATCTTTGGCATTATGAACATTTTTCTTCATATTATCCAGAATCATTTCAACAGAGACATGTCCTTCGGTTTCATGCCATACATCATAATCTGTGATCATGCTCATGCTGGCATAACAAATCTCTGCCTCCCGGCACAATTTCGCTTCAGTGGCGCTGGTCATGCCGATCACATCACAGCCCCATTTCCGGTATATTTCGGACTCTGCAATGGTAGAAAAATGAGGTCCCTGGATGCAGATATAAATCCCTTTTTTATGGACTCTTATACCCAATTCTTTTCCCGCTTTATAAAAAACACTTGACAGGTCAGGACATACCGGATTAGCCAATCCAATGTGAGCCACCAAACCTTGTCCAAAAAAAGTATTTTTTCTAAAAGTTTTATCATAAAACTGGTCTGGGAAGACGATATCAGTGGGCTTTATTTCTTCCTTGAGAGAACCCACTGAATTAACAGAGATGACCCGACTCACTCCCAGCATTTTGAATCCATAGATATTGGCTCTGTAATTGATTTCTGAAGGGCTCAGTCTGTGTCCCCGACCGTGCCTGCTGAGAAAAGCAATTTTTTTTTCTTCTAGAATTCCTGTGACATAAGCATCAGAGGGATTTCCAAAAGGAGTTTCCAGTTCCACTGATTTTAGGTTTTTAAGCCCCTCCATATCATAAAGACCAGTCCCTCCTAATATTCCGATATCAGCAGAAGGAATATATTGGTTTTCAACATCTGTCATATCTCCTCCTTATGTAATCTAGAATGATTAATGTTTATATATATAATTAATAAAAATTGAAATCAAGAATCCAAACAAAATCATCAGAAGTTTTCCTGCTTGAGGTTTGGGCATAATTCAGTTATTCTATTGTCCAAGGAAAATGTGATGAATGCAAGAGAAAATCTAATCCACACTGCCGAACTTCTCTCAAAAGCAAATCACATCATTGCCTTCACTGGATCCGGTATTTCTTCAGAGTCTGGAATACCGACTTTTCGGGGCAAAGATGGATTATGGAAACAATTCAGGGCTCAAGATCTAGCCACTCCCCATGCCTTTTCCAACAATCCAAAGCTGGTCTGGGAATGGTATGACTGGCGCAGACAAATCATCGCCAAAAAAGAGCCTAACCCAGGTCATAAAACTCTGGCCCAATGGGAAAACTCCTTTTCTTCGTTTTATGTGGTCACTCAAAACATTGACGGACTTCATCAGAAAGCCGGTTCTGAAAAAATCATTGAACTGCATGGGAATATCTGGAAACTAAGATGTACCCAAGAAGGAAGCATCACAGAAGATCACACCTGCCCTCTTAAAGAAATCCCCCCGAAATGCAAAAATTGTGGAGCCTTGTTAAGACCCCATGTGGTGTGGTTTGGCGAAGCATTGAATAGGGACTATCTCAATAAAGCTATTGAGTTGAGCTCAAAGGCAGACTTGATATTTGTTATCGGTACCTCCGCCTTAGTATATCCTGCTGCTTCAATTCCCATGACAGCCAAGGAATCAGGAGTTGAAATTATTGAAATAAATCCAGAATCCACCCCACTTACTCCTCATGCAGATGTCAGTCTCAGAGGAAAATCCGGTAAAGTTCTTCCTGAAATTTCAGAAATATTAAACCATGAAAAGAAGTCAAACTAAGGAAAAAGAAAATGAATTATGTGTATTTTGATGCCTTTTCAGGAATAAGTGGTGACATGATTCTGGGAGCTTTTTTGGATTTAGGTGTGGATATCGGACGGTTTAAAAAGAAAATGGCTTCTTTGGAACTCCCTGTTGTAATCAGCATCAGTGAAACAAAAAGAACCTCCCTCAGGGCCTTGAAAGTGGACGTTTCTGTTCAAAGAAAGAATAAAATATCAAGAAAATGGAATGGTATTGAAAAGATTATAGACCACAGCTCTTTTGCAGAGCCCGTAAAAGAAAGAGCGGCTCTTATCTTTAAAAATCTTTTTGAAGCTGAAGCCAAAGTGCACGGAAGGGATTTTTCAGCCACCCATCTTCATGAGGCCGGAGCTGACGATGCCATTGTGGATATACTGGGAACCTGCTTTTTGGCTGAGGAGCTCAGCATAAAACAATTTTTTTCATCTCCTCTAAACCTGGGTGGAGGAACTGTGAAAGCCGCCCATGGAATCCTTCCAGTTCCCCCTCCTGCTGTGGCTGAACTACTCAAAAACATTCCTGTTTATTCTGCTCATATCAAAGAAGAACTAGTCACTCCCACAGGAGCAGCTATTATTTCCTCAGTAACCAAAAAATTCTCTTCATTCCCCGAACTGAGCTATGAAAAAATCGGCTGTGGTGCTGGAGGCCGGAATTTCAGGGGATTTCCCAATGTCCTGCGTGTCTTTTATGGAGAATTAAAAGAATACCAACCTGACAAAAAAATCTTCCAGATAGAAGCCAATGTAGATGACTCAAATCCTCAAGTCATTGCCTCCTTTCTTGAAAAAGCTTTAAAAAAAGGAGCACTGGACGCTTTTCTAACTCCTGTGGTGATGAAGAAGAACCGTTTAGCCACGAAATTGACCATTCTCACAGAATTCAATAAAATAGAAAAAATAACCTCTCTTGTTTTTGAAGAGACCAGTTCCATAGGTCTCAGATACTTTCCTGTTCAGAGAGAGGTACTGAAACGGAAAAAAATAAATGTGAAAGTTATGGGAGAAAATATTTCTATTAAAACAGCTGAGTATAAGGGAAAACTCATCAATGTTCAGCCTGAATTTTCTGATTGTAAAAAGGTAGCGGACAAAAAAAACAAACCCCTTAAAAAAATTATGGAAATGGCTCTTAATGAATTTTCATCCCTAAATAATATGGGAAGCTGAGTTAAAGGAGAACAAAGTGAACTCAAAAAAAATAGAACAAGGAGTCAAGCTCATCCTGGAAGGAATCGGAGAAGATACCACTCGACCTGGTATTCAAAGGACACCCCAGAGAGTTGTCTCCATGTTTCAAGAGATTTTGGAGGGAACTGAAAAGGATCCATCGGAATTTCTCCATCCTATAAAAGGGGAAAAACATGATGAAATGGTCATTATAAAAAACATTCCTCTTTATTCCATGTGCGAACATCATCTGCTTCCTTTTGCCGGAGTTGCTCATGTCGCCTATATACCCAAACAAGGACGCATTGTAGGCTTGAGCAAAATCGCCCGGGCTGTGGAAGTTTTTTCCCGGCGGCTGCAGGTTCAGGAAAGACTCACCAAACAGATCGCAGATACCATAAATGAGAACCTCAGACCATTAGGCGTGATGGTGGTGATCGAAGCTGAGCACATGTGTATGTCTATGAGGGGGGCTAAAAAGCCCAAGTCTTTGACCGTGACTTCGGCTGTCAGAGGATCTTTTCGCACTTCCAGTGCCACCCGTACAGAAGCCATGACTTTATTCAGAGGAGGTTTAACCAGTGGACGAGAGACATAAACAGACTTTTTATATCACCACCCCCATTTATTACGTGAATGATGTTCCTCATATCGGACATGCTTACACCACCATTATTGCGGACGCCATAAGCCGTTATAAAAAACTGGCCGGGAAAAAAGTCTTTTTTCTGACCGGAACTGACGAACACGGCCAGAAAATAGAAAAGAGCGCCCAGGATAAAGGAATCAAACCCATTGAGCTTGCGGATCAGGTAGTCAAGAGATTCAAAAGTCTCTGGAAAGAATTGAACATATCCTATAATTATTTCATTCGAACTACAGAAAAGCAGCATGAAAAAGGTGTGCAGGAGCTTTTCCAGAAACTCAAGGACAAAGGAGAGATCTACAAAGGTGAGTATAAAGGCTATTACTGTGTGAGCTGTGAAAATTTTCTCTCTGAAGATGTGCCCTTAGAAAAAGAGGGACACAAAATGTGCCCTGACTGCGGGAAAGAAGCAGGAAGAGTTTCAGAAGAATGTTACTTTTTTCGTCTGTCCGCCTATCAGGAACAACTTCTGAAGCTTTATGAGAGAAATCCCCAGTTTATAAGACCCAAAAGCCGTATGAATGAAATCAGGAGTTTTGTGGAAAAGGGCCTTAAAGATTTGAGCATCACTCGATCCACAGTAAAGTGGGGAATCTCAGTTCCGGATGACCCGGAACAGTCCATTTATGTGTGGTTTGATGCGCTGAATAATTATCTGACCGGAATCGGGTATGGATGGGATTCAGAACTCTATCAAACCTATTGGCCTCCGGATATTCATTTGATCGGTAAGGATATCCTCCGATTTCATGCGGTCTATTGGCCTGCCTTTCTCATGGCTGGAGATTTTCCCCTTCCCAAAACTGTGTATGGTCATGGGTGGTGGCTTAAAGACAAGACCAAAATGTCAAAATCAAGAGGAAATGTTCTGGATCCCCAAATCATACTCAAAAGTTTTGGCACAGATCCCTTAAGATATTTTCTTCTCCGGGAAATCCCTATCGGACTGGACGGTAATTTTTCGCATGAAGGCTTTATCCACCGGTGCAACTCTGATCTCGCCAATGATTTGGGAAATCTGGTCCAAAGAACACTGACCATGATCCAGAAATATTTTGATGGAAATATTCCTAGTCCTGGGGAAGAAAAGAGTGACGACACAAGCCTCAGAAAAAGATTTGATGCCCTGAAATCAAGAGTCATTGAATTTTATGACAATTACTCTATAAACAAAGCGCTGGAAGAGATATGGGTCTACATCAATTCTGTGAATAAATACTTAGCTGACAGTGAACCCTGGAGTTTGGCTAAGGATGAAACCCAAAAACAGCGGCTGGCCCGTATCCTGTATCAGACAGCCTGTGCTTTGCGCGGCATCAGTTATTTTCTCTATCCGGTCATGCCAGAATCAGCGCAAAAAATATGGAGTTTTCTGGGTGAAGAAAAAAAGATGGAACAAGAATCCATAGATGAGCTGGCTTTTACCAATTACAGGGCTCATCATGAAATCAAAAAGCCGAAACCTATATTTCCTAGAGTGGATCTCAAAGACTTTCTCAAAGATGAACAAAAAGCCGCTCAAGACAAATCCAAAAAGGAGGGAAAAATGAGTCAAGTATCTTTCAATGAATTTAAAAAAATGGACTTAAGAGTTGCAGAAATTCTGAGTGCTGAAAAAGTAGAAGGAACCCGAAAGCTTGTCAAGATGGAGGCAGACATCGGAGATGAAAAAAGACAGATGGTGGCTGGAATTGCAGAAACCTATAAACCTGAAGACCTCATCGGAAAAAAGCTTGTGGTGATCGCCAATCTCGAACCAGCCACTATACACGGCATCGAATCTCAAGCCATGCTTCTGGCCGGTGTTAAAAAAGACGGAACTGCGGTGATTCCATTCTTTGTTGAAGACATCCCTGCCGGATCCAAAGTCCAGTAAATAAACCGGGGACGGTTCTCTTTTTTCTTCTCATCCTCATCAAAAAAGACCTTTAATTATTCCACAACAAATGGAGAAAGAGAACCGTCCCCTTTTTATTCCCCATTTTTTATTGACTCCCTTTTTATTCCCTGATATTCTTCTATCAAACTTATTGAGGGGATAAGATTGACTATCAAATGCCTGAAATGCCGACATGAAAATCCTGACGGCACTTCTTTTTGTGGTAAATGTGGAGTTGCCTTAAAATCTACTGAAGGATTTTCCGATACAAAGACCTTTGTCTCGACTTCTCTAACTATACAAAAGGGAAGTGTTCTCGCCGGAAGATACAAAATCATCGAGGAATTGGGAAGAGGAGGAATGGGCGTGGTCTATAAAGCCAAAGACACCAAACTCAAAAGAATTGTCGCCCTCAAGTTTCTCCCGCTGAATTTGATTCACATCCCTGAGGTCAGCGAGAGATTCACGCGCGAAGCTCAAGCCGCCGCAGCCCTGGATCACCCCAATATCTGCACGGTTTATGAATTTGACCAAGCTGAAGAGACGAGTTTCATCTCCATGGCCTATATCCAAGGTCAGAGCTTGAAAGATAAGATCGAATCAGGCCCCCTAGAGCTGGAAGATTCCCTCAATATCGCCACTCAAGTGGCTGAAGGACTGCAGGAAGCTCACAAGAAAGGGATCATGCACCGGGATATCAAAAGCGGCAACATTATGGTAACAGACATTGGCCAGGCAAAGGTCATGGATTTTGGACTGGCAAGGAGAACGGAAGGGACGCTCATAACCAAAGAAGGCTCGACCATGGGAACCATTTCCTACATGTCTCCTGAGCAGACCCAGGGAGAAAAGTCGACCACCGGACAGACATCTGGTCATTCGGTGTAGTGCTCTATGAGATGCTCACAGGGAAACTGCCGTTTAAGGGAGAGCACGAACAAGCTGTAGTTTATTCCATTTTAAAAGAAAAGCCCAAGCCTGTCACTGAACTTCAGTCCGGTATTCCTGAATCCGTCGAAGAGGTTGTGAGTAAAGCTCTTGAAAAAGACCCAAATAAGCGTTACCAGCATATAGATGATCTTTTGGATGATCTGACCTCCATATCAGCAGGAATCGTCCCTGAAGAGATTAAGATGAGGTTGAGGAAAGCCAAGCTGAGTAAAAGAAAAAAGGCCTTCCTTTATGGAGGAGGGACGGGTTTGCTCATCTTGATAGCTGCGATAGCCCTGACTCTTTTCACCGGTCCTGCCGAAGCCATCGACTCCATCGCGGTCCTTCCGCTTGAAAACCTTACAGGGAATCCAGATCAGGAGTATTTTGTGGACGGGGTGACTGATGAATTGATCGGGCAATTAGGACAGATCAGCGGGCTGCAGCGGGTTATTTCCCGTACATCGGTCATGCAGTATAAAGATACGGACAAATCCCTACCTGAGATTGCCAGAGAGTTGAAGGTAGATGCTGTAGTGGAAGGATCAATCCGGGAAGCCGGAGACAATGTGCATATCCGAGTGCAGTTAATCGATGCGCTCCCCGAAGAGCGGAATCTTTGGGGACAAACATACGAGCGGGACAAAAAAGACATGATAGTTATTTATAGTGAGATGGCGCAGGCTATTGCTAACCGTATACAAATCAAGCTGACATCAGATGAAGAAACACGCTTTTCAGATGCCCATCTGGTCAATCCTGAAGTCTACGAAGCCTATCTCAAAGGTTCCTACCACTGGAAAAAAATGACCCCGGAAGGTCTTGACACAGCCGAACGATATTTTGAGTTGGCGTTGGATAAAGATCCAGCCTATGCCCCAGCTTATGAGGGACTTGCCTGGGTTTGGGCCGTCCGTCAGCAGTATGGCCTTACCATTCCTCAAGAGGCTGGAATCAAGATGAAGGAAGCCGCTATGAACGCCATTACACTGGATGAAAACTACGCCGGAGCACAAGAAGCTCTGGCTCTAGTGCAGACCTGGACTGACTGGGACTGGGACAGCGCCTGGAAATCATGGCGAAGAACCCTCGAGCTCAATCCCAATTCTGCTAACGCCCACGCTTATTATGCTCACTTTTTGGCAATCATGGGACATACTGAGGAAGCAGTGCAGCATGGGAAACGGGCGCTGGATCTGGATCCGTTCAACGCATTGTATCACGGCATGTACGGGTTTGTTCTTTGTTACGCACGGCACTACGATGATGCCATAGGTGCTGCCCGCCTAGCACTTGACATACAGCCCAACATGGGGCTCGCTAATACCGTACTGAAATATGCTCTTACAGCAAAGGGCAGACTGGAGGAGCAACACAACAATCAGATGGAGGCACAGCTAAAACGGCGTGGAAATGACCCGGAGTGGATGGAGGCATTTGAACAGGGGCTGGCGGAAGCGGGCTACAAAGGAGCGCAACAGCGAATTGCAGAGCTCCTGGCGGCGCGATATGAGAAGTCTGGTTGGCAGGGGGATAATGTTAGAGCCATAAACATCGCATACCGGTATTACGACGCTGGTGATAACGAACGAACCATTGACTGGATGGAAAAAGCCTATGAAGAAAGGGATCCCAATCTCCCCTACAGTGTTCGTCATCCCCATTTCTACGACACACTGCGCACAAACACACGTTTTCAGGATCTGCTGCACAAGATGAACCTGCCGCTAGTTAAATAAAAAGAACCGTCCCCGTTTTTTAAGGAAGGAGTCTTTGAGGGGAAACAGCGCCTTGCCTGAGAATTTTGGGTTTGTCGGAGATGAGGCTTAAAACCGTAGAAGGGAGGACTCCTTTTGTTTTTCCTCCATCCACAATGAGTTCCACTTTCCCTTTAAAAACATCCATAGCCTTTTCCGGAGTGGAGATCTCTTTTTCACCTGAAAGGTTGGCGCTGGTAGCAGTGATGGGAAAACCGGTCTTTTTCACCAAGGCGTTCAGCCATTTGTGTTCAGGCCACCGGATTCCTACGGTTCTTGAAGGACCGGTGACGTATTCGGGAAACGTTTCTGATGCTTTGAGCACCAGGGTCAAAGGACCCGGCCAGAATTGTTCTGAAAGGCGATAAAATAATTCCGGTTTCTCTGTTGTGATCTCTTCTACCATCTCTATTCCAGATACAATCACAGACAAAGGTTTTTGTCGGTCTCTTTGTTTCAGCCTGTAAACTAAGTCCACAGCCTTTTCTGAATAACAGTTGGTTCCCAATCCATAAAAAGTTTCTGTGGGATAGACCATTGTTCCTTCGTGGCGAAGTACTTCTCCTATCATTTCAATCTTACTGCTTTGAATTCGCTTCAGATTGACTTTGATTACTTGAGTCTGCATGATTATCTTATATCAAACAAGGGAAAACAGGGCAAGGATATATCTATCCTGGATTATTCACGAGTCAAAATTTTATGAGCTCGATGAAATTCAAGTGCGGCGAAAGCAACTTTGAAGATTGTGCCTTCTGATTCATAAGTTTAATACTGGAAAATTTATATACCTCATTTTTTATAGGGGAAGGCAAGGGATGAGGAATCCCCTGGGAGGGCTGAGCGGGCAGGGTTCCTCTTTAGAGGGGAGCGAAGTCCGAGCGGGAGAGAGATTCCTCGCTGGGGAATCGAACGGGTGATGAATCCCTTGCCTTTCCCCTCCTTGATCTGAACGGAGCACAAGCTATATCTGAATTTCAGATTGGCTCGCCTCAATGGTAAAAAAATGGCGATTAAGATTGAAATCATAAACAAGAAAAAATGTTCAGATAAATGTTCTTTAAAAAACCTTACATGTCGCAGAAAATAAATTGATTATATAAACATCGTTATTTTTTTATGAATAGACTAGGGGTTGAACATTCCTGAAAAAATGTGATATATTCGCTTTGACCTATATCAAAAAAATCAAATGAAAAACAATCGGATTCGAATCCTCAAACAAGGACCTGAAAAAAAAGGACCCGTGGTTTACTGGATGAGCCGGGATCAAAGGGTTAATGACAACTGGGCTCTTCTTCTTTCCCAAAAATTGGCCCTTCAAAAAAAAGCTCCCTTAGGGGTGATTTTTTGTTTGGTCCCTGAATTTCTTGGAGCCACTATCCGTCAGTATGATTTTATGATCAAAGGGTTAAGGCAGGTGGAAGTCAACCTGAGAAAAAAGAAAATCCCTTTTATTTTATTGGTGGGAAAACCTGAAAAGGCGATCCCTGATTTTATCAACAAACACAATATAGGAGCCCTTTTTACTGATTTTGATCCGTTAAAAATCAAAATCATATGGAAGAACAAAGTAACAAAGAAAGTAGACCCGCCGATTTATGAAGTGGATGCCCATAATATCATTCCCACCTGGATATCATCGGACAAACAGGAATACGCAGCTTATACCTTTCGACCCAAAGTAAAAAAGATATTGAATGAATTCCTTATTCCTTTCCCTTCTCTTAAAACCCATCCTAACAACTGGAGTGAAAAGAGTCCTTATAAGAATAACTGGAATAAAGCTTTGAACGGCCTCCGCATTGATAAAACCGTTCCCAAAGTCTCATGGATTAAGCCCGGGGAGAAAGAAGCTTCCCAAACACTTCATGAATTCATCACCCAAAAAATCAATAAATATGATCAGCGGAGAAACGATCCCAACAAACAGGCCCAGTCCAACCTCTCCTCTTATCTTCATTTCGGACAGATCTCAGCTCAGCGAGTCGCTTTAGAAATAGAAAACAATGTTCAGGATTCCGACAATAAAGAGGCTTTTCTGGAAGAACTGATTGTACGGCGTGAGCTTTCAGACAACTACTGTTTCTATAATCAGAATTATGACAATCCCAAAGGTTTCCCGGACTGGGCTCTAAAGTCACTCCAGGAGCATTTGAAAGACCCCAGACCATATCGGTATACCCGGGCCCATTTGGAAAACAGCCATACCCATGACCCTTTGTGGAATGCTGCCCAGGATGAAATGAGAAAAACCGGAAAAATGCATGGTTTCATGAGAATGTATTGGGCTAAAAAGATATTGGAATGGTCAGAATCTCCGGAAATCGCCCAAAAAAATGCCATTTTTCTCAATGATAAGTATGAGCTGGACGGAAGGGATCCTAATGGCTACACAGGAATCGCATGGTCCATAGGAGGAGTTCATGACAGAGCCTGGTTTGACCGCCCCATTTTTGGAAAAGTGAGATACATGAGCGCTCAAGCCACAGAGAAAAAATTTGATGTCAACGCCTATATCTCACGCATCCGTAAAACCTAGAAAGCCCTATCTTGTGTTTAATCTGACTTCATATATAATATACATGGTACACAAACATAGAATGAATGTTCAACCCAAATTGAAATATGAAAGGACATATGACCTTTATTTGTAACATGTTTGTTCTTGTCTTCCCCTGAAAAGGAGAGTATGACACTTGGCATATTTTTTGCAGATATTATTGCAGAAGGAGTAATGAAATGAAAAAATACTTGATTCTTTTTGTGTTAACAATTTTATTGATTCCAGGAATGCTTTTCTCTGATATCTTCACATTTAGAGTGGGCTACTTTATTCCTAGAGCTGATAGTGATCTTTGGGAGATAGAATTTGAAAACATGGATTTTACAAAAACTGATTTTCAGGCTTCCAGCTTCTGTTTTTCATATGAATACTTTTTTACAAGCTATTCCAGCATCATTATCGGTGTGGAGAGCTATAAAAAACAAAAAATGGGTTATTATACGGATTATATTGGCTACACATTTTACGGCGGGAGTTATGCTTATCCAAATGAGTATGAAGGTCTTTATGATGAAAAATTCATTCCAAGCCATGTTTTTTCAGTATCATCAACTCCTATCATGCTTTCTCTTAAAATTTTGCCAATGGGAAGAGCCCAAAAAGTCATTCCTTACATTGGTGCCGGAGGAGCCTTGTATCTCTGGAGTGTCCAGTTAGAAGGAGATATGGTAGATTTCTCAGAGGAATATTATGATACTGTGGATGGACAAATTATAGAACCAGTATACCGTGTGTACTATACTGAGACATGGGATAGAGGACGGTTTACCTTTGGAGCTCATGTGTTTGGCGGTGTTATGGTTCCCATTGCCAACAGAATAAGCCTCGAAGGAGAATTCAAATATAATATAGTAGAGGGACGTTTTAAAGAAGACTCCCATGGATTTCAGGGGTTTGAACCGATCGACTTGGGTGGATATCAAATATCCATAGGCCTTAACTACTGGTTTTAGAGGTTCAGTCTTTTGATTCCTTTAATCTATTGATGATCAACTGGGATGCTTTTTTCCCAGATAGAAGCATCCCTCCAAAAATAGGCCCCATTCTAGGGCCTCCAAAAACAGCATTGGCAGCCATACCTGTTACATAAAGCCCGGGAAAGGCTTCTTTGGTATTATCTATAATAACCTTTTCTCCTTTGTCCGCCCACATAGGTCTTTCCCCGATCAACTCTCCAGTGGGGGTTAACAGTTCTGCTCCTGATTTTCTTGAAACAACATGAGAAATTTCAGCATCATGTCCTGTAGCATCCACGACAAATGAACTTCTCATGGTCAAAGGATCCACATGCATCCGTGAAATTTCTGCGGCTGTCCAGTTTATGACCACTCCCAATACTTTTTCATCAATTATCAAAACATCTTCAGCATAAATACAGTTATAGACATGAACTCCCTGTTTCAATGTTTTACTGAGAAGCATACTCAGCGTCTCTAAAGAAGAAGCCGTATAATAATTATCTTTGTAATGGGATGTCCTCACATCTAACTCATCCAATATTTGTTTGGATTCTTCCTGGATGACAATTTTATTGAACATCATCCCTCCACCAGGAAGTCCTCCTCCTGGCCGCAGGGCCTTTTCCAAAACCACAACTTTTATTCCTGCTTTACCTAAATAATAAGCTGTACACAGACCTGAAGGTCCGCCACCACAAATAATGACATCTGATTCCAAATCATCAAGAAATTCTTTATAAAACGCTTCTGTAATAGCTTTTGAAATCACTATTTCATCTATCATTTTATCCTCTCAGCAACCATATTCTTTACCACTATATTATAAATTCATATTATTTCCTGGTCAATGAAATCATTTCATATACAAACATCTTGCCATCATAGATTTCTCCTAAGTGTAATTAAACTTAACCAAATCCGGATATGGTTGAATCGCCAAATCAGTAAAATGCAAAAAGCGAAATTCAAAATAAATCTATGTTTCTACATTTTGCATTTCTCATTTTACATTTCTCATTAATACTCTTCATAGGAAATGATCTCACCCAATTTTTTTCGTCCTCTGCCTCTTGGCTCTTCATCAGGATAACCCAAGGGAGTTAAGGCAACCACTCTGACCTCATCAGGAATGGAAAGTATTCTTTTCACTTCATCTTCCTTGAATGCCCCAATCCAGCACGTTCCAAGCCCTTGTTCTCTAGCCATAAGCATAAGATGGTCTAACGCGATGGACACATCAATGGGCCAGGATTTCATGTAACTTCCCTGATTTTGATAACACATGTCTGGAAATCCACATGCCACAATGACCACAGGGGCTTGAGCCACAAAGGATTGATTGTTAGAAGCCACAGCCAACTTCTCTCTTTTCTCCCGCTTCCTAACAATAATAAATTTCCATGGTTGCAAATTCTTTCCTGAGGGAGCGATTCGTGTTGCTTCCAAGACCTGGGTCAGTACTTGGTCTGGAATTGTATCATTTTTGTATTTCCTGACACTTCTTCTGGATTTCATGATATCAAATATGCTCATTTGATCTCCTCTCATTTTTTTCTGATCCATTAAGGCTATATTCATCAATGATTTTTTTATATTTTAATGCCTCCTGTGTCTTTCCTCTTTTTTCAAACCCATTGATTAAAATTTTACATTTCTTCTGCATCTCCTCTTTGACAAGCTTGTGCTCTCTTGGAGACAGATCCCACTTCAATGCTTTTTTTAGCGCCTGAACCCTAAAGCGGTCCATCCCCCAGTATTTTTTGGATAGCTGGTCTTCATGGCCTCCCCTTTTTATGATCAATGGCTCATCTAAATAGACCACCGGGTATTTATGCGCCATACGGATTCCAAGGTCATAATCCTCACACGCAGGGAGTCTCTCATCAAATCTTCCAATATCATCAAATAATCTCTTTCTAAAAAGCGCTGAAGAAAGGCTTAGAAGACACAAGGGTAGTACTTTTTCAAATATCCATCCAGAATATTTTTTGTGTTTTTTTCTGGGATTAACAAATACACCGTTCCTTATCCAAATCTCTTGAGTACAGCATACTATGGCTTCAGGATGACTTCTCATATAATCCATCTGTAACCTGATTTTTTCTTTTTTCCAGAGGTCATCTGAATCCAGAAAGGCAATGAAATCACCTCGGGAAATATCCAATCCCAAATTTCTGGCTGAACTGACTCCTCTGTGCTCTTGAAATTTATACCTGACTTTCTTCTCATAGGAATCGACCACCTGTTTGGTGCGATCTGTTGATCCGTCATCCACCACAATCAGCTCATAGGATTCTTCCCCATAATCAGGTGAAAAATAGTCTTGATTCAGTACAGAATCAATAGCTTCCTTTAAATAAAAAGCTCTGTTAAATGTTGGGATTATAACACTAATCATTCCTAACCTGACCTATTCATAAATAAATGGCGATGCTTTCATTATTAATTTTACCATAGCTATAGACAAGATATTTTCAAGAATAATGATCTAAACATATTTCCTGCTCTTATTTTCAATTTTGATCGCCATTTATTTACCATTAAGGCGAGCCAATTTTACTGCATCTGCTTCGTTACAAGGCATTCGCAGTGAAAAACCACACCTTCATGCCTTATGCCTCGCATCTGCAGCAACCTTGACTCGTGAATAATTCAGGGTGGTTATTTTACTATATCTACTTTTTCCTCAATATCAAAAGGAAAATTTATGATACCCCATACTGTATCCAGTTCCATCTCTCCTGAAAACCGGCAGTCAACTGATTCCTGCTGAAAAAACCCGTACACATCCTTTCCTACCTCATAAAAGTTTAGCAAAACATTTAAAGAAAATTTCTTTTTTCCGTTCTTCTCAATACTTTTATCCCCTGGGACACTCCCTTTGCTCATCATATAACCGCCGATTCTTATGGAATAGTGAATCTTATTAACTAGAAGTTCAAAATTATTTGGATTGATAAAATTCACCTGCAGATCAAAATCAGTTCCTGCTATGGTGAGGTCATTTATTTTAAGGGCTTCCATAAATACCTCAGGAGGATTGAAAATCGGAAACTCACCGTTGAATCTGAACGGCAGAACTTTTCTTCTCTTCCGTTCACTTAAAAATTCAAACTCCCCTCCTATATAACACTGAACCATTTCATTCTCTTTTATCTCCGGAACAGTCTGAAACAGCAGATCATAAGTAATTTTAACAGGAAGAGCGATCATAGTGCTATCCATAGCTGTAACTTTGATCCCCTGCTCTAAAGGCACCTGCATGCGCAAGTATTCTTTGTGTCCGATAAAAAATCTATAGCTGTACTGAGTCAGATAATAGTCTTTATAGGAAGAGTTAACAAAATTTACATAAAACACCAATTTCAGACCAGATCGGGAAATATCCTGTACTTGTTTTTCCTCTAGAGAAATCTCAATATCCTCCCTTAAAGAAAAAGCCCCACTCTTACTGGGCATAAAACATAATAATGCAGCGAAGACAATCATTATTTTTCTCATCTGTTTCCTCAAATTTCTCATTAATTTAGAAGACAGTCAATGTCCTAGGATACAATATTATGGATAAAATTTCTAGAAAGTATGCCAAAGAATTCTGATTATAAACATCATGGATTATTCACCAGTCGATATTGGGAGCTTTATGAAATTTAGGTTTGACTGAAGCGACATTGAAGATTTAGCCTTTGAATTCATGAATATGATCCTGGGATATTTGATTTCTTAATATTTCTATTATATCATCCTTTTATCAGAGAAAATTTTATTTCAAAACCATAACAATATGAAAAAAATCAAATCAGACTTCAGCCATAAAAAATTTTTTGTGGATCATTTTGGAGAAAATATTTACGCTGTAGGAGGCTATGTCAGAGACAAGCTGCTTGGAATAAAAAACAGTGACGGAATGGTCGACCTCATCATAACTCATAATCCTGCAGAAAAGATTATCAAAACCTTAAAAAAGTTTGGAAAAGTAAATCTGGTAGGAAAAAGTTTTGGCGTTATAAAATTCTCTATTGACAATAACATTTATGACATCGCCCTTCCCCGGAAAGACTTCCCAAAATCAAAGGAAAAAAGAGGACACAAAGACTTTATCATAGAAGCTGATCCTGAAATCCCACTTAAACAAGACCTAAAAAGGCGCGACTTTAGGTGCAATAGCATGGTACTCAGATTATCAGACGATAAGTTGATCGACTATTTCAATGGGATTAAAGATATCAAAGAAAAAATCCTTAAATTGACCAATCCTCAAGCTTTTCCTGACGACCCCCTGCGGGTAATGAGAGCAGCGCGGTTTGCTTCCACACTCAGTTTTGAAGTGGACCCAAATATATATGAAATATCAAAACAAATACACCTCACAGGTCTGAGTGTGGAAAGAATAAACGAAGAACTGTTTAAAATACTCCTCGACTCTCCTCGCCCCTCTGTGGGGCTGAGAGAAATGTTTCGTTTGGATGCTCTTCGTCAGCTTTTTCCAGACCTTTACCAACTCACTCTCTCCATTCAAGATTCTTATTTTCACCCTGAAAAAGACAATTATGGTCATCACACTGTATGGATACATACCATAATTACGGTTGATCAGACAAAAAGACTCGCTGAAATCCAAGGCATAAAAGGACCTCAAAGACTGGCCCTTCTTCTGGCTGCTCTTTTCCATGATATAGGAAAACCAGAAACCGCCCAATGGGAATATAAAAAAGGCCGGATGGTCATCACCAATAACCGTCATGACACCAAAGGAGAAAAGAAAACCAAAAAGATACTGGATCAATATAAAATCCATTCAAAAAATGGTTATGATCTGAGAAAAAATGTGCTGCGCCTTATCCGCTGTCATCACAGAGCCTCAGAATTATGGCAGAACAGAGACGTGATCACAAAAAAGGCTTTTAACCGTCTCGCTGCTGATGTGAATGGAGAGATTGAGCTTCTGGTAGTTTTGGATGCAGCGGATAGAGCGGGTAGAGATGAGACTCCGATAAAAAGTTTAGACAGACAAGGCAAATGGCTTCTGAATAAGTTTGAAGAGCTCCATGTTTCCAGTGAAAGTATCAAGCCCTTAATAATGGGAAGAGACCTTTTGAAGCTTGGAGTTAAGCCAGGTCCCAAAATGGGAAAGATATTAAAAAAACTCTACCAATTGCAGATTGATGATGAATTCAGAACAAAAAAACAGGGAATAGAAAAGGCAAAAGAAATAATAAAAAAGACAGCGTAATGAATATTCTTGTAACAGGTGGTGCTGGATACATTGGATCTCATACCACCAAAACTCTCATCCAACAGGGTTTTTACCCTATTATACTGGATAACTTTTCCTCAGGAAGAAAAGAACTTATACCCCAGGGCAATTCTAAAGTCATCCAAAAAGACCTGGTTGATAAAAAATCGATCATGGAAACATTTAAAGAGCACCACATAAAGGCTGTGCTCCATTTTGCATCACTCATCCAAGTCGGAGAATCATATGATGACCCCCATAAATACTATTCGGCTAACCTGATAAACAGTCTGAACCTGCTGGAGGCTATGCTGGAATACGGTGTCAAATACTTTATTTTTTCATCCAGTGCTGCGGTATACGGAAAGCCAAAAACCATACCTATTGTAGAATCTCATGAACTCAATCCGGCTAATCCATACGGACAAACAAAATACATGATCGAAAAAATCCTTGAAGATTATAAACGAGCCTATGATCTTCACTTCATATCACTGAGATATTTCAATGCCGCAGGTGCGGATCCTGACGTGGAACTGGGTGAAATACACCATCCAGAAACCCATCTTATCCCGAATATCCTGTTATCCCTTCTCAACGACAACAGAGAATTGGAGGTTTACGGAACTGACTTTCCTACCAAAGACGGCACCACAATAAGAGATTATATTCATGTCACTGACCTTGCTGAAGCTCATGTCCTGGCCCTCAGATTCCTCATGAAATCTCATAAGAGTGAATTCATCAATTTGGGCACCAACAAAGGCCATTCCATCAAAGAGGTCTTAGAAAAAACAGAACAAATTACTGGGAAAAAAGTCGTTTATAAGGAAAAGCCAAGAAGAAAAGGAGATGTAGCTGTATTGGTGGCATCAAAAGAAAAAGCTCAAAATCTGCTCGGTTGGAAGCTCAAGTATTCGGATATAGACACCATTATTCAAACCGCCTGGGCCTGGCATAAAAAAAACAGCAAAAAGTGAACTGTGAAAGGTGAAATGTGAAAGGTGAAATGTGAAAGGTGAAGATAAAGCATCTTAGATTATTTACATTTCACATTTCATATTTCATATTTCACATTTTACCCATCTTATAAGTTTACACTACAGTAATGCATGAAGCGAAAAAACATAAGAATTATGGAATTTGTGGAATATAATGTTTGACTCTAAAAGGTAAGAATGCTATAAATGATGCCTGTTTATCATGCGCACTAATAAAATTATCATCTATCCTTTACTCTTCTTAGTGGGAAGCTTGTTTTTATTGAGTTGCGCCTCTCAAAAAAAAGAATCCTTCCAACCCGAACAAACCCCACCCCTCCCTACTCAGGAGCCATCTGAACCTGTTGAAGAAAAAACTCTTAAAGAAGAGATAATAAAAGATAAAGAACCGGAACAAAGTGTGGTCCATGATAAACGGGAAGAACCCATTCTAGATCAGTCAAGAAAAGAGAAAGACGTGGAACCCTCAGAAGTTCTTGAGGAAGCTATGAGTATATACAGAGAAGCACTGCGGGCATGGGACCAGGGACATATTGACGATGCCATTTCTTATCTTGATAACGCGTATAAGCTCATTGTTCAAATAGAGCTCCCTTCGGATTCCCCGCTTATCCAGGATAAAAATGACCTCCGTCTCTTGATTGCCCAGAGAATACAGGAAATTTATACTTCTCGTACAGGCGCTCTTGGTGAAAATCACGGATCTATTCCTTTGGTTGAGAACAAATATGTGCTTAAAGAGATACAAAGTTTTACTAATAAAGAAAAGAAACTCTTTCTGGAGGCATATAAGAGATCGGGTCAATACAGAGAAATGATCCTTAATGAACTCAATAAAGAAGGACTGCCTCAAGAACTGTCATGGATGCCCATGATTGAAAGCTGGTTTAAAATCCGGGCTTACTCAAGAGCCAGAGCTCTAGGCCTATGGCAGTTTATCTCTTCCACAGGATATCGCTTTGGCCTCAAAAGAGATCGCTGGATTGATGAAAGAATGGACCCTGAAAAATCAACAAGAGCTGCGGTCCAGTATCTCAAAGAGCTGCATTCTTATTTTGGCGACTGGACCACAGCTTTGGCAGCCTATAACTGCGGTGAATTCAGAGTCCAAAGAATCATCAAAAACCAACGCATTAATTACCTTGATAATTTCTGGGACTTGTATCCCATGCTTCCAAGAGAAACCTCACGATTTGTTCCTCGATTCATTGCTGCTGTGCTCATCATCCAAAATCCGGAAAAATATAATATGGACCTTCCCAAACCAGATCCTGCTTTAAACTGCCAGGAAATTACCATCTATCGGCCCATCAAATTATCCACTCTATCCACGAAGATGGGACTCAATCCTGAAAAGCTCGCTGATCTCAATCCTGAACTCAGGCACAAGTCCACTCCAGACAGCAAGTATACCCTTAAAATTCCAGCAGGAACTTTAGAACTGGCTTCCTCAGTGGTTGATTCTCTTCCTCGTTGGATTCCTCCAGAAGCCACTTATTTCATCCATTACGTAAGAAGAGGGGAAACCGTTTCTGAAATTGCCAGCAGGTACGGAACTTCTATTTCCTCTATTGCCCGGCTGAACAGATTGAACAGAAGGTATCTTATTCGTCCGGGTCAGAGGATAAAAGTTCCAGGCAGCTCTAGGTCAAGATACATTTCTGTCCCTTCCAGAAATTTAACCAGAAACGGAAATAAACTCATATATACAGTTCGACGAGGGGATTCTCTGTATCTTATAGCCAATGCATTTGGGACCACCATACAAAACATCAAAAATTTAAACAACTTAACCAGCACCAGGTTGGATGTGGGACAAAAATTGATTATTCAATCAGGAACCCCAGAAGGAGCTATTTTCTATACGGTAAAATCAGGAGATACTCCCTATAAGATAGCCCAGCAATTCGGGATGAAACTAAGTGTTCTTTTGAGTCTGAATGGACTAACCAGACATTCAAAGATTTATCCGGGCCAGAAACTTTGGATCAATGGAAAAGAATAATTTTTTATTTTTTGGCCCGGGCAGCAGCCTTGGCTTTCTCCGCTGCCGATTCTTTTTTCTTGGTCTTCTTTTCAAATTCGGTTCCTATGAGTTCAATAACCGCCATCTCTGCTCCATCCCCAGCACGAGGTCCTAATTTTATTATTCTGCAATATCCACCAGGTCTTTCTGAAAATCGAGGGCCAAGTTCTTCAAAAAGTTTTTTCACCACATCTTTTTTATAAACCGTTCTCAAGACTCTTCTTCTTGAATGAAGAGTGTCTTTTTTAGCTAGAGTAATCATCTTTTCAGCAGCAGGTCTTAATGCGGCTGCCTTTGCCCTGGTTGTCTTAATGCGTTCTTTTTCCAAAAACGAAGTCACAAGGCTGCGTAAAAGAGCTTTTCTTTGAGATGAGTTTCGGCCTAGGCGGTGCCGTTTGACTAAATGCCTCATTCTTCTTCTCCTTGTTCTTCCTTTTCTTCCTGAGATTCTTCAAATTCTTTTATTTTTTCCAAAAAGGCCGGATGGAATTCAGTGTTTAATTCTAATCCCATCTCTTTTAAGGTGTCTTTTATTTCCATCAAAGATTTTCGGCCAAAGTTTTTTGTTTTTAATAAATCTTCTTCAGTTTTTTGTACTAATTCATAAACTGATTTTATGCCTGCAGCGCGGAGACAGTTATTTGAACGGACAGAAAGCTCAAGATGGTCAATAGATTTGGTTAAAATACCAAACTTATCCATATACGGGATTTCTTCTTTTTCGTCCTCCTCGTCTTTTTTTACAGGTTTGTCCACAACATTCATGAAAATCACAAGATGATCGCGTAAAATTTTTGCTGCTTTGGATACCACGTCCTGAGGAATCATGGCTCCATTGGTCCACACTTCTAGGTTCAGCTTCTCATAATCAATCCTCTTTCCTACTCGGGCTGGTTCTACCTTGTAATGCACTTTAACAATGGGTGAATGGGATGAATCAAGAGGAATAAATTCAACCCCTAAATCCTTATTATAATTCTGATCAGCAGGAACATATCCCCTTTTGTTCTCAACAATCATTTCCATATCTAACTCTCCATCCTCATCTAAAGAAGCGATATGCACATCCTTTTCAAGTATTTCAATGTCAGAATCATGCTCTATATCAGAGGCTAAGGCTTCAGAAGGACCTTTGACTTTTAAAGTCATGGTCTTTGGCTCTGTACCTATCATCCTCAAACGAAGACCTTTCAAATTCAATATAATATCTGTTACATCCTCAACGATCCCAGGAATAGTTGAAAACTCGTGCAGAACACCTTGGATTCGTACATTTGTTATGGCTGCTCCAACAATAGAAGAAATAAGAATTCTCCTTAAAGCATTGCCAACAGTGATGCCGTAACCTCTTTCAAAGGGTTGAGCAAAAAACTTTCCATATGTGTCTGTCAGTGTTTCAAAATCACATTCAAGATGTCTTGGCCTCTGAAATCCTATTTCTGTCATGATTCCTCCTCTTTTGGTACCCTCATTTATTCCTATCTTCTATGATAAAAAGGGATTTTATCTAATTTATTATTGTATTTATAACAATTTATTTTGAATACAATTCCACAACCAACCTTTCCTCGACAGGAATAGTGATATCTTCCCGCTTTGGAAAAGAAACAACAGTGGCTGTTTTCTCCTCAAAATCGACATCCAGCCAAGATGGGATTTCTTTGTTCTTGTTTGACTCTATAATCGCGTTTAGATCTTCGTTATCCGCAGATCTTTCATGCAAGGATATGACATCATTTTTTTCAACCAACATGGATGGAACCGTGGCTTTTCTCCTGTTTTTTCGAAAATGATTATGAACGATCAACTGCCTGGCATGAGCTCTAGAATGAGCGAATCCGATTAAAACAATAACATTATCCAGTCTTCTTTCCAACATTGATAAGAGTATCTCACCGGTAACACCTCTCTTGCTTTCTGCTCTTTTAAAAAACAATTTGAATTGCTTTTCAGACATCCCATAGTATCTCTTTAACTTCTGTTTTGCTCTAAGCTGGATTCCGTATCCTAATATTCTTCTCCTCGCTCTTCCGTGTTCACCAGGAGGATAAGCTTTTCTCTCAATGGGGCATTTGTCTGTAAGACATTTATGCCCTTTTAGAAATAGCTTGGTCTTTTCAACTCTGCAGAAACGGCAAACACTTTCTCTATTTCTAGTCATATTCAACTCCTCATAGAATATTCTTTTATACCCTTCTTCGTTTTTTTCCCCGGCATCCATTATGTGGCAAAGGGGTTACATCTCTTATGGATTTTATTTCCAATCCTGTGACCTGAAGGGCTCTTATTGCAGATTCTCTTCCGGATCCAGGACCTTTGACTCTAACATCAACATATCGTACCCCCATTTCTTTGGCATTCCTACCCACTTCCTGAGCAGCTAATTGTGCGGCATATGGAGTTCCTTTTCGTGCCCCTCTAAAACCTGCTGTTCCGCAGCTTCCCCAGCAGACAACATTTCCCTGCTGGTCTGTAATGGTGATGATGGTATTGTTAAAAGTAGAGATTATATCCGCCACCCCATATCCGATATCTCTTTTTTCCTTTTTTTTCTTTTTTTGCTTTACTTTCTTCTTGGGCATGAGTGACTCCTTTTATCTTTTCATTTTCCTTTGGGTAGGCCCTTTTCTTGTCCGGGCATTTGTCTTGGTCCTCTGCCCTCTTACAGGCAGATTCTTTTGATGACGCATTCCTCTATATGCACTTATTTCTATCAATCTTTTTATGTTTCCTGAAACTTCCTTTCTCAGGTCTCCCTCGATTTTCTCTCCCTGTTCTATCTGTTTCCTTATTCTATTTATTTCTCCCTCCGTAAGATCCTTGACTTTCTTATCTTTATTTATTCTAACCTTTTCAAGAATCCTTTTGGATCGAGAACGGCCTATTCCATAAATATAAGTAAGCCCTATTTCAATCCTTTTATCAGATGGAAGTGTTATTCCTGCTATTCTCGCCATTTTTACCTCATCTATCCTTGTCTTTGTTTGTGTTTTGGGTTCCTGCAGATAACCCTCAGAACCCCGTTTCTTCTTATGATTCTGCAGTTTCTGCACATTTTCTTGATTGATGTTCTTACTTTCATTTTAATTCCTTATTATCCTTATTTATAACGATAAATAATTCTTCCCTTTGTTAGGTCATACGGCGAAAGCTCAACCAAAACTTTATCTCCCGGTAAAATACGAATAAAATATTTGCGCATTTTCCCAGAAATGTGAGCCAAGATGGTATGTTTATTGGGAAGTTCTACTTTAAACATAGCATTCGGAAGAGTCTCAATAACAGTTCCTTCAGTTTCATACACATCATCTTTTTTAGGCATGTTTTCTCTCCCCTACGCTGTCATTTTTATCTCTACTGAATACACTGAGAACTTCTGGTCCCTTTTCCGTGGCCGCTACTGTATTTTCATAATGGGCTGATAAGCTTCGATCTCTTGTTACCGCAGTCCAGTGGTCTTCTAGAATTTCCACGTCCCACTCTCCTGCTGAAATCATGGGTTCGATAGCAAGAACCATCCCTGGTTTGATTTTAGGTCCATGTCCAGGAGAACCAAAGTTAGGAACCTGTGGCTCTTCATGGAGAGAGAATCCTATCCCATGACCAACAAATGTCCTTATGACCGAAAATCCATTTGACTCCACACATTTCTGTACTGCAGAGGATATGTCGGATATCCTATTCCCTACTTTAACCTGTTCGATTCCCTTATTAAGACTCTGTTTCACCGCTTCTATCAGCTTTTTTGCCTCCATAGAAATATTTCCCACAGGGACGGTTAGGGCTGCATCGCCATAAAGACCCTGATAAACCACTCCGAAATCCATGCTGATGATATCTCCTTGTCTAAGTTGTCTTGACGAGGGAATACCATGCACGATCTCTTCATTAATAGATGTACACAGAGAAGCTGGAAAACCCCGGTATCCTTTAAAAGCAGGTTTGGCTCCCAGCTCAGCTGTCCTTCTCTCAGCATATTCATCCAGTTCTTTGGTCTTTACGCCGGGTTCTACCTTCACTTTTAACTCATTTAAAATTTGAGCTACAATTTGATTGCTCTTTCTCATAATATCTATTTCTTTATTATTCTTATAAATAATCATGTTAAGCTTTTGGCTCTTTCACTTTCATTATAACTTTTATTTATAATCTCACAAATCCTCTTGTGTACCTCTTCTTTGCTGCTTTCTCCATCAACTCCTCTATATACTCCTTTTTTCTTATAATAATTGACCAGCTTTTCTGTCTTTTTGTGATAGACATCAAGCCTCTTTTTAATCACTTCTGGTTTGTCATCCTCTCTCTGGATGAGTCTTCCTCCGCAGCGTTGACATGTTTCTTGGTTGGAGAGGCTTTCTTTCTTTATATTATATATATTATTGCATTGAGAGCAAATGAATCGGGAGGAAAGCCGGTCCATGGCTGTTCGGTCACTGATTTTGATATCAATGACGATTTCATTTTGTGAAGGGTCCATTTTTTCCAAAGAATCTGCCTGTAAGATAGTTCTCGGGAATCCGTCTAGAGTATAACCTTTTCTGCAGTCTTGTTTGTGAATTCTGTTTTCAATCAATTCAATAATAATAGTGTCTTTAACCAGTTCACCTTTATCCATACTTTTCTTGGCTTTTAACCCCAAGGAAGTCTTTTTTTTGACAGCTTCCCTCAGAAGATCTCCAGCAGATATCTTGGGAAATCCAAGTTTTTCTTCAATAAGGTCTCCCTGGGTTCCTTTGCCGCTTCCAGGAGGCCCCAGGAGGATTAATCTCATCTCCGCCTCCCTTTGATTCGTCCACGGCGCATAAATCCATCGTAATGGCGCATCACAAGCTGAGCTTCTATCTGCTGTAAAGTGTCCATAGCTACACCTACCACAATAAGAATAGAAGTGCCTCCAAAATAAAACTGCACATTCAAGCCCTGAGTAAACCATTCAGGAAGATTCTGATCCAGAAAATTTCCGATGAGTGGTATGGGCTGAACTTTAAACCCAGTAATAAGAATCTCTGGTATGATGGCTACTGCAGCAAGGTAAACAGCTCCCACTAAGGTCAATCTTGATAACACACCGTCTATATAATCCGCTGTATTTTTACCAGGACGTATTCCCGGGATAAAGCCCCCGTACTTCCTGAGATTATCGGCCACATCAGAGGGATTAAAAATAATGGAAACATAAAAATATGTGAAAAAGATAATGGCAGCGATATAAAACAGATTATAAAGCGGCATTCCCATGGCAAATTGTTCCGCGATACGCCGGACAAAGGGGATCTTTATCATCTGAGCAATGGTGGAGGGGATGGTGATAATGGAGGCAGCGAATATGATGGGAATAACACCTCCTGTATTAACTCTAAGGGGAAGATGAGTGCTCTGGCCTCCATAGATCTTACGGCCTACCACTCTCTTGGCATAGGAAACAGGCAGCCTTCTTTGACCTCTTTCCACAAACACAATGACCGCGACCACCGCAACCATAAGTGCCACCAAGAATATGACCCGCAAAGGAGTCAATTCCCCTGTTCTTAATCCCTCTATTATGCTCTGAAGCCCCCGGGGAAAACCCACCACGATTCCTGCAAATATAATGAGAGATATGCCGTTTCCTATCCCTCTTTCAGATATTTGTTCCCCCAGCCACATGATAAAAACAGTCCCGGTGGTTAAAGTCAGAACTGTTAAAAATTTAAAACCCAGACCTGGATTAGGCACAATAGGCGCTCCGCCTGGTGTTTTTGCGGTCTCCAGAAATATACTGATAGCCGTTGACTGGATGATACAAATAACAAGAGTTCCGTAACGGGTATACTGAGTTATCTTTTTTCTTCCCAGCTCTCCTTCTTTTGACAATCTCTCTAGATAAGGCCATACTACCTGCAGGAGCTGGAGGATAATTGAAGCGCTTATATAAGGCATGATGCCCAATGCAAAAATGGTCATCCGGGACATGTTTCTTCCGCTGAACAAATCCACCATTCCCAGAATGGTGCCTCTTTGAGCCTGCCAGAACTCAGCTAAAGCCGCACTGCTTATTCCAGGATTAGGAATCTGTGCTCCTATGCGGTAAATAGCCAAAATCATTAAGGTAAAAAGCACTCTTTTTCGTAAATCAGGAATACTGAAGATATTTCTTATGCTTTCTAGCATCATTCACTTCCAATTAAAACAGCTTTTCCGCCAGCTTTTTCGATTTTTTTCTTAGCGGATTGAGAAAATTTATGGGCATAAATTGTTTTGGGGCTGTTTATTTCTCCACGGCCCAATACTTTCACAGGCTGAGATTTCTTTTTTATGACTCCTTTTTCAACAAGATCTTTAACTTTGATGGTTTTCTTTTTGATCTTATCTAATCTATCCACATTGACTTCCGTATATTCCCGACGGAAAATATTCGTGAAACCTCTTTTGGGAACTCTCCTCACCAGAGGCATCTGACCCCCTTCAAATCCAAGTTTTCTGGAATATCCGGAGATTGATTTTTGTCCCTTAGTCCCTCGGCCTGAGGTTTTGCCTCTTCCGGATCCCGGACCCCGGCCAACTCTTCTCCTGTTCTTCCGAGAACCCTGGGCTGGATGAAGTTCATTTAGTTTCATTTTTGATTCAACTCCTCAACTTTGACTAGATGAGATACTTTGAATATCATTCCTCTGATTTCTGGACAATCCTTTCTTGTGGCTTCTGAATTTACGTTCCTTAGTCCTAATCCCCTGATTATCTCTCTTTGCTTCTGGGGACGCCCGGCTAGACTGCGCACTAATGTGACTTTTAGTTTTTTCTCTTTCGGCCCTGTCTTCTTTTTTGGGGAAACTGCTTTTTTTTCTTTTACTGCCATATCATATCCTCATCTTTATCTCTTACTTTTGAAAGTTTTTTAGGGCTTTTTAGCTTTTTCAAAGCATCCATAGTGGCATTAGCCACACTTAAGGGGTTATTGCTTCCCACCGATTTTGTAAGTACATCTTTAATACCAGCTAATTCCATAATTATCCTTACTGCTCCCCCGGCAATGATCCCTGTTCCTTCAGAAGCTGGACGAAGAATAACCTGTCCACCACAGTGGACTCCTTTTATAAAGTGAGGGATGGTGGTTCCTTTAAGAGGGACCTCTATCATATTCTTTTCCGCATCTTTGGCACCTTTTCTTATAGCCGGAGGAACTTCTCTTGCTTTTCCCTTTCCAATGCCAACAAGTCCCTGTTCATTTCCCACCGCAACCAGTGCAGAAAAGCTCAAATTTTTGCCTCCTTTTACCACTTTCATAGTCCGGCGTATAGAAATGACCTGGTCTTTTAATTCTTCTTCTTCAGCTTCTTCTCTCTTTATTTTTTTATCGACCACGCTTTTCCCTCCTTAAACACAACTCAAAATATAATACCTGACTTTCTTATAGACTCAGCCAGTTCTTTAATCCTTCCTTGATAGGGATAGCAGCCCCTGTCAAATATAATTTCCTTTATCTTCTTTTTTTTCAATCTATCAGCTACCAAACGACCCAATTCTTGTGAAGCTTTAATGTTCCTTGTGTTTTCGTGTTTTTCACGGAATTCTTTTTCCAGCGTTGATGCAGCGGTCAGTACATCTCCATTGATATCATCTACAGCTTGTACATAAATATATCTGTTGCTTCGGGTTACATTAAGCCTGGGCTTTTCCACAGTCCCGTTGATCTTTTTTCTGATTCTTTTCCTTATTCTTTGTTTCGCTATCTTTTTTTTGTAAACTTTATCTCTAGACACTGGTAGCTCCTACTCCTGCTTTGCGTTCTTTCTTTATAAGCCTCTCTCCTGAATATCGGATTCCTTTAAGTTTGTAAGAGTCTGGTTTTCTGAAATTTTTTATTTTCTGGGCCTCCTGTCCAACTCTTTGCTTGTTGATGCCTTTGACTATGATTATATTCGGGTTCTCCAATTCTATCTCAATATCTTCAGGAATTTTATAAACAATAGGTTTGGAGTAACCTAAATTTAACTCCAGATGATTTTTCTGGAGCTTGGCCCTTAAACCGACTCCAACTATTTCTAACTTTTTTTTGAATCCTTCTGTTATTCCCTTAACAGCATTGGCTGCTAAAGTCCGAGAGAGACCATGAAAAGCAGTTGTTTGACGGCTATTCTTTTTTCTCTTAAAAACCAAAACATTATCTTGTAACTTGGCTTCTATCCCTTCAAACAGGGGTGATTCATTTTTGCCTTTAGGGCCTTGAAACTCGATTTTTTTTGGATGGATCTCCACCTTGACTTTCTCAGGGATTTTAATCGGATTCTGACCTACTCTTGACATTTTTACCTTCCTTTATCTCTGGCTTCTACCAGATCCGACACAGGACTTCTCCTCCAATTCCCATTTCTTCACATTTTTTTCCAGTATAAACACCTTTAGAAGTTGAAATGACAACAACTCCCAAACCATCCAGGACTTTTGGGGTTTTTTCCTTCTTACAAAAAATGCGGCATCCTGGTTTGCTCACTCTTTCCAGACCTGAAATGGCGCTTTCTTTATCCTTTGTATATTTCAGAAATAATTTTAAAATTCCCTGTTTCTTGTCATGGATAACTTTATAATTCTTTATATAACCTTCATCCTTTAGTATCTTTGCTAGTGCCACTTTCATATTAGATGAAGGAATGTCCACATTTTTTTTCCTCACCATTCCTGCATTTCTAATTCTTGTGAGCATATCAGCAATAGGATCTGTTAAAGTCATGGTATTACACCTCGCTTTATTACTACCAAGATGCCTTTGTTACTCCTGGGATTTCGCCTTTTAAGGCAAGTTCCCTGAAGCAAAGTCGGCACAAGTCAAATCTTCTGAGATATCCTTTTGGCCTGCCGCAAATCCGACATCGGTTTTTATATCTCACTCGGTATTTCGGCTTTTTTTTATGTTTGGCTATAGATGATGTTCTCGCCACTTTTTCCTTCCTTTTTACTCTTCACTAAAAGGCATTCCTAGTTTTCTTAACAAAATATAACCTTCTTTGTCATTCTGAGCTGTGGTGACAAAGGTTATATTCATGCCTCTAGTCTTATCAACCTTAGTATAATCTATTTCAGGAAAGACCAATTGATCCTTTATCCCTAAAGTATAATTTCCGCTCCCATCAAATGATCGTGCTGAAACACCTCGAAAATCTCTGACTCTGGGGAGCACAATATTGACCAAACGGTCAATAAACTCATACATCCTATTCCTCCGTAAAGTCACATAACAGGCAATCGGCTTTCCTTTCCTTAATTTAAAAGTAGATATTGACTTTTTGGCTCTCCCCACTGCAGGCCATTGTCCTGTGATCAAGCTCAGCTCTTTTTGGGCTTTATCCAACACTTTGATGTTCTCTAAGGCCTCTCCAACACCAATATTGATGACTACTCTTTCTACCCTTGGGACTGCCAAAGGATTTTTTAAAGAAAGTTCCTTCATCAATTCAGATGTAATTTCTTTTTCAAATTTTTCTTTCAGCCTGCTCATACTCTACCTCATTCCGCTTTTTCTAATGTTATATCACACTTACTGCAAACTCTGACTTTAGAGCCGTCTTCCAAGCGCTTGGTTCTCACTCTCACTCCTTGTCCACATTCCTGGCAATAAATCATAACATTTGAAACATGAACGGGAGCTTCTTTTTCCATGATACCTCCCTGAATATTTTTGCTCTGGTCTTGTCTGATAAACTCTTTGGCAAAATTAAGCTTTTCCACAATGACGCTTTTTTTCTCAGGGATAACCTTCAATACTTTTCCGGTTTTTCCTTTATCTTTTCCTGTGATCACAATCACATTATCGTTTTTTCTGATATTCATTTGTTTCATCATACCACCTCCGGAGCGAGAGAAATGATCTTCATGAAATTTTTTTCTCTCAACTCTCTCGCTACAGGACCAAAAACACGAGTTCCCATTGGCTCACTCTGAGCATTTATGATAACCGCAGCATTGTCATCAAATCGAATATAAGAACCATCTTTACGCCTTAATTCCTTTCTGGCTCTTACGATTACAGCCCGCACAATTTTTCCTTTTGGGATCTCACTTTCTGGTTGAGCTTCTTTAACAGAAGCTGAGACAATATCCCCAACAGCCGCGTTTTTCCCCACTCCTCCTCCTAAAGGAGTGATACACAATATCTTCCTTACTCCTGAATTATCCGCCACCGTAAGTATTGTCTCTGAACGTATCATAATAATTATCCCTTGTCTTCATTTTGTTTGGGTTTTTCCACCGGAGCTAGATCAATGATTCCTTTCACTCTCCACCTTTTTCTTTTACTCAAAGGTTTTGTTTCAATAATAGTGACCACATCTCCTATTTTGCACTTTTCATATTCATCATGAGCAAAGTATGTCTTTCTCTTTTTTATTACTTTTTTATAAAGAGGATGTCTTACCTGACGATCTACAGCTACTTTAACCGTCTTTTTCATTTTATTTCCGATAACAACGCCTGATTTTTCCTTTTTTATGCTTTTCTGTTCACTCATTCTCTTTGCTTCCTCTTTTCTTTTCTGTAAGGATGGTTTTTAATCTTGCCAAATCTTTTTTGACTGCTTGAACCTTTTTCACGTTCTCAAGCTGCCCCATAGACTCCTGAAACCTTAACTTAAAAAGCTGGTCTTCTAATTCTTCTTGCTTGTTCTCAAGTTCCTCAAGAGACATTTCTCTGATTTCTTGTGCTTTCATTTTAATTCCCTACTATCTCGTGATACAAACCGCGTCTTTATAGGCAGCTTATTGTCAGCCCGTCTCAGGGCTTCTTTTGCTGTTTTCTCTTCCACGCCTCCTAATTCATATATCATCCGTCCTGGCTTGATAACATCTACCCAGAATTCTGGATCTCCTTTGCCTTTTCCCATCCTAACTTCTGTGGGTTTTTTGGTTACTGGCTTCCAAGGGAAAACCCGGATCCAAAGCTTTCCTTTCCTTTTCAGATAACGACCTATGGCGATTCGTCCTGCTTCGATCTGTCTTGAAGTAAGCCAACAGGGTTCTGCTGCTTGAAGTCCATACTGTCCAAAAGACAAGCTTCCCCCGCGTATGGCTTTTCCTTTCATTCTTCCTCTCTGCTGCTTGCGGTGCTTGACTTTACTTGGCATTAACATGATCAAATCTCCTCAATCTCATCTGTCCGGGATGTCATTTTTTCTTTTTCTTTATCCTCATTATATACCCATACTTTAATCCCTATGTTTCCATAATTGGTATTGGCTTCAGTAAAACCATAGTCAATGTCTGCTCTTAAGGTCTGAAGTTTCAGCTGCCCTCTTAAGTACCATTCAGAGCGAGCTATCTCCACTCCCCCCAATCTTCCAGAACACATGACTTTGATGCCTTTTGCTCCCATCTTGAGGGCTGTATTTACAGCTCTGCGCATGGCTCTGCGGTAAGCAATCCTTTTTTCAAGTTGAACAGCTATTCCCTGAGCCACCAAAATCGCGTTGAGCTCAGGTTTTTCCACTTCCCTTATATCTATGTATATTTCTTTTTTTGTGATTTCCTGCAGGCTATTCTTTAGGTTCTCTATTTCTCTTCCGCCTCTTCCTATGACAATTCCAGGCCGGGCGGTGAAGACAATGACTCTTATTTTGGGGCCAATTCTTTCTATGTTAACTTCAGAGATACCCGCATGGCTGTACTGGTCCTTGACGATTTTTTTCATCTCCAAATCTTGATGCATAAAATTCCTGTATTCTTCTCCACTTGAAAACCATTTTGAGCTCCAGGCTTTATTATATCCCAGCCTGAAACCATAAGGATGTGTTTTTTGACCCACTTTTATCTTCCTTTCCTTTCTTCTAAAAAGATACTTATATGACTTGTTCTTTTGAGTATTCTCACCGCCCTACCCATTGCTGCGGCCCTGAAACGTTTCCAGGTAGGACCTTGGTTGACAAATATTTTTCCTATATAAAGGTCATCCACATCTACTTCAGGACTTTTCTGCTGGGCATTGGCAATCGCCGAACGCAGTAATTTCTCAAGAATGGAACTGATTTTCTTCTTATATGAATACTTAAGAATAGTCAAGGCTTCTCCCACATATCGATCCCTTATAAGATCCACAACCAGACGACACTTTCTGGGTGAAACCCTTACGTATTTGGCAACGGCTTTAGAAGCTATATCTTGTTCTTTCATTTTACTTTTTTATCTTTATGGCCCGTGCTGTTTTGGAAGTATGTCCTTTAAATGTCCGAGTTGGAGAAAATTCCCCCAGTTTATGACCGACCATGTTTTCTGTAATAAATACAGGGATAAACTTCTTTCCATTATGGACACCAATAGTTAGTCCTACCATCTCAGGAATAACAGTTGACCGCCTGGAATGAGTCTTAATCACTTTTTTCTTTTCTTTTACAGTACCAATTGATTCGATTTTCTTTAAAAGAGATTCATCAACAAAAGGTCCTTTTTTTAACGACCTGCCCATGATTATCTGCTCCTCCTCCTTACAATAAACTTTTGAGTTCTTTTGTTTCGTCTTGTCCTGTATCCCTTTGCTGGCTGTCCAGTAGGTGAAACAGGATTGCGGCCTCCTTTGGCCTTCCCTTCACCTCCCCCATGAGGGTGATCAATAGGATTCATAGCTGATCCTCTAACATGAGGCCTTCTTCCTTGATTCCTCTTTCTCCCTGCTTTTCCAATGGATATATTTTGATGGTCTGGATTACTCACTTCTCCAATAGTCGCCCTGCAGTCTAGATGTATCTTTCTGATTTCTGAAGAGGGAAGTCTTACCTGCGCATACTGTCCCTCCTTCGCCAATATCTGAGCTCCTGTTCCTGCAGACTTTGCTATTTGTCCTCCTTTTCCTTTTCTCAGCTCCACATTGTGGATGATCATACCTAATGGTATATCTCTTAGAGGCATTGTGTTTCCCGGAAAAATATCGACCTGCTTATCATCAGAGATGATTTTTTGTCCTTTTCTTAGTCCTCGAGGAGTGAGGACATATCTTCTTTCTCCGTCTTCATATCTGATCAAAGAAATAAAAGCAGAGCGGTTGGGATCGTATTCAATCGTCTCAACCGTACCTGGAACTCCTATCTTATCTCTTTTAAAATCTATAATCCGATAAAGGCGTTTATTTCCGCCTCCGCGATGTCTTATAGAAATGTGACCCCGGGAATTTCTTCCCCCTTTCTTTTTAAGGGGTTCCAATAAAGGCTTATAGGGTTTATCCTTAGTCAAATCATCATATATAATTCCTGTCTTATGGCGAAGACCAGCTGAAGTTGATTTATATGTCTTTATTCCCATTTTATACCGCCTCAAAATATTCTATCATTTTCTCGCCTTTTTTTAACTTTACATAAGCCTTTTTCCAGTTTTTTGTCCTTCCTATATTTCTTCCCACTTGCTTTGTTTTTCCCTTCTTTTTGACTATCCGGACACTATCTACCTTAACATCAAATAATTTTTCTACCGCTTCTTTAATCTCTATCTTATTGGCATTTGGAGCTACTTCAAAACAGACATCTCTATTCTTTTCTTTCAACCAGGTGCTCTTTTCTGTAATGACTGGTTTTATGATTATTTTATGAGGATTATGCACACTCACTTTAATTTCTCCATTAATAAATCAAATGACTTTTGAGAAAAAACAAGGCTGTTATGATTTAACACATCATATACATTTATCTGATTATAATCAACAGTCTTTACTCCTGGAATGTTTCTTAATGATAACCATAAATTCTTATTTTTATGAGAATCCACAATTAATGCAGAATCTAATGCTAAACTTTCTAAAAATTTCACACCCTGCTTTGTTTCGGGCTTTTTAAAATCTAAGTTCTCTACTATCTTAATCTGCTTTTCCTTATATTTTTGGGATAAAACGAATTTAAGAGCATTTGCTTTTGATTTTTTCGGTAACTTATAAGAATAGCTCCGGGGCTGGGGGCCAAATGTGATGCCTCCTTTTCTCCAAAGGGGGGATCGAATGCTTCCAGCTCGCGCCCTTCCTGTTCCTTTCTGCCGCCAGGGTTTTCTTCCTCCTCCTCTGACTTCGTTTCTTGTCTTTGTGGAGGCTGTTCCCTGCCTTTGATTTGCCCGGTAATTGATGACCGCTTCATAGAGAAGATGTTCGTGCGCAGAATAAGATAGAACATCATCCGGTGCATTCAGCTCTTTTAATTTTTTTCCACTTTGATCAAGTACATTTACTTTTGGCATCTTTTACCCTTTTTTCTCTTTTTTTTGTGACTGTTTCTCAAAATTTGACTTCTTTATAAAAACATAACCTCCATTAGCGCCAGGTATGCTTCCTTTAACCACGAGCAGATTGTCATCTTTCTTTGCTTGGAGGACTGTCAAATTTTTTATGGTGGCCTGTTTATTCCCAGTGTGACCTGGCATCTTTTTCCCTTTCATTATCCTTGAAGGGTCCGCTGAACAACCTATAGACCCGGGATGCCGATGAAACATGGAGCCATGGGTCCTTTTTCCTCCATGGAATCCCCACCTTTTGACTACTCCTGTGAATCCTTTTCCCTTACTTATTCCAAGCACATTTACTTTTTCACCTTCCTCAAATATATCCACGAAAAACTGATCCCCGGCTTTCACTTCACTGTCTGGGACACACTTAAATTCATTTAATATTCTTGTGGGAGGAACATCCGCTTTTTTAAAATGACCTATAGAGGCTTTGGTGACCTTCTTGGATTTATACTTGTCATAAAATCCAAGTTGAACAGCAGTATAGCCATCTTTATCCTTGGTTTTTCTCTGGATAACACTGCAAGGTCCAGCTAAAATAACCGTAGCAGGCACAGCATTTCCCTTTTGGTCGTAAGTCTGGGTCATGCCGATTTTTTTCCCTATTAGTCCTTCGATCATAATGATTATTCTCCTCCACCTCCAAATGCTTGAATCTCGACATCAATGCCTGCAGGAAGGTCTAACTTTTGAAGTTCCTCAATAGTGTCATTATTATAATTATTTATATCAATCAGTCTCTTATGTATCCGCATCTCAAAATGTTCCCGGGATCTTTTGTCCACATGGGGAGAGCGAAGAACACAAAATCGGTGTATATTGGTGGGAAGAGGGATGGGCCCTGAAATAGTAGCGCCGGTTCTTTTTGCTTTTATCACAATGTCTCTCACAGATTTATCAAGGAGCCGGTGATCAAATGCTTTAAGCCTTATCCTGATTTTCTCCATTTTATTGTTCCTCGCTTTTTCTCATTTTTTATGTTCTATACTCAGTATAAACTCCTTACTCGATGATATCTGTGACAGTACCAGCTCCCACAGTCCGGCTTCCTTCTCTTATGGCGAATCTCTGTCCTTTTTCCATGGCTACATTGGTGATCAGCTCTATCTCCAGGCCCACATTATCT
>Ga0180434_10000586_pt1 | contig 53219 bp, 53 predicted proteins | sample SS_ome_7_FD_132453 | JGI IMG/M metagenome (GOLD analysis project Ga0180434, IMG submission 132453) | Hypersaline lake sediment archaeal communities from the Salton Sea, California, USA - SS_1_D_2 metaG | ecosystem: Environmental > Aquatic > Non-marine Saline and Alkaline > Hypersaline >... | reverse complement strand
TTACATTTGTACCTCTGCTTTCCTCTTGTAAAACCACTTTTAGTATTCTCTTTACAGTGACATTTTGGGCAATGCATATCTTTTCTCCTTTTTGCAGTTTTAAAGAAGGAATTTTACTGAAAACATTTTTGATTAGCAATGCCTAAAAATCAATAAAATAAAATATTTAATCGAATAGGTGGCAAGCGACTTTGTGGCCTGGAGAAAGCTCTTTCCACTTTGGAGGTTTTTCTTTGCAGATGGGCATGACTTTGGGGCAACGAGAACAGAAGACACATCCTTTAGGAGGATTGATGGGACTAGGAACATCACCTGTTAGAAGAATACGAGAACGTTTTTTTTCCACTACTGGATCTGGGATAGGAATAGCACTAAGAAGAGCTTGTGTATAAGGATGAAAGGGATTTTCATACAGCTCAGCAGCTGGAGCTAGTTCCATGAGTTTTCCTAAATACATGACAGCTACACGCGTTGATAGGTATTTAACAAGTGCTAAGTCATGTGAAATGAAAAGATAAGTGAGTCCCATATCTTCTTGGAGTTTTTTCAGAAGATTGATGATTTGTGCTTGAATAGAGACATCAAGAGCTGCAATAGGCTCATCACATACGATAAAACGGGGATTTAAAGCTAAAGCTCGTGCAATGCCAATCCTTTGGCGTTGACCACCACTAAACTCATGAGGAAAGCTAGATATGCTTTCAGGTCTAAGGCCAACCAGACTTAACAATTCGCGGACACGTTCTTCTCGTTCCTGACGTTTGCCAACTCGATAGACTTTTAATGGCTCAGCAATAATTTCTCCTGCAGTCATCCTTGGATTAAGAGAAGCATAAGGGTCTTGAAAGATGTATTGCATTTGATGGCGGAGCTCACGGATTTCTCGAGGAGAGTACTTCACGATGTTCTTACCATCAAAGAGGATATCTCCATCAGTGGCTTCATAAAGGCGCATTAAAACGCGTGCCAAAGCTGTTTTTCCGCATCCTGACTCGCCAACGAGTCCGAGTGTTTCTTGAGGGTAAATTTTTAATGAAACATCATTGACGGCGCGGAGTAACTTTCCCTTAACCCGAAAAGTTTTTACTAAGTTTTTGATTTCAACAAGGGGGGACTCATTCATTTTTGGCACCTTTTTTGTAAAGAAAGCAGCTTGCAAAGTGGCCTTCTTCTATCGAAAGGCAGGGGGGCTTTTCTCTGCGGCAACGTTCTTCAGCGTTTGGGCACCTGTTTTGAAAGCTACAGCCGGGTGTGATTGAAGCTAAATCGGGTGGAGAACCCTGAATGGTATAGAGAGCTTTTCCGATTGGGGTATCTAAGCGCGGAATAGAATGGAGAAGTCTCCTTGTATAAGGATGTTTAGGTGAGTTAAAAAGTTGATCAACCGTAGCGACTTCGATGATTTCCCCAGCATACATGACAAGGACACGGTCACAAAAGTTAGAAACAATGCTAAAATCATGAGTAATCAGAATAATACTCATGTTTTCCTTCTTTTGGATGGCTTTTAGAAGTTCTAAAATCTGAGCTTGAATGGTGACGTCAAGAGCTGTTGTTGGTTCATCAGCAATAAGGATATGTGGTTTGGCAATCATTGCTATTGCAATCATCACTCTTTGACGCATGCCTCCACTGAGCTCATGAGGATATTGGTTATAACGTGCTTCTGGTTGGGGAATTCCTACTTGATTAAGTAGCTCAATGACACGGGTGTAAACTTCTTCACTTGTAGCTTTGGGATGATGGAGGCGGTAACCTTCTGCAATCTGTTTTCCAATCTTCATTGTAGGATTGAGAGAGGTCATAGGGTCTTGGAAGATCATACTGATCTCTTTTCCTCTAGTCGCTCGCATTTCAGCTTCACTCTTGCTAAGCAGGTCTTCTCCTCGATAGAGAACTTCTCCCGATTCCACTTCGGCTGTTAACCGAGGCAAAAGGCGAGTGATTGTTTTAGCCATGATTGACTTTCCACAGCCAGATTCACCAACAATCCCAAGCGTTTCACCTGGTTTAAGGTCAAAAGAAACATTGCGTACAGCTCGTATTTTTCGGTTTTGCGAAGAAAGTGTGGTCCGTAGTTTTTTTACAGTGAGCAGATTGTTCATTTGCGTAGCCTCGGGTCAAAAGCATCGCGCACCCCATCACCCACTAAATTGAAGGCAAGCATCGTCACACTAATAAAGCATGCAGGAAAAAAGAGACGCCAAGGATAGTAACATAGTGCTGAAAGTCCATCGCTTGCCATGGTTCCCCAGCTGGCAATCGGAGCTTGTACACCTAAACCAAGAAAACTCAAAAAGGCCTCGCTAAAGATAGCTGCAGGTACTGTTAGGGTCATCGTCGTGATAATTGAACCAATCGAATTGGGAATTAAGTGCCGGATTAAAATACGTCTCTTGGTTGCTCCGAGCATATAAGCTGCCATGACAAAATCGTTTTGCTTAATTTGAAGAATTTGCCCTCTAACAATTCGAGCCATATTGATCCATCCGGTGATAGTCAAAGCAATAATAATCGTAAAGACACCAGGTCTCATGATCACCATTAAAAGAATTACAATGAGAAGATGGGGGAGAGAGTAGAGAACATCAGAAAGACGCATCATAAACTCTTCTGTTTTTCCGCCGATCATCCCTGCAAAAGCTCCATAAAACACCCCGATAAACATGTCAATGATAGCTGCCGAAACTCCAACGAAAAGAGAGATCCGTGCTCCCCACCAGATACGAGTGAAGAGGTCACGACCAAGCTCATCACTTCCAAACCAAAAAGCGCGTCCAGGAGGGTTGTTTTTGAGGTGTAAATGTGTTTCATAATAAGTGTGAGGACTAAGGTAAGGCATAATAATCGCCCCAAGGACTAAGATGGTCAGGAGGCAGAGGCCGAACATCGCTGGTTTATTTTGACAAAGACGTCTCCAGGCGTCACGCCAATAGGAGACGCCTTGCAGAACGGGAAGTTCTTGAGTATGTAAAGAAGGAGAAGCAATGATTTCAGCTTCTTTCATTAGACCCTCCTTCTTTCTATTTCAATTCTTGGATCGATGAGTGTGTAAATGAGATCCACTAAGAAAACACTGATCATGAGCAAGGCGCTATAAAAAACAGTCACTCCCATAATGACTGTGTAGTCGCGATTGGTGATACTCGTCACAAACCACCCTCCAAGGCCAGGAATTCCAAAAATTTTTTCGACAATAAAGCTTCCAGTCAAAATCGCGCTAGAAAGAGGTCCCAGATATGTAATAACAGGAAGAAGGCTATTTTTGAGCACATGTCTTAAAACAACCCGCATTTCAGAAAGTCCTTTTGAGCGGGCTGTTTGCACATAGTCTTGCTCAAGTACTTCAACCATATTGGCTCGAGTCAACCTGGCAATAAAGGCAGTTGGAAGTGCGGCAAGTGAGAGAGCTGGCAAAAGAGAATGAGCAAAAGTTCCCCAGCGCGCTACAGGGAGAATATCAAGTTTCATCGCAAAGAGAAATTGGAGAAAAGTAGCCATAATGAAGTTAGGAACAGAAATCCCAATCACAGCAATAATCATACAGAAATGATCTTGCCACCTTCCTCTTCTAACAGCAGCAAGTGTTCCGAGTAAAATACCTGTAAATAAAGAAATAAAAATTGCTTCTAAGCCCAATAAAAGAGAAACGGGAAAGCCCTCTTGAATGATGTCATTCACTGTGCGCCCCTCGTATTTGAAAGAGGGGCCAAGATTCCAGGTGATGAGGCCTTTTAGATAGCGCACGTATTGAATGTACCAGGGTTGATCTAAACCATAGTGTTTATACATGCTTTTCATGATTTCTTCAGGAATGGCTTGCTCTTGGAGAAAAGGGTCTCCTGGAGCGGCTTGCATGAGAAAAAAGGTAAAAGAAGCCACAAGAAATAGAGATAAAATGAGAAGAAACACCTTTCGGATTAAAAACTTAGGCGTCATAGAGTTTAAAATCTTCTCTCCTATTAATATTACGCGCGCTTAATGCCTTAGAATTTATGATGAAATAGATATTTTGTCAAAGAGATCCTATGAACTTGTCTGTAAAATTAAAACCCTTTGACTTTACGAATAGGCTCATGAGTTGAATGGAGAAGAAAATGATGATATTTGCATTTTTAGAAAAAAATGTGATAATAGGTTTTAAAATATTGACCTGAGGTAATGCCCCTATGAGCTATAAGAATATTCAGACGATTTTAGGCGATCAAGCAGAGCATCTTCTTGGCCATAAATGTAAAACAATTCCTAAAGAACGGCTCCACCTTCCAGGTCCTGATTGGATTGACCGCATATGGGCACAGTCGGATCGCCATATCCGTGTTATGCAAAACTTGCATGAAATCATCATGCACGGGCGTCTTGGGGGTACTGGTTATGTTTCTATTCTCCCTGTTGATCAGGGCATCGAACATACTGCCGGGGCTTCCTTTGCACCCAACCCTGAGTATTTTGACCCTGAAAATATTATTAAGCTCGCGATTGAAGGGGGCTGTAATGCTGTAGCGACAACTTTAGGTGTCTTAGGCAGTGTTGCGCGCAAATATGCCCATAAAATCCCCTTAATTTTAAAATTTAATCATAACGAGCTTCTTTCTTATCCCAATACTTACGATCAGATTCTCTTTGGCTCGATCAAACAGGCCTACGATATGGGCTGCCGTGCCGTTGGCGCTACGATCTATTTTGGATCCCCAGAGAGCCGCCGTCAGATTATTGAGGTTTCCCATGCCTTTGAAGTGGCTCATGAAATGGGAATGGCAACCATTCTTTGGTGTTATCTCCGTAATAGTGCCTTCAAAACGGGCAGCACAGACTATCACAACGCCGCTGACCTTACAGGCCAAGCAAACCACCTAGGTTCCACCATTCAAGCTGACATTGTGAAGCAAAAGCTTCCCGATTGTAATGGAGGATTTAAAGCCCTTAAATTTGGTAAGCAAACTGAGAAGATGTATACCGAGCTTGCAACAGATCATCCGATCGATCTTACCCGCTACCAAGTTGCTAATAGCTTCATGGGACGGATTGGTTTAATTAATTCTGGAGGGGCTTCTGGAGAAAATGATCTTCAACAAGCTGTGATGACTGCTGTTATTAACAAACGTGCTGGTGGTCTTGGTTTGATTTCAGGTCGCAAAGCTTTCCAGAAACCGATGAATGAAGGCGTCGACATCTTGCATGCCATTCAAGATGTCTACTTATGCAAAGATGTCACGCCTGCTTAATGAAGCTATTTGGTTCTTTAGATTATGAAACGATTGTTTTTCTACACTTGAGTGGAAGCTATTTTTCTTGCAGTATCCAATTCCAAGATGATGGTAAAATCACCGGTATATTTATGATGAGCCATGGAGATAATACAAGCTTTGGGGACTTTATGCTAAGTGCTTGTAAATTCCTGAACAATGGCGATGTGTCAATGCTAGTAATCCAAGATCAACATTTTGGTGATACTGTGCCTCAAGTAGAAATTCATTCTGAAAATTTTAAAACGCTTAATGAAGGGCAATTTTCTGTTTATCTTCAAGCCTTTGCGTTCTTTTTTCCCCCTCCAAATGCCGAATATACTCTTGATGATGACTCTTGTGATCTTCAAACATTAAAAACGGAAGATCAGAAGAAAGTTGAAGCTTTTTCAGATCAATACCGAGATTTGCTTTCACAGCAGTTAGCTTCTCGTATTTATAAAGTGTAATTAAAAAGGCTCATCTTTTGATAGGCATGTTATGCTTTAGATGGCAAAAATGGTTTTAAGGCTGCGAGAGCTTTTCAATCTCTTTTTTGTAGGCTTTGGCCTTTTTCTTAAATAGCTTTTTGAGGTCTTTATCTGTTGTTGTTAACTCTTGCAAGTTAATGACATTTTGCCAAGGAAAAGGTGGTTTTGCAGGAGGAACACCTGATTGATCATCCGCAAGGCCTCCAATAGCTCCAAAGACTTGTCCCCAAACACCTGCTTGTGGGGCAATTTGTTTACGTGTGATAAGTAGCGCGATTTTACTTGTTGCAGCTCCTTTGTCAATCCTAACGTTATCAAAAGGCCCTTCAACTGGAACCTGCAAGACATAATCAGGGTCAAGGCCACTGATGCCAAGGGCAGCGCGCAAACTTTGTGCTGTAAGGCCAAGCGTCATGGCTACATAGCGACGCACAAAATTAATGTCTCCCCAAAGGGCGACTTGGTAAGCACGATTGTAAAGAATCTCTGTTCGATCAACATACATGAGACCATTTCGAATGTTGAATTCCATAGGAGCAAACCACGAGGAAATGAGATTTTGATCTCCTTCCATTTTGAAGATGCCACTTACATCAGAAGTACTTCCTGTATTGCGGCATGTAATTTGCCCAAAATCGATCATTCCATAGGATAAGTTTGTGCTTTTAAGAGCTAGGCTTTTAATTGGAACACTGAATCCTTTATCGCTAATGACAAGGCCTATCGGGTTTTTCATCGAGGCAACAACAACCTTTGCACTTTTTGCAAGAATTTCATTCATCTTTGGAGAAATCGTCATCGTTGCTTTGAGGGGTTCATTGAGGTAAAGAATCCCATTGGCGACAGTTCCAGCTAAGTTTGCGCGGCAGTTTGTTCCATCAACGTCAATATTGAGCCTGCCGTTTTCTTTAATGAGTTCTACATCAAGAGAAGCATTGACTAAGTCGCCGAGAAAAGCAGAGGGTGGTGCTCCTGAAGGGTCTTTGATATTAGACAGGGCATCGAGAAAAACAGTGGGCAGATGTTGAATTTTTGCATGAATAGATGCTGTGATGTCTTCTAAGTCGATCGCTCCTTGAGGAGTGAGAAAATCGTCAAGTTTACCAGTGCCTTTAATTTGTCCGCTTTTACCTGTTCCTTGTGGTTTTACATTCCCTTGCATTTCAAATGTCAGAGGTCCTGGTGCAGCTTTTTTGTGTAAGTTTAAGTCAAAGCGGTCAAGTTCAGTTTCTTCTCCTGTTCTTTGCTGTTTAAATGTCAGTGAGTTGATTCTCATATCAGCATCGAAAATGGAATGGTAAAGGTTGGTGTCTACTTTTGGGAAAAGCTCACCTCCAGTTCTTATAGGGAAAGCAAGGGGAGCTACACTGAGCTTCACATTTGTGCGATCTTTAATGACAAATGTTGGGGCTTTTTGTGCCTTAGTTGGGTTTCTCCATTTTTTATAGGCTGCATATCCTTCTTCGGAAATGTTCCAATCGATTTTTAGAGGATTACGATTGCTTTTGAGTTCGAATTTGTCATAAGCATTAAACGACCCATTCATTTTTAGATAAGGGCTTTTTAAATCCAACTCAATGTCGTGCCCGTTTTGTTCTTTTTTTACATCAAAGTGAAAGTCAAGCCAAGAGCCGATCATAGGAGGAAGAGCTCCATTCATACGAAATAGGGCATCTCCAATGGAGGTTGAAAGGTGGTCAAAGCGTACAAAAGTGCGCGAAGGATTTTTTAATGGATTTTTGTCACCTTGATCATTTTCTACTAAAAGCTCGATCTTACCTTTGGGTTGCTCTTGTTCTAGTGCATTAGCATCGAGTTCAACGCGACTCATTTTCTTTTTGCCATTTAAATCAAAATCAAGATTGACGTTTTCAAATGAAAAGGGGAAGCGCGTCTTCGGTTGAATCATTTTCAAAGAAGCGATTGCACCAGTTGCTTTGAGCTCTAATTGTGAAAAAGCTTCTTTTTTTAGGGGGAAAGTTCCTGGTCTAACTTGAAGACGGAAAGGAGTGTTTTCAGCAAGCAGGGGAAAGTTACCATCCTTTGACAGGATGGGATTGATCTGATTGGGTTCCAACATAAAGTCGATATCAAGAGGTTTCTTGAGGACGAAAGCTCCTGACTGAAGAGCTCCATATATGGAAGACTTAAATTTTCTTCCATCAAGCTTGATGTTTAGAGGTGAAATTTCAAGCTCTTTTTGCATTTTAATGTTGCCAGTAGTTTGCACTTCAACATTTTGACCAAAAAGAGAAAGCCCCCATGTTTCGGGTGCAAAATCAAGTTTTGATGTGCCTTTGAAATTTAAAGCTTGCCCAGGAGATCCACTAATCTGAGCGTTTAAAAAGGGGACTTGCACCCCTCCTAGAGCAAGAAAGTCCTTAATTTGGATGTCTTGAGTCTTAAAGCTAAGGCTCAATTGTGATGATGCCCATTCTAACTTTTTATTCTTCATAGGAATTTTTAAGTTATCGATGTTACCAGTGAGTGAGATGGGATGAGCAAGTTGTTCCCATTGGCTTGGTGCAACTTTATAAGTGAAGGTTGTAGGTGCTGTTAAAATGACGTTTTCCTGCACAGTGAAGCGACTTGTTGCGAGATTTAATATAGGAGAGCTTCCACTTAAAACAAGTTTTTGATCATTGCCTTGCTCGAACCTTTGCGCGGTGATATCAAAGTTTGATCCAATCCATTTTTGCATTTTTCCACTAGAGGATGTGAGTTGCTCTATTAAGGCTGTTGGAAAGTTTCTCATGTTCAAGTCAAGCTGTGACAACTTGGCTAGCCAATCTTTTTTGGCAAAAAATTGCTTGAGAGTTGAGCTCCCTTCAACTTTTGTCTGGGGAAAGGAGCTGAATCGAAACGTATTTTGAAAGGAGAGGTTTACGAGCTCTTCTAAGCGGTCAGTATCAAAAGAAAGATCGAGTTGATCAAGTAAAAGAGAGTCTCTTGTCTCTGCTAAGGCAAAAGCTCCGCGCTGCATGTTGAGCTTACCCGCCATTGCCATAGAGCGTATATCGAATTTCATATTTTTAAAAAGAAGGCTCATACTGTCGAGATCAATTTCCGCACGCATATCCCCAATCAAAACAAGAGGCATATTAGGCATAAGCGTTTGCATTAGTAATGGTCTAATTGTCCAAACGGCTTTTAGTGGGTCGCGCAAATGAATAATTCCCTTTTGATAGTCTCCTAAGAAAGATACCATCATGCGAGGTGAGCGCAGCCGAATAGAGAAATTTTGTCCTTCTGCGACTTTGTTAAATAGGAGGTCAAGGTTTAAGTGATCACCAAAAGTCTCTAGCAAAAGACCTTTCATTGAAGGGTTGATGAGGCCATTTAAGGCATCAACCCCAGCGACAGGAAAGTTGCTAAAGTTAGCCTCACCGTCAATTTGAAGTGCTTCAGCTGATTCTAGCTCAATAATTTCTTTTTTCTTTTCAACGGTTCCGCTTGCTTGAAAGCTTCCTAAAAGCTGGTTGTATCTTGTTTTTCCTTGGGTCGCAATTGAAATTGGAAAAAGGTTTTTGGGCATATCGAGTGTAAAGTCGATATCATCCATTCGAATAAGATCTTTTTCTGATTGCTGTAGAGCAAAAACACCTTCTTGAATTGAAATCTTTCCACTTAGGTCGGACCAGGTGGTCGGTTTTTTAGCTGCCTTAACTTTGGGAATACCTGGTTTTTGCTGAGGTGGAGGTGAGGGAATTGCTGTCTTTGCTGTTAAAATGAGTTGAGGTTTCACAAGAGATGTTTCCCCTAAGCTTCCTTTTCTAAATAATAGATTCCAAAAAGAGGTATCCAGTGTTAAAGAATCAAAAGTGAGAAAGGCCTCTCCTTTTTTTTCGAGTTGAAAACGGTCAATTTTTTGAGCTTTTGTCCAACTAAGTGAAATAGTTTCTATCCGAACATTAGACCGAGTCCGCTCTTCGATTTGACGGATGAGATAATTTTTTCCTGCATCACTAGATAGAATTGAAGGGAGAAATAAGATGAATAATCCTACAAGACAGATAAGGGCTACGATAACAATGAGAATGATTTTTTTCATGAGCTTATTTTGTAACGATAAATACCAGCAATTGTTTTTGCGTCGATAATTTTTCCTTCTTCGATGTAAGTCATCGCTTCATCAAGAGAGAGTGTAACAATATCGATTTCTTCTGCATCATCTCCAATAAGAGGATTGGAATGCAGGTCTGTTGCTAAAAAGAGATAGATGTACTCATTGCAAAAACCTGGAGCTGTGTAAAAACCACCAAGAGACGTGATTTTCCTTGCTTCATATCCAATCTCTTCTTGGAGTTCTCTTTGAACACAGTCTATAGGCTCTTCATCTAACTCTAAAGTTCCAGCAGGTAGTTCGAGTAAAATTTGCCTTGCTGCACGTCTCCATTGCTGAACGAGAATTAAATGGCCTCGATCGTCTATGGGAATCATGGCGACAGCACCAGGGTGGAGAATCAGATCAAATTTTTTTTCGTGGCTATCTGGATAGAGGATTTTTTCCTCAACCAAAGAAAAGATCTTCCCTTGGTGTAGCTTTTTTTGATTCACCTGTGCCTTTTTTTCTAAGCAAGCACGAGCTTCCGCTTTTTGCATTACTTCTTTTCCTCAAATTGCTCAATGATCTCTTTTGTAAGCGGAGAAACGACCCCTTCACCCTTAATTGTTTTACTAACTTGAGGAGATCCTAAATAGTGGACATGACCAAACCCTTCTATCGAAATTGACAGATTGTCTCGTACATTGACTAAGCAAGAGCTTGCTCCACGGATGCGAACATTTGTATCATCAGATACAAAACCTTTACCATCATAGCGGCCTGGACCATTGATGTAGATGGTTTGATAGTTTGTTGTTCCAGTAACTGTTACCTGGGAGCTTCCCACCATTGATAATGCAAACCGTTCACAATGAATATTTCCCTCAAGCATTGTTGAGCCATTAATCTTCACATCTACCATCAACCGATCCGTTTTAATCGAGTCAATGTCAACATAGTTATCTCCTTCAAGGACAAGTGATTGCAATTGATTGACGATGAGGACAACATGAGGGATTGCAGGGATCTGAGAAACATCGGTAAAACTTTTAGGCTCAATTTTTAGTAGACCATTTGAAAAAGAGATGCTGAATTTATCGCGGATCTTTTGAGGTGCTTTGAAAAAGAATTGATTGTCTTTACCTTGTTGGATTTCAATGTGTCCCGGCCCTGAGTAATCGAAGCAATTAATATAAGGATAGGACATCTTGAATTCACTATCTTCAGCAAAGATAAAAAAGGGAAGAGCTAGAAACAGGATAAAAACAAATAGACGCATCAAACACCTTCATTCCTCTAAATTCCCCACTCTAAGCTCCTTCTAGATTTATTTCAACGGTGGGGAGGAGGTTCATTGATCTAAAACCTTTCAATTATTAAGTTGTGACTTAAGAGGCAAAGAGACGTCGATGCCTCTGCTAGGGGAAGATCATGAAGTTTCGTACAAAACTATTTTACTCCTTCATTTCCTTAGGGTTAATGAGTACACTCTTAGCTCTTTTCATTATTTATGGAGAAGCTTCCCGTCTTATTTTTGATGAGATCCGGAGTAAAATTCTATCTTTAGTTTCAAGCACAGTTCAATTAATAGATCCCAATGAACTGCAAAGGTTTATTGATTCCGATGGTCAAAAAGGAGATTCAGATTTTCATGCACTTTCCCGTGAACTTCTGGAAATTCGCAATCTCAATCGGCGGACTGATGTTTTTGTTGAATATGTTTACATCATTAGCAAATACCCAGGGTCAGATCATTACTTCTTTGTGATTGATGCTGAAGAGGGACGTCGGTTTCTTTCAAAATATGGAGAACCCTTTCCTGCAAACATCCAACTTCCTCCAGATCCTAGGCAAGCATATGTTACCCAAAATATCTACTCAGATCCTTGGGGAACATGGATTACGGGCTATGCTCCCATCTTCGATGCTGAAGGCAAAGTTCTTGGTCTCTTAGGCATTGATGTAAGGACTAAGGAAATTTATTTGGAGCTGGAAAAACTACTTCTCTATGGTTTAATCGCCTTTGCCATTTCCATTTTTGTAGGTATTGTATTTGCTTACTTCCTGTCAAAATTGGTTTCTTCCTCTTTAGCCATTCTCTGTGATACGGTCAAAATGATTGGTAAGGGAGAATTTACTTCTCGATCACCTCTTCATACGCAAGACGAGTTCAATGAGCTCTCGATTGCCATTAACAATATGGCAAAGGGGCTTGAAGAAAGAGAAAGACTGAAGATGGGATTTGCTCGTTATGTTTCCCAGTATGCTTTAGAAGAGCTACTCAAACTTGATAAACCTATCACGCTTGAAGGGGAAAGAAAGAAAGTCACTATTCTTTTCTCAGATATCCGCCAGTTTACAACGATCTCGGAAAAGTTACCTCCTGAGGAAGTTTTGAAGCTTCTGAATGAATATTTCACTGTCATGATTGAAGTCATTTTTAATTATGGAGGGACTCTTGATAAGTTCATAGGAGATGGTTTGATGGTCGAGTTTGGAGCTCCTCTTGATGACAAACTCCAAGAATTGCATGCTGTTTTAGCTGCTATCCATATGCAACTCCATCTTGATAAACTTTGTGAAAAGTGGGAAAAAGAAGGAAAAGAAAAGCTTTCAATGGGAATCGGAATTCATACAGGGCTTGCGGTCTTAGGAAACATTGGGTCAGAAAAGCGAATGGAATATACGGCTATTGGTGATACTGTAAATGTCGCATCTCGTTTAGAGTGGTTAACAAAGCGTCTACAAAAGCCAATTATTATCTCAAAACCCGTGTATGACAAAGTGAAGGATCATTTTGTTTTTGAAGAACTCAGTGAAACCAAGCTTCCTGGACGGGTCGGGAATATTCAAGCTTATGCGATTCATCCTCATCTCCAAAAAAATCTACATCAAGTTGAGCTTTCACACGAAATGCATCACTTTCCAGATGAACACGAAGAGTAATTGCTTAACTATAAACGCTTAAGCATGCTATAATTCTTCCAGTTCTGAATTGGAGGATAAATGGTTGATAGTAAAATCTGTTTAGTCGGGGATTCAACTCTAGATAATCTCTACTGGATGCTTTGTGGATCAAATTTAGAAAAAGCAAAGCAAAATTCTATTGAAGGCCTATTGAGACGTCGATTTAAGAAAGAAAGAGTTGAAATTGTGAACTACGCTTATGATGGCTTTACAACTCATTCTCTTTTACACGGTGATCATATTGGCTCTGTTCTCCCTTTCAACCCTGATTATATGAATGAACGGGCTCCCAATGGAGAGCGTCATGTGAGTCCACTTAAAAATCTACAAGAAAAGATTTCAGAGACTCCAGATGTTCCCCACTACATTGTCTTAAGTATAGGAGGCAATGACTTTCGCGTAAATCTTGCGAATCCATTGAAGCTCATCCGAGATATTCCAAAGATTCAAGAGCGCTATCTGCAAATTGTTGATCAGCTGAAGCATTTGCAAGGGAGAGATATACGACCTATTTTGATGCTGCAATATCGCACCGACGCAAATCATGACCCTTATCGCGTATATACAGTGATGAAAGTCATCGGAATTGCTGCAGTTATGATTCAATTGCTTTGCTTGGCAGCACTTGCTGCTCCTGTTTTAGCATTATTAGGAAAAATTTCAGGACTTACTGCTGGGATCATTTTTGCTTGCGGAGCTTTTGCTTCTTTCTCTGTTCAAAAAGTCGTACCTTTGTCACTAACAAAAGAACTTGCCAGAGGTAAAAGTATTAGTATGCTCTTTAAAGGAAAGCTCATAGAGTCATTTTATCAACCGATTTTAGAAGAAGCAAAACTTTCTCAGATTCCAGTATTAGATCTCACGAATACATTCAATCCCTATCAGAACTTATATGAGTATGGTATTGAGCCCGGAATTGAAGGAGGAAAACTAATTGCTGAAGGGATTCATCATATCGTGAAGCACCATGATTTCACAGGTGGGAGCATACTTTATTCAAAATCAGATGGGAGGGATACGTACACGAGTAGCGAAAACAAGGGGCCTAAAGAGTGGCATGTTACGTATCCGAACTCCAAATCTCAAACAAACATGGTTTGATTTTTTTCTTGTCTTTTCTGATTAATTATTTTATCAGAAAAAGTTATGAGAAAACAAACAGAACAGACGATTGTCAAACTCTCCAATTTCGGCTATGTAGCTGGCTGCATCGTCCTTTACTTGATTGCTCTTTGTATTCTTATTTCAGCGATTTGGAGCATCATTGCGGATATGCGCTCGGGTGTTTACACTGTTTATAAGCTACTCGATGAAGTCGGACTGATTGTTTTTTCTATGGCGGTAATCGATGTAGGTAAATACCTCATGCTCGAAGAGGTTCTCCGAAAAGATAATGCAAAAAGAGCTCCTCAACAGTCTCGTAAAACCCTTACTAAATTTGCTATCATCATAGCATCTGCCCTCTCTTTAGAAGGACTAGTTCTTACAATTGAAGTCGCCAAACAAGATATTACAAATATTCTCTATCCCGTCAGCGTTCTTTTGACGGCAACCTTCTATATCATTGGTGTTGGAATTTATCAGAAGCTTAATGCTAGTGCAGAAAAGCAATAACTATCCTTTTGATGGTTCAAATGACTCAATAAATTGTGCAAGTTTATTGTGGACTTGCTCTCGTTCATGAACAGGATAGGTAATTTCAACTTTGTAAAGAGTATTTCCTACTAATACAAGCGTTCCAGCTGTCTCTTTGTCTCCTAAATAATGTTCGAAATCTAAAGCAGGATAAGATTTGAACGTATTCGTACTTTGACCGACAAGATGAGCTCCTTTTAACTGAGCAACAACAACTTTCATTGCTCCTTTAAGAATCATTTTAGATCCCCATTTCAACCAGTCTTCAGGGAGGACTGTGTAGCTGACTGAGACAACCATTTCGTTGTCACTGCATTGATACTCATGGTAGGGGAGAGTATCGTCGCTACGAGGAATAGGAAAGTCTTTTTCTACATGCTTTGGCGCATTAGGAAATCGTACGGAAAAATTTTCTTCTTTAGGATCAAATTTGATCCATTTTTCAATGCCAGGACCACCTGTTGCGTGATGCAAATCAAAAGGTAATTTTTTTTCTCTGACAAAATCATAAGCTTTGTAACTACCAACAATCCCACCAAATAAAATGAGTGTGATGAGGATTAGTTTGAAAATAGAGAATTTTTTACCTTTCATTTGCTTTTCCTATTCGATAAAACTTTGAAATATTATAAGAGGAATTACATTAAAAATCAATATATAAACTGATTTAGAATATTTGATTTTTAATTTTATTTAGCAAATCAAGAAACATATTATCTGTAAGTTTCCCTGTATAAGTATTTTGTGGACTAGGGTGATAAGAGGTAAAAAGCGATATCTTTTCGATTTCAATAGATAAACCATGTTTGAATGATGGTTTTTTTAAACTCAAATTTTTCTTACTTAAAAGATCAAAGAAAGCCTTATAAGCAAGCTGACCAAGAGCTAATACGGCTTTAACTTGGGATAAAAGAGCGAATTCCTGTTCGAGAAAGGGCAAACAGTTGTCACATTCTTTTTTGAGAGGTTTGTTTTGAGGGGGAACGCACTTGACAGCCGCTGTAATGTAACATCCTTTGAGCCTTAAGGCATCTTCAAGAGCAAGAGATGTGGGTTGATTAGCAAAACCTGCCTTGTGCAGCATTTTCATCAAAAAACGTGCTGACTCATCTCCTGTAAAGATACGTCCTGTTCGATTTCCGCCATGAGCAGAGGGAGCTAACCCTAAGATAAGGAGGCGAGCATTCGGATCTCCAAAACCAGGAGTGGGCCGACGCAGATACACTTCATTTTTATAAGAGGCCCGTTTAGGAATGCTTTCACGAAATTGCACGAGACGGGGGCACTTGCGGCAGGAAGAAACGACTTGATTGAGTTTACTTAACTGATTCATCTGGCTTTTCTGGAATAATCAAAGTTCCTACGATATAGGCCACTAAAATTGGAACGATTCCAGTAATGAATAAGGCAAATATAACAACAATTCGTACGATAGTCGGGTCGATATTTAGTGACTCAGCAATCCCTCCACAAATTCCAGAAATTTTCCGATCTTTAACAGAGCGATAGAGCTTTTTACATTGAAATTCGATGTAAGTTGAAGGTCCTAGTGGAATAAGCATCCATGCGACAATATAGATAACGAGTACTGGGAGAATACCTGTAAAAATGCAAATAACAACCATAAGTAGTCGGATAATGGTGGGATCTATACGCAGATACTGACCTAAACCACCACAAACACCAGCAACTTTTTTATCCCAACGATCTCTGAAAAGACGCTTCATGTAAACCTCTTGAAATACTTGACAAATGGTGGAGGAACGAGAGATTTAAACTCCATCTTTTTCTTTGTAACTGGGTGAGTAAAAGAGAGAAAATAAGCATGAAGACCAAGCCGTTTTAGTGGGTTGTGGGTGGCTCCATATTTGGGATCACCAACAACAGGGAATCCAGCTTCGCTAGCTTGCACGCGGATTTGATTTTTACGTCCCGTTTCTAAGGTCAGGCGAAGGGCTGAGTAATCTTTTGTTTGATGAATCACTTCATAATGAGTAATTGCCTCTTTTCCTTCAGGATGAGAAGAGACAAAATAGTTAGCATCTTCTTTAAGCAGGCTTTTCCATGTTCCTTTTTTAGAATCGATGCAACCTTCAACGAGTGCAAGGTATTTACGATCCATCGTATGGCAGTGAAATTGCTGTTTCAGTCCTTCTCGAGCCCTTTGGGTATAGGCAAAAACCATGACACCAGACGTTTCTCTGTCAAGTCTATGAACGGGTAGAACCCGTCTAGAAACCTGGCGACTCTTAAGAGCTGCATGGGCTGTTTCCTTTTCTTCAAAATTTGTGGCAACACTGAGAAGACCTGCTGGTTTTTGAATGACCACAAGATCTTTATCTTCATAGAGGATTTTAATGCCAAAGGAGGCATGTTTAATTTTATCTTCAAAGCTTAAAGACATATTTTTAGCAATTGGTATATGAGCATGACAAAGCGGCTTATTCTGAAGAGTAATCCGCCCTTGCTTGATCCAACTTCTAATCGTTGTCTTCGAGCTATCAGGAAAGAAGTCCTCTAAAACTTCCAAAAGAGAGGCTGATTTCTTGGCTTTTAATTTCATACGAATCAGTATAGCATATTTTCGATTTTGACAAGAAGTTGAAGTGTCAATTAAAATCATCTCTTACCAGTTTTCGTATAAGGAAGCAAACCATGCATAGGAAGCACGATCTTTCAAAACCTTTTTGGACACCTTTTAGTTGGGACAGTGACGGGGAATGGGACTTTGCTGCGACAGATCCTTCAGGTCTCAGCATTTATGAAGAAGGAGACTTTATCTATATCGAGGCCTCCTTGCCAGGCCTAAAAGCTAGCGAAGTTGAGGTCTATCAAGATCATGGTTACATCATCATAGAAGGGAAAAAACAAGAAGAAACGAAGGATCGAAAATACTACCGAAAAGCATCGGCTGCTTTTAATTACCGCGTTCCTTTTCCTTTAGCAGCAGAAAAAGATGCTGATCCTGAAGCCACTTATAAAGATGGTCTCATGAAGCTTAAATTTAAAAAGGGAAAGAAAAATAAAAAGAGCATCCCTATCAAAGAAGAAGGCTAATTAAATGAAAAAAATCCTATTTGTTTTCCTTTTCTCTGCATTTACGCTCTATGCACATGAATCAGAATTAAGGCTTAAAGGGAAGCACTCGTTTGCTTCTTACCATCAATGTAGTCATGAAGCTTTGCATGATAGCAACGGATTGCGCGAAGCATTTTTAACAGCTATTGAAGCTTCTGGAGCTCATACGCTGTCTTATACAGAACATGTTTTTGAAGATGGTGCTTACACACTTGTTATTTTACTTTCTGAAAGCCACGCCACTTTGCATACTTACCCTGAACTTAAATCCTGCTTTGTCGACCTCTTTACTTTTGGAGAGCACTGTAAAGCACAGCCTTTCCACCATGTTCTCATAGAATACCTAGATCCGGGTTTGTCTAACCTCAACTTAATCGAGAGAAGTTAAATGAAAAAAGTGATCGCCCTCATTCACAATTTATATGAAGAAATGGAACTCTTGTATCCAGTTTTTCGCGTCCAAGAAGCTGGACATCAAGTGGTTTTAGCCGGTGAAGAGGCTAAAGCCTCGTACACAGGAAAAAATGGTTATACCTATAAAAGTGACATTGCTTACCAAGAGATAAAAAGTGCAGACTATGATGCTATGATTATTCCTGGTGGGTTTGCTCCTGATAAATTTCGACGTATTCCTGATATACTCAAATGCGTTCAGGAAATGGATAAAGACAAAAAACCAATTGCTTTTATCTGTCATGGGGGATGGGTTCCCATTTCTGCAAAAATCTTAAAGGGTAAAAAGGCGACAGGAACAACGGCTATTAAAGACGATTTAGAAAATGCAGGAGCTATTTGGGTGAATGAGCCACTCGTTGTCGATGGTCACTTAATTAGCTCTAGAACCCCTGTTGATTTGCCAGTCTTTGGACGAGCTATTGTCGAGGCTCTTCAATGAACCTATTCATTAACTTAAATCATTTTTCTGTCCGTCTTATTTCATATCTTTGGAACTTCTTCCTTCTCTCATGGATAATGTGCTCAATCAAGAAATCTAAAATCTATAACCCTTTGAGTTTACGGATAAATTCATGAAACGAGCTATTTTACTTCTTCTTTTTATTCCTCTCTTTCTTTTTTCCGAAGAAAAGCAAAAAGCACTTCCCATTGAGGATCCCCGATTGCTTTCTTTAGGAGTGGGAGTGTTTAATATTGTTCGAAATAGAAAAGCTGTGAATTTTCAACTAGAGTACCGCTCTGATTTTGCTCTATATAGGAACCAGATGATTTTTATTCGGCCTCTTTTAGGAGTGATGGCAACCTCAAGGGGCTCCGGATACTTCTATGGAGGGATTGCTTTTGACTTTTTCTTCACCAAGCATCTCGTTTTTACACCTAGCTTTGCTCCAGGCATTTATATCAAAGGTAGGGGAATGGAACTCGGATTTCCTCTTGAGTACCGATCTTCTGTAGAGCTTTCCTGGAGGTTTAAAAATAAGTCCCGTTTCGGAGGTATGTTCTATCATATCTCTAATGCAAGCCTTGGATTTAGAAATCCAGGAACTGAATGTCTAGTCTTTTTCTATGCATTTCCTTTACCAACAAGTGGTTGCAGGAATTAAGGTTCTATTAAGGAGTCTCAATTCTTCATTTTCAATCGGATAAAAAATATTTTCTGAAACTATTCTTTTTTATTTTTGTCAGGTTATAATGGCATTAGGGGATGCCAATGATGAATTCAAGCTTCGTTGGCAAAAGCAATAAATGAACCCGTCAAAATACTTAAGCAGTTAATCCTGTGAAAGAAAAATCTTTCACAGTCGGGTTCGTGCGGCTAAAAGATATTGATTAAGAAGGGGAGTTTTTATACATGTCTGGGTCTGGTCAACCTGCATTTAAACCATTTCCACTATTTACGGGTTGTCATTCTCAAACAATTGCAGCTTCATTTTTAACCTTTTCACGCAACCCTTCATCAATCACCCGTTTTGTCTATCTTGCTGATGGAGAAAAAGTTGCTTACGAAGTGAGTACACCTCCTAACTGGAAATCTACAGATCCTACAATTATTTTAGTCCATGGCCTTTGCGGTTCTCACCGCTCTCCTTACATCGTCCGAATAGCAAAAAAGCTTGATAAGCAAAACCTGCGTACAATACGGATCAACCTCAGAGGCTGTGGCACCGGAAAAGGATATGCTAAACGAATGTATCATGCAGACTGCAGTAATGATGTTTGGTATGCCCTTAAGGAAATTAACCGTGAAACACCTGATTCACCAATGATTGTGATGGGATTCTCCCTTGGGGGGAATGTTGTGCTTAAAATGGCAGGAGACTGGGGGGAAGAAGCAAATAAGCTAGTCAAGAAAGTGATTGCGATCAACCCACCAATTGATATGCATGCAAGTGTTCGGTTGCTTAGTAAAAATAAGGTCTATGAACGCTATTTTATGCGTCATTTGCGTTCTGATGTGATGTTCCGGCACAGTCATTTTGACGATCTACCTCCGATAGCGATTCCATCAGATATGACACTTTTAGAATTTGATGAATTTTATATTGCCCCTCAATCGGGGTATTCAACTGCAGAAGAGTATTACCATGCAAGTAGTTCTGGGCGTTTAATACCCGAAATTCGGGTAAGCTCCCATATCCTTTTTGCAAAGGATGATCCAATTGTTGACTGTAATGTGATGGAGAATGTTCAAGTTCCACCGAACGTGGACATTCTTGTCACGGAACAAGGTGGGCATTTGGGTTATCTTGGGGTGCCAGGTCAAGAAGGGGGTTTCCACTGGATGGACACCATTCTCCTCCAGTGGATTTTTGATTAATATTGTCCCTTGTGCTTGTTTAGCCAATTGATAATATCTTGAGACTCATAAAGAGGTGTTCCATCAATGAGTAAGCAAGGAACTTGCCGGTGGGGCAATCTTTGGTAGGCTTCTTGATTTAGGCCCACATCAACGATTTGAACCTTTTGACCAATCTGGTTTAAATAATTCATCACTCTGACACAGTAAGGACAACGTGGTCTGATATAGAGAACAACTTGATACTGCTTCTGAGCAACAAGCCTAGCTTCATCAGATCTAAGTCCATCTGAGCTTTCAAAGTTGACAGCCAACTCATCATAGAATGGCTTCAAAGGCAAGGTTGACTCGATATCAGCCTGATCCTCAATGGAAAATTCTTCATAATAGGGGGTCACTTCGTGATCAGCAGGCAAATCCATAAATACTCTCCAAAATAAGGGTTAGTTTGGAAAAAGGAATTTTAACCCAAACTCGTAAATCATTGAAGAAGTTTGTTGTTGCAATTTAGAGTAAAACTGACGAGAAGAAGAGTTATTTTCTTCTTCCAAGTCAACTTTGTAAAGATAACACATAGGTTCAGCAAAAAGTAGCTGCTCATGTGCTCTAACGGGGGATAAGGGCTTCCGGAGAGAGATTTCGGTGACCTCTCCAAAGAGCTGCCCAAACTTTGAAACAACATCTCCTCGACAAACAAACCCCCGATAAGCAGGTTTTTCATCATCTGGGAGTGCTTTCCATCTTTCAGTTAAGTCATCAGAAACACCTGGAAAATTAAATGCATAAGAGGCTTCATAGTGCTTACTGCTGATGTAGGTATATTCGTGCAATAACGTGTAGGCAACGATGACACCCCCTAGACTGTGCCCAATGACTCGAGCCTTGCCTTGAACTGCCGTAACCGTTTTTAACCAGCTGTGGAGGTTTTTCTCGGCATTTTCAAAAAGGCTACGACCTGGCCCTTTTGGATCTAAATCACTAATAATCGATGATCGTCCTCCTTCTCTAACAATTGAAAAATCTGTCCCACGAAAAAGCAAAAGAGGAGGAGCCTGGTGATAATCGGCGCTCACAAGTCCAAAAGCTCTAATTTTGTTCCAAAGATCAAAAGCCTCATCGACAATGTAGTTAGTCATTTGAACCGAATAATCAGGTCCTAAAGTAGGAATGGGAATAGTATCACCTTCGTCGAGCTCCCGATAAGCAAGTACTTTGGCTAGAACTTCTGCTGCTGCAAAATCACAAAGCTGAGGATTTTGAATTTCATTGTAAATAAGGCGTAAAATTCGACAAGTTTCATCTAAATCTTTTTTCTTATTCGTCACCCGACAGGTAATTCCTTTTGAAGCAGAGCAAAAGCGATATGTTTTTCCCAACTTATGCAGAGATTCACTCGGATTTTCTAGAACTTGGCATTCTTTATTTTCTGCAAGCTCATAGCAACGAGAGGGGTATTTGAATAGCCAAGAGAGAAAGACTTCCCAATAGCGAAAAGTTTGAGAAGAAAAAGAAAAATCCGGAGATGGCTCATCCATTGTAACCTGCTATCATAAAAGGGACATGTTAACACGTCCCTTGTTCCTGACAATAGCAATGGCATCGTTTCCGGTCAATGCTTGGTTTTCATTTTCGCTCGTGTTCCAACAGCCTTAAAAGTTGGATGGAGATCCATTGGCCCATCCCTTCTCTCATGATCAAAAGAGGTGAGGAGAGATCCTGGATCCCAAGACTGCGTGAGATCTAAAGGAGGAGAGCCAAAATGAGTGGGACGACTCTTATGTTCCAAATGAGAGGTGTCACGGTAATGACTACCTTTTCTTTTTGCGCGCTGTCCTGAAGAAAAAGATCCCACATGAAGGGAGCCGTATTCACCATCTGATAAACGTACTGTTGGAGAAAAGGATCCAAAATTACTTGGAGGATGGTATGTTGGAGTCGGGCTAGGGCTAAAAGGTCTGCTTCTATAGTCGCTAAAAGTTGTGGAACCATAAGTAGGTCCATGACTTCCCCAACTAGCAGGATTTTGTAAGCCAACTGGCGGAATGGAAAAGCTTGAAGGATAGGTTGGAACTTGGCGTGGAGGAGGTCCTGGAGGCCGGCTAAAAAAACCAGTGGTAAACACTGTAACTTTTGAGAAACTTCCAAAAAGAAGAAGCGCTGTTCCAGCTAGAAGAATGACTCCTCCAGCTAACTTGTCCATGCCGGGAGGGAGGTATTAAAAGCTAAAGTAAGCAGCTGCAATTATTGCAACAAATGTAACAGTCTTTTGGGGAATCTCACTACCTGATCCAAACGCATTCATCATGTAATTTGACGGAAGCTTTTGAAGATGATCTCTGGTAATAGCAAATGACATGTCAGTCTCCTATCGTTTATTTTTTTTCCTTCATTTGGGCTCTACCTCCAGAATTTTTTGCTCCTGAATATAATGCAGCCTTATCCCCATCTTTCGTTTGAACCGACACGCCCGGATGTTGCATGCCTGGATGTGAAGAGGAAGTGTGGTTAGGACTTGGTTGTGTCCCTTCAGGTTTTTTCATTGAAGCTCTTGTACCTGAGGAATTGACTCCTAAGTGGAGTTGATCCGGTGGTGGATCATCTTTGCCACCCCACATGTTTGCAATGCCAAACTTTGAGGGGTTTGAGAATAGTCCTGAAACATATTCTACAAACTTAGACAGGCTTCCGAAAACACAGTAAGCAGCTCCAGTAAGAACTGTGATACCTCCTACCCACTTACTTCATATTAGGAGGAAGGTAATGATAGCTTAAGTAAGTTGCCGTAATCGTAGTAACAAGCGTGATCCCTTTTTGTTTATCTGTCAGGTCTTTTGATCCAAAGGCCTGCATCATGTAATTCAAGGGAAGAAGGGATGTATCTGAAATTCTTGTCATTGTTCGCCTCTAATTAATTAAAAAAAAAGCTCTAACCAAAGGGTTAGAGCCACTAAATTAGATTTCTAAAGGGGGACAGGATTGGCCCGGACAAACTTCACAAAATTGAAGTTTTCGTAACTAATTAATATAAATTTAGCTTTAGAAACAAGTCTTGAATACCAATTATCATATGCACCAATAATGACAGTTTCACCTTTCTGCCAATCTTCGATGTGCTTGATGTCTTGAGAATCAAGTTTCCAGCATGTTTGATTTCCACGTCCATCAATTAGAATAATTTCTCCGTAGTAAGGATCAATGTGAAAAATACGGTTGGTAAAGTAATGTTCTAGAACAGGACTTGCAATATAGTTTGCACCAATGTAAGTGCCAGTATGACGGTTTGTAATAAAGAAGTCCGTGCTTGAAAACCAATAAGGGTTAGGAGAAATAGTCAAAGGCGAATTTGTTTTCCACTCCAAAACCTCTTCTCGATCAGCCTCCACAACTTCAAATTGTGCTCCATCTTGAAGTTCAATAACTGATCCATCAATTCCCTTGGCAGCAAGCAGTTGTGTTCCTTGAGGAAGAATAAAATGCTCCTGAACAGGTGCATAAGGAACTACATCAGCGCTACAGACAGTGGTAACTCCAAGGAGAACAACACAAATTTGGAAGAATCTTTTCATCATAACGATACCTTTCCTGTTTATTTTTCAACATATTGTATCAAATTTGATCTAAGAGACTAAACCAGTTGGGATTTAAAGAAAATAAAAAAGTCCTTTACCATCTCTTGACGTTGCAAGAAACAAAGCAATCTTTCATACTGAAACTGCGAGTAAGACGGAAATCAGATATGACATTGCATCCGACATTTGAAGAAATGATCCAAGTGACAAAAGAGGCTGGTAATCCTCCTGTGTGTCGACAAAGTATTACTGAACTACGCAAAGCTCCAGGATTGATTAAACCCCTCGCAGGTGATGCTCCTGCTGTGCCACGTATTCTTAATCATATGATTGAAAGCCATGATAGACACCTGATCATGCGGATGTACTATCCAAAAGACAAAGAAAAACTACCGATTCTTCTATATTTTCACCCAGGTTGCTTTATTAAAGGCGACATTGATTCTCATGATATCGTTTGCCGTCAGCTAGCTCTTGCCAGTGGGTGTATTGTTGCATCCGTTAACTATGCTTTAGCACCTGAAAATCCTTTTCCCGCTGCATTAGAAGATGGCTATGCTGCACTCCTTTGGATGGCAAACCATGCACAAGAGGTCAATGCTGATGGACGACTTGCAATTGGTGGAGAGAATGCAGGAGCGAACCTTGCAGCAGCAATCACACACAAGTTGCGCGATGAACAGGGGATTGAGCTGGATTTTCAGGTCCTTATCTACCCACAAACAGATTTGACGCTTTCTCATCCCTCTATCAACCAATTTGGAAATGGCTACTTACTGGAGAAAGAGGCTTTAGACTGGTATATTTCACGTTACCTTCCACAAGGTATTAAACGCGATGATCCTCGCGTTTCACCTCTTTTCCAACCTCAATTTGAAGGGCTTCCACCGGCTCTCATTATTACAGCAGAGTTTGATCCTTTAAAGGATGAAGGAGAAGCCTATGCATACAAGTTGCAAACCGCATCTGTTCCGACAACTTTAACGTGTTATTCGGGAATGCTACATGGTTTTTTTCAAATGGGGGGGGTAATTGATGAAGGGAGAAAAGCTATCGAACAAGTCGGACATGCACTTAAAGAGGTATTTTCTTTGTGAATGAAAAAGTCAATGGCACGAACTGTTCAATTATTGGATTTGGATACTTTTTATCCCGCCCCTACCTATGGATTGGTCCTCTTTTTGCAGCTCTAGTTTCACTTATCGTACTCATTGGGGTTTTCATTTTTGTTGCTTACTTCAGTTGGCCTGATACAACATCCAGTTGGTTTTCTTACTCTTGGGGAATTCTTAAATCTTTTGGTTATGCGTCTATTTCTATTCTTGCTCTTTGGGTTTCACTTTTTCCCATTATTTTGAATGTGGCATTTGAAAGAATGTCAGCACGCATCCTTCATGAGCAAAAAAAAGAGGTGAAAGCTGAAGGAATGGGGCAAGCGACCATTTCTAGTATTCAGGTTATCTTTAGAACGCTAGGATGGCGTCTTTTTTGGCCTTTTTTAGCCATTATCAGTCTTTTCTTTTTCGGTCCTCTCACTATCTTTATTGCTCAAATTGGGATGGGACATATTGCAATTATTGATGGATGTGACCTGTCTCTTTCTGTTCAAGGGATGAAAGGGGGAGAACGCATCAAGTTAATTAAGAAATATCGAGGACAAATTCTCATTGGAGGGTTTATCGCTGGACTTCTTAGCATCATTTTAACGGCAACCATTATCGGTTGGGTATTTTGGCTTCCAGGAGTCTATGCTGGAACGGTTCTCTGGTCAATGACTTGGTCGACTTCTTCTAATTAGTGAAAAAGACTTCCTAAGTTTTACTGTTTTGAGACTATCCTGTTAGACCTTAAATGAACTTGACTAAAGACTTAAAGTTTTCTTCTCATGGACTTTCCAAGGGGATACATCGATTAATCGCAAGGTAAATCAGTGTTAGGTTACTTAATGCACTAGAAAATAAAACCTTTTTCTCAAAAGTACTAGAAGAGATTAAAAGCTCTAAATATACTCCAATTTTTAAGGTCTATCAAGGCTAAAGGGAAATATTCATGGTAACAGCAATTTTTGTAGAATCTGAAAAAAAGCGTTTTAAGATGAAGATTGGAGTTTCTCTTGTTTTAATAAGAGAGGAAAAAGTGCTTTTGATCAAACGCTTCAATACAGGAATTGGTGATGGCCTTCATGTCTTGCCAATGGGCTGCGTTGATGAGCCAGAGACTGCACAAGAAGCCTTAGTTCGGGAAACCAAAGAAGAGGTGAACCTTAACTTAGTGCCTAGTTCTCTAGAGCTCGTCCATACAATGCATCGGGTCCATCACATGCCAGATGGCGCGTCTTTTAAGCAAATAGATTTGTTTTTTCAGTCCAAATACTTCACAGGGGAAATTAAGAATATGGAGCCTCATAAATGCGATGAAGTAGAGTTCTATGACTTAAACGCACTCCCTGAGACAACAGAATCCTTTGTTCGGCAAGCTTTGAGTTGTATCCACAAAGGAATAAGCTACTCTGAAATTGGCTGGGAAAGCTAGCTAGAGCTTTGCTGAGCGATTGATAAGCAAAGCGTCAGTTAATACGATGGCAGCCATGGCTTCTACAATGGGAACAGCGCGGATTGTTACACAGGGATCATGACGAGAACCTTTAGGAAGCTCAAAGTCTTTAGCTTTTCCCTCTGTATCAACTGTTTTTTGTTTTTTCTCAATACTTGAGGTCGGTTTGAATGCCACGCGAAAAAGAAGAGGCATTCCAGTTGAAATTCCCCCAAGAGTGCCACCTGCATAGTTAGTTTCAGTTTTGATATTCCCTGTATCATCAGTGATAAAAGCATCATTATGCTCAGATCCTTTCATACGAGCTGAAGCAAAGCCAGAACCAACTTCAAACCCTTTGGTTGCAGGAAGTGTCATCATGGCTTTTGCTAGGTTGGCTTCAAGCTTTTCATAAACAGGATCTCCTAGTCCAATTGGAAGACTAGTTGCCGCGCATTCAATGACACCTCCAAGAGAATCTTTTTCTTCTTTAGCTTTAAGGATTGCCTTCATCATCGCTGCACCCTTGTTTTCATCTGGGCAGAAAATGGGGCTGGCATAGGTTTTCTCTTGGATTTTTTTGAGATTTGAAATGTCAGGCTCCTCAATGGTGATCCCTCCAATTTCTCGAATGTATGCCGCAAGTTGGATATTGAAGTGAGTGAGAATTTTTTTAGCAACAGCCCCTGCTGCAACACGACAGGCTGTTTCTCGCGCTGACGAGCGTCCGCCACCGCGGTAGTCAAAAATCCCATATTTTTCAAGGTAGGTAAAGTTGGCATGGCCAGGGCGAAGAAGTTTTTTAATGGGCTCATATTTAGAAGAGTCAGCATCTTTGTTATGGATGATAATGGAAAGAGGAGCACCGGTTGTTTTTCCTTCAAAAACACCTGAATAGATGACTGCTTCATCTTTTTCTCCTCGAGGAGAGGTATAGGGAGTTTTACCTGGCTGACGTTTTTCGAGTTCTTCATTGATTTCTTTTTCAGAAAGGGCAAGGCCCGCAGGGCAGCCATCAATGACGACACCAATCCCTTTTCCGTGCGATTCACCCCATGTCGTCATCCGAAAAAGCTGTCCAAATGTATTACTTCCCATTTGATTCCTTTTTCCTTACAGCTTCATCGAACATTTTACAAACCGTATTCACAACGTCCTGCTCCTTCATTGTGGTAATATCAAGCTGACTTGTACTGAGTTTACGATAAAAATCATCTCGTTCATCATACATGCGATCAAAAGAGCTGTCGGGATCATTAGGATCGAGGAAAACGGGAAGTTCTGTTTGAGAAAGAACCCTTTTTTTGAGAGGTTCTTTTTCAAACACTAAGTAAACCATATGGCTGTTTTTACTCAGAGCTTCAACATTCTCCATCAAAACCATAGCGCCACCACCAACAGCAATGACCGAGTTTTGAACATCTTGAAGCGATTGAATCACTTCATATTCTAATGCTCGAAAACCAACGGGTCCAACCTCTTGAAAAATGTCTCTACAGGACACTTTCTGACCACGGTGCAATTGATAAAGCTCCTCGATGAGATCATCAGTGTCAATGAAGGCTCGTTTCATCTTCTGAGCAATCTTTTTTCCGAAGGTGCTTTTTCCACACCCTTTAATCCCAAATAGCACGATGTTCATCTTTCTTCCTTTAAATGCGCTCCTAAAAGCTGAAAATGCTCAGCAAAATTTGGATAGGTTTTGGCAACAGACTCTGTTTCTAAAATTTCTGTTTCTCCTTCAGCTCCCATTGCTGCAACACTGAGAGACATGACCATCCGGTGATCATGATACGTTTCTACAGGTGCCCCTCTGAGGGTCGAACTGCGCACGATAAGACCATCCTCTTTTTCTTCTATATCAGCTCCCATCTTTTTCAGCTCGGTTGCAATTGCATGAATACGATCACATTCTTTTCTTCTAGCAATCGCGGCATTTTGAATTTTAGTTGTCCCTTCAGCAAAGCACCCAATAACAGCTAAAATAGTAATCGCATCGATAAAGTCATTAATATCGACTGTCATTCCTTTAAGTTGACTTCCTTTTTCAACTTTAAGCTGCCTTTTAGCCTGATCAATCGCAATTTTAGCTCCCATTGAAATCAGGACATCGATCAGCTTTTTGTCGCCTTGTATGTCATTCATATCAACGTTCTCTAGAGTGAGATCTGAGTCTGTAATCAGTGCTGCTGCCAAAGGAAATGCGAGAGAGCTGAAATCTCCAGGAACTGTGTAATCAAAACCATCGTACAACCCGCCACCAGGAATTTGATAGTCCGTGTAGTTTTGATGAGAATAGGGCAGTCCCAAATAATCTAACCAGTGAAAGGTGAGATCAATCCACGGTTTTTCACCGGGATTTTCAACGTGAATTGTTGTTTTTCCCTCAGCAAAAGAGCTCGCAATCAAGAGGCCTGAAACGGGTTGAGAGTCTTTTCCATCAAGTATTGCTTGTCCACCTTTTATAGGCCCTTTGATCAAAATAGGGGCAAAGCCATCTAAACGCATACTTTCCGCAAATACACCTAATGACTGGAGCCCATCTAAAAGAGGCTTTACAGGTCTGTTGTGGCGAATTGAATGATCTCCGGTTAATACAGTATAGGTAGGAAGGAGAGCTGCTAGAGCACCAACAAAACGGAGAACTTGCCCTGAGTTACCTGAGTAGACAACATCATCTGCGGCATGAAGCTGACCTCCAACGCCTTCGATTTCAAGCCGATCGGGAAACATGCTGACGCGCGCTCCAAAGTTTTTAATCGCTTCTATCATAGCAATAGCATCAGGAGACTGTAGGTACTTGCGAACAGTGGTTTTTCCTTTGCCCATCATCCCAAAGAGGATGGCACGAAGTGTATGAGATTTAGATGTGGGAATTTCCAAAGAGCCTGAAAGACAGCTCTTCTTAATGCGATAAAGGCCCATTTGTTTCCTCTACTCCTTGGTAAAATTCTGCAACCATCCAACCAAGAGCTTCCATTAAAAGTGTTTCATCGATTTCTGTGCAATAAGCATCCTTAAAAGATTCAACCTTTCCTATCCCATCTAAAATGACAAAGCGAGGGATTTGTCCTTTAGCTTTTTTATCAAAGCGCATCACATCGAGAATTTTTTCAGAAGTTACTCGATGGGAAAAGGTAAATTTATACTGCATGGATCGAAGTAAACGATAAATTTCGTCAAACTCGGCTTCTTCAATTTTCTTCAGTTTAAGGCTAATCAGACTTTCAACAACCATCCCAATGGCGACAGCTTCTCCATGAGGCATTTGGTAGTTCTCTAAAGTTTCAATTGCATGGCCAATCGTATGGCCAAAGTTTAGCATTCTTCTCATTCCTTTTTCTGTGGGGTCTGTTTCAGCAACTTTACACTTGACTTGAGCACTTTCATAAACAAGCTTTTTAAAGAAAGGCATATCGCGCTCATTCCATTTATCGAGATTTTCATCGAGCATTTCAAAAAGGTGTTTATGAGCAATCAAGCCGTGTTTGATAATTTCAGCTGTTCCTTCGCGCATTCCGGCTTCAGACAGAGTGTTTAAAATGGATAGATCCATAAAAATCGCTAAGGGGTGGTGAGTCGCTCCAATTAGATTCTTTCCAAATGCCACATTGATTCCTGTTTTCCCTCCGATGCTTGCGTCGACCATAGCGAGAAGAGAAGTGGGTATTGAAAAGTAGGGGATTCCTCGGCAAAAAGTTGCAGCAATGTAGCCTACCAAATCCGTTGTAACGCCTCCTCCCATGGCGATAAGACAACTACCACGCCCATGTCCTGCTTTGAAAAGTTCATCTTCAAGATGAGCCTTCACCTCACGGCTCTTACTTTTTTCTCCTGCTTTAAACACGTGTAGCGTTGCATCAAGACCCGCTTCAACCAAGAAATTAAGAAGTGGTTGGCCATAGTGCTTGCCTACATTTGTGTCTGTAATCACAGCTAATCGACAGTTAAGCTTTTTACAAAGATCTAATAAGTGAGGGTCTTGCAATAAATCAAAACCAATATAGATATCCGTACGTGTTTCTTTTGCTTTGGTTTTCAGTGTTATTTGATCTTTCATGCTGGATACGATCCGAGATGTTTGAGCAGAAATTTCTGGTTTAATGTTTCGACTATTTCTTGGACATTTTCATCATAGATGTGTCCTGTCATCTCCATAAAATATAAGGGAGTCTGCCCTTCTTGTAAAAGGAGATTTTCAAGTTTTAATAGCTCTCCTTTTTTTTCTTTAACGAGTGTACGGATTTGATTCTCAACAGCCCTAAGAGGTTCACTGAAAATCAGAAAACAACTGCAATCTTTTCCAGTTGATTTATGCAGCTCTTTTCCAATAAGTAGAAACATTGTCGTATTATCGGGATCATCTTCAATGTGCTCTTCTAAAATAGGAAGCTGATAGATTTCGGTTGCAAGAGGGGAGACAATGGCAATAGACTCGGCTTTTTGGTCCAGTTTAAGTTGCATGGCGGAATGACCATTGCTGAGCGTTTCCACTAATTTGCAATGCACTCCGAGAGCATCCAAACTTTCCTTGCATTGTCGATAGGCATGAGGATGAGCATAAAGGGTTTTCGCTTTTTCAAGCTTTCCCTTTCCCGCTAAGTGATGAATGATTCTTTCTTCAACCTTCCCTTGAACAGAAAAGTCATATTTCATGAGATTAATGACTGTTTCTTCTACAAAGCCCGATCGCGTATTTTGAATGGGGGTTAAAGCTTCTTTGATGTCTTTTTCTCCGAGCCGAAAGAAAACCGCATCGATATTATCTGCAAATACTATTTCTGCTTTTTTAAATGCCTTTAGTGCTGCTTGATGCGAAAAGGTTCCTTTCGGACCCAGAGTGACAAGTTTCATGCCATTTCCTTAGCCATTTCCTGCCTACAATAGGCAACATAAATCTCAAAAAGCTTCTCAACAACGTCTGGATCAATTGCATGTCTTTTTGCAACTTCTCTGACTTTTTCACTTTGACGCTTTTCTCTATTTCCATCAAAGACGGGGAGACTCTCTCTCTTTTTTAACTGGGCAACTTGTTTTGTAATCGAGCGCCTTTTTGCTAAAAGAGAAACAATTTCTTCATTAAGAGCATCGAGCTCAGAGCGTAATTCTTCGAGTTCCATGTCCATCCCTCCGCTATACCTGTCTTCCGGTTACTTTGGCAATAACTTTGACTTCTTCGGAAAGATTTTCGAACTCATCCGGAGAAAGAGCTTGCCGCGCATCGCAACGAGACTGTTTCGGTTGAGGATGCACCTCGATCAATAGCCCATCTGCTCCAACAGCAACCGCAGCTTTTGAAAGTGCTGGAATAATATCTCCTCGACCAGCTGCATGGCTTGGATCGACGATAACAGGCAAGTGAGTTAACGTGCGTAAAATGGCAACACTACTCAAATCAAGTGTGCTACGTGTTGCCTTCTCAAAGGTCCGAATCCCACGCTCACACAAAATCACCTGGTGGTTTCCATGTGCCATGATGTATTCAGCACTCATTAACCACTCTTCAATCGTTGCTGACATGCCCCGCTTAAGAATAACAGGCTTATTAGCCTTACCAACTTCTTTTAATAGGTCGAAGTTTTGCATATTGCGTGCACCAATCCGCAAAATATCAACATGCTCTGCAGTAACGGCAACATCGCGAGGATCCATGACTTCAGATTCGATCAAAAGCCCATGTTTTTCCTGCGCTCGTTTATGCATTTTCAACCCTTCCAGTCCCATGCCTTGCCAACTGTAAGGAGATGTGCGAGGCTTGAAAGCTGAAGCTCGTAGAATTTTTACGCCAGAATCTTTTAACTCTTCTGCACACTCGACAAGTTGCTCTTCGCTTTCGATTGCGCAAGGGCCTGCAATCAGTGCTACATGGCTTCCCCCAATGAGCACATCCCCGACCTGAATAACCGTAGGCTCTGACTTGAAAGATAAACTTGCCATTTTGAACGGCGTTGATGTCTGTGTTAATTTTTCAATTGCCGAAAGAGACTGCAGCTCTTTCATCATTGTTTCGGGTAGGTTGTTTTCAATCCCAACAACTACATTTTCTTCACTTCGTGAGATGCAATGTCTCAAGCCCGCTTGATCGAGCAGCTCACGCAGCTCACTTACCTCACTAGACGAGGCATTCTTCTTTAGATTGATTAACACTTTTAACTCCTTTAATTTGAAAATCCGTGACCCATTTCTCTGATTTTGGGTCTTCTTTATTGAGGATTCTTTGCATGCGTGCTTGCAAATGTTTGCAAAGAGGTCCTCGCTTCTCTGAAATGAGACGTCCTTCTACAGACTCAACATGCGAAATTTGAGCAGCTGTTCCCGTAATCAAGAGCTCATCACATGATAGAATCATGCTCCGGTCGATTGGCTGAACTTCTACTGTAATTCCCTCATCTTTGAGCAATTCAAGTACACTTCGAATTGTGATTCCATCTAGGACCCCTTCAAGAGGGGGAACAATGATGCGATTGCGATACCTGAGGAGGATATTGGCAGCGCTTGCTTCAACGATCTGTCCCTCTCGATTGGTCATTAGGGCTTCATCAAATCCTGACTGAATGGCATCTGTCGTTGCCAAAGCCGAGTTTAAGTAACAGCCTCCAGCTTTTGCTTTTGTTGGGATAGCGTCATCCGCAATCTTCTTCCATGGTGAGATCTTCATCTTAAGTCCTTTTTCCGGGTCAAAAAGAGGTCCGAAAGCTACCATGTAAATCCCTAGATGGAATGTTAATTTGCTATAGTTGAGCTGTAACATCTCTGTATCGGAAAAAACGAACGGGCGGATGTAGAAATCACCTGTTGGTTGATTCCGAATAATCAAATCTTGGAGTGTTTTTTTGAAATCTTCGAAAGAAATTTCAAAATCCCAACCCATGATCTGCATTGAACGCATGAGCCTTTGATGGTGGTCTTGTAAGCGAAAGACACGCGCCACACCATCTCGAATATGGCCACGCAATCCTGCGTAACAGGTTGAACCATATTGTAAACTGTGGCTAGCAATGCTAATAGTGGCTTCACTTATCGGGACCACTTTACCTTTAAAAAAAGCGAAAGGCATAGGACTCATAGGTCATCTCATTTTCAAAGTCTAATTTTTTTAATTTTAGAGCCAAAGCTCTGACGTTTAGTTCCTCTTTTCGAGGTCAAAATAGAATGGATCTGGTTTGGGGTATAGAAATTGAATGGCGCTAAGCGCCAAAATAAAAATAGAAATAAGAACCTGAAAGCAAGGCCTGATTGGCTTGCTCACAAAGAGAAAGAATCTGGTGTTCTTTTAGGTTCTTCATTTTAGAATATAGTTAGTTTTGTTTGTTCATAGTGCTAATTATAGCATTCAAAAGGATCTTTGTCAACCACAAAAACTTAAATCTTTCTTTACCAATGACATAAGAGCAATTCAGTTATTAAATTATTTGGATTGATATAAATTACTTATAACCAGTATGATTTACTCAATTTTTTTTGTAATTAAGAATTTTTGAGGTAAATTATGATGAGTTTTGCACCTGTAAGCAGACCACTTTTCACCACCACGCCTAGCGTTGACTACGCTCCATGGGTCAAAGACCACATGAGTAATGTCCAGAGCCTCGTTAACCATATTTTGGGAAATGAAAGCTCTAGAGAAACCTCTCACGGCAGAGAAAGCCATAGATCAGAAGAAATCCACATCCATCACCATCATCATCGCTATGGCTGGGATTATGAATGGGGAGGCCCTTGGTGGGGATGGGGAGGTCCATCTTATTCTCCTGTGATCATCAATAACGGTGGCTCTGATAGAAGAGAAAAAGATGAAGATCATACAGCTCTAGCGATCGTCTCTTCGATTGCTTTTTTTGCTCTTTCTTTTTTCTGTGGTAAGTCTTACTACGCTTACAATGGATATACTGAGCAATTGAATGAGCATGTGCGTTTCACAACTGAATTCAACACAGCGGCAAAAAAGTTTGCTGATTCAGAACCTCCAAAAGAATTAGGAACGATTGGCTATATTAACACCGAGGCAAACAGCCTCTTGGTGAAAAGACAAGATGAAGCATTTAAAAATCTTGCGCTTCTGATTTCAGGCTTAGCAACATCTTTGTTCATTGCTACAGGAAGCATTTTTAAAATCGCTATGCTCCGTTACACAGGGCTATTTCTTATCTTCCCAATTGGTGGATATGCTCTTTTCCGTCTCGGCATGGGATGGAATGACAATTCTGAGCAAAAACAAGCACAAAAAATTCAAGCTGCTTTAGCGCTCTTCCGCACACTTTAATTCAGAGAGCCCTCTCTTTTAACAGAGGGCTTTTGTTTTCTTTTCTGTTCACAATTTTTTGGCATAAAATCCAAGAATCTGTAACAACTATGGACAAGGAGTTTAAAAACAAATCACTCCGGCAGCTATGACGAAGAAGTATACAATTGGCATGATAGGTGGGAAGGGGAAAATGGGCCATTGTCTTGAGCCCATTTTTAAACGCCACTGCCACGAAATTCTCTTTTCTGATGAAAGTAATAGCGAAGAGGTTGTTAAAGCTTCAGATATCGTTATTTTTACTGTTCCTATCACCAAAACAGTTAGCGTTATTGAGTCGTTAATCCCTTACATTCGAAAAGAGCAACTATTACTCGATTTCACATCATTAAAAGAAAAGCCTTGCGATGCAATGCTAAAATCCCCCGCATTTGTCATTGGAATGCACCCGATGTTCGGCCCCAGTGTGAAATCTATGGAAGGACAAACCGTTGTTCTTTGCCCTGAACGTCCAGGTGATTGGTTAGACTGGATTGTACACCTTCTTAGGGAAGAAGAAGCCAATGTGATTCAAACGACACCTGAAAAACACGATCGCATGATGGCTGTTGTTCAATGTCTTGTCCATTTTACTTCTCTTATTTTCTCTCAAACGATGAAACAAGAGGGAATTGATCCTCAGGAACTCTTTCACTTTGCTAGCCCCGTTTACAGGATGCAGCTTAACATTGCTGGCCGGATCGCTCGTCAATCTGCTGAGCTTTACCGAGACATCCAATTTGAAAACCCTGCTTTTGAAGAAACCTTGTGTCATATGAACACCGCTTTTGAAAATCTTAAAAAGGCCGTTTTAAACAAGGACAGTCAAAACTTCGAAAATGTCTTTAAGGAAGTCCAAGACTTTCTTGGAGAAGATGTTTTAGAAGAGGGGCAAAAGATGACAGATGAATTTATCCAACTTATGAGGACTAAATGCTAACTGTTGTCATTAGAGGATCCTTCTCAGAAGCTAAAAGTGCCATTCATGAAGCAAATAGAAGAGGAGAAGCGATTGAGTTTCGCCTCGATCTTTTTGATGATCTCTCTCACGTTTCAAAACTTAAAGGGCTTTGTTCTCTTCCTGTGATTTTCACTTTACGTAAGAAGTCTCAAGGTGGAGCATTTGAAGGAAACGAGCGTGAAAGAGAAGAAAAACTAATTGAGCTCCTAGCTCTTAATCCTGACTATGTCGATCTTGAATACGATTGTGATCCTACATTTGTTCAAAAAGTCCGCAAAATGTTTCCAGATGTTGCCATCATTTGCTCTTTTCATGATTTTGAAAAAACTCCTGAAAATCTGGGTATTATCTTTGAAAAGATCTCAAACATGCGTGCTGCTATTTATAAAATGGCAACATTTGCCAATTCTTCTCTCGATAGCTTGCGTATGCTCACTTTCATTCAATCTCAACGTAAGAATGAGAAGAATGTAGCCGGGATGTGTATGGGAATGAATGGAGAAATTACCCGGATTTTGGCACCTATTGTCGATAACTTACTGACTTATGCTTCTCTTTCAAGTGAGCAAGAAACGGCTCCTGGGCAAGTCTCTCTAGATATCTTAGAGAAGATTTACCACACCTCTCGATTAAACAGACAAACTGCCATTTATGCACTTATTGGAGATCCTGTTGATAAAAGTATCGGTCATTTGGCTCATAACCACTTCTTTGAGAAGTTAAAGCTCGATGCCGTTTATGTAAAAATAGCCATTAAATCAGGAGAAGTTTCTGAATTTTTCCATCTCATAAAGCAGCTGCCTTTTAAAGGTTTTAGTGTCACAATGCCATTAAAAGAAGAAGTGAGTGCTCATTTAGATTCTGTTGCTCCCAAAGCAAAATCCATGGGGGCTATCAACACTCTTGTTTTAACAGAAGGAAAGTGGGAAGGGTTCAATACCGATGCAGAAGGGGCGTTAGATGCAATCGAAACAAAAGGAAAAGTTTCCGGTAAAAAGATTGTGATTCTTGGAGCTGGAGGTGCAGCAAGAGCCCTTGCGTTTGAATCGATGCAAAGGGGAGGCGAGGTACTTATTATTAATCGAACAAAAGCAAAAGCTGAGAGAATTGCAAAGCAATTAGGATGTGAAGGAGTTTCCCTAGAAGAGTGGCAAATGCTTCCTTTTGACATCCTCATGAATACCACACCTGTTGGCATGGAGGCACAATCTTCAGAGAGCTTGATTACAGAAGATAGTATTCCCAGTGATGCAACTGTTTTTGATGCCGTCATTAAGCCGAAAGAGACCTATCTGCTCAACATTGCAAAGAATAAAGGATGCCAAGTTGTTTATGGCTATGAAATGTTTGCGAGACAAGCAATCAAACAGTTTAAGCTTTGGTTTAACCAGCCCTTTGAAGAGGGAAATCTTCTTCAAGATATTGATCAGATTTATCATGAAGAAATGTCATCTTAAAAGGGTCTTCTTCTTCAACGCGTTTATGAATTTCTTCCCAGATTTGATCGGGAATTTCAGCACCAACCATTTTCACAACATAGGAAGAAACTAAAGAGCCCAACCAAGCGCATTTCTGCAAAGGTTCGTCTGTTAAAACTCCATGCAGAAAACCGCTGGCAAAAAGGTCTCCCGCACCTGTTGTATCAATTGCATTGACTGCAAAAGCAGGGGTATAGAAAAGCGATTTTCCACTCTGAGTCCAACACCCTTTTTGACTCATTGTAACAACGGCAACTTCACAGAAAGAGGCAAGGCTTGTGCAGGCTTCTTTTGCAGGAAGCCCTGTTATTTCTTTGGCTTCTGACTCATTGCAAAAAACAAAATCGACGTATTCGGGAAGAATTTTGAGTAGAAAATCTTTGTTACGACGGACAATTTCACGATTAGCAAGGTCCATCGAAACCATCACGCCTGCGTTTTTTGCTTTTTTAAGTGCACGTAACACCAAATCACAATCTACAAGTTGGAATCCTTCGATATGAAAGATTGTGACTCCTTCGAAGAGCTTATCTTCAAGGTCCAGATCAGTGAGACTATGGGAGGCTCCCATATAGCTGCGAAAAGTCCTTTCAGCATCAGGAGTGATAAAGCAAATTGCCTGGCCAGTAGGAAGCCTCCCTTGCTGCATATAAGTATCTACACCTAATTTTCGCATGCTCCTCAGAAAAAAATCTCCTTTTTCGTCAGAGCCCACTTTTCCTATAATAGCGCAGTAATGATTAAAATGAGTCAGGCCTTTGATGACATTCGTACCACTCCCTCCTGGAATCATTCGAGAAATATTGGGATTACGTTCAAGAATTCTACATAAGGTTGGGTAGTCAATCGGTGCCCACGTTCCTTTTTCTGTTGTGATCATGCGAAGCTGTTCTTCACTAATAAGAAAGAAATGGTCAACGATAGCAGCACTTAAGCTCAAAACTTCTGGGGTCTTTCTTGTCGCATTGGCATGAAGAGATGTTCCTAAAAAAACTAAAACCAACATAAAAGCTTTAAAGTAATTCATCATAATCTTCCTTCCTTTTAGATAGTAATGAATCGTTCGAAGGATAGAAAAGTCAGTCTTTTAACGCATCAAATTTTTAATCGAATTTATACGATCTGAGATTTCCAGTGCTGAACCTTGTAAAGAAGTTCCAATTCTTTCGGAAAAAAGGCTCATTAAAGGGATATTTGATCTCTGAACAATTTTTTCTAAAATCATGTCAATTTCTCCATGACCTGTTTCGCCTCGAGAATAGCGATGATTTTCAATTCTCTTAGGAACCTCTAAAGAAGAACCATGTACGACGAAGGGCAAAGAAAATGCACAGAGCGTGAAGAGAGAAAGTCTGTTGAATATTTTTTTTATTTGTTCTTTATTCATCAATTACCTCGCACTTAGACGCTACTATTTTAGTATCTTTTATATCAGCTGTCAATTCGAAACAATTTTTTATAAAGTGACTTTTTATATAATTTTTTCTTTAGTAATAAAACGCTTGGGTGAGATTTATCGACTGTATGTGCAAGATAGAAGTAGGCTTCAGCAGCATCTTTATTTTTGAGGGATAGGTGATAAAACCCCATCAGTACCATTAGACCACGATATTCAGAGAGGTGGAACACACACCGTTTTGGATCAAGAAGGCGCAAATCAAATTTTTGATCAAAGATTTTAGAAATCTCATCTTTTTTTCCTTTTCGAATGCAATAGTCTGCATAATTGATTTTTGCATGAAGGTAGTCAGGATTAAAGCGATAATTTTCAACAATGAGCCTATCTGCTTTGCGCACTTTCCGACGAGCGAGATAAAGATAGGTCAAGAGATTCATGATTTCAGGTTGGTAGGGGTACTGGGTAAGAAGCTGTTCGACTTCTTTTCGCGCCTTTTTAGGGTTATCTGGTGATCGCTCATGAATATCTATAAAACGTTTGAAATCGTCTTTGGAAAGAGTTTGTTTCAACGAGGATAGATCACGATCGATTGTGATCGTCAAGGGCTGCATGGTAAAGTAGGGAGTTTTTTGCTCCGGTATCATAAGTGTTGTTTTCATATGAAAATAGCATACTCTAGAGCGATTTCTTTTGCTTTTAAAAATTTAGCAACCTAGAATTTGAGTGATTTATTACGGAAAAGTTTGGCCGAATCTAAGGATTAACCATGTCTAGAGTGTTTAATAAAAAAATTATATCTTTTGTCATCAGCATTATTATTGGGCTGATCATCTGGAATCTAAAGCCGCCTGAAGGTATCACATCTCAAGCAATTCACATGTTTGCTATTTTCATCTTTACAGTGATTGGGATTATACTGCGACCTCTTCCAATCGGCACAATAGCCTTCCTAGGACTCATGTTAACAGCTGCTACGAATACTCTGACGTTTAAGCAGGCTTTTGATGGCTTTGTGCATCCCATAGTCTGGTTGATTGTCATTGCTTTTTTTATCTCACGAGGATTTATCAAAACAGGCTTAGGGGAGCGCATAGCTTATTTTATTATCAAACTTCTTGGTAAAAGCACACTGGGCATGAGTTATGGAATGATTTTAACCGACCTCGTTTTAGCCCCTGCAATTCCTAGTATTACAGCAAGGGTAGGGGGAATCATCTACCCAATTGTGAACTCTCTTTCAAAGGCCTTTGGAAGTGAACCCTATAGTCATCCAAAGCGACTGGGCTCTTTTTTAATTAAAACCTCCTTTCAAGGTTCGGTAATTATTGGAGGAATGTTTCTCACTTCAATGGCAGGAAACCCACTTGTCGCCGATATTGCAAGTACGGTGGGTGTGAATATCTCTTGGGGCACCTGGGCATTAGCTGCCTCTGTTCCTGGTCTCATCTGTTTGATTATTATCCCACTATTTCTTTACAAAGTTTACCCTCCAGAGGTTAAGGAAACCCCTAATGCTAGGGCTTTTGCAACTAAACAACTTAAAGAAATGGGACGAATCCGGATTCAAGAGTGGATTATGATTTTCGCTTTTGTTTTGCTCATCACTTTATGGATACTTGGTCCATACATTAGTATGCAGGCAGTTATTGCTGCTCTTATTGGTCTTTCACTTCTTCTTTTGACTTCAGTTTTAACTTGGGAAGACGTCATTAAGGAAAAAGGAGCATGGAATACGCTCATGTGGTTTGCCACGTTAATTATGATGGCAGGTGCTTTAAATACATTGGGATTAACCACTTGGTTTAGTCAGTATGTTCAAACCCATGTTCAAGGACTTTACTGGTTTACTGCCTTTATCATCCTTGCTCTTGTTTATTTTTACACGCACTACTTTTTTGCGAGTGTTGTTGCTCATATCGGATCGATGTACTCACCCTTCTTACTTCTCTGTGTTGCAATGGGCACACCTCCAATGATTGCAGCTCTTTCTCTTGGTTTTTTCAGTAACCTTTTTGGAGGACTTACACATTATGGATGCGGCCCAGCTCCTATTTTCTTCGGGTCAGGCTATGTCAAAATCACTGATTGGTGGAAACTCGGATTTTTTGCTAGTGTGATTAATATCATCATTTACTTTACCATTGGAAGTGCCTGGTGGAGTTTTCTCGGCCATTTTTAAATCGTCTTTTATTACGCCGCCGTTCTGAATTCGATGAAAAATTTCAACGGTTCTTAAAAGGAGAAAGGGGAATTCATGCTAAGGATCATGAAGGAAACTCTATTCTGCATCTTGCCGTTTTAGAAAATCGCCTTGATCGTTTAGAAGATCTCGTTGCCTATGGTCTCTCACCTGAAACGAAAAACAAATGGGGAATGTCTCCTATTGACCTTGCATATTACCTAGGAAGAAAAGACTTCCTCCCCCTTCTAAGAGCACATAAAGAAATAGCACCCATTACCATTCATCGAAATAGTGATCAAAAAAGACATACAATTTCCTTAAGGGAGTTCGAAGACAAGCTGAAAATCGAATACATCGACCACCTTGAATTTGAGCACCCAGATTACCTCAGATGGATTGTGTTTAAGTGTCAAAAGCAGCTAAAAAAAGCAAATGCTCGTAAAATGAACCGTTGGGCTTTAGCTCTCCATAAAAAAGCGATCTTAACCCCTCGATATGATCATATATATATCCGCTATATCGATAATGTGCTGGGATATGGAGTTTTTGCTAATCGAGATCTGCCTGCATTGACCTATATTGGAGAGTATACCGGAGTCGTGACAAGAAGGAGTCCAAAAAAAACACGGTTTAATGATTATGTTTTTGGCTATATGGCTGGCCCGAAAGGCACTCCATTCATTATCGACGCAAAAAGCAAAGGAAATTTCACTCGCTTTGTCAATCATAGTGATTCACCAAACATGAATTCTCGGTGGGTCATTGTTGGAGGTGTGACACGTATCATCGTCTTTACTAATGAATTTATTCCAAAAGGGGAGCAACTCACTTATGACTATGGAAAGTACTACTGGCGTAGCCGATCTGCCCCATCTTTAATATAATTTTTCAAAAAATAATGTTTGCAGTATGGTCCATTTTTAAGAACGGAAACAATTTTTCTAAACCAATGACAAGGGATGGCCTAAAATGGGTAAAAATGTTGCTCAAAAACTTCTAGAGAGTCACTTAGTAGAAGGGGAAATGGTTCAAGGACAAGAAATCGGACTAAGAATCGATCAAACTTTATGCCAAGACGCGACAGGTACAATGGTTATGCTCGAATTAGAAGCGATGGGCCTCAAAAGAGCCAAGACAGAAGTTTCTTGCCAATATGTTGACCACAACATCATTCAAAATGACTTTAAAAACCCAGATGACCACCTTTTTTTGTATAGTGCTGCTCAGAAGTTTGGGCTCTGGTTCAGTAAAGCAGGAAATGGAGTTAGTCATCCCGTCCATATGGAAAAACTCGGAAAGCCAGGGAAAACACTTTTAGGTTCAGATAGCCACACCTGTGCAGGAGGAAGCCTCGGAATGCTCGCAATGGGAACTGGTGGTCTAGAAGTGGCACTTGCAATCGCTGGAGAACCTTTCCATGTAAAAATGCCTCAAATTATGGGAGTTAAATTAACAGGTAAGCTTCCAGACTGGGTAAGTGCAAAAGATGTGATACTCGAAATGCTACGACGACATGACGTTGCAGGAGGAGTTGGAAAAATTATCGAATACTATGGCCCTGGACTCGATCATCTTTCTGCCATGGACAGACATGTGATTGCAAATATGGGTGCAGAGCTTGGTGCTACAGCATCTGTTTTTCCCTCAGATGAAGAAACAAAACGGTTCATGAAACTCCATGGAAGGGAAGATGAATGGATCGAGCTCAAGGCAGACCCAGACTGTAGTTATGACCTTCATGATGAAATCGATTTGTCAAAATTAGAGCCTCTCATAGCTTGCCCGAGTAGTCCTGGTAACGTTGTCCCCGTCAAGGAGGTTGAAGGAAAGCCTATTTTCCAATCCATGATTGGTTCATCTGCAAACCCCGGTATGCGAGATTTTGCTATTGCCGCAATGATTGTTGATGGTAAAAAGTCTCAAGACCATGTTTCGCTCGATATCAATCCAACATCTAGGCAAATCCTCGAAAACTTGACTTCTTTCGGTTATCTTTCGTCCCTGATTCGCGCTGGTGGTCGCATACACCAAGCAGGTTGTAATGGGTGCATTGGGATGGGACAGGCTCCAGCAACGGGAAAAATTAGCTTACGTACAAATCCTCGTAACTTTCCAGGTCGCTCAGGAACCAAAGAAGATCAAGTCTATCTTTGTAGTCCTGAAACGGCAATAGCTGCAGCTCTAACAGGGAAAATCACTGATCCTCGTGATTTAAATATGGACTATCCAAAATACAAAGAACCTGAAGAAATTGAACAAGTTGATGAACTCACACCTCCTCCAGCAGAAGGAAAGGAAGGTCGAGACCTCATTATGGGACCCAATATCAAGCCCCTACCAAAGTTTGACAAACTTGCCGAACATATTGAAGGTCCTGTTCTCTTAAAGATGGGGAATAATATCTCCACAGATGAAATTCTTCCTGCTGGAACAAAAGTCCTACCTTTCAGAAGCAATATTCCCGAGATCAGTAAGTTCACTCTTGCCCAAGTCGATGAAACCTATTATGACCGAGCGATGAAACTTCAAAAATCAGGTTCTATTCTGGTTGGAGGAAACAATTACGGGCAAGGATCTAGTCGTGAACACGCTGCTATTTCACCACGCTATTTAGGTGTGAAAGCAGTCATTACTAAAAGCTATGCACGTATCCATAGGCAAAATTTAATCAACTTTGGAATCTTAGCTCTCACTTTTTCAGATGAAAAAGATTACGATTCTATTGACCAAGAAGATATCTTAGAAATTAAGAATGTTGCTGAGAGCCTTTCAAAAGGCACGGAAATCGAAGTCATTAACAAGACAAAAAACAAAACATTCAAAGCAACACACAATTTTACTCCACGAGAATTAGCTTCTATTCAAGCGGGAAGCTTGATTAATGTGACAATGGAGAAGCATAGCTAAAAGAGATAGACACTTATGTTATTACTTATTGTTCGTATCATTTTAACAACTGTTGTCGTTGTTGCAACAGCGCATCTCTTGCCAGGACTTGAGGTAAAAAATACATGGGATGCAATTTTCTTTGGTTTGATCTTAGGGATCATCAATGCCATTGTCAGACCCATTTTAACACTTCTAACCTTGCCAATTACTATTTTCACTTTAGGGCTATTTCTACTTGTCATCAATGGCTTCACATTTTGGTTAGCGAGCGAAATCTCCTACGGAGTACACATCCACTCTTTTTGGGGGGCTTTTTGGGGAGGTTTAATTGTTTGGGTGACAGGCCTACTCACAAACCGCCTGATTTGGAATCGAGAAGTCTACTAGATTTATACCGATTATGTCCCAAAATTTTCTTTTTTCCTGTACCAGCTTCCTGTCCTTTATCTCCCTCTACAGCTCCTATCTCTTGGATATGAGGCTGCTGCGATAGGACTAAATCTCGGGAGCTGGTTAGGTTAAATTCCCAATAGTATGTAAATTATAATTTTAATTTACCATGATTTCAGATCAGGAGGGCCTCTTAGCCTGGCTTTGAGTATTAGGTAAAATTTTAATTTCCATTCCATTGAATTTTAACCCTGTTTGGTTTATAATAAATCTAAATAAAATCTTAATATCCGAAGAAAACTTCTTCAGATAGGGTTAGTGAGCAGGAGCAATCATGGCAATAACAACTAGACTAGATGGCTGTATTGAAGCTGTAAATCAGTTTAGAGACGGACTTCTCAAAGAAGATCCTACAGTCCTTGCTGCCCGTATTGAAAAATTAGTTGAAAGTGTTGAAAAATCTCCTTTCAAGCTTGCCCAAAACCGTGAACGCATCACCGAATTAAAAAAAGGTTTATTAGTCTTAGCTACAAAGCCTCGTGCTAAAGCTACCGATACCCCTTCAGACAGTCTGATTGATACCCCCAAAAAAGACGCAGCAAAATACCAAAGCACGGAGACTTCTTCTTCATCTTTATTAGGGACAGTTGGAGGAGGCCTTATTGCTATCCCCAAGTTCGTCCTATGGACAGTTCCTTCCTCTCTATTAAGTGGAGCTTTTGGTCTTGTCTCTGGTTCTAGTTCTAGCTCAGAAAAACAAAAAAAACCTGTCGATGTTGTTGATTCTAGGATAGGGGTTTCCGGAGAATCTACAGTTAATGCACACCAAGCTGAACGCATTCCTGTCGGACTCATGAATGAGAACGGAGACGACTGTTTTCTTAATAGCGTGAGACAGTTTGTTTACAATACTCCCATTGCTCGATATGTCCTTCCAAATCTAGACAGAGAGAGTTTCCGAAATACACACCGCGACTTTGCTAACTACCAGGCTCAAAAAGTTGGAGTACCAATGGGGGGATCCATAAGCGTTCGAGATGAGCTCATGCCAGTAGCTCAACGTCATGGACATCAAGATGCTCATGAAGCTTTAATGAAGCTCTTTATCTTTATTGAAGGAGCTCGCTTTAAAGAAAAAGCATCAGTAGCTCCTGAAAATATGCTTAAAGGGACACAAAACCCTCTTTTTAATTGGGTAGAAAATACTCGTACATATGATTTAGCTAGCCTTCCTAAAGGGCTCAGTTATGATCAGTTCACCCAAAGTTCAAAAAGTGACTTTAATATAGGCAATAGCAGCAGCCCTTCTTATGCTGATAATGTCAGCCATGATTTAGTCGGTCCTCTCTCTCTATCGATTAAACCAGGAGGCGGGCCTGTTATTCAAACCTTACAGGGGGTTTGGGATAATTTTGCAAATCCTGAGTTAGTTCGTGAAGTCCCGAGCTCAAGCGAAGATGAATATGGAGCTTTTTTAGATAAGTCAACACGTTTAACTGAAGAGATGTTAAAAAGTGGCAGAGTCGTTGCAAATAGACGTGGACAGTACAAAGCTCTTCCAGACAAAGTTGGAGAGAGATTTCGTTTTACAGATGCTCCTAAGCACCTTGTATTTAGTTTAAAGCGCTTTGCTTTTAGACGAGGTTTTGGTGATTCTAAAATTCAAGATCCGATCGAAGTTGGTGAAACTTTTAGACTCGACCATAAGCATATTAAAGGTGGAAAAGCAGCAGATTATCGCATCAAAGCATTCGCACTTCATAATGGAGGAACTGGAGGAGGACACTACCTGTCTTATATCCTCAAAGGAGAACAATGGTATGAGTGTAATGATAGCGCTGTAAGACCCATTTCAAAAGAAGAAGCCAAAAGGGTTATGCGACATGCCTACAATTTTTATGCAGAACGCATAGGAAGTGCCTCTGAGTATCGAGGAAGTGTTTCTATTCCAAGATCACGAGAGAGAGTACGACCCTCACTTGTTAGGCAAAAACTCCCTCATCGACAGAGCTACTTGACCACTAAGCCAATGGTTGGCACTACCATCCCTCGAGTCTCTTTCAAGGGGAAAACAATAGTGGGCGAAGTGAATCAAAACGATGTCGTTGGTGGAAAAAATAGCTGTGCAGCACAAGCTCTTGGATTTCTTGCCAAAACGCTTAATGGATCACCTGTTAGTCGAGAAAGCCTCAAACCACTACTAGAAGAAAACCAAGCTAAGTTCCGAGATCTTTTAGATGCACAAGCGAAAAAAACTCAGAAAGCTTCCCTTGCAAGCGAAAATGAATGGGGTCACCAGGGTGTCATTGACCTTATAGTAGATGAAGTTGAAGGACTGATTGAAGATTACAATACATTTATGAAAGCTGGAGCTCAGTCAAGTGATCTCGCGGGTCTTCTGTCTAGCGTAAATGAACACATTATTGAAAAGTATAAAACTTTTTACCGTGGTCAAGGTAAATCAGCTTTAGAGAGTAATTTAAGTAATCTCATTGCCAAACGGCTTAAAAATGAGCTTTCAAAAACAAGGTTAGCAAATCAAGTCGCGGCTCTTGTGCGTACAGATGGAGCTGTCGACCGTGAACGGATTGAAACAGCTAAACGACTTCATGGTAGTGCATTTTCTGGTGAAACACGCAATGTCTTCAGTGTTTACCCGGCCTTTAAGGACTCATTTGGAAACAAAGAGTTTCCTGTTGCTCAAACCGTTCATCTAGATGCTAATACCGAAATGCGAACAGCAACTTTTAGAAGTGTTCTTTCACAATTAAAAGACAATTACCTTACGGGAACCAAGCAAAAAGCTGTCGGATCGGTTTTAAGTTGTAATGGGTACACCTATTCAGTTGCACTAACTCAACAAGAAGACCGGGTTGTTCAGTATCAGATTTTTGACTCTCATGGAAATAAAGCCCTTACGGGAAGCGATAATGCCTTCATTTTTAAAACAAATGACGAAGTAGAAGCTGCTCAATTCTTAACTCAACTGATTGAATACCGCCCACCCTCAAAAAGACTAGCACAATTAGAAGATCAAAACGAACTCGGATGGTATACAGTTGTTCCTGCTCCTGAAAAGATCGCATCGACTAGCTACATGCATCCTGTTCTAAATGAACTCTACAAAGCTGGTAGCTACACGGTGAGCGGTATTTACACCGTTGCCAGCTTCCCATTCAAAGGACTCTACAGTCTAGCCAGCTATGCTACTCAATCGTGTAGTAGAAGCAAACCAACACCAGTCCAAAAGGTATCTGTTGAAACAGTTCCTGAAATGTCTAGCCAAGCACTAGGAACAGAGCTTGCAAAGTTTCGCTCTGAAATTAGAGCTTTTCAAAATACCGAAAAAGCTTTTACAGAAAACGATTTGACTCGCTTAGGAGATGCTTTATTCAGGCTTCAACCAGTACTTAAAGCTCATCCTGCTTTAGAGACGGTTTCTGAGCAACTTTCGCTTGATATTGCTGAACTCCATGGAAGAATTCCAGTTTCAAGCAAGCCAGTTACTCAAAGCTCTTCTCTTAAGGATCCAAAAAACCTCATCCCATTTTATCGAGGAGAAAAACCCAACGTTCATGGCTATACTTTAGAGCAAATTTTAGCTTTTGATGATACAGAAATGGAAAGGCACCACAATTTCATTCAATGGCTGTTCCCAACAAAACGTCTTGGTGCAGATCCACAAGCAGCTCTATTAGATCCACCAATGATCCAAGCGATAAAGACTGATAGCAGAGTCCAAGCTAATCTCCTTCGTTCTTTTGATAAAATGTTAGGGTACTACGGACTTGAACGGAAAGCTAGCGCAGTCGTAAAAGCATCAAATTTTGCAGCTCGCAAAAAATACTGGACGATCAATGGAGCTCACAACCTCCTTCGTATGACGCGCATGATTACAAGTATGGGAATGCTTGGGTGCAAAACTGAAGCTAAAAACTTTGGCGAGTGCATTATAGACATCGCTAAAAGAGGGGATGTCACTGGACTTGGTAAGTCTCCTCGTTTTTGGGCAGATGCTGTACGCGATCACACTTAACCCTAAACCGCTTAAAAATACGTTTGCGAAAAAACGACATCGAGTTTAGATTGCTTCTATGATAAACTCAATGTTCCTATTTCTTACTTGCTCTATTCCAATATTTGCCTCAACTCAGATACAAGATCCTTACGTATGGCTTGAGGAGATGGAGACCTCTAAAGCATTGGGATGGGTCGCGACTCAAAATCAACAAGCTCAAAGCTACCTTATGCAAATTCCAGAGCGCGAGCTAATCAAAGAAAAACTCCAAAAGTTTTCTGATCACGAAATTTATGGTCTCCCTAAGCAAAAAGAGAGCCGACTCTATTTCTTCAGACGTGATAGAGGAGAAGAGTTGGATCATTTAGCGATGCAAGAGCCGAGTGGTGAAACACATATCTTAGTCTCTTCTGATCCTAAAGCAATTCTTTCAGATTTTGAGGTAAGTGAAGATGGAAGATATGTAACTTATGGCATTTCAGACACGGGTCAAGACAAGCAAAAGTGGAAATTTTTAAATGTTGAAACAGGAGAAATCCTGCCTGATTGCATCGATGAGATCCAATTTTCTAGTCCTGTATGGAGCTCAGACAATGAAGGAGTTTACTACATTAACTACGAGGAGCTAGCTCTTTACTATCACAAACTGGGAACCCGGAAAGACGAATGTATTTTTCAATTGCAAGGAGGAAAGAAAAAATTGCTCCTTGGGCTTGCTCAACCTTTTGAAAACTGTTTACTTTTTCATGTTATCAATAGGCAAAGCACCGGAAATGCTGTTTATCTTTTAGATGTTGAAAAGGATAAATTAAAAAAACTGGTTCCTTTTGACCAGGGACGGTATAGCTATGTTGGGGAAAAAGAGGGAAAGCTCCTTTTCCTCACAGATGATGGAGCAAACCAGAATAAGCTTGTAGCTTATGAGGAGGGATGGAGTGATCTAATTCCTGAGTGTGAGAAAACGCTGATCGAAGTAGCGGTAGTGAATGATACACTTATCTGTAACTACTTAGAGCAATGTATTTCCGTCATCGAGCGTTTTGATATTTCAGGAAAGTTTCTAGACCGAGTACAACTTCCAGGAAAGGGAAGTGTATCAATTGCATCGGAAACCCCTTTTTTCTCTTATTCCGATATGATGACTCCAAAGACTATTTATCATTATGATTATGGAGTTTATTTTAAGCCTTCTTGTGGAAATCTGACAAGCTATGTCACAGATCAGCACTTTTTTTTCAGCAAAGATGGCACACGTGTTCCATTGTTCATTACACATCAGAAAGGTCTTGAATTAATAGGAGATCATCCTACACTTCTATATGGCTATGGGGGATTTAATATTCCCATCACTCCTACCTATAGCTCTCTCATTGCAACGTGGCTGGATATGGGAGGGGTTTTTGTTTCTGTGAATTTAAGAGGAGGTGGAGAGTATGGGAAGAAGTGGTATGAAGCGGGAATTTTGGAAAATAAGCAGAATGTTTTTGATGACTTCATAGCAGCGGCAGAATTTTTAATTGAGAGTGGTTATACCCATTCTGGAAAACTTGCGATTAATGGACGTAGTAATGGTGGTCTTTTAGTCGGAGCATGTTTAGTTCAACGTCCCGACTTATTTGCAGCAGCAATTCCTCAAGTAGGAGTGTTGGATATGCTGAAGTTTAATCACTTCACTGTAGGCTGGACTTGGATGAGTGATTATGGAAATCCAGATAATCCGTATGACTTTTCTTATCTCTCTGCTTACTCTCCTTATCACAATGTAAAAGAAGAGGTGTCTTACCCTCCTACACTGATTACAACAGCTGATCATGATGATCGCGTAGTGCCACTTCATAGCTATAAGTTTGCAGCGCGTCTTCAAGAGGCTCAAGAAGGACAACACCCCATTCTCTTACGTACCTATTCAGATACAGGACATGGAGTAGGGCGTTCTCTTGAACAACTCAGCGAAGAAAATACCGACATTTTAAGCTTTCTCTTTCACGTATTGCATTAGAGTAAAATTATCGGTCACTTTTTGGGGTTAAAAAAATTCATAGAAAAGTTTTTTTCTATTGTGATAGGATCCCTTACTCACACGTGTATTGATGAGTTGAGATTATGAAACGAATTTTCACCCTTATTGGAATTACTGTCTTAAGCTTTACATTAACCGGATGTCACGTTTCTAGTCGTACGTCTATGTATGGAAGGGGAGGGCGGACTTCCTATAATAAAGCCGCTCAAAATACAACAAACCAAGAACTCTTACTCAATCTCGTCCGTTTACGCTATTCAGATACTCCTTATTTTCTAGAAGTCAACAATGTGACAACCCAATTCACTTATACAGGTAAAATTCTACCTTCCGTAAAAATTCCAGGGTTCGATAATGATAATCCCGCCGCTTTAGGAGCAGAACTAGCATGGCAAAACCAACCCACCATTCAATACTCACCACTACAAGGAAAAGACTTCGCGATTCAACTTATGCACCCGCTTGATTTAAGGGTAATACAGGGGCTTATCTTTACAGGATGGGATGTCGATAGGGTTTTTCGACTTTTAGTCCAAAATATGGCTGATATCCCTAATGCTTGTGGTGCTTCTGGCCCTATTCCCCAAGACCCCCCACACTATAAACGCTTTTTTGAAGCAACTGCACTACTTCGTCACTTTCAGTTAATGGGAGATTTGCAAGTTGGAGTGCGTTACATCCCAAGAGGAAAGAAAAAGCCTGTTGATGATGATTCAGAAGAAAACAATGGAAAAAAGCCTAATACTATTCAGATTTCTTTTCCTGCTGAAGGAGAGAAAGCAGAGCGCCTTGCTAGTATTTTAGAGGGGATCAAAACCTCAAAAGGGAAGTATATTCTCAATATGAGACAAGACTTCAACGAACAAGCAGAAATCGGCATTATGACTCGCTCTCTTCTTAGTTGTATGTACTATCTTAGCTTAGGTGTTGAAGTTCCTCAGCGCGATATGCTGGCTGGAATTGTTGGGCATACCCATTATAAAGACGGTCGTGACTTTGATTGGTCTGAGGTTGTAGGAGATTTAATTAGTGTGCACTCTAGCATGAGCTATCCACAAAATGCCTATCTAGCTGTTTCCTATCGTGGCTACTGGTTCTATATCGATGATGCAGACGTCAATTCAAAACGCACATTTGTTTTGCTACAGCAGATTTACAATCTTCAAGCCAAGCAGTCTGAAAAAGAACCGCCTCTTCTTAGTATTCCTCTAGGAGGAGGGCCGCAGTAAGCGGTCGAAAATACGCATTTTGACGAGCATCAGGATAATGGCCTTATCTGTAATGGATGAGTAATCCTCCTTCCAGATATCATCAAACTCTGTGAGTTGCATATTCTCCTGAAACCAGTTCTGTACCATCATTGGAGCAATGCGACCAGCTTGAATCTCTTCTTGTACCCACTCGACAATATTTTCTTTTGTGTAAACTTTAGAGAAAAAGCTATACTGAAAGATTGAAGTCAGTGGAGTCATGAGCATTGCAAATCCTTCTGTAACGGTTGCTTGTGCTTCAATATCACTTTCAGACCCAATCGTCTCTGCTTTGAGCTCTTTTCCATACAAAGCAAGGATAATGTTCGGCCAATGTGGGCTATTGAGCCCAAGTCGCTCGACAAGCGCATGAGGGATAAAACTGAGGACCTTTCCCCAAGCATTTTGAATATAGTGAAGACGCCTTTCATAAAGAATGTTTAGAATTCCATTTTCAAGTGCAATATCTTTGCCAATTTCAGCAAGAGAAGCTTCTGCTTCTCTAAGAACATCACAAAACTGAGAGCCACAATAGTCTGCCCCTTCAACTCCAAGCCAAAGTAGTGCATTTGCTCTATCCATTTCTGATTCCTTTTTCTTCAGAAAATGAGCGATTGCCTGGTAAAAACCTTCAACTTGATAGATATAATCCTTATCTGAAAGGTCATTTAAATTGATAATTGAATGTCGTTTCTGTCGGACTGTTCTTATAGGATCTGAGCTGATTCCCTTAATTTTTCTCACTTCAGCACTTTTTGCTCTAAGCCGAGCTGTAAGAATGTGTAGCCCCTCCTTAAAAAATTGAATAGCATGAGGCTTCAATCGGTTTATCAGATAATCCATTCTCTTTTCATCTTCAATAGATAAAGTCTGTTGTGCAACAAGAATATTGAGCTCTTGAGCTAAGGGGAAAAGATCTTCGGGGAGTGTAGGAGGATCATTCCAATGTTTATCTTTTGCGAGCTTCTTTAACAAAACCATTAGATGATTGTCCCAAGAAATTGCATCAAAAGCCTGTTCAATAACACTAAGCGAGCTTTCACAATATTTAAAAGGGAGTTCCTGGCCGGTTCCTGACGAAAAAGGCTTATGCTCAAGATGTGACAGATCTAATTGAACTTTATCTAGTGACATCCCCATTAAATCTTGCAGTGAAAAGATGTCTGCGCCATGTCGTTTTGTAGGTGATGCTGCTAAGGACGTTGGCTGCTTCTTTTCATAAGCATCTGAAATGTGCTTTACCCTAGCTGCAAGTTCGAAAAGTGAAAGGAGCCGATCAAACGCGCTTCCATAGAATAAAAAATAGATGTCTATGGGAATCACGATTGCTGCATCAACAATTTTAGAGACTTTTTCAGAAAGGTACTTTTGCTCTGATAGGTAGGAAAATGTGTAGGTAGTTAAGGAGGCTATTGCTACAAAATGTCTGCCATACAAGAAAAGAAGGCCAACTCCAAGCATGTTAACAACTCGCGTCATAAAACCATAATGCTCTGAAACCCAAATGACCGACTTTTTAGCCCAGTAAGAATTCATTTTCACGTAAGTTAATGTCGCGGGAATGAGAGGAGAGAGAACTAAGAGGTTACGTGTTTTAATTGATAAGCTTCCTTGACCCATTTCTCTAGAGATCATATTCAAGGTGTTTAGAGTTAGATTGACTTGAAAAAGCTGGTCTAATGAAGCCGCTAAATAATCCGATGCACACAGGTAGTTTTGCTCGGTTCTTCTTGAAAGCTGAAGAGCGTAAGCTGTGTGAATACTTGATAAAATGTCTATAGTCATTTTCTATCCCGCTTGAATAACGGAAGCATTATAGCAGGATTAGACTTATTTTAAAACGAGTTCGCTACAAACTTAAAAGCCGGTAAATTCTGGGAAATCAACAAGAAGAGCATTGATGAAGGGAAATACGTTAATAAAGGAAAATTTTTGGCGTTGCTAACTAAAGATATTCTTCCCAATTAGCAGTAAAAAAAACGGTTAAAGTAGCATAGACCATATGCAATGCTTTTGAGTAACAAAATGTACGTCGATGGAAACGGGCTAGATAATGA